>Ga0192263_1184_pt1 | contig 12976 bp, 17 predicted proteins | sample Koala_Koa23_I3_FD_131257 | JGI IMG/M metagenome (GOLD analysis project Ga0192263, IMG submission 131257) | Enriched cells from koala feces incubated with labeled cellulose particles, San Francisco Zoo, California, United States - Koala_Koa2-3_I3 ... | reverse complement strand
TTTTATGCAGTCTTAGAAGTAATATGTTTAAATTATTTATATCATAATATTTTTCACTTTCCTAATCGTGTTAATACTTGTTCCTGTTATTTTCTGAATATTTCTCAAAGAGATATTTTTTTTCAATAATCGGATTTCTTCTTTATATTCATTTAATATAGTTTCTTTGTCTTTCTTATAACCAATTCTTCTCCCTACTTTTCCGCCATTATTACGATAATTGTTATAACCACTTACCATGCGTTCTCTAATTAGCCGTCTTTCCATATTTGCCATCTCTGCCATCATAGTTATGAGCATTTGAGTCGTAGGATTTATAGACTTATCAACATTTAAAGTTTCACAGTTTAGATTATGTATATATAATCCTACTTTGTTACTGTTCATTATTTCAACCACTTTCAATACTTCTGATGTAGACCTGCCTAATCTGGATAATTCTGTAATTAAGACTTTATCAATGTGATGAGATTGAACATAATTAATCATGTTCATAAGTTCAGTTCTTTGTTCATTTTTTGTTATTCCACTAACTTTTTCTGCAAAGACTTTGATTACCTTCAAATTATTTTGTTTGGCATATAATTTCAAATCATTAATTTGTCTCTCGAAATCTTGACTTCCATTGGTTGAAGACACTCTTACGTAGATAATTGTGTTATCCATTTTAATTGATTTATATGTTAATAACTACAATGCAAACATACAACTTAAGTTAATCATATGCAAGAAAAATTGGCATAAAAGTTATTTTTAATTGTAATAATTGATATTTTAAATCAATTAAATTAACTTTGCAGGAAAAAGTAAACTTATGGAAACACGGATAAGTGAAAAAATAAAATTATTGTGTAAGATAAAAGGCATCTCTCAGAAAGAACTTGCCGAAAAGATGGGAATACTTCCTGAATCACTTAATCGGGCAATTAATGGAAACCCACAACTATCAACCCTATATAATATAGCAAAAGCTTTAGAGGTTGATATTACAGAACTTTTTGAAACTCCTCGAAAAACAAATATCAAAGGTTATTTAGAGATTGAAGGAGTTATAACACCAGTTAATAATCTTGATGAATTAATCCAGATAACTAATTCCTTAATTTCTACTATTCCATATCGTGATAAACCGATAATACTTAAAGAAATCAAGGAAGTATATAAATAAACATCTCAACTACAATTCAAATTAAATAAGTTAGTTTACAAGGGTGAATCAGGAAGGAAATCTTTTGGGCTACATTTGAGAATTTTTGCAATCTCATTGAGGTGGTTAATATTATATTTATAGTTTTTTCCAATGCTTTCGCAGTTGCCTATGAATCCACGACTAATATTGATACAGTCCGCCAGTTCTGCTTGGCTTATATTCAATTCCATTCGCCTTTCTCTTACTTTATCAATTACGTATTCATCAATCTGCGACCTCATTTCTTTTTCTTACAAATAGACATTTTTTTTGTTATTTGCTTGCTCACTTATACGTGAGTGTTTATCTTTGTAACCTTATTAATTTAATAACATTTGAGATATGAAAAAAAATTTGTTTTACTTGTTAGGCGCAGTTGTGCTTTGTAGTTTATTTTCTTGTTCCGATGATGATAATAACGGAGAGAATAATCAAACAACATTACTTATTAATCAGGAAGAGTATTATTATATTGGTGCGGGTTGTGGATTGCGTTCTGAATATGAGAGAGAAAATAGTGAGGGTGATATAATTAAGGTCAAAGGCTCTTCAAGTTTTATAATTCAAGGATTATCTACTGAAGGAGTAGATTACAACAGCCATTGGATATTTCAATTCAAGGCAGATTGGATAGACACAAATTCTGCAAAGCCAGGGGATAAACTATCTAACTTTAATGTAGAAGGATTTACAACCTCTATAAATTATGTAGTCTGTGAGTGGTTATCAGGAGACGTTACAATATCAAAGATTAATAATAATGAAATAACATTGGTGTTTAAAGACTTCAAGTTTGAACAGACATCAACAAACACAGGAATAGATACCTACTATGTAATTAATGGAACTGTAACGTTTGAAATTGATACTAATGTATAAAATAAAAACAACCGTTAGTTTTGCATCCACACTGCTTGAACGGTTTTTTCCCTGCATCTCATCGGTGCAGGGTTTTTAATTCAATTAAATTCAATTATATGAGAACAAAGACATTAATAATAATCATTGCAATCTGTATACTATACGGGCTTATATCTTATTTTTCTCTATTTGGTTTTGACTTATTTTCTTTTGACTCTCTTCTATTAGTAATATTAACCGTTTTTATTGCTACTCTCTTGCCAATTATATTGATGATAAGGCAAATGTATATACTATTGGATAAAAGCCCAAAAACGGCAATGAAATGGCTTGGCGGTGGTTTGGGTTATTTCTGTATATTAGGACTATTCATTTTAATAACAACCAATGAGAAGGAAGATGAAAAGACTTTTTCTAAAAATAAGGATATTAAAATGGAACAAGGATATGAACTAATTTTGCATCAACTTAAAGCACCTTCACAAGCAGTATTAATTGATTATGCTATCAGTAGCGAAATTAAAAAATTAGTTGAAGAGCATTGTTATACTAAACTTTCTGATTGTATAGAGGTAGGCTTGTTCAGTGTGGATGCTCCTAATTCATTTGGAGTGATGCTAAACCAAAATTTTTGGGTTTTTTATGTGAATGGTAAACCTTGTCATATTGAATCTTCTTCTTCATTAGATGCCGTTAACAGAAGTAGAGAAGGACATCTATTAAACATGGCTTTAGAGATGAACGGTTGTAAATGTAGATAGTAGATTGAAAACATAAAGATAACAGTTCTTAAACCCTTTTATTTAAAAAATAAAACCCCAGCTATTTTTAGTCGGGGTTATTTTTTCAACAGCACATTTCATCGCTATATATAGCAAATAAAACTTTATGTATTAAATCTGAAAGTAATATTTTGAATTTCACACTTTGTATTCTCATGCTTTTTTTTTGTTAATTGTATTGGACGAATTACATTTGACATTTTAGTTAATGGAGAATAAAACCTTTGTAAACGTTTTCTAACTTTATCTATGTCAAAATCATTATCCTTTAAAATTAATAGGTTTATATACTCATTTTTTTCAGTAATGTTATAATCAGTATTTACGTCAAAAATTTCATTTACCAATCTTTCTAAAGGCGTTGCAGTAGAATTAAGCACGGTAACTAATGATGTATCATTTATTTGTAACTCTTTTTTAATTGAATAGATAGTATTCAAATTTAGTTCAAATCTAACTCTTCTTTTTGCTAAACCCTTAATAAGTGATGGATTTGATAGGGTATTTAAAAAGGGAAGATTACTTTTTAGGTTCATTTCCTTTTCTTTGCCATAGATACTTACTCGCTTATGGTATTTTTGATTACCTACCACATTTTCAATTACTAAATTACCGTTTCTATATCTTTTATCTCTCCATTTTTTGGAGTTCTTTATCGAAGCTTGCAGAAAAGTGATATATTCTTTTACGTCCCAATCAGTTAGTATATCAAATGTTATATCACATTTTACTACTACTGAATCTCTAATCACACTATCAATATCTATATTAATGATATTAGTAGCATTAATATTATTTAGACATTCTTTAACCGTATCTTTAGTAATGAAATCAAAATATTTGTCTCGTAATATTTTACTTGTCCATTCAATTACCAATTCTTCTTTTTCTAAGTTGACTTTCAAATTTAATAAATAGGGAATTTTTTGATTAAAAGTATAATGTTTTAAAACTCCATTTATGTATACTTCTTTAAATTTTGTTGCATCAATTTCTTTTATATTTTGGGAACTTGTTATAATTTTCATTTTATCAGTTGTTAACATATTAATATAAATTATTGTTCTTGAAAAACCCGTTATCTACACTTGATAATTTAGATATAAAACGGACAAGAAGGCTTTTCCCTCTCTTTGCAAAAATGCAACCTACCAACCACAAATGCAAAATTTAACCAAAAAATATTAATATATATGTTATTGTAACGCTTCCATTCCTTGATAAAAATGATTTATTTACTATTTTTTGATAAGGATGATATTATCCCAATATGTTTTTAATTTATCTGATATAAGTTGTTTTGTCTCTTTACTTTGCTTTTTCCCTGTATGGGCTTGTGACATTTTCTTTTTCGTAGTTGCAGATTTTTTTCGACCTGATAGGGTTTTACTTATTTTCTTCTTATGTTGTTCAGATAATTTTCTCATATTGTTTTTACTATAAATATAAGGTTGATAAGTATAATTTTAAAAACTGAGAAAAATATTTCTCGTTTCCACATTGGTTGGAGTTAAAAAGGTTATTCTATAATGATTGCTAATGGAATAAGAAGTTCATATAAAAAATATATATAGGAATTTTTTTAAATGTCTAACTATTGTAGGTGATAGGGACTATCCCCTAAACATTAAGTAAGGGAGAGGAGGGTGTATCGAAAATAAAAGAAACTTACCCAAAAGCGCTGTAGGTTAATAGGTTATATTTATTTTTTTATTTTTAAAAGAGTTAATCAAACGCAATACCGTATTATAGGAGATTTTTTAATCTTTTAAAAGGCTGTAACATTGAAGATAATATATAAATAGTCAATAAAATAGCTATATCTTTTTTTCTTAATTAATATTGGATAATTCTATTTACCGAACGTGTCTGTTTACAGTAAAATCAATGTAATTTTTTAGATTAAAATGAAACAAAATCCACCGTATCAATTTCTATCATATAAGGTTATTTTGATACATATTTACATTGATACATTTAAGCAAATGAATCATTAAGAATTCACATGGCTTTTAATATGACATCTTCTCTTACTGCATACTAAACCAGTATATATTTTATATCATGGGAATTAAATTACATCAAGAGTAATATAGTCTTATCAGCTAATTATTATCTTTGCATATTGTTTAACATTATAAAAATAATACATATGGGAACTTTTGATGACGATGATGATTTGGAATATCTTGCAATTGGGAAATGTTCTAAGGCTTTATCCATTTTAGATAATGAAAGCAGAATAAGAGTTATGCGTTATCTATTAGATAAATTCGGATTTATCGAAAATAACTCATTTACACCCACACAAACACCACAAAATAACTTTAAAAAAGAAAATTTACCTATTGAAGCAAAAATACACGAAGAGGTGATTCCATCTCAGAATGGTTCTGAATCTGTGGATAGACCTACAATTAAAGATATTATAATAAAAAATTATACAAAAACAGAACCTGATTTGGCTTTAGTAATAGCTTATTATGCGTCTAATTTCGGTACTGATTCATTTGAAAGAAATAAATTTTCAGAAGCTTATAAAGCAAATGGTATACTTACTGTTCAACGCACCAGAAATCTTAGTAGTATAATAAGAGGGTTAATAAGAAAATCATATTTAAAAACTATAACTGATAATACATATTCTGTTTTACCTGAGGGAGTAAGACAAGCAGAAGCAATAATAGCAGGAAATTCGACTTCGGTATCGAAAAAGAAAGCGACATCAAAAAAAAATAAGTTGAGTTTATGGAAGATAAGTTTTTAAATGACATATATTTAAAGTACGCAGATAAAAATAAAATAGAAATAGCCACTGCCTTTGTATGGTATCACTATGAGTTATATGGTAAACCATCTAATATACAGGTTATAAACAATTATTTTGAAAAATCCCATTTATCTAAGTACAATCCAACTTATCTCAAAGCTGCTTTAAAGAAATCAAAGAATGTTATTTCTGCTGGAAAAAGTGGGTATTTCAAACCATCCAAAGATTATATTATAAAATTAAAATCTGAATTTGATTATTTGATAAATAAATCTGAAGAGATTATTTGTAATGATTTAATTATACCAAAAGAACTTTATAATGGTACCCGAGGATATATCATTAATTTGTGTAATCAGATTAATGCTTCGTATGAAAATAATATTTTTGATGGGTGTGCAATTTTAATGCGTCGGTTAATAGAAATACTTTTAATTCACACCTATGAAAATACTGGTAATATTGACAGTATAAAAGAAAATGATGGATATAAAAACCTAAGTTATATAATAAATTACACACTTAGTAATAAACCCTTTACTTTATCCAAAGAGATTCAAGAACTAATTGACACCTTTAGGATATTAGGTAATTTCTCAGCACATAAGATTCATTACAACGCAAAAAAACAATATCTGGATGAAGTAAAAAGCACTTATAGACTGGCTATTGAAGAATTATTATATAAATCTGGATTGAAAATATAATTAAACCTTCATCCATTCTTTCAATTCATAAATAAGGTCTAAATCTTGCATAAATTGGTTCGAGAATAGCACACTTGAGGGTACATTCAAAATAAAAGTCCGGCTGATTAATTATCAGCCGGACTTTTATTTTTATAAATATTGTAATCCAATTGTTTTTAGTCAATAAACTAATATTATACTTTTGTTTCTTAATATTATAGTATCCTAAAATTTATTTTTAAAGAGGTTTTATTCCAATAAAAAGAGGTTTCAACAAATGATAAAATAAATTAAACACTCCTTACCTTATAAATTAAACGTAACTTTTATCTATGATTTTATTCTGGGTAAATTACTTTCATTCATAAAGAAATTATCTCAGGTTAGCCAAAAATTCAATATTTGATTTAACAATACTTGGATTTAATATTTTAAGCTTCTATCTTCGTCCTACAAACATTAATAAATTTGTATGCCAATTATAAAATGCTTTCCAGATAAGAGTATTATTGAAAGAGATAGAGGTACCTTTGACGAATGGTGCATATATCTTATAAGACCTCAAATAAAAAGATATGCTCCTAAAGATATAGATTATTTTCAAAGACTTATAGAACTGTCACAATATTATAGTGCTCAAAAAATTTATGAGGATTTTGTAAAAATCTATGAAATAACCAATACTGAAACTTCACCTCACGTATTAGAATTTATAACAGAAATAGCATCCTCATATCACAATAATACTATTGAAATAGATATTCTTTATACTATTTTATATTTAGGGATGGTGGCAGAAGAAAACAAAGCTAATACAAAGTTAGGCAAACGAATAAAAAGACTTGGTATGCATCAAATCATGATTGATAAAATGGATGCAATAACAGCGGCAAATTTTAGTAAAGGAATGAAATGGCAACAAATCTCAATAGAATGTAAAAATAGAGGTTTCTAATATGGATAAATTCGAATATTACCATTTTATAAATAATTCTTTTATTTTAGATGAATTATTCTTATGCAGAATATTTATTGGAGAAAATATCAGTGAATTATATTATTTATCACCTATAGAATCCTTCCAATGAAAGCATAAAAAAATGGAAAAACGATTACTTAGTGTACGTTTCTCCATTTTAATGTACTCGAAGGGGGACTTGAACCCCCACAGCCGCTATGGCCAAAGGATTTTAAGTCCTTCGTGTCTACCATTCCACCATTCGAGCATCCTTTTCAAAGAAGAGCGAAAGACGGGATTCGAACCCGCGACCCTAACCTTGGCAAGGTTATGCTCTACCAACTGAGCTACTTTCGCGTTTTAACGGGTGCAAAGATAAAAGAATATATTATATCTGCAAAATAATTAAAGCGTAAAATAAAAAAATAATCAACGATTTTGTATCAGAAAACTGTAACTATCTATAGCAGAAATGGAATAAGTTTTTAAATATTCAATTCCTACTCCTCTTGGCGCCCCAGCGTTATTCAAATCATATTCTGTATCACAACCATTACAAACTGCTTTTCCTACTCCACCCTCAACTAGCTCCAACTGTTCTAACTTAAATTCAGCAGCTTCTACAGGACAAGCCCGATCAAAAGCATAATAAACAATTCGATTATCAAAATCGGGATACAAAGATTGCCCTATTATCAAACCGCCATATCCTAATTGTCTGGTACTACCTGCTTCAATTCTTTCAGTAGTCACAAAGTGTCCGGCTATAGTAATGGAAGAATATCTTGCCTGGCGGGTATCTATTGTAAAAGAAAAACTAACATTAGGAATACTGGAAGTAAAATTGTCATTACAAGCATTACATATAAAAAAAACCAACATTATTATCAAAAAGTTTTTTCTCATACTTTTATTTCAATTATTTTTTAACGCCAAAAGGACATTTTCTATTTCCTCCAACTCTTCAAACGTAAAATCCAATTTATTTATTGCCTGCAAATTGTTCTTTAATTGTTCTACAGAACTTGTACCAATAATAACAGAAGAAATCCTTTTATCTTTTAAAATCCAGCTTAAAGCCATTTGAGCTAAACTTTGGTTCCGTCTTAAGGCTAAATTATTTAGTTCAGACGCTACTTTTATTTTACATTCTGTAATCTGTTCTATCTGTAAAAAACCTGTAGATTTAGATGCACGGGAATTCCGGGGTATTTCATTTAAATATTTATCCGTAAGAATTCCCTGGGCTAAAGGAGAAAAAGCCACAAATCCTACCCCATACTTATCAGCAACAAATAACTTTTCTTTTTCAACATCTCTTTCAAATAAATTATATCTATCCTGATTAACCAAACAAAGCACTCCATTTTCCTGGAACATTCTATATGCTCTTTCTACTTTATCTGCCGGATATTTAGACAAACCTATGTAAAGTGCCTTTCCTTGTTTCACAATATCAATAAGGGTTTGCACTGTCTCTTCAACCGGAGTAACTCCATCGTAGCGATGGCTATAAAAAATGTCAAAATAATCCAGTCCTGTACGGTGCAAACTCTGATCAACACTTGCCAAAAGATTTTTTCGGGAACTACCATCTCCATAAGGACCTGGCCACATCAAATGTCCAGCTTTAGAGGCAATAATCATTTCGTCCCGGTAACTCTTAAAATTATTCTTCATAATTTTACCAAAATTTCTTTCGGCTGTTCCCGGAGGAGGACCATAATTATTGGCCAAATCAAAATAGGTCACCCCAGAATCAAAAGCATATTTTATCATCTTTGTAGCTTCGTCAAAATCATCAGCCTCGCCAAAGTTATGCCAAAGCCCTAATGAAATTACAGGCAAAAGGAGACCACTATTCCCACAATACCGATAAATCATTTTATCATAACGATTTTCCAAAGGTGTATAATTCATAATACAATTTTTATATGGATTTGATTTAGCCCTCATTACTAAAAATATCTTTAAAGCAACCAAACCTTTCTAATATTAATGTTCTGCAATTAACTTATTTTCTGCGTTTATGACCTGTTCAAAAGTAAAACCATCCAAAACTTTCTGAAACAATAAACTTATTGCTTCATTGCAAAGATTCCCAATACTCCCTTCATGCGTATGATCTACATTTCCCTTATGTTTAAACCTACCTGCTTCAATATCTAAACCAACTTTTTTATAAGCTTCCCTGAAAGGCATACCTTGTGCAACTAAACTATTTACTTCTTCTACACTGAATATTAAATCATATTTATCATCCTTCAATATCGATTCATTTACCTTCATTTTTTCAATAATATAAACAGTCATCTGCAAACAATCCAGCAATTCATCAAAAGCAGGTAAAAATACCTCCTTAATTATCTGCAAATCACGAAAATACCCTGAAGGTAAGTTATTAGAAATCATCATAATCTGCTGAGGTAAACTCTGAATTTTATTGCACTTTGCCCGAATCAACTCAAACACATCCGGATTTTTTTTATGAGGCATAATACTTGAACCAGTAGTACATTCATCCGGTAAATAAATGAATTTGAAATTCTGGCTATTGAAAAGACAAGAGTCATAGGATAGTTTTGACAAAGTAGCCGCAATAGAAGATAAAGCAAAAGAAACCACACGCTCCATTTTCCCTCTACCCATTTGAGCGTATACCACATTATAGTTAAGAGAATCAAACCCTAACAATTTAGTTGTCATTTTTCTATCTAAGGGAAACGAAGAGCCATAACCAGCAGCAGAGCCCAGAGGATTACGATTACATATTTTATAAGCAGCTTGAAGTTGGAGCAAATCATCTACCAAACTCTCTGCATAAGCACCAAACCAAAGTCCAAATGAAGAAGGCATAGCTATCTGGAGATGTGTATAACCAGGCATAAGCACTTCTTTATATTTTTCACTATTTACAAGTAATGCATGAAAAAGCTGTTCTACCAAAGTTGTCACTTCATATATCTTAGCACGAGTAAAAAGCTTCACATCCAACAACACCTGATCATTACGGGAACGTCCACTATGAATTTTCTTTCCGATATTTCCAAGTTTACGTGTAAGTAATAATTCTATCTGAGAATGTACATCTTCCACTCCATCTTCTATTTTAAATTCACCCTTCATTATTATAGCATGAATTTCTCTCAACTCTTTCAACAATTTTTCTAACTCATCTTTCGTCAAAAGTCCAATACTTTCCAACATTATAATATGAGCCATCGAACCTATTGCATCATAAGGAGCCAAATAGAGATCCATTTCTCTATCTTTTCCTACTGTAAACTCCTCTATTTTTCTATTTACTTCACCACTCTTTTCCCAAAGTTTCTGTGCCATATCTCACTCCCAAATTGAATTTTCAAATCATTTTTTAAATAAATAAGGTTTTGATTTAGATTAATAATCTACTCCAGCCAATACATCAGCCAATTTTTCTAAACCTTCTTGTAAAGGTTTCTGGACCATACTTTTAATAAAAGGATTTAATTCCGCATCCATTGTTAATTTAATCTTACAGCGGTCTTCTTCCAACGGAACTAATTGAATCCATAGATTAAATGGAACCGGCGATTTATCGGACTGAAATTTAACACATTTATCAGGCTCTCTATCCACAATGCTTAAGGAAATTTGTCCAACAGGAGAAATATCAAAACTCAATGAATCCTTATCAAACGATAAATTTAGCACCTTATCCTGAGGAATTTTATCTTTCACACTTTCCAGATTTGTCAAATCTGAAATTTTATAATAAACCTTTTCTCTACTAAAAGGAATTATTTTAATACTACTTTCAAATTTACTCATATAATATCTATTATAAATAGAATAAGAGCCGTACACCTAAAATTTATATAGGCGAATCAGCTCCTAACCAATAAGTTATTTCTTTAAGAAATTATTTACCTGCTTCCCAATTTGCCGGGTCTTTTCTCCAATCCTTTAAAATTTCCACATCATCCTCATCAATGTAACCTGTTTTCAACGCAGTCTCCAATACTGCTTCATAATTAGTTAAAGTAACCAGATTTACTTTTGCATCTTTAAATGATTTAACCGCAACATCAAAGCCATAGGTAAAAGCCGCAATCATCCCAATCACCTCACATCCATCACGGCGTATCGCTTCTACAGCCTTCAGACTACTTCCTCCTGTAGACACCAAATCTTCTACCACAACTACTTTCATTCCCGGCCTTAATTCACCTTCGATTAAGTTTTCCAATCCATGATCTTTCGGAGTAGCACGTACATAAACAAATGGCAAATTTAATTCTTCCGCAACAAGGGCACCTTGTGGAATTGCTCCGGTAGCTACACCGGCAATCGCATCTACTTGCCCAAACCTTTCTAAAATCAGACGTGATATCTCAATCTTCACAAAATTACGCAAAGAAGGGTAGGAAAGAGTCTTGCGATTATCGCAATAAAAAGGCGATTTCCATCCCGAAGCCCAGGTAAAGGGATTAGCCGGTTGAAGTTTAATTGCCTTTATCTTTAATAACTTCTCTGCAAATAATTTCTCTAAAGTTTTCATATCGCTTTATAGTATGATAAATATTACGCAAAAATACGGAAATGGATTGAATCAAGAAAATTCATTTACCTATTTTTTATGAAATAATGATTTAAATATACATAATATTCAGCTTTTTAAATAGAAAAACTTTTCCAGTTAGTAAGCAGAAGCTATTGCCAATGTAAAAACAGAAATTTTTATTTTTTTTATTTTATCAAATGCCATTGCACAAGCACAGATTGTAGCACCAGTAGTTAACACATCATCCACTAATAAAATATGCTTTCCTGCTAAAGATTTATTATCATCCAAAACAAAAGCAGATTCCATATTTTCCCATCTCTCCCATATATTTTTACGGGTTTGGGTAGAAGTAAGTTTTATCCGTGAGAGTAGATTTACAGAAACCTCAATACCTGTTATTTCGGATATTCCTTTCGCAATCCATTCACTTTGATTATACCCCCTCTTCTTTTCTTTTGATTTATGCAAAGGAACTGGTATAATTAAGTCTATACCATCAAAAAAATTAGCAGATAAAAGATAATTAGCCGCATCCCTTCCCATTTTTCGAGCTAATTGTTGATTTCCATAATATTTTATCCGATAAAGAATGTTCTGAAAATCACTTCCTTTAGCAAAATAAAAATAAGCAGTAGCACGTTCTATAGGAAATATTCCCCAAAAATATTTTTCAATTTCATTATCTTTACTTAAATGATAGGTTGTAACCGGTAAATTACATAAACACTTTACACATACAGATTCTTTTAAAGAATTCATTTTATGATTACAAACTACACAATAAGAAGGAAAAACAAGATTAAAAAAACTCCATATCCAATTAATCATTCTTATTTAAATGAGTCAAACATTCCTGAATTAATTCGCTTTCAAATCCCCTACTTAATCCAAACCGGAAAAGTTTATTTTTAAGTTCAAAATCATCCGAAGCCTTAATGTTCTTTTTCTTACTGCGAAGAAGAGAAATAAGAATTGATTTATAGGTATCAAGATTGATTTTATTTAAATGCGAATCAATCATATTAGAAGGGATTCTCTTCTGAAATAAAAAATGGGAAATCTTTAGACGTCCCCATTTATTATAGTGTAGTTTATCATGAATAAAAGCATCACAATACCGGGATTCGTCGACAAATTTTTCTTTTAAAAGAAATTCCAGGATTCGTTCTGTTTCCTCATTC
>Ga0192263_1183_pt1 | contig 12979 bp, 8 predicted proteins | sample Koala_Koa23_I3_FD_131257 | JGI IMG/M metagenome (GOLD analysis project Ga0192263, IMG submission 131257) | Enriched cells from koala feces incubated with labeled cellulose particles, San Francisco Zoo, California, United States - Koala_Koa2-3_I3 ... | reverse complement strand
CGGAACGCAGCCGGGGCGCCGGGACTGGAAAAACCACTCAGTGGGTATTGACTGCCGCAGACGGATCTTATTATCTCGGAGATTTCGACGGCTATCGCTTCCGCTCAGACGGGGTGCGCAAAAAAGCTATCTGACTGATCTTCCATACGCGGCTCAGGTTTACAATGGAATAAAAGACCGCACAGTGATGATCGCCTGGCTGCGCACGAAAAATGAAGGCTGCCTCTATACCGGCGCGATGAGCCTTCCGCGTGAGCTGGGACTGATCAGGCGAAATGGGACGCTGATGCTTCAGATGCACCCGGTGCGGGAATACGAGGCGTCGAAGCGGAGGATTCTGTTTGGGGAAACCGGGGCCGGGAGTATCTCCACCTGTGCATCCGATGGCGGGTACACAGGCTCCTGGGCCTGTGAAATGTCAGATGGCTGCGTGTCGTTTGAAATCAGGGAGGAAGCCGTCACAGAGCTGGTGCTGAGGATGGGGATGTTTTCACGTGAGAGCAAACGCTCTGATTTGACCGGAGACGTATCGGAAGAGCTGGCGATGACGATAGAAACGTATTCTTCCCGGAACAGGTACTCCGATTTGGCTGCCGTATCACCGGAAAATCAGGCTCTGAAGGTGGAATTTTTCGGAAATACACTGACGGTGAAAAAGAACGCGATTTTATTTCAGGCAGGAAAATCTGTTCAGGCAGAAAATGTGGCCTGTAAAGGAAATGTCCATCTTGCGGAAAATACCGCCCGTGCAGAAGCTGCCGCTTGTCCGGAAAAGGCTGCGCGTGAGACCTCTGGCGGCATGGTGTACCGTACGAAATTGCCGGAATCCTTCGAGGAACTGCATCTTCTGATTGACCGCCAGATCATTGAGATTTATGGGAATCATGATACGCAGACTGCTTATTACGAAACCGGCTCGAACGAGCTGACGGGAACAATCCGGGTGACGGGATGTGCGGGGCTGCCGGAAGTGTATCAGTGGAAACGCCCCTGAGCCGGATGAGCCGAGACTAAATTTTGCCATTTTGCGCAGAAGAAACATAGTAAAACGATGAACGCCGTTTATGATAATATTCCAACAACACAGGGAGAGACAGGCATGGAGAAAGGAGAAGGCAGAGCTAAGGCTGTACGGACCTCAAAAAAAGATGCTATATGGCAGCGACGTTTTGAGCATCATTTTGAGGAGCTGCGCTGGCTGTATATGGAGCTGTATAACAATGGGGCGATGTTTGCGGAGCTGTGCGACCAGATGAAGCGGTTTTATCAGGAACGGAGGGCGCCGCTGAAGAAGCTGAACCAGGAGCGGGAGAGCGACCCGGACTGGTACCGGCGGAACGATATGCTGGGCATGATGTTTTATATTGATCATTTCGCGGGCGATATGCAGGGTGTGGAGGATAAACTGGATTATATCGAATCCTGCGGCGTGAATTACATTCATCTGATGCCGTTTCTGGATACGCCGAAGGGACGCAGCGACGGCGGCTATGCCGTGGCCGATTTCCGGAAGGTACAGGAAAATCTGGGCACGATGGAGGATCTGGAGGAGCTCTCCCGGGCCTGCCACAGGAGAAAAATCAACATTTGCATGGATTTTGTCATGAACCATACTTCTGAGGATCACGAGTGGGCCAGACGCGCCCGCGCGGGCGAGGGAGAGTACATGAGCCGGTATTTTTTCTTTGATAATTCTGCGATCCCATCGCAGTTTGAAAAGACGGTGCCGCAGGTATTTCCAACGACCGCACCGGGAAATTTTACCTGGCTGCCGGAGATCGGGCATTATGTGATGACGACCTTTTACCCGTATCAGTGGGACCTGAATTACCGGAATCCGCGCGTCTTTAATGAGATGATGTACAATTTTATGTATCTGGCCAATCGGGGCATTGATATTATCCGCATTGACGCGGTGCCTTATATATGGAAGGAGCTCGGTACTTCCTGCAGGAATCTGCGCCAGGTACATACCATTGTACGCATGATGCGTATGATCTCGGAGATCGTATGTCCGGGCGTACTGCTGTTGGGCGAGGTGGTCATGGAGCCGGAAAAAGTTGTCCCCTACTTTGGCAGTGTGGAAAAACCAGAGTGCCATATGCTTTATAATGTTACAACCATGGCAACGACCTGGCACACGGTCGCGACACGGGATGTTCGCCTGCTGCAAAAACAGCTGGATATCGTGAGCTCGCTTCCAAAGGACTATACCTTTTTAAATTATCTGCGCTGCCACGATGATATCGGCTGGGGGCTGGATTACGGCTTTCTCGCGCAGCAGGGGTTTGAGGAGCGGGCGCACAAACAATACCTGAATGACTATTTTGAGGGAAAAACAGGCGCAAGCAACAGCCGCGGCGAGCTGTACAATGCGGATCCGGTGACCGGCGACGCAAGATTCTGTGGAACCACCGCCTCGATGTGCGGCATTGAGAAAGCCGGGTTTGAGCAGGATGAGGCCGCGATGGAGAAAGCAATTGACCTGGATGTGATGCTTCATGCCTATATGTTCATGCAATCTGGCATCCCAATTCTTTATGGCGGCGATGAAATCGGGCAGGTGAATGACTATACCTATAAAGAAGATCCGGAGAAGGCGTCAGATTCTCGTTATATCCACCGGGGTATGATGCGATGGGATCTGGCCGGAAAGACAGATGACCCGGATTCCGTGGAGGCAAGGGTGTTTCACCGCCTAAGAGAGCTGGAAGAGATCCGGAAGCGGGAAAAGGTCTTTGTATCCTGTGCGGATACGTGGACGGTGGAGACGTGGGAGAACAGCGTCCTTTGTATCGGAAGGTACTACGACGGAGATAAGGTATTCGGTCTCTTCAATTTCAGCGAGTATGACAAGACTGCCTGGATCAATGAGACGGATGGCCTGTACGTGGATCTGCTCTCCGGGCGGACCAGGAAGGCATGCGGGGTGGATATTCCGGCGTATGGATTTTATTATCTGAAGAAAATCTAAGCGTGAGTTTTTGCAGAGAATATGTAAAATAAATTCGTCTTGAAGAATTTGGCCAGGCCAGAAGAATATTGTGAATGAATTTTTCAAATTTGGCATTGACTTTTTGCGTGACATAGCATAAGATAGGGGCAGCTAAGGAAAGTGATGATTCCATGGGCACAAAAAAGCGAACACCCTAGAGGATTGGCCCCTCTGGGGTGTTCTCGCTCGTTACGGTGAGCTGTTCCGTTCAGGCTGTTGCTGTCTACTTATTGCGGCCCAGCCATTTGCATATGTAGGCGCTAATTACATTTGCTCCGACAGCAATAAGAAAAGTGATGATTAAATCACACATGGAACATCACCTCCTTCCTGCTGGAAAGAGTCGACAGCAACACTATTATATCACATAAATTCTAATATGTCTATGAGGAGTTAATTATTTTTTTGTAATATAGTCTTATGTTTCAAAGAGTGATTCACGGAGGTTTCCTGTATGCCCATTTTAATGGACGAGCAAAATAGAATATTTACGATTCATACGAAGCACAGCACCTGCCAGATGGCTGTAGGGCAGTATGGGCATTTGCTGCATGTTTACTATGGAAAACGAATTCCCGCCTGCGATATGGCTGCGACTGACATCAATATCAATAACAGGACAGATGCAGGTTCGTCAAATGTAGACGGAGCAGTGGATCTGAGGTATCTTCTGACGTATTATGACCGCGGCTTTTCCGGCAATCCGAACGACGCAGGGATAGATCGGACGTATTCTCTGGACGCTCTGCCGCAGGAATATCCCTGCTTTGGCACCGGTGATTTCCGCAGCACGGCTCTGCAGATCCGCAATGCGGACGGGGTGAGCAGCTGCGATCTGCGCTATCAGTCTGCGCGTATACTGGACGGCAAGTATGGCATCCCGGGGCTTCCGGCGGTGTATGTGGATTCTGCTTCCTCCGCTTCCGCGCAGACCCTGGAGATTGTCCTTGAGGATCGTGTGCTCGGCGTTGAGGTGACTCTGCTTTATGGGGTTCTTTCTGATTCTGAGGTGATTACACGTGCCGCGAGGATCCGCAATTGCGGCAGGGAAAAAGTGTATATTGAGAAAGCGGCGAGCTGCTGTGTTGATTTTCTGTATGGAGATTTTGATTTGATCCATTTCCACGGCAGGCATGGGATGGAGAGACAGCCTGAGAGGAGCCCGCTGATCCGCGCGGAGCAGGTGCTGCAGAGCCGACGCGGCGCTTCGGGGCATCAGCAGAACCCGTTTTTTATTTTGGCTTCGCGTGAAGCCGGCGAGACGCAGGGCGAATGTTATGGCTTCCAGCTTTTGTACAGTGGGAATTTCAAAGGGGAGGTCTCGGTTGACCAGTACGGGCAGACCAGGGCTCTGCTCGGGCTTTCAGACGAGCTGTTTTCCTGGGAGCTTCGTCCGCAGGAGACGTTTGACACGCCGGAAGCGGCGCTCGTCTACAGCGCGGACGGATTTGAATCCCTTTCGGATGAATACCACTCTTTAATCCGGCGCCATGTATGCCGGGGAATCTGGAAAAATAAGCGCCGTCCGGTGCTGATCAACAGCTGGGAGGCCGCATATTTTGATTTTGACGCAGACAAGCTGGTGCAGATTGCAAAGCAGGCGGCCGCTCTGGGCGTAGAAATGCTGGTATTGGATGACGGTTGGTTCGGCAAACGGGACAGTGACAATACCGGTCTGAGAGACTGGTATGTCAATGAGGAGAAGCTGGGCTGCCCGCTCGGCGAGGTCGCGGAGCGGATAAACGCATTGGGGATGAAATTTGGACTCTGGATCGAGCCGGAGATGGTTTCCGAAGACAGCGATCTGTACCGCGCACATCCGGACTGGGCGTTTGCGATTCCGGACAGAGCGCCGGTGCGCGGCAGAAATCAGCTTGTCCTGGACTTCTCACGGAAGGAGGTCGTGGATGGCATTCTGGAGCAGATTTCAGCAGTGATTTCCCGCGCGAACATTGCCTATATTAAGATGGATATGAACCGCCATCTGTCAGACATTTATTCGCTGACTGCACGGGAACAGAACCAGGGCGCGACATTGCACCGTTATATGCTGGGCGTCTATGATTTCCTGGAGCGCCTCGGGGCGCGTTTCCCGGAGATTCTTATCGAAGGCTGCTCGGGCGGAGGCGGTCGGTTTGACGCGGGGATGTTGTATTACACGCCGCAGATCTGGTGCAGTGATAATACGGACGCCGTCGAACGGCTTCGCATCCAGTATGGAACCTCTTTCGGATACCCGATTCCGGCGGTTGGGTCTCATGTATCCGCAGTGCCGAATCACCAGACCGGACGCAGTACGGACATTGCGACTCGCGGCGTGGTGGCGATGGCAGGAACCTTTGGCTACGAGCTGGATCTGAATTTGATTACGGAAGCGGAAAAAGAGATTGTCCGGCGGCAGATTCGGGATTATATCAAATACAGCGGTCTGATCCGGGAGGGACACTATTGGCGTCTTTCGGATCCGATGAAGAATGAGGAATACACGGCCTGGGAATTTTCGTCGGAGGATGGCTCGGACGCTCTGCTGAATCTTGTCCGGACAGGGGCGCATTGTAATTCTCCGGTAGAATATGTCCGTCTGCGCGGCCTGGTTCCGGATGGATGGTACCGTCTTGAGGAAACAGAGAGCACTTCCTGTGACCGGCGAGAGAAAAAGCCTGGGAACGCGATTCTTGCAAATGAGAAAAAGCTGTATCCCGGAAGCGCGCTGATGTCCGCCGGGCTGCCCGTACCGTGGATGGACGGCGAGTACCGGGCGTGGCAGGTGCATGTGGTGCGGGAAAGATGAAGATATGGGAGGCCAAACAATGCCAAAGTGGTTAAAGGACGCAGTATTTTACGAAATTTATCCTCAGTCATTCTATGATACCAATGGAGACGGAATCGGAGATTTTGACGGGATTATTGAAAAACTGGACTACATCAGAGGGCTGGGCTGCAATGCGCTGTGGATCAATCCCTGTTTTGATTCTCCGTTTAAGGATGGAGGATATGATGTGCGGAATTATAAAAAGACGGCGCCGCGCTACGGCTCCAACAGCGACCTGTACCGCCTGTTCGGGGAAGCGCACAAGAGAGGAATCCATGTCCTTCTGGACCTGGTGCCGGGACATACCTCGGAGGAACACGCGTGGTTTCTGGAGAGTAAAAAAGCGGAGAAGAGTGAGTATTCAAACCGTTATATCTGGACGAATAACTGCTTTCGGGCGCCCAAAAAGTATCCCTATATTGGGGGAGAGACAGAGCGGGACGGCGTGTATCTGCTGAATTTCTTTAAATGCCAGCCCGCGCTGAACTACGGCTTTCTGAACTGCGAGGAGGACTGGCAGCTTCCGGTCGATCATCCGGACTGCGTCGCAACGAGGGAGGCCATGAAGGATGTGATTCGCTTCTGGCTGGATCACGGATGCGACGGATTCCGCGTGGATATGGCGGATTCTCTCGTAAAAAATGATGATGAGAAAAAGTCGGGGACCTGCGCGATCTGGAGAAATATCCGCGAAATGCTGGATGAGGAGTATCCGGAGGCCGCGTTTGTCTCCGAGTGGAACAATCCGGAGAGATCCTTAAACGCTGCCGGCTTCCACATGGATTTTTATCTGAACTGGTCGGGCAATGGCTACAGCACACTCCTGCGCGATTATGAGTCGGGGGAGGACAACAGCTTCTTCAAAAAGGATGGGAAAGGAGACATTACCCGATTTCTGGATGAATACCTGCCACGTTACACGGCCACAAAGGGGAAAGGCTATTACTGCCTGCTGACCTGCAACCACGATACCATCCGTCCGAAATACAATCTGGACGACCGGGAACTGAAGCTGGTATACGCGTTCTTTTTCACCATGCCGGGAGTGCCTTTTCTCTATTATGGGGATGAGATCGGAATGCGCTATCTGAAGGTACCCACGAAGGAAGGCGGATATTTCCGCACCGGTTCGCGCACGCCGATGCAGTGGAACGCGCAGAAAAACGCGGGATTTTCCGACTGCCCGGAAGATACGCTGTATCTTCCGACAGACCCTTCTGCCGATGCGCCAAACGTGGCGGCGCAGGAAGCGGATGAGAATTCTCTGCTCAACACAGTAAAAGCCCTGCTCTGGCTCCGGCACGGGGAGGAAGACCTGCAGGCGGATGCGGATTTTGAGGTGATTTACGCAAAGAGCGGCAGGCTGCCGTTTATTTACCGCAGAGGTAACATCCTGATCGCCCTGAATCCTTCGGGAGAGATCGTGAGCGCTCCGGTGGAGGCGGGGGAGAGGAAGCTTCTCTTCGCGATCGGCGGAGGAAAGACGGATGCCGACAGAATTACTCTGGAGCCGCAGTCCTGTCTGGTGCTGAAGCTGCAACTTTCATAGCTTATGGAGGGCATAAGGAATGTTAAAACAGCATAAATTCTGGGCGACACTGATGGTAATCAGCTGCATGATGTGCCTGTGGAGTGGCCATCGGATGATTCATCCCAAAAAAGACTGAGACACAGGAAACATGATAATGCCGGTATGACTGAGAGCATACCGGCGTTTATTATGCACCCGGCCGCGTAAGGAATTATTCCGGCTAAAGCCGGCTGCGGCCGGCGCGGCGAATAGGGGAGAGGACTCCCCTGTTCGATTAATTATAAGCGATATTAAAGATATAAAATGTTTTACTTTTGCGTCTGATTTTTGCGACAAAATAGCAAAAATGTCTGTTGCCGGATAAGAACGCAAGTATTATAATACTGTGCGAGGGAGATTATGAAACCGTGATGGGGAAATAATGGGAATAAAAGAAATGAAAACGCCCCGTCAGGAAAACATTTTCAGGAAAAGGCTATTAGAGACTCGGGAGGAAAAATGAAAGAGGATAGCCGGATTAGATTTTACAGGACTTTTACGGAAGATTTCGTAGAGAGCCGGGATCAGGACTGTCAGGTACCGCCGGACTATGTGTGGGTGCGGAAGGATTTGGCAGGCAGGATTCTGACTCGTTTGATTTATGCGGCAGCCTGGATATTCAGCCTGTTTTACTGCAGACTCTGGCTGAAGGTGCGGATACGGAACCGGTCCGTGCTGAAACAGTGCCGGGACAGCGGATATTTTCTGTATGGGAATCATACGCAGCCGATCGGCGACGCATTTATCCCGGCACAGGTGTGCGCGGACAGACATATTTATACAGTCGCCGGATCGGCAAATCTGGGCATTCCGGTGCTGGGGAAGCTTTTGCCCCTGATGGGCATCCTGCCCATACCGGACAACCTCTCCCAGATGAAGGAGTTCTGGAAGGCGATTGAGACCCGCATCGGGGAGAAAAAGTGTGTGATTGTATACCCGGAGGCGCATGTCTGGCCCTGGTATACCGGCATCCGCCCATTTCCGGAGACTTCGTTCCGTTTTCCGGTCGATTTGAAAGCACCGTCCTTTTGCATGACAGTGACCTATCAAAGCCCGGGGCATGGCGCGGCCGGTATTCTTGATTTTCCCAGGAAAACCAGAGCCGGAGATGGCGGGAAAGGGGCATGCGCGCCCCATGCAGGCAAAGGAAAGAGAAAACCACGGATTACCGTGTATATCGACGGGCCGTTTTACCCGGATGCTGCGTTATCCAGAAAAGAACAGCAGAAAAAATTATGCAGGGAAATGCACGAATGCATGACGGAAAGAAGTAAAAACAGTACGTATGAATACATTCGCTATGAACGATACGAAGAAAAACCTGCCGCCTCTGACGCCCCGGGCCTGGATGTTTCAGAATCCGGCGTGCAGAGTGGGAAAGTGTAATACCGGGGAAATCGTACTACCGGAGATAATCAGAAAGGGGAAGAGGAGTGAATATTTTATACTGTGGAGATGATAAGACGGAGGATGGGCTTCTGATTTCGATCCTTTCCCTGCTGGATGCAGTCGAAGAGGAGCTTCATATCTATATTCTGACCATGGAGAGGGCGCCGAGAGTGCCTGTGTCGGACCGCGCGGCGGAATTCCTTGACCGGAAGGTAAAGGAGGCCGGAGAAGAGAATTTTGTAAAAAAGATCGACGTCACGGAGCTTTTCGATCGGCAGCCGCCGACGGCAAACATGGAGACCCGGTTTACGCCTTATTGTATGCTGCGGCTCTATGCGGACCAGGTGCCGGAGCTCCCGGAGCGGATCCTGTATCTCGATAACGACGTCGTGTGCAGAACGGTGGGCGGAAGCCGGAAAAAAGTGGGGCAGCCGGACTCACTTCTTGATTTTTATTATCAGGATATGGAGGATTGGGAGCTTGCCGGTGTGCCGGACTATTATGGGAAATGGTTTTTTAGCAGCCGCCCATTTCGGCGGGACTATTTCAATTCGGGAGTCCTGCTTTTAAATATGAAAAAAATACGACAGACGGGGCTGTTTGAACAGTGCCGCGTCAGATGTGCCGAAAAAAAGATGTTTATGCCGGACCAGTCAGCACTGAATAAGCTTTCTGAGCGGAAAAAACGGATGCCCCGCCGCTTCAATGAGCAGAGAAAGCTCCATTCAGACACCGTACTCCAGCATTTTACGACCAGCTTCCGGTTCATCCCATGGCCGCATACGCTCACAGTCAAGCCCTGGAATACAGAGCTGGTACATGAAAAACTGAAGCTGCATGAATATGACGATCTGCTTGCGGCCTACCAGAGCCTGCTGCCGCAGATGAAGGGAGAGATCGCAGCCTGATGGCAAAGAAGGGGGATTTTTTGATGGACAGAATGGATCAGGAACAGATCCAGAACCTGGGGCAGAACCAGGATCAGAATCAGAACCGGGGACAGAACCAGAGCCAGAACCAGAGCCAGAACCAGAGCCAGAACCAGAGCCAGAACCAGAACCAGGAACCGGAACAGAGCCAAAGCCAGAACCAAAACCAGAATTCAGAAAAGGAGCTCGTGCCGATATTTTTTACAGTTGATGACAGCTACGCTCCTTATCTGGGTGTAGCGCTGCAGTCTCTGACGGAAAACGCGTCGGATTCCTGCCGTTACCGGGTGATTATCATAGAAGAGAATCTCAGCGAAGCAAACCGCGCCAGACTTCTGGAATATCAGGATGACCGCTTTGAGATTACCTTTGCAAAAATGAAAGAGAAGGCCACTGCCATTACAAACCGCGAGGAAAACCGGCTCCGGTGTGATTATTTTACGATGACGATCTATTACCGCCTGTTTATCGCGGAGATGTTTCCGGAATATGACAAGGCAATCTACATCGACAGTGATCTGGTGGTGCCGGGGGATATTTCCGAAATGTACCGCCGGGACCTCGGAGACAATCTGATTGCGGCATGTGTGGACCGCGCAGTCGCGAACAACGCAGCGCTTTCCTGCTATGCGGAGGGCGCACTTGGCATTGATCCGGAGTTTTATATCAATTCCGGCGTACTTCTGATGAACCTGAGGCAGCTGCGCAGGGAGAAATTTTCAGAACGCTTTCTTTCTCTGCTGTCCCGGTACCATTTCTATTGCATCGCGCCCGATCAGGATTACCTGAACGCGATCTGCCGGGGGAGAATCCTGTACCTGGACGGCGCCTGGGACGTCATGCCGGACAACAGCCGTCCCGCGGCCGCTGCCCCGATGCTGATTCACTACAACCTTTTCGACAAGCCCTGGTGCTATGACGGCATCCAGTATGAAGAATATTTCTGGAACTATGCCAGAGAGACTGCGTGGTATGAAGAGCTGCTTCGTTTTAAAGCAGATTACAGTGAGGAGCAGAAGGCTTCGGATCGGGCATGCATGGAGGAGATGCTGGAAAAGGCGGTGGAAGTGCCGGAGATGGATGTGACATTCCGGAAGGTGCGGGAAGCCGGGATTCCGGTTGAAATTCCCCTGCCGCGATAGCAGCTCCTTTCGGTAGCGTTTCGGGAGCTTAAGGACGAAATCCTGCGAAAAATGGGAAAACTCCTGTTTTGGTTTTTACAGGTTGGAGAAGACAACATTTCAGAAAAGTAAGCTGCGGCAGGCAATGGGCAGTTCCCATGGGAAAGAGAGGAGAAGCAGGGCATGATCATAGGAGGCAATAAGGATCTTGTGATTGAAAATATCAAAACCCGGGTGGAGCGGGGGGAGTGGAACGAAAAGGTGGAGGTGGACGACCCGAATCTGACCCAGGAGCAAAAGCTGGCACTGGTTTACCGCCACCTGGAGCAGCGCGGCACCTTCAAATACCAGCGAAATAACCGTCTGGCCCGCCTGGTGCTCGGAACCGTGGCCTTCTGGCAAAATCTGGGCACCCGGATCGTCGGTATGGAAAACATCAGAGAAATCACAGGCGGCGCGATCATCACAAGCAACCATTTCAACCCGCTGGACAATACCGTTATCCGCAAGATGGTGCAGAAGGCCGGGAAACCGCATCTCTACATCGTGAGCCAGGAGACCAATCTCGCGATGGGCGGGCTCGTCGGCTTTATGATGCGCTATTCGGACATCGTGCCGATTACCTCCGATGGTACCTACATGGAAACAAAATTTTCCGGGATGCTGAAAACCCTTCTTGAAAGGAAACAGTATGTGCTGATCTATCCGGAGCAGGAGATGTGGTTCAACTACCGCAAGCCCCGCCCGCCCAAACGGGGTGCTTATTTCTACGCGGCAAAATACCAGGTACCGGTGATTTCCTGCTTTGTCGAGATCCGGGACAGGAAGCAAAAGGAGAATGAAGAGTTTTACCGGACATCCTATATCGTACATGTCCTTCCGACCATCTTCCCTGATCCCGGAAAATCCGTCCGCGAAAACAGCTTTGCGATGAGGGAGCAGGACTATCAGCAGAAGGTCGGGGCATATGAGACGGCCTATGGCAAAAAACTGGACTACACGTTCTCGGAGGATGATATTGCGGGGTGGATTCCGGGCTGATCTGCCTGCATGAGTTCTAATTCTGATTCTTTCTTCATATATTGTTATAGCGAAAAAATACTGGCGGCCGGTTTTGCGAGATGCAGTGCCGATTGAGAACAATTCAGGACAGTTCTGTTGCCTGCCGGCTTTTACAGGAATATTGGGGAGAGTGTCAGATTATGAGGGAGAACGGAAGGATCGAACAGAAGCTTTATACGGTTACGGAAGCCGTGTAGAAGAGCGGAGTCCCATCCCATGTACTGCGGTACTGGGAGGATGAGCTTGGTATGACGATCAGGAGGTCAGCTTTAGGGCACCGCGTTTACAGTGAAGAGGATCTTGCGCTTTTTCATCGTGTGAAGGAACTGAAATAGATGGGAATTCAGCTCAAGGCGATCCGACTGATGCTGGATGGCTCGGCAGACAGAGCAGACAGCCTGCGCCCGGAGCGCCTGTTTGGAGGGGCAGATGAAGAGCGGCCGGAGCGTCTGTCTGAACAGGCAGATAAAGAGCAGCCAGAGTATTTATTTGGACAGGCAGATGAAGAGCAGCCGGAGCGTCTGTCTGGAGTGGCAGATGAAGTGCGGCCGCAGCAGTCCTCTGAGAAAGAGAAGAGTTCACAGCCGGAGCGCCTGTCTGGGAATCTGGAATATGAGATGATACCAGTTGCGGAGACGGATAACTACCTGAGGTTTGAGTCGATGCTGCGCAGCCTGATCAGTGAGACGGTCGCGGAGCAGAATGAAAACCTGAAACAGGCGCTCTCGGATCTGATCCGTGATGAGATGGATGATCTGTACATACAGCTTCAGAAGGATGAAAGCTGGCGAGAGGCGGCAGCGGCCCGAATGGGGGGAAGGGGTTACGATGGGCCTGGAAAAAGAGGCTTACTGGAACGAATCAGAAAGATGATAAAGTGGTGATATGGGGGCGGACAGCTTCGCTGCCCGCCCCCATGCGTATTTTACATTATTCTGCAGAAATTGCTCCTGTCGGACAGACAGATTCGCAGGTGCCGCACTCAAGGCATGCATCCGGATCGATTACATACTTGCCGTCGCCTTCAGAGATCGCCTCAGCCGGGCACTCGCCTGCGCATGTACCGCATGCTACACACTCATCAGAAATAACATATGCCAT
>Ga0192263_1182_pt1 | contig 13085 bp, 21 predicted proteins | sample Koala_Koa23_I3_FD_131257 | JGI IMG/M metagenome (GOLD analysis project Ga0192263, IMG submission 131257) | Enriched cells from koala feces incubated with labeled cellulose particles, San Francisco Zoo, California, United States - Koala_Koa2-3_I3 ... | reverse complement strand
TCAATGGTTTCCCTGTACGCCAGATTATTATCTGGCAGCGCAAAGGCGGAAGAAACTTCAACGAGGGATATTTCCTGCCAACGTATGAGGTGGTATATCTCATTTGCAAACCGGATTTTAAACTGGCTTCAAAGGCAAATGCCATTGGGGATGTATGGAAAATTCCGCAGAAACAGAAAAACGAACACCCTGCGCCATTTCCAGTTGAATTTGCCAGACGTTGTATTGAATCAGTAGACACTGGCGTTGTCCTTGACCCATTTATTGGAAGCGGGACAACAGCTATTGCAGCAGAAATTACTGGCCGTCCATGGATTGGTATAGATAATTCAGAAAAATACTGCGAAATGACTCAAAAACGACTCACTGAGCTGGAGCAGCGCGAGGGGGTTCATCATGTTGTTTATTGGCCTTTTCTTCCTTGGCTTTTCCCCTCTGCAAAGCCCAGCGGCGTCTGAGCTTTTGAGCCCAGCGGCGTCTGAGCTTAACCCTAACGGCCCGTACTTCGAGGGCCCTCTATACTTCGGCTTTTCGGATTTTTCGGCGAACGGGGCGACAATAGAAGACAAACTCGTTTCCGCCATTCTTGGTGAAGTTGTAATCGCCCGCGCCGCCGGTTTAACGCGCGATGATAAAGATTGGCCCGCGGCAGCGGTCTATGTCGCGGCCTATTCGTTCACGAGCAAAAAACTCGCTGACGCGCTCATTTATGCGGCCCAAAAGGGCTGTGAAGTCACGGTCGTCATGGACAAAAAACAAAGCCAAGAAAAAACCTCCGGTAGGATCGCTTCTTACTTGGCTTTAAACGGCGTCGCGGTTTACTTTGACTCGTCTCATAGCGCCATGCATTCGAAGTACATCCTTTGTCTATCCCAGGACGCGGTCTACACGGGATCGTACAATTTTACAGAGAACGCCAAGAAAAACGCTGAGAATATCGTGGGTCTTGTAGGAAATCCCTTCCTGGTTATGATGTATTTGCGGGACTTTATGGGGCATGTCGAGCATTCGGTGCCCCTGAACGTCACGGGAGCTTAACGCTCAAACGGCTCAAACGCCGCTGGGCTTTCTTTCCCTTGGCTAAAAATTTCCCGAAGGGCTTGACAATGTCCGGCGTTGGAGTTAAATGATACTCAAACGCGCCTGCCGCGGGCATAAGACCATCTTTTGCAGCAGGCATAGGAGATATGGAGGATTGACATGTCTAAAACAGTCCATGAAATTCGAATGGAAAAGTTGCGGGATTGGGAAATTCAGGAAGAGAGCAATAGGCGCGAGTCTAAGAAAGCGTGGTGGCGTTGCGGCATTTCTCTCGGAGTGCTGCTCCTGTCCTATCCGCTGTTCGAGTGGGACCTGGGAGAAGGTCTGGAATGCCTGTTGATAGTCCTCTTTGTGATTTGCGGACACGTTTTCCTTTTTAGCGTTGGGATTATCTTGCAGCTTGAAAAAGAGCAGAAAGCCCTCCAGGCCAAGTGGGATCTGTTGACCGAGCTGGACAGGCGCGATGTGTAAATATCTCTACTGGGACAAAGGCCATCGCTCTTTTGGCGACAACATCCCCGGCTATGCCCAAGGCGCGTATTTCCCGGGAGATGAGCCTGGTTGGAAGTGTTGGTTGACACGTGATGTGTGTCCGGCTGAATCTGTCGAAGACGAAGAAGATTGTCCTGCCGGAGGCTCAAGTAAGGAGGCGCAAGGTGATTAAACTGTTGTTTTGTTTGTGTGTTTTGATTGTGTTTATCGTTTTTTACGCCATCGAAACGGCGGTGAACGCGGGCAAGAAAGTTGCGACGAAGGTGAGGGGAAAGGAGGGAGAAGAAAGGTTTGTTCACATGGTTGAAGCGGCTTACGAGAACGTAAGGGGTACGCTGGAGAGCACGTACCGTATATGCGCGGAACGCGGCGCGGACCTCTCTTCCGAATTGGATGTTAATGATTTGATTATACGCCCCATTTTTCAAAGCTTTTTCAATACATATCCGGCGGAGGAGATGGTCAAAATCGCGACGGCATATTGTTTCTACAAACAAGCCAACTCAGAAAATGTGCGGGATACAATCTATGCGGCCGCCGTTCCCCTTATCCGCGACATAAGACAGCGGGGAGAGGCGTGGCGGCTTCCGGAAGCATGGGGTGGAACCATCGACATTTAAATGCCCGCAGTAGGCAAAGGGAAAGGATCATGAAAAGTAATCAAGTTACGACCCGCATGTCCAAGGAACACATTGAAATAATTGCCAAGCTTGCCCGCGCCTCTCACATGACGCCCGCCGCCATGCTGCGCCGGCTCGTGTTGGAGAGATTGGAAGCTCTGGGCCTTATCCAAATACCGGAAGGGGAGCCAAATGAAAATTAACGAACCCATGCGCCAGTTCTTGATTGATCGCGCCCAGACGCTGTATTATGAAGCGCGGCAATTCCCTAAAACGCGGCGCGTTGCCGAGAATTGGATTTGCCAGGCTCTTCGCCTCGCAAGGCGGGCAGGGGATATGGAGTTGTATAGGCAAATTGCGCATTCAGAATCCCTCTACGGCACGAAAATGAAAAAAATGACCTACCATAGCCAAGGGAAGAAAAACGGAGCTTAGAATGGATTCTCGTCCCAAATGCCGCGTTCGTCTTCCCAACCCTGAGGCGGCGGGGTACACGACAAAGGAAGCCCTTCTTGAGGCTGTCGAAAAATACCCGCACCTTCGGCCGTGTCCAAAGAAGAATTGGTGGTGGCTGGAGTGGAAGTATTGTGAAAAATGCGATTGGAGATTGCCTGTGTCTGCGGCGGGCTAAAAGCCCTTGCGGCATCTGAGCAATTTGAGCTATGAAGATAATCGTTGACACCCGCGAGCAGGCCCCTTTTTCTTTCCTTGGCTTCCCCGATGTTCAAACTGTCCAGGGAAGCCTGTGGGTGGGAGACTACAGCCTGGTGGGGCTTGAATTGGAGGTTAGCTGCGAGCGGAAAAGTCTTGAAGACCTCGTAGGCTGTCTCACCAAAGGCCGCGAACGCTTTGAAAAAGAACTCATGCGTTCTACCTATCTCCGCTCTTTCGCCGTGGTCGTCGAGCAAGAAGCGGGCTGGATTCAGGAAGGCCTCTACCGTTCACGCATTGACCCCAAGGCTGCCTGGGCTTCTATCCTGGCTTTTTCATCCAGGTATAAGATTCCTTTCTGGTTTTGTCGCGACCGCGCGGAGGCCGAGAAAACCACGTATGACCTGCTCCGGCATTATCTTAACCGGCGGCTTGACACGTACAAAAAACTGGCACTAGTTCAAAGCCCGGAATATAAAGGAGAGAACTTGTGAATACAGAGGGGCTCAAACATGACGCGGAAAAATTGCGGCTTGACTTAATCCCGCCGGAAGCTATACGCGCGCTGGGCGAAGTATTAACCTATGGTGCAAATAAATACGATGATAGAAACTGGGAACTGGGAATTTCCGAAGACCGCCTATACGCGGCTCTGCAAAGGCACCTTCTCGCTTGGCGCGAAGGAAAAGCCAAGGATGAGGAGAGCGGTCTTTCTTCCTTGGCTCATGCTTTGTGCAATCTTGCGATGCTGGTGACATTTGAGCGGCGAAGTGCGCGTGCCGACCGCGAATTGCTCTATGCGATCGCCTCCGGCAAGAGTTCTTTGGACTAACCATACCAGCCCTCGCGGCGCCTGAGCGATATGCAATTTCACACCATTCTCATTAACGGAAACCGCGAATGGGGTATAACGAGCCGCGAGCTCGCGCAATTCCTTGGGCGGCGACATAGTAAGATACTGCGCGATATTCGCGTCTTTCTCGGTAGGAAAAGCCTTTCCTACGGCGTTTTTAATTTTGAAGGAAAAACGTACCGGAAGAACGGCCAATGGCCGGAATATGTTTTAACAAAAAGAGCGACGGAAGAATTTTTGTCACAAAGAAGGGTGAGAAAATGTTTAACAAAATTACACTCATAGGTCGACTCGGCCGCGACCCCGAGGCCAGAACGACTCCGGCTGGGATCGTCGTGAATTTTTCCTTGGCTACCGATGAAACGTGGCTGGATAGCCAGGGACAAAAACAAACGCGTACCGAATGGCACCGCGTTGTCGTCTGGGGCAAGCAGGCGGAGCTTTGTGCGAAGTACCTTGCGAAGGGCCGCCTCGTTTTTGTCGAAGGCAGCCTGCAAACGCGAAAATACCAGGATAGCCAGGGGCAGGAACGCTCAGTAACGGAGGTTAAGGCGCAACGCGTGCTGTTTTTGGACAGGACTGCTGCTCAGACGCAGACGCAACAAGGCTCAGGCCTGCCGCAGGCATCGCCGGCTCGGACGCCGCTGGGCTCAAACCCGCCACAGGCGGGGTTCCCCACGGATATGAGCGGAATGGATGATTTACCGTTTTAGTTGAGGGGAAAGCCATGGGAAAGAAACCCGTCGGCTTCTTGCGTGTTGCCGGAATTGTCCGCGACTCTATTGTTGATGGCCCGGGTATACGCCTCACGATTTTTGTGCAGGGATGCAACATTAAGTGTCCGCGCTGTCATAACCCTAAGACCTGGGATTTTAACGGCGGCTACGTAATTTCCGTCGCCGACATCTTGAGCATGTATCGTCCGCAATATCAGGGACTTACCCTTAGCGGCGGTGAGCCGTTCGACCAGGATGAGGAACAAACCGCCGCCCTTTTATCCTTGGCTTCTTTTATTCACGCCCGCGGCGGCGGCGTCTGGGCATATAGCGGCCACTATCTCGAGTTCTTGCAGGCGAAAAACCATCCGCTACTGGAGGCTATTGACGCCCTTGTGGATGGCAACTTCGAATACAAATTGCGGGATTATACTTTAAGATTTAGAGGTTCTTCCAATCAGCGAATCTGGATTAAAAACCCCGAAGGTAAATGGAAAAATGATTGAAAAACTTTATAACCTTATTTTCGAGAACCCCGACGCCAGGCGTGAAAATGCGAATGTCAATGCCGACACGCAAAATGGCGCTTTGTTTCTCCTTGGCACCGAAGCCGGTAAGGCCTTGGCCCTTCAAAAACTTCTTCCCGCCGATATGGCTGATGCGCATACGTCCGGCGACATACATATCCATGACCTGCCCTTTTACGGCATATCGTTCAATTGCATTCAGCATGACTTGTGCAAATTGTTTTCCAAGATTTTTAAAATCGATACCTGTTCAATTCGCCCGCCGCAATCCGTGGAAAGCATGGGTGCGCTTTTAGCAATCGTGCTCCAAACGGCTCAGGGCGAATCTTTTGGCGGCCAGGGCGTGCCGGATTACGATTTTGTGATGGCGGAGGGAGTTCGCAAGACGTTTCGGCGAGAGTTTGAGCTAGAGCTTAACCGGCTTCCCTTGGCTTCTGATATCCAGGAGCTGCGAAATAAGGCGTGGGACGCGGCGTGGCGAAATACTGAACGCAGAACCTTTCAGGCCGCCGAAGCCCTTGTTCACAACCTAAACAGCCTTCGCGCACGCGCTGGCGGGCAACTAACCTTTTCTAATCTTAACTACGGCCTCGACACGTCCGCCGAAGGCCGTATGGCGACACGCTGTCTTTTAAAGACGACGATGGAAGGGTTGGGAGATAGGGCTACCCCGATTTTCCCAGTCCAGATGTTTCTTGTCAAAGAAGGGGTTAACTATAACCCAGGCGACCCGAACTATGACCTTTTCCAGCTGGCCATGGAGTGCTCGGCGAAACGCATGTGGCCGAATTTTATTTTCCTTGATGCGCCGTTCAATAAAGACAAAGAAGTTCGTATGTTTGGTTGCCGCACCCGCGTTGTCGCCAATATCTTTGACCCCGCTAAAGAGATTGCGCCTGGCCGCGGCAATCTGTTTTTTACAACGATTAACCTGCCGCGCCTTGGCCTTAAGGCAACCAGCGGCGGTGCAACGTTAGGCCACGGCGATATACCGCTATTTTTTGACCTGCTTGATGACGTAATGGACCTTGGTATCCGCCAGCTGCATCACCGCTTTAACATTCTGGCCCACAAAAAGGTCCGGAATTTTCCATTCCTATTTGGCGAGGGGATTTGGCTCGGATCGGAAACGCTCGACCCCGACGACGAGATTGGTGACGTCTGGAAACACGGGACTCTTTCCCTTGGCTTTATTGGCCTTGCGGAAACCTTGGTCGCGTTGATTGGCAAACATCACGGCGAATCAGATGAGGCGCAAAAGCTGGGTCTTGAAATAGTGGGCTATATGCGCAAGCGGCTGGATTTGGAAGCCTGCCGCAGGCAGATGAATTTTACGCTTCTGGCGACGCCGGCAGAGGGGTGTTGCCAGAGACTCGTCAATCTCGACCAGGCTCGTTACGGCGCGCTCCCCGGCGTGACGGATAAAGAATACTATTCCAACTCTTTCCACGTCCCCGTGGATTTTACAATCTCCGCTTTTGATAAAATTGCCCTAGAGGCTCCGTATCATGCCTTAACCAATGCGGGGCATATCACATACGTCGAGCTTGACGGTGACCCGAGCAAAAATCTTGTGGCCTTTGAAAGCATTGTCCGCGCTATGCATGACGCTGGCATTGGCTATGGCGCGATTAACCATCCGCTGGACTTTGACCCGGTATGCGGCTTTTCGGGGGTCATTGATAATGAGTGTCCTAAATGTGGCCGCGAGGCGGACGAAAAAGTGCAACGTCTGAGGAGGATCGTCGGTTATCTAGCCCCCGTGAATAGGTGGAACGCCGGAAAACTCGCGGAGCTCAAAGACAGAAAGCTGCATTGCCCGCGGCAGGCAAGCCAAGAAAAAAACAAAAAATGTCTCTGCGAAGGTTGACATCCCAGGTGAAACCTGCTAGATAGTTCTTGTGTGTGACGGCACGAGACAAGATAGTAATGCGGGAAACCGCTAACTGTAGAGCCCGTCCAGGTGCCCGTCACCACCTGGGCGGGTTCTTTCATTTGCCTGCGGCAGGCATTCTTTCATTTAAGCCTTACGGCGCAGGAGAAAAACATGAGCGAGACGAACAAGCCCTTGCGGCGTCTGAGCAACGGTCTTCAAATCTTCGAGAATGAAAAGTTCGGCAAGGTGCGTGTGGTGATGAGGGATAGTGAGCCGTGGTTTGTAGCCAAGGATGTGTGTGATTGTTTGGAGATTGGGAACTCAAGGGAGGCCATTTCGCGGCTGGACGAGAACGAAAAGGGGGTCGTTTTAAACGACACCCCTGGAGGTACGCAGAATCATTCGATTATTTCCGAGCCCGGGCTGTATTCTCTTGCCCTTGGCTCCCGCAAACCAGAGGCTGGGGCCGTGAAATGATCGCCGAAACCGTAACCGCCGCCGTTCTTCTCTTTGGCTATCTTGACACCGATGGCGAGGTCGTTCTCCTGCCGAAATACGGCTCGGTGTACTACTCATCCAAACGGGAGCGTGAGGACGCCATCCGGCACGAAGCGGTGATAGAGACATGGCGGGAAGAAATTGGAGATGGCTTTGTTTTGTTTTGTGCGCCGGTAAAGAATCCTGCGGAGCGTAAACGATGAAAATCCGTGCCAGCTCTTTGCCGGACCTGCTTGATTGTGCCGCCAGGTGGGAGGCAAAACACATTAAAAAACTTCGCCTCCCCACCTCCGGCAAAGCGCAACTCGGCACGGCGGTGCATGCGGGCACGGCGGCCTTTGATTCTTCTATCTTGGCTAAAAACCCCGTCACCGTGGATGATGCCGCCGGTGAAGTCGTAGACGCCATCTGGAAGCCAAGGGAAGAAGTGGTTTGGGGTGACGACCTCGGGCAACGCGAGGCCGAGGGTATTGCCTTGGATCTGCACCGCAAATACTGCCGGAATATCGCCCCGGGGCAAGAATACGTTGCCGTTGAGCAAACATGCGACGTTCTGGAGATAAAGGACCTCGACATCACGCTCACGGGCACAACGGATCGCGTACGCAAAACCCCCGACGGCCTTGGTATTGTTGACCTTAAAACCGGCGGGGCGGCCGTTGCCGCAGACGGAACGGTAAAAACCGCTGGCCACGCCAGCCAGATAGCGGTTTATGAACTCTTGGCGGGTTTTTCCCTTGGCTTACCTATTACCGCCCCAGCGCAAATTGTGGGCCTGCAGACAGCCAAGACAGAAAAGGCGCGGCGTGTTGGCATTGGCGAAATTGTGAATGCCCGCGAGGCCTTGGTCGGGGATGAACTTAACCTTGGTGTTCTAGAGATGATAGCAAAAATGCTAAAGGCCGGCATCTTTCTGCCTAACCCGCGGAGCCAGTTGTGCTCTGCAAAGTACTGCCCGATGTATCTATCGTGTCGGTATCGAGGTTAATAAAAATGGCAAAAACAAAAGATTTAACGGGCCAAAGGTTTGGCCGGTTGATGGTGTTGTATGATACCGGAGAACGAAAAAACGGATACGTTGTCTGGCATTGTCAATGCGACTGCGGAAATGAGTTGGACGTTAGAAGCGGGTGCCTCGTTTCTGCCCATACAACGTCGTGCGGCTGTTACAAAAGACAGCGTACGGCCGAAGTGCACACCGTGCATGGGATGGCACGAAAAGAAAAAACCCATTCCATATATTGGATATGGCGCGCTATGCTCCAGCGTTGCGAGAACCCAAGTGATAAGGATTACAAAAACTATGGCTTTCGCGGTATAAAAGTTTGCGATGAGTGGCATAAGTTTATCCCTTTCTGCGACTGGGCTCTGGCAAATGGCTGGCAGAAGGGCTGGCAGCTCGACCGCATTAACAACAATGGGAATTACGAGCCGTGTAATTGCCGCTGGGCAACACCTCAAGAGAACAACCGCAACAGGCGGAATAACCACATGATTACCTTTGCTGGCAAGACGCAATGCCTGGCTGCCTGGGTAGATGACACAGGGATAGAATATTGCACCTTATGGAACAGGGTCAACCGTAACCACTGGCCCATTGAGCGCGCATTAACTGAGCCTGTAAAACGGCATAATAAGGAAGGAGACTTATGAAAACCAAAGAAGGGACCGGGAGTGTGGTACAGGTTAGTTTGACTGAACTGCAAAGCTCAGGCGCCGCTGGGCTTAAGCCTGCGGTAGCACAAGCCCCAAGCCTGCCGCAGGCAGCGGGCTTCAACAGCCCGGTTGGGTTTGAAATGCTCCAGCGGGCGGCAAAAATGCTATCCAGCGGGACAATTTTCCCCGAGCGTTTTCGTAACAATATCGGCGATTGTGCGATTGTCGCGGATATTGCCCTACGCCTCAGCGCGTCGCCGCTTTTCGTTGCCCAGAATCTCTATGTGGTCTACGGCAGTCCCGCCTGGAGCTCCAAATTCCTTATTGGCCTTTGGAATTCCTGCGGCCGGTATTCGGCAATTCGCTATGAATTTTCGGGCACAGAAGGGCAGGACGATTGGGGGTGCATAGCCAAGAGTAAAGAATGGGCGACAGGCGAAGAACTTGTCGGGCCTCTGGTGACTCTTTCCTTGGCTAAAAAAGAAGGCTGGTATGAAAAGCGCGGGAGTAAATGGCAGACAATGCCCGCGCTCATGCTTCGATACCGTGCGGCGACATTTTTGATTAATACCGTTGCGCCGGAATTGGGTATGGGAATACGGACGGTGGAAGAAGCGGAGGATATTGGCGAATAGTTCTGCTACCCAAACATCGCAAGGCCTGTGAAAAAAAAACAAGGGAGCCGCGTGGGCTCCTTTGTTTTTTCAGAATAAATAAAGTCGTCAACATTAAGCAAGCAGAAAGAAAGTGGCCAGCCCTCCCGGGGCTCCATCTGACCCTTTGGAACCTTCGTATGGCCAGCAGCAGCTAATAGGGCAAAAGTTGGCACACCAACCATACCCTCGGTCACCCCCGTAGCCTGCGCCCCCCTCAAAGTTGAGTGTGGTACCCCCCCAGCTGGTAATGGTGAGGGTTCCCGGATTGGTATTCGTACCGGGGTTTCCGTCATTGCCAACGACAAATTGAGCGGCGCCCGTCGTAAAGTCACCGCCAATACCTGTACAGCAGGAACCACCACGGCCGCCATAGCCGCCATAGGCGCCCCTATCACTCGGGGGTCCTCCGCCACTACCACCACTACCACCACCACCGCCAGCATAAAAATAGGAATTAGCGGTTACGCCGTTAGAACCAAAGATTATACATATATTTATCCCACTGCCTCCTCCCCCGCCGCCGCCACCACCAGTACCAGAGCGACCCACTATAACATAGTTACCCGAACGGTTAATTGGAAGACAGAGACAGTGTGAGCGTGCCAAGACACTGCATAGTATTGTACACCCTCCACAAGCGAATCCCCCATCTAAAAAAGCTCGTGAAACTTATAGCAGCCAATTTGCACACAAGAGATACTTCCATCCCCTATGCAAATACTATCAATATCTCCAGTGAGATTGTTCCCTATGGTTATGCCGCAATTCCCTTCAGAGGTGCTACAAGACCCTACGCTAATTCCGCCTTCAGAGGTGCTACAAGATCCTACGCTAATTCCGCCTTCAGAGGTGCTACAAGGTCCTACGCTAATTCCGTCTTCTTTAGCGCAAGCCTTTAGCCCAAAAACTACGCCGTTATTACACGCTTCGCTTTGAAAGCCCATAACTACCGCGTTTTGCCCCCCACGTGAACATGAACCTATTACCACCGCTTGATCGCAGGTGGTAACACTGCAAATGCCCATCGCGATGGAACAGTTTGAGGCGCAAGAATATGGGCCGATCGCTAATGCCTGTGGAGATTTTGTCGGATCCTCTTCGGGTGGGAAATAAGCATACCCCGCGCAAGCACCAACGCTACCAACAGCGCCACTTGCGCTTGAACCAAAAATTCCTGCTCCAGCCATAATTAGCCCGTCGAGTCCGTAGTTGTCGTCGTCCGGGTCGGCGTGTAGTTTCTCAGCGCAAACCCTTCCAGGCGAGCTACGGTCTTGTCCGCAATCTTATCTTCACGGATAACATCGCGGAGCGTTACGTTTTCGCGGGTCAGGCGGGCATTTTCTTCAGCCAGAGCTTGGTTCGTCATCTTGTTTTCAAGCTGGTCGAACCGCTGGTTCAGAATAAGGAACCCGTCTTTTTGTCCCTGCAAAACGCGGGATTCAAGGGCATTGCGCGCGTTTTCCGCTTTCAGTGCTTCAAGCTCGATTTTGGCGCTAATCAAGCCGTTGCCTTCCTTTACGTCTCGGGCAACGTTATCCACACGGTTCACAATGCCAGCCACGGCCAGGTCAAGTCGCGCCGCCGCGTCACGGACGGTGTCCCCAACGTTACGGGTAACGTCGGCAATACGATCGCCCTGATTGCGGGTTGCGGAAATGACGTTTGAAATGGATTCACACAGCCAGGTCTGAAGCTGCTGGAAGCCAAGGGAAGAAGCAGCGCGGGCGTCGGCAATACGGTCGTGGAGCCCCACGATTTCCTCCGTATTGGTTCCGGCCAGCGCGGCAAAATCCGCTTGCTGCCCTCGGTTCAGACCATTCCAGCCGCCGCCCGCAAACAGGAACAACAAGAGGAAAACGAAGATGAACATCCCTTCGCCTCCCCAGTTTTTGTCGTACCCTTTCTCTCGGGCAAGGGCCATGGGGCCGGGCAAATCCATTCCCTTGTTGCCCTGCATAAGGGCCAAGAGTCCGGCAATATCGCCCATACCTGAAGACTCCTTTGTTTGTTGTTAACAGTTTCCGTTACGTCGGAAACCTTCTCTACGTCGTACGCCATAAACGACTCCTATGACACAATAGTTTGGATAAAGAAGGGGGATTCGCTCCAAACTTTTTTAAATAAAACATAGGTGTGGGAAAAGTCAACTTTCATCCTATATATTAAAAAATTAGATAAGGGCCATAGCAAGCGACTCTTCAGAATCGATATTTTTGTTCAGAAAAACCCCAGAGGAAATCCTGACATTTCCAGAGATAACGGTGCTACCAATAAGCCACGTATCACCACTAATTTCTGCATTGTCCGAAACCCTTGCGTTTTTAAAAAGCTTAGCGTTGCCGGAAATTTTTGCATTTCCCGTAATGCGGGCGGCCGCCGTGACAAGGCTTGACCCTGAGATCCTCGCGCTTCCGGAAACCGTCGCCGCCCCTGATATCATAGCCTTTTCGGTAACAATGGCTTCACCGAATATTTCAGCGTTGCCTCCTATAAGGGCTTGCCCTGTTATTGTGGCATTTTCAAAAACCCTTGCGTTTCCCATAATTTGTGCCGCCCCAGAAAGCATTGCTTCTCCAAAAAGTTCGGCATTGTCAAACATTTGGGGGGATCCTGAAATTTTTGCGTTTCCGTAAACTTTTGCATTACCGTAAAGAAGTGGGGCACCTTTTATTTCCGCATTACCAAAAATTGTAACACTATCGGCAATGACTAGGTCGTCGGCACTATATTCACTTCCATCATCTATATGAAAAACCGTAGCGTTTCCATAAACACGGGCGCTCGGTCCGATAAAAACATTTCCTAAAATTTTTGCCGTTCTAGCGACCCACCCGCCAAGAGTTCTGTCGGGGTTTCTATAGCGATACGCTAAAACTGGCCCATTTCCATCGGCAAAGTCATATGTATTATTGAGGGGCATTTTTTTACCTTGGTTTTTAGAATTGTATCCGTACCCAGCCAACACCGCCAGCTTTGCCACATTCTCCTTGGCATGCTCCCCCCATACCGCCGCAGCCGCCAAATTGACCGAAATCGCGGTTGCCACCACCCTGCCCCCCCATGTTGCACCAGTTGCCTTGTCCACCCGCGCCATAACCATTTGCCACGCGGCACGAGCAACAGCAAACATAACCATCCCCGCCACCGCCATGAGGGCTACCGCCACCCGCACCGCCAGTTTGCGCGGGGTAATGTGCGCCAGTACCGCCGCCACCACCAACAATAAGGGTAAGACAGCCACCATGCCCGCCTTCGGGGGGATAGAACATTTTGCAGCCACCGCTGATGTAATTACGCATGCGGCCACCGCAGTAACCACAAAAACAAATATAACAAGATACTTCTTCTAATGTGCCATCTTCTCTTTCTACCGTTTCAGTGTATTCACAACAAAACCCTCCACCATTGCCACCACAGCCATACAACGAACTGCCAAGCGTACCATATAGGGATCCACCACAACCACCCTCGCCACCGTTCCGACCCAAACCGGCGGCAT
>Ga0192263_1180_pt1 | contig 13223 bp, 13 predicted proteins | sample Koala_Koa23_I3_FD_131257 | JGI IMG/M metagenome (GOLD analysis project Ga0192263, IMG submission 131257) | Enriched cells from koala feces incubated with labeled cellulose particles, San Francisco Zoo, California, United States - Koala_Koa2-3_I3 ... | reverse complement strand
GGGAGAACACAAACCTTTTCTGTCCGCTTTTGGCAGGTACAGACCAGTTTCCGTCTGTCCGCTTTCCAGTATCTGGCATTTTCTGTCATATACCTGGTTATTTCCAGATTTAGGCAGTTTTTCGTGCGCAATTTTTGCTTATCAAAGAAAAGAAGGGATATCCTTATGACAAACTCATCACTGGCTCTGGATCCTGAGCTTTTAAAAATAGGAATGCAGGACTCCAACGGTTACCACCGGAAAATTGACAGCACGCGGGAACGGGTCGATTATCACCCGGATACCACGCTTCGTTTTTTTATCAACAGCCAGACCGACTCCTATGCGACACACTGGCACCAGGCTACGGAGATGATCATGCTCCTGGAGAATCATTACCGCGTGATCGCCAGGCAGGTGGAGTATGACCTGGCCCCGGGCGACATCCTCATGATCCCCGGAGGCGAGCTCCATCACCTGATCGCTCCCCCCGACCGGCCTGCGGCTGATCTATATTTTTGACCTGGAGGCCATTTCCCACATCCGGGGATATACCTACCTGACAGCCTTTCTTTCGCACGAGGTGCTGATCACGCCGGAAAACTGTCCTTCGATCTATGAGGAAGAGCTTTCCCTGATTCTGTATCTGGTCCGTGAATATTTTCTCGGCGGCCATCTGCGCGAGTTAAACTGTTACGCAGGCCTGCTCCAGTTTTTTGCCAGCTACGGCGAATACCGCATGAAGCAGGAGGAGACAGTCAGTACTTCGGTAAAGCCTGACCCAAAACAGATCCGGCTGCACGAAAGGCTGAATACCGTTTTTGATTATATGGACCAGCACTACAACGAGGATCTTTCCCTGGAGACGGTCGCCTCGGTGGCCGGTTTTTCCAAATACCACTTTTCCCGGCTGTTCAAGCAGTGTTCCGGCTATAATTTTTATGACTACCTGTGCGTGCTGCGCATCCGCGCGGCCGAGACTCTGCTGATGTCCCCGGATCTGTCCATCACGGAGGTCGCGCTGCAGTCCGGGTTTTCCAGCCTGTCCACCTTTAACCGGACCTTCAAAAAGAAAAAAGGCTGCACGCCGTCCGAATACCGGGCGCTGTGCAGCCGGAAGATTTACGAGGAGTGAGGGGAGATCCACAGGCTCCCTGGCACACTCTCACAGTCTTTTCAGGATTTCCCGCTCCCGGTTCTGGCACGTGAAGAGGATGACCTGACGACCGCTGTTTTTGAGCCAGCGAAGGGTGGCTTCGAGGCGGCGGTCATCGTACATCGCGAATGTCTCGTCCAGAACGACCGGGAGCGTTGTCTTTTCCATGAATAATTCTCCGGCGGCCATCCGCAGCGCAAAGTAAATCTGCTGCATGGTGCCGCCGCTGACCTGGTTTAACCCGAGTACGCGCGAGGGCGTGTGGATCCGAACCTCTGACGCGTCGTCGATGACGATGCGATTATAGCGGCCGAGCGTAATCTCCGCGAGAATCCCGGAGGCAATCTCATTTAAGCGTCCGCCGTTCGTCCGGCAAATGCCGTCCGAGATCTCACAGATGCGGTCAATTGCGAGCGTCAGAGCAGTTATCTCCGTGTCCGCGCCGTCGATGCGGACATGCTGTTGGTAAAGGATCTCCAGGTCGTCCTGCAGCTTCTGGTATTCCTCTTCCCGGTTCCAGATCTCTTTTAAGAGCTCCGGCGGGCACTCCGGCCCATCCTCCACTCTGCTATCTTCTTCCTTCTTCTCATCCCCGCGCGGCCGGAACAGGGCATAGACGCCCAGTGCCATTGCCCAGAAAATCACAGTAAATACGCCGAGAAAAATCCGGAGAGCCTCTCCTTCGGCAAGGAATATCCCGCCCATTGTCAGCGCCCCCGCGATGAAAAGCATGGCGGTGAGCAGGGCGCGCATCGCCGGGGACACGCCCTTTTCTTCATTACCGGCTCTCTCTGGCGGTTCTTCCATTCCGGGAAGCGCCGCTTCCCCGGCTCTGCTGTTATGACCCGCCTCGCGGTATTCGCCTGCTGCCCCGCCATAGCCTGCTTCCTGGTATCCGCCTGCTGCCCCGCCATAGCCTGCTTCCTGGTATCTGTCGGCCGTCCCTCCCCGGCCTGCGCCGCCGCGTCTGCCCGTCCTTCCGCTCTGGCAGGCTTCCGCCTGGGCCCGCAGTCGTTCCAGCTCACTGCGGACCGCGTCCGCGCGGCCCTGTTTTTTGGAAATCTCTTCCTCTAGCGCCGCATCTTCCTTTTTTTTCTGCTGCTCGTACTGCCGTTTTCTTTTGCGCAGTGACTGCAGCGCCCGGGACACGTCGATTTCGCTGTCCATGGAGCTGCCGCTGTTGACCATGTAGCGTCTCAACTCCTCGGCGAGCGCCTCGTCCGTCTCGCAGCTCGCCTGCGGTATAAATACGGAGTTCACAAACGCCGCCTCGCTGATGCCGCCAAGCAGAGCGTCCAGATCCTCCTGCGGATGCTGCGATTCCACAATCCTGGTCTCGCATACGAGGCTCAGCGGCTTCGCGCTCCGGTCAAAGCAGCGATCGATCCGATAGACGTCCCCATTCTCCGCTATGCGCATACTTCCCAGAAACGCCCCCGGCGAATCCCAGGGCTGCCGGATCTGATATTCGTCCATCTTCGCGGCGCGCCCGCGCCCGCGGCTCAGGCCGAAAAACATTGCACGGATAAAGGAATGGATCGTCGTTTTTCCCGTCTCATTTCCTCCGTAGATAATGTTGATTCCCGGGCGGAATGTGATATGGTGATCCGAAAACTTCCCATATTTCTTTAAAATCAGCTCCTGTATTTCCATACTTCCCCTTCTCCCCTGCATTTTTCGCTGTTCTTCTCTCAGGCAGTCAAAAGGCGTCCGCCAGCTTCAGCGATCCTGCGGAATCAATGCTTCCGAAAAAGGCATCCGTCGCCTTTTGCACTCTTCCGGATACAGCAGCATCCCAGGAAGCGGCGACCACTGCCTTCAGCGGTCTTCCGGATACAGCAGCGCCTCCAGCCCGTAGGTAAGCGCTTTCTGTTCGATGAGATTTTTCGGCTCACTTCCGAAGCTGTCGATATAGTTGCCGATCATCTGCCCCCGGTACCTCTGCCGCAATTCCTCCACATGAAATGCCGGAGCTGTGCGGTCTGCGACCTCCAGGATCCGGCCGCATTTTAAATACTCCCCGACATCCGGGCGAAATCTGGGGTGGCGGAACCCGGTGAGCGTGATCTGGTACGTGTCCTGACTGCCCTTTAAGCGCACAGTCTCCGCAATCTTCTCGCGCACAGAAAACGCCGTATCCTCCTCGGTCACCAGTACCTCCTCCTTCCGGTACTGCCGCCTGGCCTTTTCCACAAAGGAGAGCTTTACCTTTTTGCGCTGCACCTCTCCTATAATATAACCGTGTGGCCCCGTGTCGTCGCGGTCAATCGGCTCCAATGCGCCCGCATACATGGCAAGGTTCCGGATAAACACCTGAGGTTTGTGGATATGTCCAAGCGCGATGTAGTCAAATCCGGCCTTCCCGAGCTTCTCGCGGTCCAACGGAATATGCCGCGCATCGCCCCCGTGCGCGAGCAGAATCTTAAAATAATCACTTTTCTCCGCGGCCAGATTATCATAAAGTGGTGCCGGAATCTCCTGCTGATGATAGCTGAAGCCATAAATCTCCGTTTTCAGATCCGGCAGGCGCACACGCTCGCATTCCCCGGAAAACAGGCATACCACATTCTCATTCCACGGATAGTCCTGGTACGGCGATCCCGGCGCCAGGTAATCATGGTTGCCCGCGATCAGCGCCACTGCCGTATTAGGCAGTGTGGAAAACAGATAATTTACTTCCTTCAGCTCACGTGGTTCCGGCTGACGATGGAACAAATCCCCGGCGATCAGCAATAAATCCACTTTCTTTTCATTTGCATCCGCAATACACTGCCGGAAGGTCTCCCACAGCTCCCGCCCCCGGTCCTTTGACCAGACATAGCCGTGATCCGGCGCGGCTCCCAGATGCACGTCCGCAATATGCATAAAACGCATCAGATACTCCCCCTCCCCACGATGGATGCACGTAAAAAAACGCGTAAAAAAATAAAATTTTTAATAGTATACCATAGTTTTTTCGTCAGAGCTATGCTATAATTCCTGTAATATTTTTGAATCTAACAACAGGAGGAAAAAGAAATGAGCAAAATGGTAGACGAGTTCAAAGCCTTTATCATGCGAGGCAATGTCATCGACATGGCTGTCGGCGTAATCATAGGCGCGGCCTTCAGCAATATTGTCAATTCCCTGGTGAACGACATCGTGATGCCGGTAGTCACGCTGCTGACCGGACGTATCAATTTTACAGACCTGATGCTGCCTCTCGACGGAAACAGCTACTCCACGCTGGCCGCCGCGCAGGAGGCGGGCGCTTCCGTCATCGCATACGGCAATTTCATCCAGATGGTTGTGGAATTTCTTCTGACCGCGCTGGTGATCTTCTTCGTAATCAAGGCGATCAACAAGCTCCACAAGCCTGCTCCCGAGCCGGAGGCTACGACCAAGATCTGCCCCTTCTGCAAGTCCGAAATACATAAGGATGCTTCGAAGTGCCCGAACTGCACATCCGCACTGTAATCTTCCGAAAAGCCCGCCCGGCAAAGCGTTACGCCAATGCTTCGCCGGGCGTTTCCTGTGCACATCAAAAATCGGTCTGCCTGGTTATTTTGCTGCTGCATTTCATCTTCCGGGCTGCAGACCGCAGGCTATATGCCGCTTATCGCGTCCTGTGTCTGCTGCTGCCCGGGGCTTTAACAGCACATGATTGGTACGCCCATGCGCATGCCGCCCCCGCCTCCGCAGCAGCAGCTGCAGACCAGCCAGGCCATGCACAATCTCGTACAATAATTATTGGCATGCGACATGGGATTCCCGTATTCCTCGCCCATCGACTGATACCACCGTCCCCCGCCTTCCATTTCGGAGAGAAGCTGGCGGTACTGCAGATTGTTCGGCTCCATCTGTACGGCCTTCTGCGCATGATCGAGAGCCAGGACATTATTCCCCCGGCCGGAATTCGCCAGCGCACTCAGGTAATACCAGCGCGCGGTACGGTTGGAAATCCCGTTCAGCACATTGATTGCTTCGTCATAATGATTGCTGCGGATATAATTCTCCGCAGCACGCAGATGCGGATCGTCATTCGCAGAGGAGGAGCCGGAGCTGCCGCCGCCGTAGCTCCCATATCTGCCATAGCCGCCGTACCCGCCACCATAGCCTCCGTACCCGCCGCCATAGCTGCCGGAAGACGACGAAGATGAGCGGCCACCGCTCTGCTTTGCCTCATAGCTGCCTTCCCCATGCTCCTTGTCATACATGATCTGCTGATAAGCCTGCTGCACTTCCTTGAATTTCTCCTCGGCCTGTGCTTTATTCGGATTGTTAATATTCGCGTCCGGATGATATTGTCGGCTCAGCCTGCGATAGGCCTTTTTTACTTCCTCCTCAGAAGCATTCCTCGAAACCCCCAGAACCTCATATGGATCTTTCATATTCTCCTCCAGCGCCGCGGTTCCCTCTCGAAACTGCCGTACGCCCTGTCATTCATCACGGCTGCCGCCTTTGTTGCTTCGCCGCCCGGCTTTTTCCTGCAATGCCGAATATTTGCACCAGACGCCGGAATACAGGATATTGCGGATAATCGGCGCATACTCCAGAACCGGCAGCCGCTCGAACGCACGCGACGCCTCCGTCATCATCCCGGCCAGGATTTTCTGTGTTTCTTCATTCAGAGGATCCGATGGACTGCCGATTGCCGTAAATATATTATAATTCCCGCGCCTGCGGTCTTTGTCGATGTCTTCCAGCGCATCCATCAGATAGACAAATTTCCCCAGGTAAAAACCGATCTGCCGCAGGTCATCCTGCCAGAGATCGTCCTTCCAGACAAACAGCTCTGCCAGGAAATTCCCGGTAAGCCCCGCCACATAGTCCAGATCTGTCGTGGTGCCGGAAGTCGCCTTCCCATCGCGCCAGGCGCTCTCTGTCTCGTGCAGCAGGCAGATATTTTCCTCAACCGCCTTCGATTGTCTCGGATACTCGGCCGCAATTTTCTCATAAGAGGATTTCAGCAGAGCGGAAAGTGTCCGCCCGGATACTTTCCGTTCATCCTCCCAGTCATCCTGGGCCTTCTGATACGCCAGCAGCACACACATATCCGCCGCATAGCCGATCGCGTCATTTTCCGCCATCGAGTGCTTGTGCACCGGATGAAGCAGGCAGCGTTTCTCTTCGAAAAGCGTCTCCGGCTCATAAAGGCCGGTCAGCAGGATCGCAAGAAAGGTCGTGTCATAATTCAGCACCAGCTGTGCCCTCCTGCCGTAGCGGCGGTGCAGCTCCTGGCACAGTCCGCAGTAGAAGCTGCGGTAGGTTGTGTACTCCCTCAGCTTCAGCTCCTGCTCATTTACATAAATATATCCAAACATAGGCCATCAGCTTCTCTTCTGAAATTCTTTCCGGCATTTCGGGCAGGTAATGCAGATCTTTCCTTTTCCGCGCGGTACACGGATCTTCTGTCCGCAGGACGGGCATTTATAAATATGGAAATCCTTTGACTGTTTCGCGCGCCGCTCTGCTTTGCCGAAGCGCCCCCGGATGCCCTGCACGATATCCATGTATTTCTCATTCTCGGCGCTGCGCTGCGCATAATTTCTCGAAAACATCCGGAAATAGCTCCAGACGAGCAGCACAAGAGCGAGAAAATAAATGACCGGCTGGCTCGTAAAAATGTTAACCACAAGCAGGATCAGGCACACCACGAGCATAAATTTTGATAAGTCATCCGTGCCGTACCGGCCGGACATAAAGTTTGAAAAAAAGTCTGAAATTTTTCTTCTCATAAAAATCGTACGCCTCGCATTCCTTCGTATATAATATACTGTAATATTGAAGAAACTTTACGCCTAATTCAAAAGAATGTCAACGGATGGCGTTTCAATTTCACAAAAATTTTAGACAAGCTGGAAAATCCATTCTGCGAAAGCCATTCTACGCTTCCGGAAAGTACATGCGCGCGGCAAATATTCCCTCGCTCATGGCAAGCTCAAAGCGCCCTTCCAGCAGCTCGGTCAGGTTCTGCGCGATGGACAGGCCCAGCCCGCTGCCCTCCGTGCTGCGGCTTAAATCTCCCCGCACAAACCGCCCGGTCAGCTCGTCGACCTCCACGTTGATCTTATCGCGGGACACGTTCTGAAGCTCGATCATAATCTCAGGCGCCGCAGCCGGTGCAGAGCGGTCACGGCTGCCCTTCGCCGCAGTCGGCACATTCCCGGGAAGATCTCGTCGGTTCCCTGCCGCAGCCGGCGCATCTGTGGAATGTGATCCTTCCCTGTCAGACAGTTCCATGCTTCCCGCGCCGTCGGCGCCATGCTGATCGGAAGAGCTGCCATCGATCCGCCTTAAGGTAATCCGGACTTCCGTCCCTTCTTTTGCGTATTTGCAGATATTCCCCAGGAGATTTTCCAGGATACGCCAGAGCTGCCGCCCGTCCGCCATGATGTAGGCCGGCTCCTTTTCCAGCTGCCAGTCAACTGTCAGGCCGTGTTCTTTTAGCCGCTCTTCAAACTCTCCGCATGCCTGCATCAGCATACTCTGTACCTGCAGCCGCACAATCTCCAGCTCAATATTACCGGAACTGATTTTGCTGGCCTCCACAAGATCCTCCGTCAGCTGCTTCAGCCGCTGCGATTTCTGGTCGAGTACCTCAATATATCCCCGCGCCCGCTCCGTCAGAAGAGTCTCCCGCTTCAGAAGATCAACATAATTCACAATCGAGGTGAGCGGAGTCTTCAGGTCATGGGAAACATTTGTGATCAGCTCCGCCTTCAGCCGCTCATTTTTCACAATCGCTTCGAGCGCGCCGCAGAGGCTTTCCCCCATCTCATTGACCGCCTCCGCCATTTTACGCGACTCTCCCTGCAGCGCCTGGGTATCAATCCGGTAATTCAGGTCGCCCCGGGAGAGCTGGTGGATTCCCTCATAAATGCTCTGTCTTCCGGCCATGTCGCGCATCAGGTAGAGCAGGACGGCAAGATCCAGCAGCACCACCAGCACCAGCCCGCTGCGCCCGAAGAAAATCAGGAACAGAAGGTTCAGGACAAAGAATCCAATATACTGTACTATCAGCTGGCCGGACGCTGCACGCGAGGAATTCACCTGGCGCCAGGTAAAGATCAGCGTGCGCACAACGGAATTCGACCAAAGGGTTTTCGCGCGAAAACGCCGCACAAACGCCAGCGCCGCAGAGAGAAATACCAGCCACGCGGAGGCCGCCGCGACCGCCTCCTGCAGCGTTTCTCCCCCAGGAAGAATCCCGGAGAGGCGCTGCCACTGGGACGCGATCAGCGCGTAAAAAATAGCGGCGATCAGGTACAGTCCGGCCGCCAGCTCAGTCGGAACGCTGTCGACCCGCAGCAGTCCGGGCGGGGAGCCGGCGTCCTTTTTCCCGGCGGCGGCAGCCGAGCATCCAAAGCAAAATAGCAGAATCAGGAGGCTAAACGCACCTCCAATGCCGGCATTCCAGACGATCGTCTCTCTCTGCGCATAGTAATCCGACCAGGTCTGCAGCTCGTCGCTCACCGGGTAGGATGTGTCCACCGCCAGATATATTTTCTCATTTGTGCCTACAAAGCGCTTCTGCAAAAACCATTCCGCCGCTTCAGAATTCAGGATCCGGTCCGGATTTGATACCATAATATTGAAGCTGCGCTCGCCCTCGTAAAGGCTGGTGAAGGCTTCCTCCGCCTCTGCGGCGGTGACCGCTTCCTCATACGAATCGGCGCTGATGTTGGTATAGACTTCGCCGTTTGAAGTGTTTTCTATATAGTAGAGCAGGTTGGACGGCGCTTCCGCCAGCCAGCTCTCATCCTGCACGGTCGTATATTCTACGTATCGGGCATAGAGATCTGCGCAGGCCTCATCCAGCTTTGTGTACATTTCCTCGACATACCCCGCGGAATCCGAATACCAGCGGGAGCATTCCGCGAGGGTAATCCCTGTCACCGGCGTGATGGTCTCCAGAATATCAGACTGCTCATCAAGGATCTCGCCGGTATCCCGCGTACTGTCGCCTGAGGCTGCCGCGATCGCGTCATGAAGCGCCTGCCATCCCCCATTTTCATAAAACTCCAGCAGATCCCCAAGAAGATACGTGGTATTCATGTCCTGAACGGTGTTTCCAACTGTGTCGTAAGACTGTATGTCAATCTGCTTCGCAAGGTCAAGCTCCCCATCCGTTTCCAGCATGCGCGCATTATCCTGGCCCTGTATTTTATTAGAAAGAATCGAATCCACCTGCTGAAAAAACAGATCGGACGTCTCAAAGCTTCTGGAAAGCTCGCTTAAGCTGAAGGAATCCTCCATCCAGAAGCTGACGGTCGCCAGGCAATAAAGAATGCCGCCGGCCGCGGCAGCCCCCAGCAGGATCAGAAATGCCCGGATGGGCTTTTTGTAAATCAGATTTTTCACTGGATATTCTCCACTTTGTAGCCAATCCCCCAGATTACCTTGAGGTACTTCGGATTTTTCGGGTCGATCTCAATTTTTTCCCGGATGTGGCGGATATGTACGGTGACCGTATTATCCGCGCCGAACGCCTCCTCCTTCCAGATCTCCTCATAAATCTGGTCGATGGAAAAGACCTTGCCTTTATTTTTCACGAGAAACAGGAGAATATTATACTCAATCCTGGTCAGCTTCACCGTCTCGCCGTCTACTGTGACCTCCTTGCGGTCGTCGTTAATCACCAGACTGCCGGTCCAAAAGACATGCTCCGACGGCGCCGTCTCAGAGGCCGCCCCAAAATTCGTATAGCGCCGGATCTGCGATTTCACGCGCGCGATCAGCTCCAGCGGATTGAACGGCTTGGCGATGTAGTCGTCCGCCCCCAGATTCAGGCCGAGTACCTTGTCCGTGTCCTGCGTCTTCGCCGAAAGGATGATAATCGGAATACTGCAGTCCTCGCGGATCTTCATGATCGCGTGGATCCCGTCCATCTTCGGCATCATCAGATCCAGGATCAGCAGATGGATCTCCTGCTCCCGCAGAATCGCAAGCGCCTGCTCCCCATCGTAGGCCTTGACCACGCAGAAGCCCTCCTGTGTCAGATAGATCTCGATCGCGTCCACAATTTCCTTCTCATCGTCACATACCAGAATGTTGTACATATCCGTCCTCTCTTCCGCTTTCTATTCTTCCAAAAATAAAACATGTGTTTTCAGGCTACCAGAAAGCTGTTAAAATAATGCCAAAAAAACATTAAGGTTTTCTTAGGTTTATTTTGCCTGGATGACATGCATCATGTTCGTCATCGCACCCTTTCCTTTTACCTCGTTGGTCGCGGGGTCGCCCGCCGTAAGGACAATCATGTCGCCCGGCTTCACGTAGCCATCCCTCTTTATGATGTACATCGCGTGGGAAATGATGTGCTCGGTCGTGTCCTCCGCGTAGCCCTGCAGCGGCGTCACGCCCCAGTAAATCTGCATTCTCCTGAGCGCCCAGTCGTTCGGCGAAATCGCGTAGATCGGGATAGGGGCGCGGAACTTGGACATCAGGCGCGCCGTCTGTCCGGTCATCGTCGGTGTCACGATGCAGTCTGCCTGAATATTGATCGCCGTCGAAATCGCCGCCATGCCGACCGCGTTCGATACATTTACATCCCCGCGCAGCCCACGGTACTCCTTTGAGCGGAATTTGTCCTGATTATATCCTTCCGTTGTCTCCGCGATCTGCGTCATCATTTTCAGCGCTTCCAGCGGATATTTGCCCGCGGCGGTCTCGCCGGAGAGCATGATCGCATCCGCGCCCTCGCGGATCGCGTTCGCCACATCTGTCACCTCCGCGCGGGTAGGGCGCGGGTTCCGGATCATCGAATCAAGCATCTGCGTCGCGATGATGACCGGCTTGTATCTCTTATTACATTTTTCAACAATGATCCGCTGCACATGCGGCACCTCATAGGCGGGGATCTCCACGCCCATATCGCCGCGCGCCACCATGACGCCGTCCGCAGCCTGGATGATTTTGTCGATATGCTCAATGCCCTCAGCGTTTTCAATCTTCGCAATCACGCCGACATGATCCGCGCCGTGCTCCTTCAGTATCGCTTTGATCTCTTTGATCGCGTCCGCGTCTCGCACAAAGGAAGCTGCAACGAAATCAATGCCCTCCTCAATGCCGAAAATGATATCCTCACGATCCTTATCGGTAATCCCCGGAAGGTTCACCTTTACATTCGGGACATTCACGCCCTTTCTCTGCCCGAGGCTGCCGCCGTTTTCGACAGTACAGACAATCTCCGTGCCGCTGATTTCCTTCACCTTCAGCCCGATCAGCCCATCGTCAATCAGGATCCGGTTCCCCGGCTTTACGTCTTCAGGCAGTTGCGGATACGTCTGGCTGACTCTGGTCTCGTCTCCGTCAATTTCCTCGGAGGTCAGCGTAAACTCCGCCCCGGTCTGAAGCATCACCGGACCGCCGTTTTTCAGCAGTCCCGTGCGAATCTCCGGTCCCTTTGTGTCGAGAAGAATCGCAATGGGCTTTTTAATCTCCGAACGCACACTTTTGAGCTGGTCAAACCGGGCCTTCTGCTCCTTGTGCGTGCCATGTGAGAAATTAAATCGCGCGATGTCCATTCCGTTAAGCGCCAGCGCCTTCATCACCTCCCGGTCATCCGACGCAGGACCCATGGTACAGATAATTTTTGTCTTTTTCATTCTTATTCCCTCCGATGAGTTTTATTGCACATAATTGTTTTCTGTCTCGCGGTTCCTTCGTGCTACGGTCATCCGGCGCCTCAGCGATTCCTCCGCGCTGCAGCCAGCCGGCACCTCAGCGATTTCTCCGCGCTGCTGTCAGCCGGCGCCGCCGCGATTCCTCCGCGCTGCAGCCAACCGGAGCCGCCACGATTCCTCCGTGCCGCAACCATCCGGTGCCTCCGCGATTCCTTCGTGCCGCAACCATCCGGTGCCTCCGCGCTTCCTTCGTACATCTGTCATCTGGCGCCTGATGCCGCTGCAAATCCTGCGCACCGCAGCGCTGCAGCTGATGCTCCGGCCATTATCCGGCGTCGATCTGGTCGCCCGCCACGCGCAGCAGATCCTCGATCTCCTCCAGAGGCATCTCCAAATACGCGGACACCTCTTCGGCGGAGACCTTGTGCCCGAGATCCCGCTCCAGATTGTGCACCGCCTCGTTCAGATGATTGATCCGGCTAAGCAGGCCGTCATCCATCCTGCGGTCGTCCTGACCCTGCTTCACGGCATCCTCCATCGCCTTGCGCGCCATGTTAATCATCCAGGCGCGGCAGGCAGCCGCGCTGTCAAACTCGCCCAGCGAATCCACGGCGGCAAGCAGCCCGAGATTCCCTTCCTGAATCAGATCCTCGCCCGGCAGCGTTTCCTCGCCATATTCTTCCGCCATCGTACAACTCAGCGGAAGGTAAATCCCGATCCGACGTTCCCTCGCCTCGCTGTCACCGGCCCTTGCGCGGTCAATCAGGCGCATCTCCTCCGCGTCGTCAGCCGGGGTGAGCTTTTCCAGCTCTTCCAGATAAAAGGACAGGCTCAGGCGGTCTTCTGACTGTGGTTCCTCCTCTGGCGAAATCTGCCGGTCCGGGATCTGTGACTCTCCGTCAGCCGGATCGGACACGCCGGATTGCATTTTTGCATCTTCTCCTGATTCTACCACACGAATATTCTGCTCCGCAAGGTATTCATAAATTAATTGAAAATGCTCCTCTTCCAACGGCATGCTCTTTAGCACCTCGCGTACCTCCCCGCGAGTCAGGACGCCGTCCCTTTCGTCCGCAGCGGCCTTCAGCTCGCTCAGCATCCCCCGAAAAATAATCCGATTATCCATCTTTTCCTCATCTCCGCAAAATATCACTCAACGTCACGCAGCTCCCAGTTCCTTAAACACGCAACTGCTCCGTTTCAAGCAGCTTCCAGTTTCTTAAACGCACAATTACTCAACATCACGCAGCTCCCGGCTCCTTAAACGCATAAATTCACGCTGCGTCACGCAGCTCCCAGCTCCTTAAGTGCACGTAAAAGAACCGCGTCATCTGATTCCGTATCATCCGTCGACGTGCTTTCCACATCATCCTCATCCACGATAATGTCCGGCGTAATACCGTTCCCATCAATCTCCTGGCCGTTCGGCGTGTAATAATTTTCCACCGTCATCTTGAATGCGGAGCCATCCGACAGCGAGT
>Ga0192263_1179_pt1 | contig 13279 bp, 13 predicted proteins | sample Koala_Koa23_I3_FD_131257 | JGI IMG/M metagenome (GOLD analysis project Ga0192263, IMG submission 131257) | Enriched cells from koala feces incubated with labeled cellulose particles, San Francisco Zoo, California, United States - Koala_Koa2-3_I3 ... | reverse complement strand
AAGGGGCGCACCCCGGGGCGCTGGCGGCCGGTTTTTTGGAGAGACAGATGAAGATTGCGGATTTTAAACTGTTTTTGATTGTCGGCGTCATCTGCGCCGTTCTGCTGATAGGAAGAAATTATTTTCAGGAAGAAGGAGCCTCCGTCGTAGTTGAGGTTGACGGGGAGATATATGGCACTTATTCTTTGAACAAAAACCAGACGATTATGATCAATGACACGAATCGACTGGTGATTGAAGATGGAGAAGCCTATATGGCAGAGGCAAGCTGCCCGGACGGGCTCTGTATTAGCCAGGGGCATATTTCCGCCAGCGGCACCATGATCGTCTGCCTGCCAAACCGCGTGGTAGTCCAGGTGATTGACAGCGAGGCGGACGACGGTCTGGATGCTGTGACAGGATAGCGGCCTGGTCTGGATCGCTTTGACAGGACTGCACCCTGGATGCCCTAAGAGGATGGCAGCGTTTCGGCTTACTGTGACAGGACTGCTCCCTGGACTGGATGCCGCGGCAGCCTGGTTTACAGCTGCGCACTGGTGAGTCCTGGGTTGCATTTGCTGCGTATTGCAGCTCATCTATCTGATATACCATATTTTCTGGGAGCTTTGTATATGAAACATAAAACCGCTTACCTGGGAATGTTTACAGCGCTGGCTATGATTCTTAGCTACGTGGAATCTCTTTTACCGGTATTCTATGGGATTCCGGGTGTGAAGCTCGGACTGGCAAACAGTATGTCTCTGGTGATTCTGTACCTGGCCGGTGTGCCGGAGGCGTTCTGTGTCTCTGTGATCCGCGTGGTACTTTCCGGATTCCTGTTTGGAAATCTGTTTTCTATCGCTTACAGCCTGGCCGGGGCACTGCTGAGCCTGGCTGTGATGGCGCTTATGAAAAAAAGCGGAGTTTTTTCAATCGCAGGCGTCAGCATGCTTGGGGGGATTTCGCATAATATCGGGCAGCTGGTCATCGCGATGCTTCTTGTGGAGAACCTGAATTTGCTTTATTACCTGCCGGTACTGTTGCTGTCCGGGCTGGTGACGGGGCTGGTGATCGGTATTTTGTCATCAGAAATAAGAAAACGCCTGCCAGAGAATCTTTGAGGGGGAGAAACAGAAGATGATTGCTTATTTAAAAGGAACGGTAGCCGCCGTATCGGAAAATATCCTGGTTCTGGACGTTAATCAGGTCGGCTGGCAGATCTTTATTTCCGCGCGGGACGCACGGGAGATGCCGCCTTTGGGCGGGGAAGTGCAGGTCTATACATGGATGAGCTTCGGCCAGGACGCGGTGCGTCTCTATGGTTTTTTGAAAGAGGACGACCTGGACATTTTTAAGCTGCTGATCAATGTCAGCGGAGTCGGCCCCAAAGCGGCTCTGGGCGTTCTTTCCGTGCTGACGGCGGACGATCTGCGCTTTGCGGTACTTTCGGACGATGCAAAAACCATTGCGCGCTCCCCGGGAGTCGGCACGAAAAGTGCGCAGAAAATTATACTGGAATTAAAGGACAAGCTGAGCCTGGAGGACGCGTTTGAGCATAAGCTGGCATCTTCCGGGACGGAGCTGCCAGGAGGCGGCATCCAGACAAGCGCGGCAGACGAGGCCGTGCAGGCACTCTCAGCCCTCGGATATTCGGGCAGCGAGGCACTCCGTGCCGTGAAAAAATGCGGCGTCACGGAGGATATGGATATGGAGACGATTCTGAAGCTGGCGCTGAAGCAGATATAAGGAGCCGGGCAGAAATATAGTAAACGACTTTAGTCGTTTTACTTTGCGCCAGACGCGAGGCTGCGCAAGCAGCCATTCCTAGCGCGTCTGTGTGCATCCTTTATAGTGAATGACAAAAGAATTTTGTCGTTCACTATAATTTGTGCGAAACGACGGTGCATCCCAAAATGTTTATCGCAAAACATGCACTGGTTCATTCGTAACAGTTCCTAACCCGGATAAACCGGAACTGAAATTTTGCCATTTTGCGCAAAAAATCGTTTTTAAGTGCCTAAATGGATAATAGAGACGGATAATAGAGACGCAGCAGGCAAGAGGAGTATGTATGGCGAAACGAGTGATTACTACAGACGCGACGGAGGAGGATATCCGGCTGGATGCCGGGCTGCGTCCGCGCCTTTTACAAGATTATATCGGGCAGGAAAAGGTCAAAAGTACGCTGAAAATATATATCGAAGCTGCAAAGGCCAGGGGCGATGTTCTGGATCATGTGCTCTTTTACGGACCTCCGGGACTGGGCAAGACTACGTTGGCCTGCATTATTGCGAATGAAATGGACGTTAATATCCGGATCACCTCCGGTCCCGCGATCGAGAAGCCGGGAGAGATGGCTGCCATTTTGAACGGCCTCCAGGAAGGGGACGTCCTGTTTGTCGATGAAATTCACCGGCTGAACCGGCAGGTCGAGGAGGTCCTTTATCCGGCAATGGAGGATTTCGCGATCGATATTATGATCGGGAAAGGCTCGGCAGCGCGGTCAGTCCGTCTGGGTTTGCCCCATTACACGCTGATTGGTGCTACGACGAGAGCCGGAATGCTCAGCGCGCCGCTGCGGGACCGTTTCGGAGTCGTGAACCATCTGGACTATTATTCAGAAAAGGAGCTGCAGACGATCATCCTGCGTTCAGCTGCCGTCCTTCAGGTTGAGATTGATAATCGCGGCGCCCTGGAGATCGCGCGCCGTTCCAGAGGCACGCCAAGGCTGTCGAACCGTATGCTCAAGCGTGTGAGAGATTATGCCCAGGTACGCTATGACGGGCGGATTACCGGCGCGGTCGCCTCGGAAGCACTGGATTTGCTGGAGGTGGACCGTTACGGGCTGGACGCGTTAGACCGCACGATCCTTACCTTGATGATTGAAAAATTCGACGGCGGACCGGTAGGCCTTGACACCCTCGCGGCCGCGATCGGGGAGGATTCCGGCACGATTGAGGACGTCTATGAGCCTTACCTGATTAAGAATGGATTTTTAAACCGTACGCCGAAGGGGCGGGTCGTCACGCAGCTTGCCAGAGAGCATCTTGCCGGCGGGGGAAGGTGACCGGATGCTGTGACCTGCCACTGGTGCTGTTACTGGTTTTGCTCACTGAAAAGAAGTGGTTGTAATTTTAAAGAACTGCGTATATAATCGTAGAATGTGGTTGAGCGCATTCCCGCACATACCGCAGGCATGCGCTGCGCGGCCGGTCGAGTTGTGCAGTGTCTGCTTATGATCCGCATAGAGGGGAAAAGGGGAGGATCCTATGTCATCCAAAAACAGCACACAGGTTATTATTGCCGGTAAAATATATACATTGAGCGGATATGAGAGTGAGGAATATCTGCAGCGTGTCGCCGCTTATCTGAATGGCAAGATTTCAGAGCTTCGGAATCTCGACGGCTATCAGAGACTTTCCCCGGATATGAGGTCGATCCTTCTGAACCTGAACGCGGCGGACGATTACTTTAAAATGAAAAATAAGGTGGACGAGCTGGAGCAGGCTCTCTCGGAAAAAGACCGGGATATCTATGAGCTCCGCCATGAGATCATTACTTCGCAGATCCGCCTGGAAAACGCGCAGAAGCAGATACAGTCTCTGGAGGATCGAAATGCGGAATCCCAGAAGGAACTGATCCGGCTTGAGACACAGTTAAAGAAAAGTTAAATTGGGTGCCTGTCATACCAGGACTGCCGGCGCAATAGCAGGATGTGCTGGCGGTAAAAGAAAAATTAAAATCGGCTGTCTGTCATACCTGCAGGGAGAAAACGACTTACGCCATTTGACCGGGGTGTGACCTGCAATGGGAAACGGCCATCAGAAGGGGAGGAATATGCCAGAATTGCTTGCACCGGCCGGCTCTCTTTACGCGCTGCAGGCGGCTGTGGACGCCGGGGCGGACGCGGTCTATATCGGCGGACAAAAGTTTGGCGCCAGAGCGTACGCGGACAATCCGGACGAGGACGGGCTGATTAAAGGAATTGAATATTGCCATCTGCGGGGCAAAAAGCTCTATCTCACGGTAAATACCCTTTTCAAGGAGCCGGAACTGCGTAAGGAACTGATTCCTTTTATTGAGCCGCTGTACCGGAATGGACTGGACGGTGTGATTCTTCAGGATCTGGGTGTCATGCGTCTTCTTCGCAGGTTTTTCCCGGATCTGGAGCTGCATGCAAGTACCCAGATGAGCGTGACGACCCCTGAAGGAGCCCGTTGGCTCAATCGACTCGGGGTAAGCCGCGTGGTACCGGCCAGAGAGCTTTCGATCCAGGAAGTCCGGGCGATTGCGCAGACCGGTGTGGAGGTGGAAGCGTTTATCCACGGCGCCATGTGCTATTGCTATTCCGGACGCTGCCTTTTCAGCAGCGTGCTGGGAGGACGGAGCGGGAACCGCGGGCGCTGCGCACAGCCCTGCCGCCTGCCATATGAATGTCCCGGCCAGGCTGCCGGGAATGCGGCCGGGAAGAATTCTCACGCCGGCTCTCATCTGCTCAGCATGAAGGATCTGTGCACACTGGACATTTTACCGGAGCTGATCGAAGCAGGGATCGCTTCCTTCAAAATTGAAGGCCGGATGAAGCGGCCGGAATACGCGGCCGGCACTGCGGCTATCTACCGCGAATATATGGATCTGTATGCCCAAAAGGGCTTGAAAGGCTACCAGGTAAGGGAAAAGGATCGCCGTGCTCTTTTGGATCTCTTTGACCGCGGTGGCTTTTCGCGCGGATATTATCATATGAAAAACGGCCCTTCCATGATCGCATTTGAACGCCCAAAGGAGACGGACGCAAACGCTGCACAACACAAGATCGAACACAACCAGCATTTTTTACAAGAAAATTCCACAGTAAAAATTAATGGTGATTTAAGGATTTATCCGGATACACCTGTTATACTGAGCGTATGGACTGCAGGCGCCGGGGACGACGGCAGTTATCAGGTGAAAGTATCCGGTCCGGTTCCTGAGGCAGCCAGAACGAATGCAGCCACGCGGGAGGATGTCCTGCGCCAGATGTACAAAACCGGCGGCACACCATTTGAATTCGAACAATTAAAAATTGACCTGGCAGACGGACTGTTCCTGCCGGTGCGGATGCTCAACGAGCTCCGCAGGGAGGCTCTGGACGGTCTGAAAGAGCAGATCCTCCGTGCAAAGTGCAGACGGATGGCTGGCCCGGATACAATGGAAGAGAGAAGACCTGCGCCAGAGAACAACGTGGATTCCCGCTGCCCTGAAGCGGGGGGCTCACATTTGGAGTTTGCCGGAATAGAAGAACCGGCAGTTCCATTTTTGAATATCCTTGTTACGACAAAGGAACAGATCGGCGCGGTGCTTGCCTGGTTTGACCAGATCGCGGATACCAGCCTGGACGGGCTAGTGGATACCATATATCTGGATTCCGCTCTTTTAGACACAAAAGAGCAGTTTCCTACGTCCTGTGTTACCTTAAAATATCAGGCTAAGGATATTCAAAAGAGAGGGATTCACTGTCTGTTCGGCATGCCTCCCGTACTGAGGGAAGCGGGGCGCGCCGTGCTGGAGCATCCATCGTTCCGGGAATTGATAAACGAGGTGGACGGTTTCCTGGTGCAGACTATTGATGAGCTCTCCTGGCTGCAGGAGAACTCCTGCGGAGGACTTTATGTTTCAGAAGGCTGTCTGTATTCCTTTAATAAGGAGGCGCGGGAGCTTCTCGGAAGAAACGGAATTTCCAGGTTCACGCTCCCGGCGGAGCTGAACGCACAGGAATTAAGGCACCTGGGAGGGGCGGGCGGCGAGCTAGTCATCTATGGCCGGGAGCCTCTGATGCAGTCCGCCCAGTGTGTAAGGAAAAATACGTCCGGCTGCGGGGATGGGGAGCTTCTGTATCTGAAGGATCGGAAAAGGGTATTGTTCCCGGTACTGACACGCTGCCTGTTCTGTACAAATACCATTTATAATTCTGTTCCGCTGCATCTGGCAGGATGCTTTGGCGAGGTCATGCGGATCGCTCCGTCGTATGTCCGCCTGTCGTTTACGGTTGAGACGAGGGAGGAGACGCGGCGGATTCTGGGGATTTATGAGCGTCTGTTTGACGCGGCTCTAAAGGGAGATTTTTCAGCTGATACTGCCAACGATGATCTCGAAGGGACGAGGGGGCACTTTAAAAGGGGAGTTGAGTAGCACATGTACAGTCTGCTCTATGAGATTTCAAAATATCTGATTCTCGTATTGATGGCGTTTTACACACTGCAGTGTTATACCGTCTTCCGAAAAAAAGAGGAGGATTCACGGCAGTATCTGTTTTTGCGCCAGAATATGCTGATGTTTTTTATGCATTTTGTGGGGTATGCCCTGATTTTTCTGGAGCTGCGGGAGATGGAGATCCTGATTTTTTACGGCGCCCAGGTATTGTATCTGCTGCTTACCCTGATTTTATTCCGGGTGATTTATCCTCTTTCTTCCAGGCTGCTGATTAATAATATGTGCATGCTTCTTAGCATTGGCTTTATCATGATCGCCCGCCTGGATTATGACGAATGCCTCAAACAGTTTGTAATTGCTGTGGCCGGCACTGTCCTTGCGCTTCTGATTCCGGTGATCATACGGAAGCTGCGCTTTATCACAAAGATGTATTACGCATATACGCTTCTGGGTATCGGAATGCTCGGGCTTGTGGCTGTTGCCGCGCGCACGACCTATGGGGCGAAGCTGTCCATCTCAATCGGGGGATTTTCCTTTCAGCCTTCTGAATTTGTAAAAATTGTCTATGTGTTTGCCATCGCGGGGCTTCTGAATCACGCAAAGGATTTCAGGCGGATTGTAATTGCGACCGCACTTGCAGCGGCCCATGTACTGATATTGGTCGTCTCAAAGGATCTGGGCAGCGCGGTCATCTTTTTTGTTACATATCTGGTCATGGTTTTTATTGCCACGAAAAACCCATTTTACACGTTGGCGGGGATACTCGCAGGCGGCGCAGGAGGGGTGGGAGCTTACTTTTTGTTTTCGCACGTGCGTGTGCGTGTACAGGCATGGCTGGATCCGTTCGCAGATTATCAGCTGACCGGCTATCAGGCAGCACAGGCGCTGTTCTCAATCGCTGCGGGAGGCTGGTTCGGTACCGGCCTGTACCAGGGATCCCCGACGGCGATCCCAGTTGTGGAACAGGATATGATGTTTGCTGCGATTGCGGAGGAGCTGGGGTCGATTTTTGGGATCTGCCTGATCCTGGTCTGCATGAGCTGCTTTATCATGTTTATCAATATCGGCATGCAGCTCACGAACCGATATTACCGTCTGGTGGCAGTCGGCCTCGGCACTACCTACGGAGTGCAGGTATTTTTAACAATCGGCGGCACGATCAAGCTGATCCCGCTCACCGGCGTCACCTTGCCGCTTGTGAGCTATGGCGGGAGCTCTGTTCTGAGTACCCTGATTATGTTCGCGATTGTACAGGGACTGTATATGCTGCGCAATGATGAGGAGATCAGCAGAGAGCAGAAGGAAGCCCTGCGGCAGCAGGCGCCTTATGGCGCAAACATTTATCCGCCCCCCGGCGGCAGGTACCCACAGAACCAGGGCAGAAGTCCCCAGGGCGGAACACAAAACGCGGGCAGCTATGGCGGCAGCGCGTATCCGCCAAACCAGAGCAGAGTTTCCCAGGGCAGGGTGCAAAACGCGGGCAGCCCTGGCGGCAGCGCGTATCCGCCAAACCAGGGCAGGGGTTCCCAGGGCAGGACGCAGAACGCGGGCAGCTATGGCGGTAGTGCGTATCCGCCGAATCAGGGCAGAGGTTCCCAGGGCAGGACGCAGAACGCGGGCAGTTATGGCAGCAGTGCGTATCCGCCAAACCAGAGCAGAGTTTCCCGGGGCAGGGTGCAAAACGCGGGCAGCCCTGGCGGCAGCGCGTATCCGCCGAATCAGGGCAGGGATTCCCAGGGCGGGACACAAAATGCGGGCGGCTATGGCAGCAGTGCGTATCCGCCGAATCAGGGCAGATATTCTCGGGGCAGAATGCCGAATGCGGGCAATTCCGGCGACAATTCTCATGCGCAGGCTCGAAACGGATCCCCCGGAGGCAGATCGCAAAGCAGGGGAGGATCCGGTGACGGGGCTGAACATTCTGAAAATAAAAACAGGCAGCCATCCCTGACACCCATAGAATCAGCAGACGGGAACAAGAAACAGGATTAGACAGAATTAGATAAGATGCCTTCCGGCAGATACGGTAAGGAGGCGGCAGTATGGGAATCAAACCATCAGGGAGGAAGGACAAAAATAAAGCGGAAAAAGAAAAGAAAACTCCAGTGAAGGTGCGGGAAGTCCATCTGGAGCAGGAAGCGGAGCCGGCCGACGCCAAAGGGCGCAATACTGAGCTTGGAATTGTCACCTATGCGTTTGTATTCCTGCTTGTTTTGATGATCGGATATCTTGTGTACCTGAATGGCTGGAAGGCGGAATCACTGAATTCCAGTTCTTATAATACCAAACAGGACGCTAACGAGGATAAGTACGTCCGCGGATCCATCTACTCCTCGGACGGCCAGGTGCTTGCCTATACAAATGTAGCGGATGACGGCACGGAAACGCGGATATATCCCTATGGAAATGTCTTTTCTCATGTGATCGGCTACTCTTCAAATGGAAAATCCGGCCTGGAGTCTACGAGCAATTCCGATCTGATGACCTCGCATACCTCGGTGCTGACGCAGCTGCGCGAAGACTCCGATGAGAAGCAGCTTGGAGACTCCGTGTATACAACCCTGAACACGACTTTGCAGCAGACAGCCTATAGCGCCCTGGGAAGCTATAACGGCGCCGTGATTGCGATGGAACCCGATACCGGGAAAATTCTGGCGATGGTTTCCAAACCGGATTTTGACCCGAACGCGATCGAAGACATCTGGGAACAGGTGGTAAACGACAGCTCCAGCAGTGTATTGCTGAACCGGGCGACACAGGGGCTGTATCCCCCGGGGTCGACGTTTAAAATTCTGACGACGCTTGCCTATATCCGGGAAAATCCGACGACGTATTCTGATTTTTCCTTTACATGCGAGGGAACACTTGAGGAGAGCGGGGCGTCGATACACTGCTATAACAGTAAGGTCCATGGAGTAGTCGATCTGAAAACTGCTTTTGCGAAATCCTGCAACACGACTTACGCGAGCATCGGACTGGGGCTTGGAAGCACCAGCCTGGCTTCCGTCTGTGAAGAGTCCCTGTTTAATTCGGCTCTTCCGACGTCTCTTCAGCACAGCACATCCCAGTTTAGCCTTAGCAGCAGTGCTTCCTATGGAGAAATCATGCAGACGGCGATCGGCCAGGGAGACACGCTGGTGACTCCGCTTCACATGGCTTTGATTACCGCGACCGTCGCAAATGACGGCGTGATGATGCGGCCGTACCTGGTTGATTATGTAGAAGCGAATGACGGCACGAATGTCTCTGTCACAAGTTCGTCCAAATACAAACGCCTCATGACGACAGACGAGGCTGCGATCCTGCAGGAATACATGGAGGAGACCGTAATCAGCGGCACCGCGACCTCTTTAAGCTGGTTTGATTTCACCGTTGCCGGAAAAACCGGATCGGCGGAGTATGGCTCCGGCGACAGTGCCGGCACACATTCCTGGTTTGTCGGATATTCAACTGGCGAGGGCGGCGACGCGGACCTTGTCGTGGTTGTGATTGCCGAGGACGGGGGCGCGGGAAGCGACACGGCAGTTCCGATTGCGTCGCAGGTCTTTCAGGCATATTACAACTATGTGGCCGGCTGACCTGACGCCACAGTACGCAGAAAGGTCAGACCACTTTCCCATCCGAAATTTCGCCATAACGTTTTGCCGCGGTTTCCGGCGGTAAAATTTTATGGCGTTTTTTAGCGGTGATTTTTAGCGGCAGAATTTTATAGCGACTTTTCGCAGCGTTATTTTGCGGTAAAATTTTATTACGACTTTCCGCAGCGTCATTTTGCGGCAAAATTTTATGGCGATTTCCGGTTGCACGTTTTCACAAAAAGAGTTATACTGTCTCCAGTCTATCATAAGGGGTACTCGCAAACAGGAGGGATTGCAATGATTGAAGCAATAAGCTGTGGCGGTGTGGTGATATTCAGGGGGAAAGTGCTTGTTTTATACAAGAGCTATCGGAATAAATATGAGGGCTGGGTTCTGCCAAAGGGTACGGTCGAAGAAGGTGAGGACTTCAAGGAGACCGCTTCCCGCGAGGTTTTAGAGGAGACAGGAGTCAGGGCCGCGATTATTAAATATGTTGGGAAAAGCCAGTATACATTCAATGTGCCGGATGACGTCGTGTCAAAGGACGTCCACTGGTACCTGATGATGGCTGACAGCTATTACAGCAAACCACAGAGAGAAGAGTATTTTGTGGATTCCGGGTACTATAAATATCACGAAGCCTACCACTTGCTAAAATTTTCGAACGAGAAGATGATTCTGGAAAAGGCATACGGCGAATATTTAAATTTAAAAAAGAATAATCTCTGGGGCAGCCGGAAATATTTTTAAAGCGGGCAGCAGCAGCCGGACGCGTTCCGCGAGGGGACATATGAAAATGACCTGGTATCGAAATCTGTATATTGGAAAGACTTTTCAGGGAAAGCAGAAAAAAATCATGCGCCAGATCAGGGCGGGGAGACCCGTGCGTGATCTGTACCTGATCGTCCTGCGTCCGGATCCGGCTCTTAATCAGCTTGAGATTTTCTCTCAGTCGTTTTTTCAGAACGTGTTGTCAGATGCAGAACAGGCTCTGATTGTAGGGATTGCTTCCGGCATGCCGGAGGCTCTCGGGCTTCTCGTTCAGATGACAGACCAGGTTTACCATGAGACCGGAGGGGCACTCCTCCGGGATTATATCCTTTTGCGCCAGAAGGCGGAGAATGCGCAGGCTCAGACCTGTCGTGGCTGCAAAGCGAGGTTTGCGATAAAGACATGATTCTATCTGTTATTCTGACGATCCTGAAAATAATAGGCATTCTGCTGCTTGCGCTGCTGCTTCTGGTCCTTCTGCTTCTGACCGCGTTTTTGTTTGTTCCAATCCGGTACCGCGCCAGGGTGGCATATACAGAGCAGGCAAGAGAGGGCGAGGTGCGTATTACCTGGCTGCTGCACCTGGTTTCCCTGCGGATTGCCTATGATCTGAAGGAGAGTAAACAGCTTTTGCAGCTGCGGATATTCGGAATTTCGCCGGACAGGGTACGCGCCTTTTGGGGCAGGAGAAAAGCGAAAAAGAGCAGACGAAGACAGGAAAAGACAAGGCAAACCAGAACGGCGCCGGAACAGACAAAGCAAACCAAAATGGCGCCAGAACAGACAAAGAATATCAAAACGACGTCGGAACAGACAAAGAATATCAAAACGACGCCGGAACAGAGCAACAGAAAAAATGACACAGAGATACAGAGGGCGTCAGGCGACAGGAATGTCGGTGAGAACGCTGATACGGCACAAAATGTTTCCGCTGATAATGCCAGCCGGAGGGCGCCACAGAGTGATCATGATGACACAGGCCAGAGGGCACCGCAGAATCACCGCGCTGACGTCAGTCAGAAGAGTGTAAGGGCAAGGATAAGGAACCTGCTGCACAGGTTCAGAGCGCTCTGGGATAAAATAAGGCAGCTGCCAGCAAAAGCGCTGCGATTGTTTCGCCGGCTCAGGGATTCCCTGAGAAAACCGGCGGCAGCTCTGCAAAAGGCGAGAGATTTTTACCGTGTGCTGCAAGAGTATGATGCGGGTACGCTCTTTCGAGAGCTTTTGGCGGTAATGAAAAGGCTTTTTCGACATTTTCGGGTGAGGAGAGGAACCGGCTATTTTCGTTTCGGTACGGGTGATCCATCCCTTACCGGCGAAATCACCGGAGTGATTTATCTGTTCATTCCAGCTTCCTGCGGGGAAATACAGATAGAGCCACAGTTCACGGAGTCAATGCTGCAGATGGATCTGGAGATTCGCGGACATGTCCGGCTGATCCATCTGGGGACTGCCGCGTGGCGGATTTTCCGCAACAAGAAACTGCGCGGGCTGATCCGGGCTTTCCGCAAGGGAGCTTAAGAACTTAAAAACAGATTTTTGCGCGAACGGGCAAAATTGGGGTTCCGATTTATCCGGGTCAGGGCTGTACAAAAATAGAAACAGACGACAGCAGTCCCGGAACAGTCCGCAGAATTTATCACTGGATAAGGAGAAATGGTATGGCTGAAAATTTTCAAAGCACAGTTGCGTCCTTATTTAAAGGAATGGATAATTTTATCACGACGAAAACAGTAGTGGGAGATCCGGTTACGGTAGGCGACACCATCATTCTTCCGTTGGTCGATGTTACCTTTGGCGTCGCCGCATCCGCGAAGGCGGAGGACAAGAAAAATGCCGGCGGCGGCGGAATGGGAGGAAAGATTTCTCCGAGTGCGGTTCTGGTCATCTCGAACGGCTGCACCAAGCTGGTAAATGTGAAAAATCAGGACGCCGTGACCAAGGTCCTGGATATGGTTCCGGATATTGTGAACCGCTTCACATCCGGAGGCAAGGACAAAGAACAGGCGGATCCAAAGGTCGATGAGGCGATCCATGCCGCATCGGAGGAAGAGACCACCTTCTGAGGCTCGGACTAAGGTTCTGTCGGCCAATAACTTTATGCATCCTGCACCGCCAGATACGCGAATCGCAGGTTCTAAAAGCCTCGCCGTAGCCTGATTCTCCCTGCAGCGCAGGTAGACTGTTTTAGCTTTTGCGTCATATAATAGGGATAAAGAAGAAAGACAGGTTCAGGGTCGGCATGACAAGACTGGTCGGATATACTATTTTCTGGGTCGCGATTGGAATGATCGCAGGAATGTTCATCAGGAGTACCCTGCTTTGTATCCTGATTGTTCTGTTTCTGCTTCTGCTCGGATATAATCTTTTTATGGGAAACGGATAGGAATCCATTCCCTGTGATCGAAGCGAAGCGCAGACCCGGGTGCAGCTTTGGCCGTAAAATTCCTTACCCGGCTTTGTGCATCACAAAAAAATGTCAGGAGAAAAATACTCCTGACATTTTCAACGATTGATTCCTGTATATGGATCCCAAAGAGGATGCCGTCTCAGGCTCTCTCTACTCTGCCGGATCTCAGGCAGCTCGTACAAACATACATTTTCTTTGCAGAAGTCGGGCCGGTCTTTACCCTGACCTTCTGGATATTGGACTTCCAGATTTTATTGCTCCTTCTGTGGGAATGGCTCACCATATTGCCGAAATGTACGGATTTATCACAAATAGCGCACCTTGCCATGACTGCACCTCCTTGATATAGATT
>Ga0192263_1177_pt1 | contig 13352 bp, 19 predicted proteins | sample Koala_Koa23_I3_FD_131257 | JGI IMG/M metagenome (GOLD analysis project Ga0192263, IMG submission 131257) | Enriched cells from koala feces incubated with labeled cellulose particles, San Francisco Zoo, California, United States - Koala_Koa2-3_I3 ... | reverse complement strand
AGGAGTATTATAAAATGATAGCAGATTTTATACGACTGGAGACCATTGATAGAGAAGATGGCCAAACATTCGGCCAGGCTCTGGGGTATGGGGGATACGATGGATACTTTTGAAATAAAGACAGTCATACATTTTGGGGAAAATTCTCTGGATCGGCTGAGAGTGCTTCCTTATAAAAAGGTTCTGATCATCTGCGATCCGGTGGTGGTGCAGAGTGGGATGATCGACCTGATCACGGCACCCCTTAGCAGAGGACAGATCGCGTATGAAATCTTTTCTGACGTGGTACCGGACGCACCGATTGAGAAGATCGCAGGCGGGGTCGTCAGGCTGCTGCAGTTTCAGCCGGAGGCCATTGTCGCGGTCGGTGGCGGCTCCGCGATTGATTCCGCGAAGGCGATCCGCGAGTTTACGCTCCAGATCAATAACTATGGAAGGATTGGCCTGATTGCCATCCCGACCACGAGCGGCACCGGATCGGAGGTGACTTCGTTTGCGGTCGTAAACGATACGAAAGCCCAGATTAAATATCCGCTGGTGTCCAACGAGCTGACTGCCGACGAGGCAATTCTGGACGCGGAGCTGGTAAAAAGTGTGCCGCCATCGGTCACGGCCGATACCGGCATGGACGTATTTACCCACGCCCTGGAGTCTTATGTAAGTACAAAGCACAATGAGTTTTCTTCCGCGCTGGCAGAGAAATCCATCGAGATCTGCGGCGTTTTTCTGTTGCGGGCGTATCTGGACGGGACGGATATGCACGCGCGCAAGAAGATGCACGTGGCCTCCTGCCTGGCAGGACTTTCCTTCAATACAGCCGGACTTGGCATTACACACAGCATGGCTCATCAGTTGGGGGCGGTATTTCATATCCCTCACGGACGCGCCAACGCGATGCTCCTGCCGCATGTGGTAGAGTTTAACGCGGACATCAATAAACACAGCAGGAGCCAGCAGGAATATCTGCCTGCCGTAAAACGCTATTCCAACATTGCCCATATCCTCGGACTGAGCAATTACAATAAAGTCATGAGTGTGCGCTCCCTGGTGAACTGGATTCAGTTCATGCAAAAGGAGATGAACATCCCCCTGACCATACAGGAGCTGGGGACGATTCCGCCGGACGCGTACTTCGCCGCGGTTGACAAAATGGCGGAAAATGCGTTAAAAGACACCTGCACGCCGACGAACCCGAGAATTCCGGCCAAGGAAGATATTGTAAAGATTTATACGAAGCTGTGGTCGTTTTAAAAGATAATAAAGAGGTATTTATATATGGAAGGGAACTATAATCAAACTGTCATCGAAGCCACAGTTCGGGAAGTGCTCCGGCAGATGGCTCCGTGCCGGAAAATCACTCTGGAGGAGGCCAAAAGGCTGACCAGGGCAGTCGAGCAGGAATCTGCCCGGCGTGGTCAGCAGTCTGTCATCGCGGTCTGCAACCCGGAAGGCAATCCGGTCCTGGTGCATGTCATGGACGGCGCCTATCTGGTAAGCTTTGATGTAGCGGTTAAAAAAGCCTATACGGCAGTCGCGGTGAAAATGTCGACGATGGAACTCGCAAAGCTCGCCCAGCCGGGTGAGACCTTTTACGGACTGGAGCAGATGGACAACGGAAAAATCTGTATCCTTGGCGGCGGCGTTCCGCTTAAAATAGGGGAGCGGATCATCGGCGGCCTGGCAGTCAGCGGCGGGACCGGCGAGGAGGACGACAGCCTGGCACTGTATGGGCAGTCTGTTCTGAGTGAGATCCTGTGATTTGATTGTGAGGATGAAACCAGCATGTTGAATCAATTTTCAAGGACGGAGCTTCTTCTTGGAAGGAATGTCATGGAGAAGCTGTTTGGAGCGCGGGTAGCGGTGTTTGGGCTAGGAGGTGTGGGCGGCTACACCGTCGAGGCGCTTGCCCGGAGCGGCATCGGGACGCTGGATCTGATCGACGATGATAAAATCTGCCTGACCAACCTGAACCGGCAGATCTACGCGCTTCGAAACACGGTTGGAAGGTACAAGACAGACGTGGCCAGAGAGCGGATTGCGCTGATCAATCCGGACGCAAAGGTGAATACCTACAGAACCTTTTATATGCCGCAGACGGCGGATCAGTTCGATTTTTCTCAATATGATTATGTGGTGGACGCGATCGACACGGTGACAGGAAAAATCGCTCTGGTGGAACAGGCGGAGCGCGCCGGGACGCCTATTATCAGCTGCATGGGCGCTGGAAATAAGATGGACGCGTCCGCACTGGAGGTGGCAGACATTTATGAGACCAGCATCTGCCCCCTTGCGCGTGTGATGCGCCGCGAGCTGAAAAAGCGCGGGATCAAAAAGCTGAAGGTCGTCTATTCCAGAGAACCGGCGATAGAGCCGATCGACGATGGGGCGATCAGCTGCCGCACGAATTGTATTTGTCCGCCCGGGACAGCACGGAAGTGTACGCAGCGTCGTCAGGTGCCGGGGAGCAATGCATTTGTGCCGGCTGTGGTGGGACTGATCATCGCGGGCGAGGTGGTGCGGGACTTAGGATCTGTCGCTAAATAACTCATGCATCTTGCGCCGCCTGATCCGCGAATCGCAGGTTCTAAAAGCCTCGCCGTAGCCCGGCAGAAAGGAAAAGAGTATGACGTCTGCAGATACCTTTCAGGATTATCTGAAAGAACCCGGGCATCTCACGTTTGACCAGATGGCGGCAATTCATCAGGAGATTGTCGAAGAAGTGGGACAGGATGAAGAGGCTCTGGAATTTTATGGCTATCTGGTGGTGGCGGCAGCAAAATACGCCAATACGCGTGCGCTCTGGTGCACAATGGATAAGATGGAAAAAATGGAGAAGGATTCCGGCCGTACTTCTGGGCATGATTCGGTTATCACAAATCTCAATATGCTTGCCAGATTCCTGAAAACGCAGGGAAAACCGGCTCTATGGCGTGACAGGCTCGGAGACGAGACCGATCGATACGGACGGAAGGCACTGGGGGATTTCGCATGCTACCTTGCATTTGTGTGCGGAATTAATGCGCGATAGATCTGTGCGGAGCCAGGATTTACAGGTCATATGTTCCTGCGAGCAGTGCCTCTACCGCGGTATCCGCGTCGCCGGTTACGCCGCCATATAGCCGGATGCCGGATGAGGCGAGCGCAGTCTGTGCGCCGCATCCGATCCCACCGCAGATCAGGATATCTGTCTGCAGAGCATTCAGTACTTCCACCAGCGCGCCGTGTCCCTGGCCGTTTGTGCTGACGACCTCGGAGGCTACGATTTTTTCACCATTTGTGTCATAGATTTTAAACTGTGCGGCACGGCCGAAGTGCTGAAAAATCTGTCCGTTTTCGCAGGGGACGGCGATCCGCGTAGTGCTGCTGTCCTTTGGTTTTTGAAATGCCTGATAAAGCTCCTGCTTGTAGCACTCACTGATGCCGCAGGTGCGGTTCTGACCGTTGCAGATCAGATATTCGCCGCCTTCAATTTTGAGAGGGCAGCCGTCCACCAGCGCGGTTGCCAGCTTTTTACGGGCGGAATCGTAGATTTTCTGCACCGTAGTCCGCGCGACCTGCATCCGCCTGCAGCACTGCTCCTGAGTGAGATCCTCTTTGTCGATCAGGCGAATTGTTTCATATTCATCTACAGTCAGGATAATGGTCTCTTTTGTCTCTTTCTTATCCCTGCTGTTTCCATCGCTTCCGGCCGGAATAAATTCCAGCGTCTGGGGAAGACGGCAGACGGTTCTGCACTTGACTGGTCTTGACATTTCGTTACCTCTCTTTTCGTATCAGAGCATTTTTTGCGTGCAATTCTTTCTCCTCGTCCCAGCCGACAATTCGTCCTCTTCGATCAAGATAAAACGGCCCTTCAAAGGTATACCCTTTTGTCCCGACCAGAGCATAATCTTCGTAGGCGTAATAGTTATTCTGTAAAAATGCCAGCCGTCCCTGGTATTCCCTGTTCAGCCTTTCCGTCTTTTTCGCGTCCCAGAACATATCGTGATTGCCTCGGAGCAGAATCTTTCTTCCCGAAAGTATACTGCGATCACTCGACCGCGGCGCCAATCGCGAAGTGTATTTTCTCTTGCCAAAGTATAACATGATTTTTCAGGAATGGACAGGGGCAGTTCCGTAAAAACTCCATAAAAAGCGGTTGACAAAACGCTATTCATGATGTAATCTCATTATATACCGAGAAAACATATATATTAAGTAGGAATTAAAAATGAGCAGAATATATGAAAAGTAAAACGACTAAAGTCGTTTACTATAATTAGTGAGACGTCGCTTTTGAGACTGGGGCGCTTCGCGCAGAAAATAAGCATTAAAAGCAGATAGTTTCCATGGAAGGCGGTCGATATGTGCGAGTTGTTTGGGAGTTGTTCTGAAAACCAGCTGGTGCTGAATGAATATTTAAAAAAATTCTACAGTCACAGCACCTGCCATCCAAATGGCTGGGGGCTGGCTTTGCTGGACGGCAATGAGGCATTTATTGAAAAGGAACCGCTGCGGGCTGATAAAAGCCACTACCTCCAGGAACGTCTGTCCGTACCTGTGCAGGGACGGATCGTGCTGGCGCATATCCGCTATGCGACGATTGGAAATGTTGAGTACCGCAATTGCCATCCATTCACAGGGAAGGACTGCTCAGGCAGGCGTTGGACGCTGATTCATAATGGCACAATTTTTGAATATGAACCGTTGAATAGAATGGTGGCCAGGCAGTCTGGGGACACGGATAGTGAGAGAATACTTTTGTATTTGCTGGAGCAGATGGATCGGGAGATATGCAGCAGAGGAGTGCCGGGGGCAGCCAGACGATTCCGGCTGCTGGACGAAATTGTCTGCCAAATGGCTTCCGGTAATAAGCTGAACCTGATTTTTTCCGATGGAGAGTATGCGTATGTTCATACAAATTATGCAAATTCGCTGTATCAGCTGCCTGGGGAGGGGCAGGCTATTTTTTCAACACAGCCGCTCGGACCAGGCGGATGGGAACTGGTTCCCATGACAACGCTTCTGGCCTATAAGGATGGGCGTCTTGTTTTCACGGGAACGAACCACGGAGAAGCCTACCTGGACAACGAAGAGAATATGAAGTATATTTATCAGATTTTTGCGGAGCTATGACCTGGGATATACTCTGGAACTCTGATATAGATGAAAAGAGTCGGACAGAACTGATGTAAAGAATGAAAGCATAGATGCTGGTGGCGAAAAAATGTTGAATCAGTTTTAAGGACAGAACTTCTTTTAGGCACTTACAAACGATTTTTTGCGCAAAATGGCAAAATTTCGATTCCGGTTTATCCGGGTTAGGAAAGGAATGCATGGAGGATCCATCACAGTGCCAAGAAGCCCCTCGGCAATGGCATCGGTTATTTCCATATTACCGCCATTGGTGAAATATCGTTCCATTGTGTGCATCATAATATCCACACATCCGGATTCCGTTTGGTAATCCGGCAGGGATTGAGTATGGACATATAGTGCCATTTCCGGTTGATAATGATGAACAGGTCGGAATAAGTGTGCGAAAGATCGGTTCTGGTATTTTCTCGATTCGAATATTCAATCTGGCTGTCTGGCGGATAGTTCGTACCAAACAGTCCGTTGATCAGATTCGTGATCGCTTTATCGGAGAATGTAAAAATACGTTTAAAAACCTTGTCAAAAATCTGGCTGATTTCGTCCATAAGCAAAAGACTCCTTTCCCATGTGTGATAAAAACTGACTGATATGCATCGTACAATAATCACAAAAATATACCAATGCATAAGATGCAATAAAAATGACTATACATAATTTTAAAATAGACACTAAGATATATTAAGAAACACAAGAGGAAGAGCAGATAATACGGAATAATTTTGGATAGTGGGTTCCGTAGTCGCTTACATGTGAATGCATGTGTGTCGTAACTGAGAGTATGCTGAAACTTTTACTATCGGAAAAACCGATAACCAGTTACCAGAATAACCGGGTTGACGAGAGGCGCTTTTTCATGTATGATTACACGCGTAAGTGGTATACACAGTAATTATATAAAAATAATAGGAAATGAAGAACGATTATGAGCCGCATTTTTGTATCAGCGGGCGGTATGCAGGGCTGTTGAAAGAATGTTGCCGCAGTCCCATCAGACAGTAAATAGTTCCTGTTGGACATGCGGGAAAATATGGAAACGAATGAATAACAGAACAATGGACTGAAAGTATAGCAAAGTGAAACGGCTTATGCCGTTACTATAAATAACAACACAGGATTAAAGGCGGCACATTGCACTGATGGACATAAAAAGGAGAAGAATAGAATGTCCGGAAAGAAGACAAACCAAAAGAATAAGTCTGCAAAAAACAATGTCGTAAAGCAGAGCGATGAGAGAAGATCCAATGCGAAAAACATAGAAAATAAGAATGGAAGCAGAATTTTGCCGGTGATAGCGGGAGTGGTGGTCGTAGCTGCTGTCGCGGCAGTCGCTGTCACGAGATTTGCCGGCAGCGGGAACGGCGAAGAACAGTCGGTTTCGAACTCTTCAACATCAGATGCTCAGACGACAGACACTCAGACAGCAGACAATCAGTCGACAGGAACAATTGTTATTGATACAGGTGAGATTGGCGGGACAGCCTCTTATTATGACTATGATGCGGACGGCACCACGGTTGAGGTACTGGCGGTGACCGCGTCGGATGGAGCTGTGCGCCTGGCGCTGAATACCTGTCAGGTGTGCCAGGGATCGCCATACGCATATTTTGTACAGGAAGGGGATTCGTTCATCTGCCAGAATTGCGGGAATGCCTTTTCCAGGGATGACATTGGCCTGGAAGCGGGAGGCTGCAATCCGGTTCCGGTGACGGAAGAATACTATGAGGAATCAGACGGTGTGATTACAATCTCGAGTAATTTTCTGGAGGAATATAAAGAATCCTTCACGAACTGGAAAAAGGTCTGAGAAAACCTGGGAAACCTGAAAAAATCTTAAAAGATCAGAAAAATCAGAGAGAACAGAAAAAATCAGAAATAATTGGAAAAAACCTGAACAGGTCCGAGAAAACCTGAGAAAACTCGAGAAAATATGGAAAAACCGGAAACGCATCGAGGATCGATCATTTGTATGAGCAGAAATACTGGAAAAAAGTTCAGGCAGTTATTGTCGTGGAAGGCATGATGTGCGAAGCCTGTGAGCGGAGGGTTGAAAAAGCGGCGAAGAGTGTGGAGGGCGTCAGCGACGCAAAAGCTGACTGTGTGAGCAATTGCCTGAGGGTAGAATATGGAGAGCCTGCGACGCCAGATGCGATCAGGAATGCTGTGCGTGCGGCCGGGTATGATGCGCCTGGCTGTGAAGAACCTGGGGACGATGCACCCGGATATGATATGGTCGGTAATGACACGCCCGGCGGGTCTGTACAGACCGTCTGGCCGGACATTCCACGAAAGCAGGAAGATCAGAAACGGCAGGAGGATGAAGAAACACAGGAGAAAGAGCAGAAACAGGAAGCCGTTCGGGGACGGAACCAGGATACGCTGTATATCCTGGTCATTATTCTGGGTCTCTATGTGATCGCGACTCAGTGCGGCCTGACGCTGATCTTCCAGAGATTCCCGACTGTCAGCGAGGAAAAGGTCGGCTATGCCGTGCTTTTTGTGATCGGCCTGTTTACCTCGGTGCACTGTATAGCCATGTGCGGCGGAATCAATCTGACACAGAGTGTGGCCGGAGAGGAAAATGCGCCGGTGCGCAAAAGCCTTCTTTATAATGCCGGGCGGCTGACCGGATACACGCTTGTCGGCGGTATTCTCGGACTGATCGGCGAGGCGGCCTCTGTCACGCTTCGCGTCCGCGGCCTGATCGGTGTGCTTGCGGGTGCCTTCATGGTACTGACCGGCGTCAATATGCTTGGAAGCTTTGGATTTCTGAAAAAGCTGACCCTGAGAATGCCCAAATCTGCCGCAAAAGCCGCTGCTTCTTTTGGCAGACGCGGTTCGTTCGCAATCGGTCTCGTGAATGCGTTTATGCCCTGCGGACCGCTGCAGTCCATGCAATTATACGCGATTGCCGCAGGCGGATTTGCGGTCGGAGCACTCTCTATGTTCTTTTTTTGCCTGGGGACGATTCCGCTGATGCTGATCATCGGAGTGACAGCAGGGTTTTTAAAAAGAAAATGGAAGAGCCGGATGCTGCGCGTGAGCGCGGCTCTTGTCCTGGTATTTGGGCTTTTCATGCTGCAGAATAATTTTGCCCTGCTGGGGATTTCTCTGCCCGGCCTGTCGGTTTCCGGCACATCAGATGGCAGTGCGGTGACGGCAATGGTGGATGCAGAAAACAATGTACAGATCCTCTCAACGACCCTCCATGTAAACGGATTTGATGATATCGTGGTGGAGGCGGGGATTCCGTTCGTCTGGACGATCACTGCGGACGCGTCTAGCCTGAATGGCTGCAACAACGCGCTCGTGATTCCGGAATACAACCTGCAGGTAACCCTGCAGGAGGGAGAAAATGTGATCGAATTTACACCAGCCGAGACAGGGACATATACTTATACGTGTTGGATGGGGATGCTGAAGAATACCATCACGGTCGTGCAGGGATGACTTGATAGGGGAGAGAAGCGTTCCCCTATCCGATTGGTGATTGAAAATCGCAAATGTGCATTCAAAACTCCTGAGCCGGATAAACCGGAACCGAGATTTTGCCATTTTGCGCAAGAAATCGTTTTTAAGTTCCTAAACCTTCAGCGTCTCATTCATACTCCCGGTTCGGTACCCCCTCAAATCCAGTGTTACATAGGAAAACCCATATTCTTTTAATTTTGCATAAACGCTCAGCCGGACTTTATCCTGCATCAGCTTTTCAAATTCCTGCGGCAGGATTTCAATCCGGGCGATGTCCCCATGGATACGCACACGCACCTGCCGGAACCCCAGATCAAGCAAAAGCTGCTCGGCCTGATCTACCATCCGCAGCTTTTCTTCACTGATGGTTTCTCCATATACGAACCGCGAAGAAAGGCAGGCGAAGGACTGCTTGTTCCATGTAGGGAGCCCGAACTCTCTGGACAGGCTGCAGATCTCCTCTTTGTTAAGCTTAGCATACCTTAAGGGGCTGGCGACCCCCAGCTCCTTCACGGCAATCAGCCCTGGGCGGTAATCCCCATTGTCATCCATGTTGGAGCCTTCGGCGACTGCCGCGATGTGATTTTCCTTTGCCAGGGCAAGAATTTTTTCAAACAGCTCGTGTTTGCACAGATAGCAGCGGTTTTTCGGGTTCTGCCGGAATCCTTCGATGTCCAGCTCCTCCGAGGCGATAACAAAGTGCCGTACATGATGCTCCCGGCAAAACTGTTTCGCCTCCTCCAGTTCTCTTTTGGGAAAAGAGCAGGAGGAAGCCGTTACTGCAATTACCTGATCTTGTAACGCCTCCTGTGCTGCATACAGCAGAAACGTAGAATCCACGCCGCCGGAAAAAGCAACGGCGATACTTCCCAGACTTTTCAGGTAATCCTGTAATTTTTGATATTTCTCATGTAAGTTCTGAACCATGTTTTTACCTCAATATAAGCAAGCTTTTGCAAAAATGATTTACATTTCACAGACGAATGAAATCATTATAGCCCACGGAAGAAAGAGAGTCAAGTCAGGCGATAACTCCCACAGGGCGATTTCACGGACTATATGCTCGTGGAATCGCCCTGACAATTCTTTTATAAAACTTGACATAATCATAAAAAACGTTTAAAATAATAAAAGTTAATGGTTTTATAATTGCCACCAGGAGGAACCCACATGGCCAAAAAATCCGTTACTCTCATGCCCGGAACGCAGGAAATCCTGTCCACAATGGGCGAACAGATCAAGCTCGCACGTCTGCGGAGAAACCTTCCGGCCGAGCTCGTGGCGGAACGTGCCGGAATTAGCCGGGCCACGCTTTGGTCTGTAGAAAAAGGATCTCCATCTGTAGCAATGGGCATATACGCTGCGGTTCTAAGTGCGCTGGGCGGCATGGATTCTGACCTGCTCCTTATCGCGAAAGATGACGTACTGGGCCGCACGATGCAGGATCTGAATCTAAAAGTGCGCCGCAGGGCAAAATAATGACAGCCAGGCAATGTCAACGTTTGTTAATAACAAAACAGACCAAATCTGTTTTGTCAAAAATCTGATTAATCAACGGCTGAAAAGAGGAGTATCATTCATGACAAATTTGCCGCAAAACATTTACGTTTATTTAGAACTTCATGATAAATCAATTTTTGTCGGCACCCTGTACGCAAGTACGCAGAAAGGTCGCAGCTGCTACTCTTTCGAATATGACGACGCTTGGCTTTGCCAGTCCGGCATTCACGTCACCCTTGACCCGGATCTTTCGGAATACAGGGGACGGCAATATGCCCCGGCGGACAAAGGGCTGTTTGGGCTGTTTGCAGACTCCTGCCCTGATCGTTGGGGTCGTTTGCTCATGAACCGAAGAGAAGTCATACTGGCACGAAAGGAAAACAGAAAGCCGCGAAAGCTTAGTGAAGCTGATTATTTGCTCGGGGTTTACGATGCGGCCAGAATGGGGGCGCTGCGCTATTCCACAGAAAAAGACGGCGCTTTTCTGGCAAATGATAAAGAACTCGCCACTCCTCCCTGGACAACTCTGCGCCAGTTGGAAACCGCTTCTCTTTCTTTCGAGCGAGATAAAAACGGGCTGGAGGAAAAATGGCTGAAGCAGCTGCTTGCGCCCGGTTCTTCACTGGGTGGAGCACGTCCAAAGGCCACAGTACAGGATCCGGAAGGAAACCTGTGGATTGCGAAATTCCCTTCAAAGCACGACGAATTCGATGTGGGAAAATGGGAAATGACTGTGCATGATCTGGCCAAAAGATGCGGTCTGAATGTGCCAGAAGCGAAATCTGAGGAATTTTCTGAGGCGGGAAGTACCTTCCTTGTTAAACGTTTTGACCGAAACAGAAATAAAAGAATCCATTTTTCTTCTGCGATGTCCCTGCTTGGCCAAACGGATGGGGACTCTTCTGCAAGTTATCTGGATCTGGCGAAATTTATCCGCGAAAACGGAGCCAGTCCAAAAGAAGATTTGCAGGAATTATGGTCACGCATCGTTTTTTCAATGGCGGTTTCCAACACAGACGATCACCTGCGCAACCATGGCTTCCTGCTTGCGGGAAAAGGATGGCAGCTGGCTCCATTATATGATGTGAATCCATGTGTCTACGGAGACTCCTTATCCCTGAATGTCAGTGATATGGATAACACAATGGATTATGATCTGGCAATCTCAACGGCAAAATATTATGGTATTGATACACAAAAAGCACAGCGGATGGTCAGAGATATTTCTGGCGAAGTAAAAAGTCATTGGCAGTCCACCGCAAAATCTTATGGCATCAGCCGGGCTGCAATGGAATATATGCGTTCCGCTTTTTCGCTTGAGTAGTTGATATTTCCAACCTGAAGATTTGCTTTTATGCTTCAGAGGAGGAATTTTATTATGAATAAAAAAAAGAACGATCGCGTTAGCGGCGGCAGTTTTATTAGGAGCAGGCAGTGCATCGGCATAACACGAAGATTCATAAGGGCGAGAGCATGAGAGTTTTTCCCCTGTCCAACTGGACGGAGAAGGATATCTGGCAGTATATCCGCCAGGAGAATATTGAGATCGTCCCTATTTATTTTGCGGCCGGGCGCCCGGTGATTTACCGTGACGGAAATATCATTATGGTGGACGACGACCGGCTGAAGCTGTGCCCGGGAGAGGAGATTGTGAATAAGAAAATCCGTTTCCGTACCCTGGGCTGCTATCCGCTCACCGGTGGGGTGGAGTCCGATGCGGATACGCTGGATAAGATGTGTGGATGATGGAAAGTCTACCCTGATCCGCGCAAGCGACCGGGCGACCCTGCTGAATCTGATGGTGGGCCTGAACGCGTACACGCTCTGCTCCGGTATCATCTGCGAAGAATTGAACGGAAAAGACTACAAGGCAATTCCCCTTGTCGAATCTGAAAAAATCTGTATCGGCTACGTAAAACGAAAGGGCGTAAAAATAAGCCCGATCGGGGAAGCGTATATACATGAACTCCAACATTACTCTGGATAATGATCAGATATAAGATATAGTTCACGGAGGAGAAATACAAAACTGAAATTATAAGATAAGATTCATAAAAAGATAAGAAGTGTAATAGAGCAGGAGAGAAAAGCATCCTGCTCTATTTGAAACCGAAATGATGTTAAGAAATACAAGTATCTGAATCCAATGTGAGCATAGACTGAAAGAGACAGAACTAAAAGCTTTTAAAGCTTTGCATTATATCCGGCCCATTTAGATTCAGGTATTCTAAGGGCTGCCATTGCCTGCTCTGCAGTCATTTTCATTGTTACCATGAGACTACGGATATTCTCAATCAGGTTTTTCTCAGCACCTTCAGTTATGCCTTTTTCCATGCCTTTTTCCATGCCTTCTGTCAATCCTTTTTCTCTGCCTTCAGCCAATCCTTTTTCCATAGCTCTTTGCCATACACTGTCACTGAGGCTACACATAGACGAAATCCCCCTTTCTATTGAATGAGTCATTGGAATATCAAAATCTTCCTGTAGCACTTTGAGCTTTTCATCCTGACTAAGTTCGTTCGAAAATAAAACACCAAGAAGCTTCAGAATGCCACTGTAGTTTTCATTGTTTTCACTGCCAGTGCAGATCATGACAGCGGTCATCAGGTCGTAGTGTTCCACGGCTTCTTTAACATTGCTAATCAGATTTTTCTCCTTTATGCTGTAGCTGCTTATACTGTTTTGTCGTTCCTTTGGCGGATTCATACAAATCCAAATACTGTAAACCTTTTTGATATTCTCATAGTGAGAATCTGTAAACTCGGTTCCATACTGGGATGAGATCATTCTGCTGCAATAATAAATAGCTCTCGTGACCAATGAATACCCGGGATAGAAATCGTTCTGTGCTTCGATGTTCAGAATCAGTCGGATTGATTCGCCGGAACGCGGTGTAACCGCACAAAAACGGATATCAAAGTATACCGTTCCCTCATTGATTGTTTTATCTTCTGTGTTTGAACCTGTAATTTTGAATGATTTTATCCCATCCGGCATAACCGGGACTTCAGAGACCTCCAGAGTTCCCTCTATGTACCTGTCAGCAATTTCCCCGACAGCAACGTCTCTGAATTCCGCCACGCAGCTTTTCATTATCTAGGCAAGGATGATTTTCTCTGAGAGAAACCGTTTGCATGCGGCATCATACCTGGCTTTATCTTCTGTAATGCGAATGCTTTCTGAAAGCGTAGTTTCTGTTTCCATAGACTCGCATCACCTCCATGATGTCATCATAACACAATAATAAA
>Ga0192263_1174_pt1 | contig 13624 bp, 10 predicted proteins | sample Koala_Koa23_I3_FD_131257 | JGI IMG/M metagenome (GOLD analysis project Ga0192263, IMG submission 131257) | Enriched cells from koala feces incubated with labeled cellulose particles, San Francisco Zoo, California, United States - Koala_Koa2-3_I3 ... | reverse complement strand
AATAGCCATTTTCATATCAAAATGGGAGATGGCATATTCATGAATTTTCTTACGGTAATTAGTTATCATCTCAATTTTTTCAACAAATAATATAATATCATTAATTGATATCGGAGATTCATCGGCCGGTACCCTGAAATAAAAAGGAAAGCTTCTATCATTATCAAATTCTGTTTTTGTTCCAGAAACAATTGGTAAGCCATAAAAAGCATATTCTTTTCCTTTTAAGGAACTATTATATAAAACTCCAACTCTGTGCCTTCCCATAGCATCAAGTGCGATATCCGCTTCATTATATAATTTATTTAAGTCATCTCCTGTTACGTTCCCATAAAAATCAACATAAGGACAAAGATTGTATTTATTTACCAGTTGTTTATAAAAAGATAATTCTGGACCTTCTCCAACAATTTTTAGTCGTACAATAACCTCTTTATTTTTTTTATAATATTCTCTCATTCCTTCAATAACTCTATCGTATCCATGCCACTTAACGCACGACGAAACACATATCATTGTAACGTGATGTTTATCTCGCTTATTAAAAGATATTTTTACACATTTATTAGTGTCAATACCATTGAACGTAGTAGTAGTTTTAATACCCCATATATTATCATCCTCAGAAAATGTCACTATCCTTTCAATATAATTGTGCATTATCTTTGAATACAAAGGATACTGAATAATTTTAACACAATACTTAAAAGCTTTTACAAACTTTTTTCCCAATAAAGCTTCCTTTAAATAATACCTAAATTCTCCGATAAATGGATACGTAGGAATTTCAAGTAAAATTTTTGCTTTTGAATTACTGATTTTTTTCAGTAAGCGTAAAAATTTATACGTAAATATGTCAAATCGAATATACACAAAATCAACTGTTGAAAAGTTTTCTTTGTATAAAATATTGTCTATACTATTACGTATTTGTTTTACATTAAAATCATTTGTATTAGCTTCGATAAAGTTACTTCTCAATATACTATTTTCGGCATAGATATAAAGTACTTTATAACCGCATTCTTCGAATGCTTTTATTTGAGAAATTATTTTGTTTAAAATGCCTATTGTCCCAGTCCTACCCAAATTCATATAAGAAACATAATACATTGTTTTCATATAATGCATACCTTCGTCAATCTTAATTTTACCAATAATTACTAAATTAAAAATAAAATTCTAATACCATTGTTTTCATTCTAATTGATATTATTCATCAGAGTCTTTTCGTTTGTAAATGGAAATATTATCAGTAGTAAACACTTTTTCGAAATAAGAAACAAGTAACTCCTCCAAATCAGCAGAATGACTAACCGAATAACTCAATAATAAATAATTCGCATTCAAAATCTCCTTCTCAAAATCATTATCCAAAGCATTAATTATTTCTATATTCAAATCTGGTATTTGGAATTGTAGATATATCATATCTCTACTTCCAGTACCTTCATATAAAAATACAACATTTTCCCCTTCTTCAACATCAGTCAGTTCCGCTGCAACTTCAAGAAATTGTTCCTGATAATTGATTTCAGCATCTGAATTTAAGGAGTTATCAAGATAGGAGTATGTGTTACAAACCCAGCAAAAAGCAATCAATAATGAAACAGCAAGACACGCTCTTACTCTTTGCTTTTTCTTGCCCAGAAAATAAAGCAAAGCAATATAAAGTGAACATATGAAGGCAGCAACAAATGATATTCCAAAAGTCGCACTCTCAGCAGACGCTTCACCCAAAATAGTCAATATTCCTGCTATCCCAACGATATTAGGATGAATCATATTCTTTGATATATTATTATTCAATAAATAAAAATAGAAAGAAATACATAGCAAAAGATGAAAGGGCACAATAAACCGAAAATATGATTTACATTTATCAAATTTTTCAAACAAACAAATGAGCGATATTATCAAAAATGGACCAATAATATATTCTGTATATCTTCCATAATATACAAAGCATAAATTTTGAGCAGGGTCTTGAAAATAAACTGCATTTATGCCTATTGAAAACGCTAACGAAAGGATTAAAAATAACGAGGCTAATGAATATTGATAGTTAAATATGTTCTCTAACCATATTCCTTTTCTATTTGCACTAACATTTTTTGCACATAAAGTAAAAAACCACAACAAGCAAATGAATATTCCAACATATATGAGCAGAAAACTTGATGCTCCCAAATAAAAAAGGCGACCAAAACACATTTTTATAATATACTTTACTCCATCAATTGAAAATAAGTTAAGTACCTTTGATCCTTGCCCAGAAATATCATTATATTTAGTATTGACGCCTCCTTGATAAACATAGATAAGGAAAAAGGATTTCAAATTATCAAAAATCTTATAGCCAATTCCCATAGTAAATAAATGAGCAATTAATACCTTAATTTTTTTTTCAATAATACTAACTACTAAAACCAATATAATTGTTGACAATATCAAGCTCAAGCTACGCATATGAGCTGAAAAATTTAACATAGCGGCTAAAGCCAAATTAATCGCAGACATTATTGTTTTCTTTTCTAAAAACGCAAGGAAGAAGTAAAATAAAATCCAGAACAAAAGAAGATTAAGGATTTCACCATTCGTATTTTGTGCATAAAAAATATTAGAAGAATATAATACTACCACCGCACATGCAATGTTATTGATGTTAGCATCTATATTTTTAAACAATTTATTAATACATTTGCAAGAAGTGAAATATGCCAAAATCAATAGGCACACATTAAGCATAATTGCCAATCTATACAATACAACCGGTTTAAATGGGAGGATATAAAAAATAGCAAGAACAACACCGTATACAAATGAATAATAACTACTACCACTCATAAGATCAGACCAGTCATGTCCAGAAATCATAGCAGCTGTTCCCCAATAACCGACCTCATCGGCATACCCCAATGTAATCCCAAGAGCTTTATCAAGTTGAAAAAGAATTATAATAGCAATCAGTGAAAGAATTATAAGATTTAATAGAGTTCCTTCATTTGAAATTAAGTTTGTCTTTTTCATTTTATTCGTATACCTTTCTAGTTCCGAAAAAGCTATCATAATATACTCTTTACCTATTTCTTATATTGAGCAGGAATAAAATCCGATATTAATTTTTAATTAAGCCAAGTATGTTAAAATGCAATATTATCTTATTTAAATATTTCCATCGTTTCACAGTGCTATTCCAGTTACAGAGAATGATTCATTTTTAAACATGCAACCATATCCTGTAACCCCGCAAAACTTCTTGCATAATACTTCCGATATTGTCCTATGATAATATGAATAAATACACTCAATATTGCTTTCGTTCTTGGATAAGTTTTCAACGAATCACGCCATTGATTAAATTTTATCCAACTGTTCATTTTATCAGATAATCCCATGTCTGATAGCATTCTTTTATTCCCTTCATTAAATATCTTAGATATTTGTAACTGTTCACAACTATTGTCCAAGCTAAAATCAGAAACATAAATCCAACGTCTAATTTTATCTATTAAATGCGTTGTCTTAGCGCCAATCAAATTAGTACCATGTTGTCTATAGTAAAACAAAGGTGATTCTAACATTTTGATATCACCGTACAAGGGTGCATGAAGCGCCATCCAATAGTCATGTATACAAGTTAAAGAAGATGGTGCAGGGAAAACTTTATCAGCCAGCTCTCGTTTAAATGCCATTGCAGCTCCTGTAACGCAATTTTGAGATAAAAGCACATCATAATAGCTTTGTTCATCAAACAATCTTCTTTTATTTCTGGTAAAATGTATAGACTCCCATAAATCACCTATGATATTTAAATCCTTGTCTGTCACATACCCATTAGAGAAAACCATTACACTCTTGGGATTATTGATAAAACAATCAATTATTAATTCTATTTTATTAGGAAGCCATACATCATCTTGATCAGAAGTAAAAATATAATCTCCTTTACAGTGCATAATAACATTTTGGAAATTAGCAAAAACCCCCATATTTTTCCGATTTTCAATGATTGTATATGCAACATTACTCTTTGACAAGACCTTTTTTACAACATCAATTGTATCGTCTACCGACCCATCATCTCCCAACACTATTTCATTTGGCGTTATTGTTTGATCAAGTATACTTTTAATTTGTTGTTCAATGAATTGCGAACCATTATACGTGCAAATCGCTACTGATATTGATATTGACATAAAAGTTTCTCCTAATAGTAATCAAGTATTAGTTGCTTATTATATATTAAAAATTAATCTATATGGTTCATATAACTAATCCATAGTCTGTTATTAATACAGCTAATAGCTATCAATAGATATTCTTGTATAGGATATCTCTCACTTAAAAGACAAACAGTATTGGATATTCTTCAGGAGCGTAAAAAATTTTCTTTCTCCATTAGTCTAAATCAACCCTGGTTCTATTCGTGATAGTAATAAACGGGCTATATAAAGGGAGCAAACTAAATTACTCTTCCTTCGGCTTAACCAAATTATCAATTAACAGAAACCACTTATCAGCAGATTTAAGCCAACTATATTTTTGAAGAATATCTTTTCTTCCATATGTTTCTTCTTCCAGTATCTGATCCAAATCTAATGTTCCAACTTCTGGATCAATATAATGGACACATTTCCCATATATCTCATGCATCACCGGAATATCAGCCACGATCGCCTGACTTCCCAATGCGAGTGCCTCCAATGGAGGAATTCCAAACCCTTCTATATAGGAAGGAAAAAGGAGAGCTTTACAATTTCTCATTAAATATTTCATATAACCATCTGAAATATATCCTGTGAAAATAATATTTTTATTGTCTTTCTGAAAAACATCAGCCAATTTTCCTGGCAGCTTCCCGGAAATTACAAACAATGAACCTGGCATATTCTTTGCTTCTTCAAAAATCCATTTTAAATTCTTATGGGGCATAATATTCCCAATATAAAAATAATACTCCCCCTTCTTTATACGAGAATCCATTTGTTCATTACATTCGGATATAGATTCTATATGTTCCCACCCATTTCCAATTACATACATTTTTTCTGTTGGAATTCTATATTTTTTGCTTAATTCGTCCTTCATTTGTTCTGAAACTGTCACAATAATAGAAGTCGTTCGCTTTTTAACAAAAATTTTAACATAGAACCATATTTTATTGAAAAACCGCCTGATTTGGAAACGGACCTTTTCTCTTGTACTTATTTTGAAATTAAAATCATATTTTCGCAAAGAAATATCGTCATGTAAGCATGTAATCGATTGATTTACCCATTCTGGCCAGTTCGACAGATTAACGCAAAAACCATTCTTTCTATTAACATAAGGCCCAAAAACTATTAAACTCCACAAGGCATTATCAATTTCCCTGTGGCAGCCTCGGTCATTCCATGAACATATTGAAATATTTTTTAAATCAGGAACATGTACAGCATTACGCGGAATAACAAGTTCCGCTTCCCCAGGTTTGAAATACACATCAAGCCTTTTGATAATTTCATAACAATATCGTGGTACACCATTAATATGTTCACGAGTAAAATAACCATTAAAATAAATTTTCTTCATACTACTCTATAATCTTCCTTCATGTCAGCCAACAATATATACGTATGCTTAATTCATTTCCTTCAAAAGTATTCGTAATGCAATTATTTCATTTTTCATTCTATTATAAAATCTATTTGATCCGCCATTTGCAATTTTCGTTGATTGCTCACCTAAATGTAAAACTTTCAATTCTGGTGAATAACACATTTTATAATGCTTCTTTTCACACATGTTAGCTAATAGCTCTTCTTCTCCATACATAAATGTAAGAGGCATAAAAGCCATATCTTCCTTTTCAACAAACAATGGCGTGAACATTAAACATGCACCATGTAAAACGGCATTTTCCTGCGGCAGCTTCCACTCAACTGCTCTCATCACTTTCTCTGTCTCTTTTTCATAAATCCTTTCAAGGATGTGGATCTTATTTTCCAGATGAAAGAGCTGTTTTATTTTAAGATAATATAAAAATACACTTTTATTGAATAATTTCCTTTTAATTCTTCTTTTATCCGGCATCTGACTCCTAATCGGATTTTGATGATATCCAGCCGGCGTTTCTATATCTGGTCCTAAGACATGACATTTTTTTTCACTAAAAATTCTTATCATGTCTGTAACCAATCCTGGTTCTTCAAACATAACATCGTTATTTGCTACAATAATGAAATTTGAATTATAATTTTTCTTAGCAAAAGCATAGCCCAGGTTATTTCCCCTTGCAAAGCCTAAGTTCTCTTTAGAAATTAAAACATCTATATTATCCCGATTTTGGTATAATTCCTTTAATTTCGCTCCACTATTATTGGGAGATGCATTGTCAACAATCACAATAGAATAGTTTGAGTAATTTATATTAGATAAAATAAGGTTTACACATTTAACAGTTGTTTCTAAATCCAAATAATGTAGAATTACAAAAGAAACAAAAAATGAATCTAAGTTGTCCCCATAACTCATAGCAAGAATTCCTTCCTCTAATATCCTCAATTTCATAGTCAGAGTAATTATTGTTGATCACTCATGCCATTTAGAGTATCTATTATCTTCTCTTTTAATTCAATTCCGCTTCCCATGCTCGAGAATAACACCTTTTCATTTTTCTCAAAAAACAACTCCCGATTCGCCTCATTATCTCCTAGTACCATAGCCTTACCCATCGCATCATATATATAAGCTTTCCCGGGAATCGTCCGCTTCGCCTTGTCTATATTTCCATTAAAATGCCCCGCCAAGCAAAGATCCGCTCTCGCTATATACTCAGCCAGCTCGTTTTGCGGTAGCCAGTCAATATATTCTATATTCTTGCTTATCGGTTTTTCGAGGTTTCCCTTGATCGGCCCTATCATATAAAAATAAAACCGTTCATCGTCCTTCAACATGTCATAGGCTCCCAGTACCACATCAACTCCCTGGAGAGGCAGCACACTGCCAAAGTATAAGACCACGAATTTATCCTTCAATTTTTCAGGCCGTTCTGCTTTTCTCGGATAATATATAGTTTTATCGGCTTCCAGATATAAGGTTATAAGTTTATTACTGTCCGCACCCAGGTCTTCGCTGAAGTATCTGCCATGAGCATTCGTATCGCATATAATCCGATCCGCATCGCGCAGTGTAATCTTATCTAACTTCTTCAAAATTTTTGCTACAACTGACTTTTCTCCAAATCGTTTACGATCATTCACGAACGTGTCATACATGGAGACAAAAAAGTCAATTATAATGGCATTATTACGAAACTTAAATTTCCACAACGGCAGGACAAGCTGCGGAGCAAACCCGATAAGCACTGAATCATAGTCTTTTGCAGGTATTGTCAAAAGGCTCCAATATACCTTCAGCAGCCTGATGGGATATTGTGAGCTATCTGAACCGATTATTTTCACCTCGGCCGTAGATTCCTTAAGCAGCTCAATTTCCTGCGAATTTCGAATATAGCTCAACTCTTTTGTAGTAATAAAGAGTACTTTCTTCCGGTTTAGTTCTTCTCGGATTCTGCTTTTTGAATTTTCTATGATAGTTTTTCTATCCATTATCTTTATTTATGCCCTCTTCTTACCTCATTCAACATTCTAATTTCTTTGCCTCATTGAGGTCTGAATCCGGTAAGAGCTGTTATCTGCCATCTGTTTTTCCCTCAAATTCCATTCTTATTTGTGATCCTAACACATGACATCTTCGTAAAGAATTAGTGATTGTTCATGCAATTCTATTGTTTCATCTCTAATCAGGCTATTTTCTTTCACATCTATCCCCTTCACCTAACTGTAACGGATTATATCATTTTCAGTCTGATATTACAAGCTTTTCACATAGAAAGCACAATTAGATCCATATTCTCAAATTAGTCCGCAGCAATCCCGGCCTGACTGACAATGTAATCCAGCCGATTATCATACACTATGATATTGATCCCATTCTCTACCTGTTTACAGCTTTCGCCATTCACGTAAAAATCAGCAGTAAGTACACTCTCTCCATCATCCGCTTCCTGTAAGACACATTCCATCGCATAATCCTGCCCTTCCAAAGTATCATGCCAGGAATACTCGACCTGGTTGGAAACCGTCAGAACATTCTCTCCATTCACTCTTATGCAGCCGTCAATATCCCCCGATATTTCAAAATAGTCCATCAGTGCTTCTCTCATATCCGCATTAATTTCGCCGCAAATCGTGAACATGATCGTGTAGTCTTCATCTGACAACTTTTCAATAAAAGAGAGCATATCCGCTTTTTGGCTATTGAGCGCACTGTTTGCGTTTCGACGATCCATTTCCTCAACCGATTGATCCCATGAGTTGTTCTCTCCCGTCCTGTGGTCTGTCAGGTCATAATTAGAGAGCAGATATTCACCAAAGTCTTTCGTGATCTTCCGTGAGCCATCCATATTCACATGCCCGGCATCCCTAAAATCCTGTGTGACATCGATCCCGAGCTCGTCCAGCTTCATGTTATAATCGATAAAAGGCAACTGATATTCGTCCGCATATTCCTGTATTGCCAGCGAATAGATATTTTTCCAAAGGGAAGGGGTCGGTGATTTAAACAGAATCAGTTCGATCCCCTCTTCTTCGCATAATTCCCTGATCTTATCCAGATATAAAATGTTTGAATCTGCAAGCTCCCATTCCGTCTCCTCCCAGTAAGAATCGTCATACTCCACTTCTGTCACATTCCAGGAGACCTCACAACCTTTCCAGTAGGTCGCATAGTCATCCGTAAAATCGTTTTCTGTCAGTTCTTTCCACCTGTCCTTGTACCTCAGGATTGGGAAAATGTAGGACAAAAAGTCAGCGTCAATCGTATGCAGCTGATTATAAATACCCTCCAGTTTTTCAATATTGGTCGGGAAATACGTAAATCCCCACCGTAGACCCGACTCATATAACTCATTATTAAAATCGGCCCTACTTGCCAGGACTTCCACACAGACAACCTCCGGGGATTGGGTTTTCAGTGCCTCCTTCAGGTACATATAGGTCATATTCAATGACTGAGAGGAACTCCCAAAATCAAATGCTGTAATGCCCGTATCCTCATATAATAGAACCGGGTTGATTGTAAGAAACATATTACTGGTTCCAAGGAATAGTACATCTATACTGTTTTCTTCCTCATCCGAAAAACCGCTACGTAATCCCAGAGGCGATTCAAATTTCGGACATACGATATCCTGAATAACGCCCAGTGAAATAAAAATGCAGCCCACAAACAGAATGATCTTTAAAGATTTTATAATCCTGCTTTTCATAGTCAACACCGCCATTTTTTAGAACTGGAAATAGATGAACTGGCTTGCATCATAGCCCTGTCCATAGACTCCAAAGACCACACAGCAGATAAAAAGTACAATCAAAGCGCCCCACCGAAACCAGATACACTGTTCTGCCAGGAAGGCATCAATTCTGTTTCCTTTCATCCGTTTGACTAAATCCACCAGTACCAGGACGGCAATGCCAAACAGCATCACCTGAAACTCATTCTGCTCCAGCCCCCAGGTATAAAGCGAGCCGTCAAAAAGAGTCCAGGGATCCATGCGGGTAAAAATTCTGCCTATGATCTCTATTGCGTCCCGAAAGGAGTTAGCTCTGAAAAATATCCAGGCAAAGTCAACCAGTACAAACGTAGTCAGAACCCGGCCGAGCATATAGCTAAAGCTTTCCGTCTTAAACGAAAGCTTCGTGCTCACCTGACGTTTGATCGGAGCCAGCAGTTCTCCGACTATTTGAAAAAAGCCATGTAGGCCCCCCCCAGACCACGAAATTCCAGCTGGCGCCATGCCACAATCCACTTGTCAGAAATACAACCATAGTGTTTATGTATTTGCGGACCTTTCCCTTTCGGTTTCCGCCGAGCGGAATATAGAGATAGTCACGGAACCAGGAGCTCAGAGAAATATGCCACCGCCGCCAGAACTCCTTCACACTCCTCGAAAAATAAGGGGTGTCGAAGTTCTCCATCAATGAGAAGCCCATGATCTCTGCCGCACCTATGGCAATACTGGAATAACTGGCGAAATCACAGTAAATCTGTACAGCAAACAACACTGAGGCAAGAATCAATGCCGTGCTGCCATAAAGCCAGTATTTATCATAGACCGTATCCACAAGAAGCGCGACCCTGTCTGCGATTACCATTTTCTGAAAATAGCCCCAGAGCATAATCACCGCGCCATTCGCGATTCGATTATAATTCCATAGTTGAAATGTATGGGCCTTCTCCACCTGGCTCAGCAGATTTTTTGACCGTTCAATCGGCCCTGCCACAAGCTGTGGGAAAAAGGAAACGAACAAAGCGTATTTCAGAATGTTCCTTTCCGCACGGACATCCCCGCGGTAGACATCCATCGTGTAGCTCAATGCCTGAAATGTATAAAAGGAAATACCAACCGGAAGAAGTACATCGAACGGCTTCTCAATCATCGAAATCCCGACAGCAGTCAAAATACGGTTCACATTCGACAAAGCGAAATCAAAGTATTTGAAGAAAAATAAAATCGCCAGATTGACCGTAAAGCTTCCGGCAACCACCCATTTTTTCAGGCGGACGCTCTTCTGTAACTGTGAAGAACTATCTCCGTTATTTTCATTGATAATTCCAATCAACAGGCCGCTCAGGTACGTCACTACTGTAGAAAATGCAATCAGCAGCGCATATTTGGGATTCCAGCTCATATAAAAATAATAGCTGGCGCACAGGAGCCAGATATATCGCATTTTTCTGGGTATTATAAAATATACAGCGATTACTATCGGAAAAAAACATAGAAAATGAAACGAATTAAACTGCATTTTTCTTTTAGTGCCTCCTCATACGTCCAGATCCCATATCCCGTTGTCATCTACAATTCCATTATTTAAGTTTCTCGCTATCTTTTTCTATATAAAACATAATATTCAGTACATCACAAATACTGCATTGAGATTGCCTCCAGAAAACCCAAAGAACACAAATATCCTATAATAACTCTGTGTGGATTAAAAATCATCTCTGCTCCTTATCTTTTCAGCTTTTAACCTGCTTTCCCATAGTCGTATCATAGGTATAAATAATATTTAACACATGGTAGCGGAATAAATTAAGATCTCTTTGCAGCTTATAATTGCTGGATTGGTTCTGATAATTTGTTTCGATACCAGTAGTTAATTTGTCTCCCTGTTCTTCGACTGTCAAACGAATAGTGCTATACAATTTTTCATCAAACAATTTACTGTAGCAGCGCAGCAAATTTTTAAGCGAGGCAATTGTTGTATTTATTTCACATATTATTTTACGGATTTCATTTTCTGTATTCTGATCATATATCTGGCTCTCATAAATGTCTTCCGCTTTCTGTAGATTGCCTTTCAGTTCATCGTAACTTATTTCAACTTCTTGTATTCCTCTGTTAAGCATTGTCTCGCGGTACCAATATTCCTTACGTTCTCTCTTCAGGCTGAAGGAACCCTGTATACGGTCGAACACGAAAAACAATACCACTATTATCAGATTAACGACGCTGGCAATGGCCTGCACGATATTTGCAAAATCTTTGAACATAATCACCCTAAATATTATTCAATGCATCAAATATACCTTCATCAATATTTTCCTTAAGTTCCTGAGGCAATTTTGAGCCATCTTCCATCTGGAATCTGTATTTTTTTCTGAATCTGTCTTCTTTAAGTGTCATTACACTACTCTCGAAAAGACCTCCGAAAAATGAAGAATTGATTGCCCAGGTATCTTTGGGGATAGAAATGATCACTTCTTCCTCCCTACTATCGTATTGATCCAAATTAAGCTGCTTACGCGCAGAGCAACCTTTATCTCTTCCAGAAAAAATTTTTGATCCTGGAGATCTGTAGTTGTGTAAATTAATTTTCGTCATAATTAGTTTCTATTGCCTCCTGTAATCTCTTGAAGATATTTTTTATCAAAGAAAAAATCCATCGAAATAACGGTCCCCGGAAAAAACTCTTTTAATTTAATGACATTATTCTCATCAGGTGGTTCAAATATGCTATTATTTGAATTAAAAGCAATTATTTTTCTTGTATTCCTTCCAAAGACGACATCATCAAAGCCTTCACTTCTTAAGGAATACTTATCATTAAATTTAATATGTGTCGCACCAGATGTAACAGTCATTAACGGTTTGTGTGCATCATATGCTTTACCGATTTTACTGAAATTCTCGATCAAACGTATTGTACCTGTGCCTCTTTTTACATTTCCCACCCTGTTGGAGTCACGTAGGCGGCTAATTCCCTCTTGAAACGAAAATAAAGTATATAGCATTTCCGGATCCCATTTTTTAGAAAAAAATTCTCTATGTTTTTCAGTTAAGTAATCAAGCTTTCTCCTGGTTTCTACAGAAGAATTTTTCTTAAGTGATTCATAAAACGTATCTCCAAAATCAAATATAACCAATTGCATTTCTCCATAATCGCCATTATCTACCCAGGTTTGATAGTGCCCTAAGGCAAACCAACAGCATTTATCTCCTGCATGAAGTTCGCAATTGTTCAATACCTCCCCAAATAATACAGACAGCGAATTCATTCCAGAAGCTGTCAATGTATATCCCTGTGTACGCATACATTTCATGATATATTCCGTCAGTCTGGTCGACACAGAATCTGATATTCCAGAACGATATGCTCCATTTATCAACTTAAATAATTCCATACTGGATTTGTCTGTTTTTACATCAGTATCAAAAAATAGCTTCATATGCGCTGGCAATCCACTTGCCATAAAAATATCTTTTGCTCGATCAGACCTTGGAAGCTTTCCCTTAATAACGATTTTATGCCTGTTATTTCTATGATGTTGTGTAATAGCAAGAACAATCACATCCATAATTGTACTTGCAGCTATTTCCAGATTAATGCATTTTGAATGATCAATTTCAATTTCATCAGTAGATAATTGAGAACCAAAGTAAAAAATTTTCTTCAATATATCAATCGACTCGTTCGGGTTTTCTGAAATCGAAAAAGAAACTGGTATCTCAATAGGTATTTTATGTCGGTTTAACTCTGTCAGATGTCTGACTCGTTTAGCAAAATCACTCTCTTGCAAAAATGAAAACACCCTATTTGAATAGGCATTCTCACTGCAGCTGCTAATGCGGTTTCTTTTTCGTCTATTATTACGCTTTAGCATTCGATTTGTTTTTCTTATTCTATTTCGTTCAAAGTTTTTTTTCTTTTTCTTCCATCTGCTTATCATTTATCTTTCCAATAAAGTTTCTATATAGGAGATCTAAGGGCTCTGACCACAGAAAGAAAGTGTAAACTTTATAAATTTTCTATAAACTTTTCTTCATGCTGCATTTGCGCAAGTTTCCAAAGACTTATGCATTATAACAATTCCGTCTTTATATTGCAAGGGTTTCGTCAGGGAAAAGCCGCTCCGCATTCCGTCCATATTCTCTTCTGATTGTTTCACACCGTCTGCAGGACTTCTATCTTGCAATGATGCCCTTCTGCCCTTTATCTTTTGCTGCGCTCAATTCTCCTGTCAGCTAACTTTTGAAGATGTTCGTTCTCTATATCACAATTCCAGCCAGTCCTTC
>Ga0192263_1173_pt1 | contig 13729 bp, 12 predicted proteins | sample Koala_Koa23_I3_FD_131257 | JGI IMG/M metagenome (GOLD analysis project Ga0192263, IMG submission 131257) | Enriched cells from koala feces incubated with labeled cellulose particles, San Francisco Zoo, California, United States - Koala_Koa2-3_I3 ... | reverse complement strand
AGCAGGATTTGGCAGCGGAGCTCTGCTGTATCAGTCTGCGGCTTATCTGATGCAGGGAAGTGGGAGCCTGCTGAGCGGCAGCTGGGCATTTTTTACTTTCAATGCTGATCGGTGGAGCGCAGTTTTTTTATTGATTACGGGCTTGGCAGGAACAGTGACGAGCATTTATGCTTGGGGTTATGCGAAAAGCTATCTGGGTAAAAGGCTGAGACTTTTGGGAGGACTCTGGAATGCATTTTTGCTTTCTATGGTGCTGGTTTTACTGGCTGCTGATGTTTTCAGTTTTTTACTGGCTTGGGAGCTGATGGCCGTAGTAAGCTTTCTGCTGGTCAACCACGAAGCTGAAAAAAAGCTGCACATAATGCAGCGTATCAATATTTGGTTATGACCCATATCGGAACAGCGGCAATCATGATTGCTTTTTTGATGATAGGCAGTCAGGCAGGGTCTTTAGATTTTGCTGTGCTCGGTCAGGGAGTGTTGAGTGATAATGTTCGTAATGCGGCGTTTATCACTGCTTTTGCCGGTTTTGCATTAAAAGCGATGATGAGCGGCGTTATGCTGAAAATAGCCTTATATGGTTTCGGACGTTTTGTTTTTCAGTTTCTTGGCCCGACAGAATTCTGGTGGGGGGCTTTTGTGCTGGTGGTAGGTCTGCTATCAGCAGTTTTGGGTGCTTTATATGCACAGATGGAAAAAGACATCAAAAGGATCTTAGCATATTCATCTGTAGAAAATATGGGGATTATTTTCGGAGCTTTTGTTTGTGGGATGGTACTTATGACAACGCCACGGCATGACTATGCATTAATTGGTTTTTTGGCCGCTGTTGTACATTCCTTGAACCACTCGGTGATGAAATCACTGTTGTTTATGTCGGCAGGGGCTGTAATGCATGCTACCGATAGTAAGGATATTGAAAAAATGGGTGGCTTGGGTAAATTGATGCCATGGACTGCGGTTTTTACACTGGTAGGTTCGATGGGCTTGTCTGCCCTGCCTCTGACAGGTGGTTTTGTGGGGGAGTGGCTCGCACTGCAGAGTTTTGTTACTTTGGCCGGCAGCAGTGAAGGACAGGGGCTGCGGCTTTTAGGAGCACTGGCTTTTGTTCTGTTCGGTTTAGCAAGTGCTTTAGCAGTTGGTTGCTTTGTGCGTCTTTATGGAGTAGTTTTTTTGGGCCGGAATCGAAGCAGGCTCGTAGAACGTGCTCACGAAAGCGATTGGTCGATGCGTTTGGGAATGGGGTTGGCGGCAATATTGGTATTGCTGCTTGGTATTGTCCCGGGGCCGGTAGTTGCTGTGCTGCAAACGGCAGTGCAGAACCAGCAAACTCTTTGGCGCAGTTTTGCAGATATGCAGAAGGTTTGGTGGTTTGGCAGCGGAAGTTATGCAGTTTATGCACCGTTACTGCTATTGACAGTATTGTCGGTTGTTTTACTGGCTGTGGCCCTTATGACCTGCGGCGATAAAAGCTTTGTTCATCGTGAAGTTACTTGGAACTGCGGTACTTATCCTACAGCGCGCCAGCAATATTCAGCTACTGGTTTTTCCAAGCCGCTCCGCCGGGCTTTTGATTTTTTGCTGAAGCCAAAGCGAACGGCAACCTATCTGAAAAAGGGTAATCCGTATTTTGGGCGGCAGCTGGAATATAAATTATCGATCCCGGATCAGTTTACAGAAAAGCTATATGTACCGATTCAGCACTATATGGTCTGGTCTGCTTCTTTTCTGCGTCGTATTCAGCAGGGCAGCGTACGTCTGTATATCAGTTATGTAATGGTGGCTATGCTTTTGGTTTTGATTTGGGGGGCGATGTAAATGGCTATGCATATTTATGATTTGGGCTGGATGCTGGCACAAGTGTTGCTGCTTTTGTGCAGCGCTCCTTTAGTTGCCGGTATCATAAAAAAAGTGAAAGCCTTGCTGCAGAATCGTATCGGTTCCAGTATTTTCCAGGAATATTTCGATCTTTATAAATGGTGGCAGAAGCCTACAATACTTACGCCTTATACCAGTCTGGTTTTTATTATTGCGCCGCTGGTATATTTTGCCAGTGTAGTAGTGGCAGCGGCGATGCTGCCTAACTTTTTTGGAACTCAATTCAGTTTTGGAGATGTCTTTGTTTTTATTGGCGTTCTAACGCTGGGGCGCTTTTTTATGACTTTATCGTCTCTGGATACGGCTACGGCGTTTGGCGGCATGGGCGGATCTCGTGAAATTTATATTTCTGTTTTAGCAGAACCTGTAATTTTGCTGGCTGTACTGGTGAATGCGCTGCGCAGTGGCAGCACAACTTTAGCGGGAATGGCGCTTGATTTTCAGGCGGTTTATTTAAGCGTAGCCAGCGTGCTGACATGTATTGCTTTCTTTTGCCTGCTGCTGGCTGAGAATGGAAGAATTCCTGTCGATAATCCTGATACGCATTTGGAACTGACAATGATTCACGAGTGTATGCTCCTTGAATATTCCGGACGGTTGCTGGCAGTGATCCATTGGGCAAGCATGCTGAAAACATTAGTATTTTTGGTCTTGTTTTCGTTGTTGTATCTGCCGCTTTCACTGCCGCTGGCAGTGAAAGTGCTCTTGGCAGCGACAGCGGTAAGTGTTATGGAAACTCTGAAGAATAAAATGCGTCTGTTCAAAGTTCGCGTATATCTGGCCGCAGCCGGTATTTTACTGCTGCTGGCAATTGTAGCGCAGTAAGGAGGGGTATGATGAATTTTTTGGTAATCGTCTTATTGTTCGTTGTCTTTTTGCAGACCCGTATTATGGACCTGCGCCAGGCAATCATCTGCCTTAGTGTTCAATCGGCTGTTATTGCTCTTGCCTGCTTTATTTCCGGTATTGCGCATGGCGAGGGTATTCATATTTATGCTCCGGGACTGCTGACAATTATCGTAAAAGTCCTTTTAGTGCCTTATGCAATGCTGCGGCTTGTCAGTAAGCTGGCTGATGAGCGTGAGCTCATTTCAGAGATCAATGTTAATTATTCAACTGCCGCAAGTGCAGTTTTTCTGGTTCTGAGTTATCTTATTGTTGATAAAATGCTGCCCGGAGTGGAAGGTCGCGATATTCTGGCGCTTTCCATCGTAATGATTTTGACTGGTCTGACGTTGATCGTTATGCGCAGCCGAGCTATTATGCAGATGGTAGGCTTGATAACAATGGAAAATGGCATTTACCTTTTAGGGATGGCGATGACGGAAGGTCTGCCTCTGGTTATAGAAATGGGTATCTTTTTGGACGTGCTGATTGCTGTCATGGTACTGGTAATACTGACTAACCGTCTGCGTTTGTCGTTTATGACGACAGATACCAATGTGTTGAGAAAGCTGAAGGGGTGACGGGATGCTGGAGCTGATTTATATAATTTTTGCTTTGCCGGTGGTTTGTGCGGCTTTAGCTATCAGCGGCGTTTTAGGCAGCGGCAGTTTGCTGCACTGGCTTAATCGATTGACTGCTGCTGCTGTAGGCGTTGCAGTTATTCTTTTAGCACAGAGTTTTACGCCAACACAGCCTTTTAACAGTGAATATGTTTATCTGGACGCGCTTAATGTCTGGGTAATACTGATCATTACAGCTTTATATGTAGCGGCAGCATGGGTTTCCAAGTCATATCTGCTGCGCGAGCACAGCCGTGGCTATCTTAGCCGTACGCCTGGTTTGATTGGCCGTTATTATGCTTTGTTCCAGATGTTTGTTTGGACTATGTTTCTGGTACTGATGGTGAAAAATCTGGGATTGATGTGGGTCGCTATCGAGGCGACAACGTTGGTGTCTGCTTTTCTGGTATCATTTAAATTTACCCGCAGTGCTCTGGAAGCGACCTGGAAATATGTGATGGTTTGTACTGTTGGTATTTGTCTGGCACTTTTGGGAACAATGATCCTGTATTATGCGCAGATTTCGGCACTTGGGGCTGAAAAGGCTTTGAGCTGGCTGTGGCTGACCGAACATGCAGAACTTCTTAACCCGTCGCTGACAAAGCTGGCTTTTTTATTTATTTTTATTGGTTATGGTACTAAAATCGGTATGGCTCCGATGCATACATGGCTGCCTGATGCTTATTCAGAAGCTCCGTCTCTGACCAGCGGCCTTTTATCCGGAGCTTTATGTACCTGCGCTATTTATGTATTGCTGCGTAACATAGTAGTTGTGATACCGACTGTAGGTGTAGAATTTATCAGTACGCTGTGCCTGGCATTTGCGGCACTGACCATTGCTGTAGCTGTACCGTTTGTAGTAGTGCAGCGCGACATCAAGCGTATGCTGGCTTATTCCTCAATGGAAAATATAGGTCTGATGATAGCGGGTATCGGTGTTTTCAGCCAGCTTTCTATTGGCGCGACCTTAGTGCATATGTTTAATCATGCACTGATCAAATTTGTATTGTTCTATATAGCTGGTACTATAGTGCAGGAATATCAGACTAAAAATATGATGCGTATTCATGGAATGATCGGTGATGTACCTCATACTGCGACGTTTTGGCTTCTGGGTATTATTGGAATTTTAGGTATGCCGCCGTTGGGTTTGTTTTTTAGTAAATTTTATATTTTATACAGTTTGTTTTTAAGCGGGCACTATCTGTTGGGTATAGTGATCATTGTTCTGCTTGCCGGGATACTGATCGGTATTTTGTACCATGCCTTACGAATGCTGTGTGATAAAGCTAAACGAAAGCCTGTCGGAGACTTGCTTGAGCATGCGGATACGCCGTTTCTGGCAGCGCTGCTTTTAGGCAGCGTCATCATAGGTGCCGGAATCGGTGAAATACCTTATTTGGAAAAACTGCTGGGCCAGGCGGCACGGATAGTAGGCGGCGGTCAATTTTGCTGAAGGTTAACCCAGAAGGCGTGCGGGGGGGGCTGCTAATATTTGTTCACGCGGTGGCAGGCATCCGCTGACAGCAATGTTCGGGGCCGATGAAACCAGCTTCGGCGGCGGGTATGCTGTTTACTGTCTGTTTGAAAATAAAGAAAAGCATGATATAGATATCTTAAAGGCTGAATTTGATGCAGGCAGTGATCTTCATTATCCAGCATTAACACCTGTTTTACCGGCTGCTGCCTGGTATGAACGTGAACTGCATGATATGTTCGGGTTTATACCGGATGATCATCCGGATCTGCGGCCGTTGGTTTTGCATGAAACTTATCCTGAAGATTTTCATCCGCTGCGCAAATGTGTTGATATTGATGCTGATGTGCGTGGAGAGCGAAAGTATGAAATGGCTGTTTCGCACGGCGATGGGCTGTTCGAAGTACCTGTCGGTCCTATTCATGCAGGTATCATTGAACCGGGGCATTTTCGATTCAGCCAGGCCGGTGAAGCTATTCTGCAGTTAGATGCCAAGTTGTTTTTTACTCATCGGGGAATCGAAAAAGCAGTAGAAGGTAAAACTCCAGAGGAAGCACTGCTGATTGTAGAACGGATTTGCGGTGCCTGTTCTGTGGCCAATACCTTGTCGTATTGTCAGGCACTGGAAAAGCTGTCCGGTCAGAATGTACCCAGGCGAGCCTGGCTTATCCGTACAATAGCTGCAGAGTTGGAACGTCTTTATAATCACATCGGCGATACAGGTAATATGTGTGCCGGAGTCGGATTTGCGCCTGTTATCAGTATGGGCAGCCGCTTGAAGGAAATACTGCTGCGCTGTAATGAGGCGATAGCCGGCAATCGTTTTCTGCGTGGCCTGATAGTTCCGGGCGGTGTAAAATATGATTTAACTGAGTCTTTATGCACTGAACTAACAGTTGCTTTAACTAAAGTTGAAAATGAATACAACGATATTGTGCAGATCATTGCCGAGCAGGACGGATTTTTGAATCGTGCTAAAACTACTGGTATTATCAGTAAAAATGTAGCGCTTGACCTGGCGCTGGTCGGAGTTGGAGCCAGAGCTTCGGGTGTGGACTGTGATTGCCGCAGGGATCTGCCATATGGTTTATATGCCGAATTGCCTTTTAATGTAATTACGAAAACCGACGGCGATGTCTATGCCAGGCTGCAGGTACGGATGGGTGAGGTTGCCGAATCGATCACTTTGATTAGAAAAGCATTGAAGCTGTTGCAGCAAGACGATTCGCAGCTGCATTGCGGTGAACTGGCGTATAAAACTCTGACTGGCAGCTGGGGGATCAGCGAATCAGCACGTGGCAGTAATCTGCATTGGCTGATGCTGGATGCAGACGGATGTATCGAAAGATTATTTATCCGTTCAGCTTCCTATCCTAACTGGCCGGCGCTTACCATAGCTGTGCAGGGAGATATTATTCCGGATTTTCCGCTGATCAATAAAAGCTTTGAATTATGCTATGCCTGTCTGGATCGTTAGGGAGGAACAATAATGCTTAAATTGTTACAGGGGATTTTGGCCAATAAGATAACAACAGAAGATGTAACGACCAGCGGTGCTCCAAGAATGCGGGGACAACTGACTTGTGGAACTGACTGTAATGGCTGTGCAAAATGTGCGGCTGTTTGCCCGACTGGTGCTGTTGCGCTGTGTGATGGCAAACCAGTATTGGATTATAAACGCTGCCTTTTTTGCGGTAAATGTGTAGAAGCGTGTGCTGCAGGTGCGCTGCTGCATACTGATATTGATACTTTGCCGGAGATATTGACAGATGTACAGATGACCATAGAACGAGAGATCAGGGCCAAGCTGGGGCGTTCACTGCATGTACGGCATTTGGATGCCGGCAGCTGTAATGCCTGCGATTTTGAAATGGGTGCTTTGAGTAATCCGCTGTATGATCTGCATCGTTTTGGTATTGCTTTTGTGGCTTCACCGCGACATGCTGATATGATAATGGTTACAGGCGTGGTAACACGTAATTTGGCGCAGGCAGTGCAAATGACTTATGAAGCAATGGAAGAACCGAAGCTGGTAATGGCCTGTGGTGCCTGTGCTGCCAGCGGAGGAACGTATGGGTCTACCTATGCTATTGTCGGTGCATTGGATAAAGTATTGCCGGTAGACATAGCTGTGCCAGGCTGTCCGCCAAGACCGTCGGCTATGCTTATTGCTTTGACAGCGGCTGCCGACTTGCTAAAAAAACGCTTATAAAAATATATTGTGTTTACGGCTCAATAATGGTAATATTGAGAAAATACAAAATGAAAGGAGTGCGCCCATGGTTATTTATCGCTCTGCTACTTTTGATGATGTAGAGAAGCTTCATAAACTGCTCAATGATTATGCTGCCGAAGGCCTGATGCTGCCGCGTTCGCGTAATTCCATCTATGAAAATCTGCGCGATTACGTGGTGGCCGTTGAGAACAATCATGTGATTGGCTGCGGCGCACTGCACTTTGTTTGGGATCGTCTGGCTGAGATTCGTTCTTTAGCTGTTGATCCTGAACGTAAAACACAGGGGATTGGACGAAAAATGGTTGAACTGCTGGAAGCTGAAGGCATTGAACGCGGAGTGAAGATGTTCTTTACCCTTACTTATCAGCCGGGATTTTTTGCAAAATGTGATTATATCGAAACGGCGAAAGAAAAGCTCCCGCAGAAGGTTTGGAAAGAATGTGTATATTGCCCGCAATATCCGTATTGCAACGAATTGGCCTTTGTCAAAACGACCGTTGATTATGAACCCGGCGACATAATGTTCTAGATCAGGTATCGTTTGCTGCAAGCTGAAGGTGCTGCGGTGAACAGGAATGCAGAATTTTCCGGAGGAAGTCGACATAATTATAAAGGCTTTTTGGTGAATAAATACTGCTATTTGTGTTTGCATATTATAGGCTGCCGGAGCGGCAGAATTTGATATTGGTTAAATGATGAGAATGTCGTGATGGTAACTTCTGTCGCGGCATTTTTTATAATGTTAACTGATGTGCAGGGAGGAAACTATGGAAAAAGCAAGGTTTAAGTGGGTGCTGCGTGAGCGCAACCGGAAAATTGCAGCGAAAACGGAAGTTTTTACTGAGCAGCAGGCACGTCGAGTGCGGAGTTTTCACAGCAGTTTCAAAGAGTATAGTCCAACACCGCTGATAGAACTTACCAGTCTGGCGCAGCATTTGGGTATCAAAAACCTTTTTGTCAAAGATGAATCCTATCGCTTTGGACTCAATGCTTTTAAAGTTCTGGGCGGCAGTTTTGCTATTGGTAGTTATATCGCTAATGAATTAGGTGAAGATATAGATGATTTACCTTATATGCGTCTGGTCTCAGATGAGGTGCGCAGTTTGTTGGGGAGCAAAACATTTATTACAACTACTGACGGTAATCATGGGCGTGGTGTTGCCTGGACAGCCAACAGATTGAAGCAGCAGGCTATAGTTTATATGCCTCAGGGCTCTGCGGCAGAACGTCTGGCCAATATTCGTGCCGAAGGTGCGCAGGCCGAAATCACAGATATGAACTATGACGATACAGTACGATATACCAGTGAGCTGGCACAGAAAAACGGCTGGATCATTGTACAGGATACAGCTTGGGATGGGTATACAAGGATACCTCTGTGGATCATGCAGGGCTATATGACAATGGCTTTGGAAGCGTATGAGCAGCTGCCGGTCAAGCCTACGCATATCTTTTTGCAGGCCGGGGTCGGCTCTTTGGCAGGTTCTGTACAGGGATTTTTTGCTGATATTTATGGCAGTTCCTGCCCGCTGACTTTTATAGTTGAACCCAAAGGGGCAGATTGCCTTTATCAGACAGCCGCGGCAAATGACGGCAGCTTGCATAGTGTAACAGGCCGTCTTGAGACGATTATGGCTGGACTGGCCTGTGGAGAGCCAAACAGTATTGCTTGGGAAATACTTGGAAATTTGAGCGATGGTTTTATCAGCTGTCCTGATTATACCGCTGCTCAGGGAATGCGTATTTTGGGAAATCCGCTGGCGGGTGATACGAAAGTCAGTGCAGGTGAAAGCGGTGCGGCGACCGTGGGACTGGTGGCAGAAGCCATGCGCGACGAGCGCTTAAGTGATCTGAAACAGGCCTTGCAGCTGGACGAAAACTCGGTGGTGTTGTGCTTCAATACCGAAGGCGATACTGATAAAGAAAATTATCGTCGTATCGTTTGGGACGGAGCATGGGGGAGAGAATAAATAAAACATAAAGTTTTTTCTTTCTAATTTTATCAGCCTTTAGTATAATAAAAGCAGCCAGATTACTAAGCAGATAATCATTCATTTTGCATATCAAAAACTATTGATATGACAGCGTTAAAATATTGTTCTTATTACATTGTTTTGCAGAACTTGAGGAGGTTTTATGGAACGAACTCATCGTATCATGTTTGTTTGTCACGGTAATATCTGTCGTTCGCCAATGGCAGAATTTTTGCTGAAGGACATGATCAAAAAAGAAGGGCTTGCGGACAGGTTTGTGATTGCATCGGCAGGTACAAGCAGGGAAGAAATAGGTAATCCTGTGCATCAGGAAACACGTAAAAAACTGGCGCAGGATCATATCAGTGCGGCGGGTAAATATGCTGTGCAGCTTACCAAAGAAGATTATGAAAAATATGATCTTATTTTGGGTATGGATCGTGCCAATATCAGTAATATTCTGCGGATCATAGGCAGTGACCCGCAGGAAAAGGTGCATCGTCTGCTGGATTTTACCGAGTTGCCGCGTGACATTGCTGATCCCTGGTATACTGGTGATTTTGAAATTACGTATGCGGAGATCAAAGCGGGATGCGCAGCATTGCTGAAGCACTTGCGCCGATTTTAAAAAGTTAAAGGCTCCCGAATTTTCGGGAGCCTTTTGTTTTTTTAGTTAAACATTCTGGGGCAGACAGTCTTTGATAAAATCACTGACTGTTTGATTGAATTTTTCTGCTTCTTCATAAAAGAGCATATGACCGCTTTCTGTAAAAGCTACAAATTTACCATTGGGGATTAGAGACGTCAGGTAAGTGCCCTGCTTGATTCCCCAGGCAAAAACAGGTCCGTCGGCGTTGACGACCAGCGTGGGAACAGTTATTGTTGGCAGAACGTTAGTGAAATCTGTTGCAATATAGTCGCTGTAGATGGCTGCTGAGAGCCAGGGCGGCAGCTTGCGGAATTCTTCAATTACCCAGTCTGTGCCGGCTGGTCGTTTGCCGTCTTTAAAAATTGCGTTTGCAAAAAATTCAAAATATTCTTCCCGTTCGTTGACCAATCGGTTGACCTGTGCATTGAACCCTTCCATATTGTAGTTGCGCAAACCCTGACTGTTCCATTCCTCAGGACTGAAAGGGAATGGCGTCATATCTATCAGCCCCAGACCGATCAGATTGCTGTCGGTTTTATATTGCTGCCAATAGGAAAGCACTGTAGGTCCGCCTAAAGACCAGCCCATGAGGATAAAATTTTTCAGACCCAGAAATTCAGAAAGTTCGCGGATATCCTGTGCGTAACGGGCAACGATTTGGCCCTGCAGACCTTTGGAGGATTTGCCGTGCCCGCGGTTATCCATAACTATTACCTGAAAGTGCTTGGAAAGTTCTGGAATATTGTGCTGCCAAAATCTGGAAGAACACTGCCAGCCATGTACAAGAAAAAGTGGCTGGCCTTTACCATGAACTTCATAATAAAGATGCGCCTGGTCTGAGGTAGTAAAAAAGCCGTTCGTCTGTGTCATAATATCACACTCCTTTTCTTTATTATAACTCTTTTCCTGCTTGATAGATGCTGTTTTATTTGTGAAATAAAAATGCGCAGTTAAAAAAACTGCGCATAAATTTGAAAATGGATTATTTAGTTTGTGCTGGAACCAGAAGTTTCCAAAGCAATCCTAATAAAGCGCCACAGACTGAAGGTACGATCCAGCCGAAGCCGTCGGCATAAAGGGGGATTGTGTTGCCAAGTATGGTTTCTAAGGCTGAAAGTTTGATACCTGCTGCCTTTAGTCCATCCAGCAAGGCAAAAATAGTTGTAAAAAACAGGCAGCAGCGATAAACTCGCTTATCGCCATGGAAAAGCTTAGAGGTTACTCCCAGCAGAACTAAAGCAATAATAATCGGATAAAGGGCGCAGAGAATAGGTATCGAAAAAGAGATGATATTAGTCAGACCAACGTTGGAAACAGCAAAGCTGAAAACACAGATCGCCACTACAAACCTCTGGTATTGGACCTGTTCGTGTGTTACTTTGGTAAAATAAGAGGCTGCAGAAGCTGTCAGGCCAATACTTGTGGTCAGACAGGCAAAAAAGATCATTAGACATAAAACAACATTGCCGGCCGCACCAAGATAATAGTTGGCGATATCAGCTAAAGCTACACCGCCGTTAGGAGAGATTCCAAGAATGCTGACGCTGGTAGCGCCGGTATAAGCCAATGCTACATAAATAAGAGCTAGGAAAAATGCTGCGATCAAACCGGAGTAGACACAGATTTTTGTCAGCAGACGGTCATCGGTGATACCCTTGAGTTTAATGGCATTGATGACGGTTGCGCCGAAGAGAAGCGTCGCCAGAAGATCCATTGTGTTATAACCATCCTGAAAGCCGCTGAGAAAAGGAAGGTTTATATAACTGCCTGTTGCCGGCTGCATAGGACCCATTGGAGCAAGCAGAACGTTGATGATAAGTACAGCCAGACTTAATAGCAGCATTGGCGTTAAAACTTTTCCAAGCCAGTCTACCAGTTTAGATGGATTTATAGATAAGACATAGGTTACGATGAAAAAGAAAAGCGAATAAATAGCCAAACCTGCGGTATAGTAGTCTTCAGGGACAAAAGGTCTGATACCGACGTCATAAGACACCGCACCTGTACGAGGAATCGCAAACAACGGGCCGATCGTCAGTACTGCCAGCATAACTATGATTTTGGCAAAGTCCGGATGAACAGGATCTGCCAGGGCATTGGGGTTATCGTTTTTAGTTAGTGCCATAGCAATAATACCCAAAAGCGGCATACCTACGCCGGTAACGCAGAAGCCAATCGCAGCTGACCAGAAATGGTCGCCTGCGGCTTGGCCTAATGCCGGTGGAAAGATTAGATTGCCGGCACCGAAAAAGGACGAAAAGAGCATCAACCCTACTGGTAAGATTTCCCAAAACGTCAGGTTCTGTTTCATAAAAAGTCTCCCATCGTGAATAGATATAAAATTCTGATAATTCTACTATTAAGTAAAGGCTGCCCTCAGGCAGCCTTTAAATTACTGGATGATGAGGCGGAAATACTTCTTTTTACCCTTACGGATAAGCAGGCTTTTTTCTGCATCAAACATTGAAGGCGCAAAGCTTGCCTCAGGATCGGACACTGTATTTTCGCCAATATAAAGTCCGCCTTGCTGGATCATTTGCCGGGCTTCACGTTTACTGCTGAATATTTTACCTGCGGTCAAAACATCAATTATTTTACCTTCGGCGTCAGCAGCAGTGATTTCAATAGTCGGGACATCGGTAAGTGCGCCGCCTCCTCCAAACAGTGCTTCAGCAGCCTGTTGTGCTTTTTCAGCTTCAGCTTCTCCGTGTACCAGCTTTGTTACCTCATAAGCCAGAACTTTTTTTGCTTCGTTGATCTCAGCATCCTGCAGGGAGCTTAAGCGGCGTACTTCTTCCATAGGCAGGAAGGTAAGGAGTGACAGGCAGTTTTCAACGTCGCTGTCGTCGATATTACGCCAGTATTGGTAGAAATCATATGGTGAAGTCTTTTCTGGATCGAGCCACAGGGCTCCTTTTTCTGTTTTGCCCATTTTGCGTCCATCGCTGGTTGTAAGTAATTTACAGGTCATGCAGTATGCTGGTTTCTGTTCTTTGCGGCGAATCAGTTCAACGCCGGCCAGCATATTGGACCATTGGTCATCACCGCCGAGCTGCATGATACAGCCGTGTTTTTTAAACAGCTGCAGGAAGTCATAAGACTGCATGATCATATAGTTGAATTCGAAGAAAGACAGGCCTTTTTCCAAACGTTTTTTAAAGCATTCCGCTGTCAGCATACGGTTTACTGAGAAATGTACACCGACATCGCGCAGCAGTTCGATATAATTCAGTTCAAGCAGCCAGTCGGCGTTGTTGACCATAATAGCCTGGCCTTCAGAAAAATCGATAAAGCGTGCCATCTGTTTTTTAAAGCAGGCTATGTTATGAGAGATAAATTCAGGAGTCAGCATTTTACGCATATCGTCTTTGCCGCTGGGGTCGCCAACCATACCGGTCCCGCCTCCTAAAAGACAGATTGGACGATGTCCGGCACGCTGCATATGGCTCATAACCATCAAAGCAATAAAATGACCTACATGCAGGCTGTCGGCTGTGGGGTCGAAACCAATATAAAAAGTGATTTTTTTCCTTTTCCAGCAGCTCTTTGATCTCATCTTCGTGGGAGAGTTGCTTTAAAAAACCACGTTCCTTTAATACGTCATAAACGGACATGAAATAACCTCCTAATATTACTGGAAACTTCCTCGTGATAAAGTGAAGAAGCAAATCTTCTAAACATTATACAACGAATGGGCTGGTTTCGCAAATAAGAAAAGACGCTTCCTGAAAGAAGCGCCTTTGATGCACAAAAATGAATTGTTTTTATAATTGCGAAGTACAGTGCGGGCAACGGGTCGCATCGTCAGCGATTGCAGTTTTGCAGAAGGGGCATAAACGCGGTTCTGGAGCCGGAGCCGGCGGAGGCGTAAGCCTGTTGATTTGTTTGATCAGTACAAAAATAGCAAAAGCAATGATCAGGAAATTAACGATAGTATTTATAAAAAGACCGTAGGCTAAAATAGGGGCATGTGCATCCTGAGCAGCCTTTAAAGTATCGTAATGCTGGCCG
>Ga0192263_1165_pt2 | contig 14279 bp, 10 predicted proteins | sample Koala_Koa23_I3_FD_131257 | JGI IMG/M metagenome (GOLD analysis project Ga0192263, IMG submission 131257) | Enriched cells from koala feces incubated with labeled cellulose particles, San Francisco Zoo, California, United States - Koala_Koa2-3_I3 ... | reverse complement strand
CCACCGGAGGCATCGGCGGCGTACACAGAGGAGCCGAGACAACGATGGATATTTCCGCCGACCTGGAGGAGCTGGCGATGACGCCGGTACTGGTGGTCTGCGCCGGGGCAAAGGCGATCCTGGATCTGGGTCTGACGTTGGAGTATCTGGAGACGAAGGGCGTGCCGGTGATCGGATACCAGACCGAGGAGCTGCCCGCGTTTTACACCAGAAAGAGCGGCTTTTCGGTAGATTACCGGCTGGACACGCCCGCGCAGATTGCCGCGGCCTGGACGACTACGCTCGATCTGGGCATGAAGGGCGGCATGCTGGTGACATACCCGATCCCGGAAGAATATTCCATGGACTGCGAATATATCAATAAGTGCATCGACCAGGCGATCGAAGAGATGAAAGCTCTTGGCATTAAGGGAAAACAGACGACCCCGTATCTGCTCGCGAAGGTAAAGGACATCACCGGCGGCGACAGCCTGGATGCAAATATCCAGCTCGTGTATAACAACGCGAAGCTGGCGTCTGAGATCGCGTGCGAGATGTGCAGACAGTAAAAATGACGAATTGTAAAATTCATGAAAAAAAGAGTTTAAATTGTCGAAAAATGTGTTATACTACTAGAAAATGGCGCAAGGGAGGGGAGTCCTGCGCGTAAGGGGTATTCAGGTCGGTCCAAAGCCGGACTGCAGATGCTTCGCCGTCCGCTGTTTACAGTATGGAGAGAGGGGCATTCTGGAGGGCTTCAGGATAAATATTTTAAAAGGAGAGAAAGAAATGAAGAAAAAACTGCTTGCATTGATGCTCTCAGCTGTTATGGTCGTGTCTTTTAGCGCGGTTACCGTACAGGCTGAGGAGACAGTATCCGCGGACGACATTGAGGATACCATGACATCGGATGATGGTACTTATGAGATCGCTTTCGTTACGGATGTCGGCTCCCTGAAGGACAAGTCTTTCAACGAGGGCACCTGGAACGGCGTGAAGCTCTACGCTTATGAGAATGGACTTTCCTATAAGTATTATCAGCCGGCCAATGAGAGCGAAGCTACGGATGATGACCGCTATGACGCGATGGCAGCTGCCTGTGACGCAGGAGCGAAGGTCGTAGTCTGCGCCGGTTATCTTCAGGAAGCGGCCCTGACACAGGTGGCGATCGATTATCCGGACGTGCAGTTCGTATTCATCGATGGTTATACCCTTTATGACGGCGATGACGCTCTGACAAATGTGGCGGGCATTAACTTCCAGGAAGAGCAGTGCGGTTACTTCGCGGGCTACGCGGTAGTAATGGAAGGCTTCACGGAACTCGGATTTTCTGGCGGTGGCGGTGGAACAAACCCGGCATGCTGCCGTTACGGCTATGGTTTCGTACAGGGAGTGAATGATGCGGCTGCAGCGCTTGGCGTTACGGTAAACATCAATTACTCCTGGCTGTACGGCTCCTCTTATTCCGCATCTGCTGAGCTGCAGACAATGGTAAGCGGCTGGTACACCAACGGCACAGAGGTTGTGTTCGCGTGCGGCGGCGCTATGTTCTCTTCCATCGCAGCGGCAGCTTCTGCAAATGACGGCTATGTGATTGGCGTAGATGTTGACCAGTCCAGCGAGTCTGATACAGTTATCACCTCCGCTATGAAGGGTCTCGCGGCAGCTACAGAGTACGCGATCGGCGTTTACTATGACGGCGAGTGGGATTCTCTGGGCGGCACGACCACGACTCTTGGCGCCGCTGACGGCGCGGTAGGCCTTCCGACTGATACCTGGTCGATGGAGAGCTTCTCTGTTGAGGATTATGAAGAGCTTCTTGCTGAGGTTGTTGACGGTACGCTTGTAGTAGACAATGACTATGAGAATGCGGATTTCAACAGCTTTGAGAACGCGGTTGTTACCATGATTGAGTAGTCTGATACGGCGGACGGGGAGATGCCCCTTCCGAATCCTGCAGATTGGCTCTTGAAAGGGGAGGGCGCATTTGCACCCTCCCCTTTTCTGCACAGAGCCGGGCAAGGCATATCCCATGCGAAGCGTGGGATGCCACCCGGCGAGGGAGTTTTGCGGCTAAAGCCGCACCCGGCTCGCGCGGACGGATAGGGAGAGGGCTCCCCCTGTCTGATTGGATATACAGAGGAAAATTACAGCATACTAAAGAGAGAGAGAAAGAAAGGGGGAAGAATGTCATGCAGCCAGATAATGTCATTGAGATGCTTCACATCACGAAACGGTTCCCAGGCATCATTGCCAATGACGACATTACGCTCCAGCTGCGCAGAGGAGAAGTACATGCCCTGCTTGGCGAAAACGGAGCCGGCAAGTCCACGCTGATGAGTGTGCTGTTCGGCCTGTATCAGCCGGAGGAGGGCACGATCCGGAAGAACGGACAGGAAGTGAAGATCCATAATCCGAACGACGCCACGGCTCTCGGAATCGGCATGGTTCACCAGCATTTTAAACTGATTGAAGTATTTACCGTGCTGGATAATATTATTCTTGGCGCGGAGACTACAAAGCTCGGTTTTTTGCAGAAGAAGGAAGCCCGCAAAAAGGTGGAGGCTCTTTCTGAAAAATATGGCCTGAGAGTGGATTTGGACGCCAGGGTGGAGGACATCACGGTCGGCATGCAGCAGCGTGTGGAAATCCTGAAGATGCTCTACCGCGACAATGAGATCCTGATTTTTGACGAGCCGACGGCCGTCCTGACTCCCCAGGAGATTGATGATCTGCTTGAGACGATGTGGGCGTTTGCAAAAGAAGGGAAGAGTATTCTTTTCATCTCGCACAAGCTCAATGAGATCATGTCGGTCGCGGATCGCGTTACGGTTCTGCGGAAGGGGAAGTATGTCGGTACAGTGGATACGAAGGATACTGACAAGCAGAGTCTTTCCAACATGATGGTCGGACGCCCGGTACAGCTGGAGGTTGTGAAGGATGATGCGAAGCCGCAGCAGTCCATTCTTTCCGTGCGGAACCTGAGAGTGCCTTCCGCTACGCACAAACGTGATGCGGTGAATGACGTTTCGTTTGACGTACGCGCAGGTGAGATTGTCTGTATCGCGGGCATTGACGGCAATGGGCAGAGCGAGCTCGTCTATGGACTGACCGGACTGGAAAAATCCTCCGGCGGCACGGTTACCCTCTGCGGCGAGGATATTTCTCACGCTACCATCCGCCAGAGAGGGCAGAATATGAGCCACATTCCAGAAGACCGCCATAAACACGGCCTGATTCTGGATTTCACACTGGAGCAGAACATGGTGCTTCAGCGTTTCCAGGAGCCTCAGTTTGCGCATACCGGATTTATCGACACAGCTGCCGTGCGCAGCTACTCGGATAAGCTGATCGAACAGTATGATGTGCGCTCCGGGCAGGGATCGGTCACCGTCGCCAGAAGCATGTCCGGCGGCAATCAGCAGAAAGCGATCATCGCCAGAGAGCTGGACCGTGAAAAACCGCTGATTCTTGCTGTCCAGCCAACCAGAGGCCTGGACGTCGGAGCGATTGAATACATTCACAGCCAGCTGATCGCTGAGCGTGATAAAGGACACGCGATCCTCCTTGTCTCTCTGGAGCTGGACGAGGTCATGAGTCTGAGCGACCGGATCCTTGTGCTTTACGAGGGCGAGATTGTCGGAGAGCTGGATCCGAAAAAGACAGACGCTCAGGAGCTTGGCCTTTATATGGCAGGGGCAAAACGGCAGAGCGGGAAGGAGGCGAACGCGTGATGAAAGAGAAATTGAGTCAGTTTTACGCAAAAGACGGTACAAAGAGCGTTCTTTCTTCCATTATTTCCATTTTCATCGGCATGATTGTCGGCAGCATTATCATATTTTTTGTTGGTCTCTCAACGAAATCTCTGGGGCTTAGCAGTGTCGGAGAAGGTATCCAGCTGGTGTTCGGCGGTTTGTTCAGCACCGGGCGCAACGCGGCGGGCAGCCTGACCTTCGGGTTTAATTCCACGAACTTCGGCAATATGCTGTTCCGCGCGATTCCTCTGATCCTGACGGGGCTTTCGGTTGCGATCGCGTACAAAACCGGCCTGTTCAACATCGGCGCACCAGGGCAGTACCTGATGGGGACTGCCGCGACGCTTGTCGTCGCGCTCTCAATCCCGACCGGCTCCTCTACCCTGTATGAGAACGGCGCCTGCCCTGCCTGGCTTGTGTGGCTGCTTGCCTTCCTGGCCGGCATGCTCGCGGGAGCGCTCTGGGGCGCAATCCCCGGCCTGGTCAAAGCTTACCTGAATATCAACGAGGTTCTGGCCTGCATCATGTGCAACTGGATTGCAGCGAACCTGGTTACCTGGATTTTCGAGGGCAGCAGCCTTCGTAATACGATTGAATCCGGAAAGACCGGATACGTCTATAAGACCAGCTATAACGGCGTGGCAACCGCGAAGCTGGGGCTGGATAAAATCTTTTCCGGCTCTCAGGTAAACGGCGGCATTCTCGTCGCAATCATTCTTGCTATTGCAGTATACATACTGATGGATAAGACAACGATGGGCTATCAGCTGAAAGCCTGCGGCAGCAATCGCCATTCCGCGCGGTATGCCGGCATACCGGACAAGAGGAACATCGTCCTCTCCATGGCTATTGCGGGTGCGTTGGCCGGAGCGGGAGCTTCCCTCTATTACCTGGCCGGAAATACCGAGTTCTTCTGGTCGACCTACCAGTCGCTTCCGGACGCGGGATTCAACGGCATTCCCGTGGCGCTTCTGGCCTCGTGCAATCCGATCGGCGTAATCTTTACCGGCTGTTTCATGTCCATGCTGGATATCTGCGGCCTGCAGCTGACGAATCTGACCGCATACAACGAATATATCACGGACGTCATCATCGCCGTGATTGTATACCTGAGCGCGTTCTCCCTGTTGATCCGGATGCTGCTGACCAGTAAAAAATCCGACGACCAGGCGAACGCAAATGCGAATACCGATACGCCTGATTCGGCGGCCCCGCCGGCCTCCGGCTCCGGCAGCGGCGATCTGTCCGGCACGGCTGGCGCTGTAAAAATGGACGCAGGAAAAGGTGATTCGGCTGTCCCGGCTTCGGCAGCCGCGAAAGGAGGCGATGCGCTGTGACATTCTTAATTCAGCAGACTCTGCTCTACGCAGTCCCCCTGATGATTGTCGCCCTGGCAGGCGTGTTTGCCGAGCGGAGCGGTATCGTCAATCTGGCGCTCGAAGGCATTATGATCTTTGGCGCATTCTGTGGCGTATATTTTGTAAATGTAGTACAGCAGGCCGGATGGTTCGCCACAGCCAAAGCAGACGGCAACTGGGTCGCCCTCCAGGGCTTTGAGATCCTGGCGATGCTCGTAGCCGCTCTGTGCGGGGCAATTTTCTCCCTGTTGCTGGCCTTCGCCGCGATTAACCTCCGTGCAAACCAGACCATCAGCGGCACCGCACTGAACCTGATGGCTCCCGCCCTTGTGCTTTTTTTGATCCGTATCCTGGCAAATCAGAGCACTCTCTACATGGCCGAGGGCGACGCGGCGAGCTGGTTCATGATCAAAAAGAGTACGCTCGGTTTTGACAAAAACGCAGACATTGGGTTTCTTGGTGAAATATTTATCAACAAGGTCTATCTTGCGACTTACCTCTGTATTCTGCTGTTTATCATCCTGTCCGTTTTGCTGTACAAGACCCGGTTCGGCCTTCGCTTAAGATCCTGCGGCGAGAATCCGCAGGCGTCGGATTCCCTGGGTATCAACGTGTACAGAATGCGCTACGCGGGCACTGTGATCTCGGGCGCGCTCGCTGGTCTTGGCGGCTTTGTCTACGCGCTGACCACGGCAAACTGCTCCGCGAACGGTGATGTAGCGGGCTTTGGTTTCCTGGCTCTGGCTGTTATGATTTTCGGCAACTGGAAGCCGGGCAACATCGCGGGCGCGGCATTGCTTTTTGGCCTCTTTAAGTGTATCGCGGCCTCCTATGCGAGCATTGATATCAATGGAGATGGCGTCTATATGCTGGCGAAGATCGGCCTTTCCTCAAACTTCTACCGGATGCTGCCATACCTGATCACGATGATTGTGCTGGCATTCACATCCAAGAAGTCCCGCGCTCCAAAGGCGGAGGGAATTCCGTACGACAAGGGGCAGCGGTAGGAAATGGAAAACAGGTTTACGATTTTTATATGGATTTTATTTTAAATAATCTCTGTACATCTATTTTTGTTTATGCTAAAATAGTGTTAGAAAGATTCTCTATAGAGTCAGTAACAAAAAGTCAGCTATGATTCCTGGAGGAAAGGATATGGTGACAGAGATTATGACAGATAAGCAGTTTGATAAGATTATAAAAATGATTTCCATGATTCTTGACGGCTGTAAGGACCTTGATGAGGCAAAAGAAAAGGTAGCGGAACTGATGGATGATACGAAAAATGACAAGAAGGAATAGATCATTTTGTTAAAGAACAGGGCGGGTCAAAACCGCCCTGTTCTTCGCCGTGTGTTGCGGGCAGGAGATGAAAAGACCGCATCACTCGGGCTGGATTTTTATAACAAAACAATTGCACAGAGAAAATCATCATTATATAGGTATAAACAGAGAGGTATCGTATGCCTTCAAAAACTGAAGAACAAAAGAAAACCCTCGCCCTTGAAATTATCGGACGTTTAAAAAAAGAATATCCGAACGCGGACTGCACGCTTGATGACAGCCGGGCAGCGAAAAATTCTGCTCTACAAAATGACGCGGAAGTTATCCACGATTCGCAGTGCAAAGCGGGACAGGACAGCGATCAGGCCTGGAAACTCCTTGTGAGCGTCCGCCTGGCGGCACAGTGTACGGACGCGCGGGTCAATATTGTAGTAGAGAAGCTCTATGAAAAATTTCCGGATGTAAATGCGCTTGCCGCTGCCACACCGGAAGAAATTGAGGAGATTGTCCGTCCCTGCGGCCTTGGCAAGAGCAAGGCGCGCGACATCAGCGCCTGTATGCGTATCTTAAGAGATACATATGACGGCCGTGTGCCCGACGATTTTGACACGCTGCTGACGCTTCCAGGCGTGGGGCGCAAAAGCGCGAACCTGATCATGGGCGATGTGTTTGGCAAACCGGCGATCGTCACGGATACCCATTGTATCCGCCTGACCAACCGCATGGGTCTGGTCGACGGAATCAAAGACCCCAAAAGGGTGGAGATGGCGCTCTGGAAAATCATTCCCCCGGAAGAGGGGAATTCCTTCTGTCATCGGCTGGTATATCACGGAAGGGAAGTCTGTACTGCGCGGACAAAGCCGCACTGCGAGCGGTGTTGTGTGGCAGATCTCTGTGAGAAAAATGGGGTAGAGGGTTGAAGAAAAAGCAAATAACCAAAAACGTTTTGCGCTTAAGCTGTGTTCGTGGTAGAATCCTGTTATAAATAAAGGTAGATGAAGAAACCTTTGTGTCAGAATTTGCGAATGAACTTCTGGACATTGCAGATGAGTTTCCAGAAGAAATCATAAAAAAACTCACTGCGTTTGCGGAAAAGACTGCAACGCTGAATTCGCTCAACGCTCTTTTCCGGGTAGTAAGGGACTGGTGCGGTGCAGCCGATAAACCACCAGTTCTGATCATCGATGAGGTGGATTACGCGTCGAACAATCAGGTCTTTATTGACTTTTTGGCACAGCTGCGCGCGTATTACCTGAAACGCCCCGCGTGCCGGCGATTCATTCCGTGGTTCTTGCCGGAGTATATGATATCAGGAGCATTCGGAAAAAGATCAGACCGGACGAGGAACACCAGGAAAACTTTCCCTGGAACATTGCTACTGATTTCGACATTGACATGACCTTTTCAGAAGACGATATTTCAGGTATGCTGACTGGCTATGAAAATGATTATCATACCGGAATGGACATCGGGGGAATGTCAGAGGCGATCTTTGCCTATACATCAGGATATCTGGTGCTGGTGTCACGTATCTGTAAGCTTCTTGATGAAAAAATACCTGGAACGGATGAGTTTCCGGACAGAAGCAGTGCATGGACGAAAAAGGGGTTTGACGAAGCCATAAAAAGAGTCATAAAAGAGGACAATCCGCTTTATGAATCCATGCTGGGAAAGCTGAGCCTGTATCCACAGCTGAAAGCATTTATTCAGGAGCTGCTTTTCAATGGGAAACCGTTTCCATATATTGGCGACTACCCCGTACATCAAAGATGCGGCTATGTTCGGTTTTATCCGCAATGAAAAGGAAACGGCCGTTATCTCGAACCGTATTTTTGAGGCGGTTTTGTATAATTCTTTCATCGCGGAGAAGCTTGCCGGGAATGAAATGTATACCGCCGGTGCAAAAGAACCAAATCAGTTTATCGTAGGCGGACATAAATCGGATAGAGGAACGGCTTCTTCCTCTAGTTGATACGCAGACGGATAGAGGAAGAAACCGTTCCTCTATCCGTTTTTTTTTGCTTGACAAATACCGCCAGGGGGTATATGATAGCTCATAGAAATACCCACGAGGGGTATTTGATTCTGCGAGAGATAATGGTGCGCTTACGCCGCAGGTATAAGGAGTTGATTTTCAGTGAATGCTAAAGATAGCGTAAATAAGGACAGCATAGGCAAGGAAAACATAGAAAAAGAGAGCATAGAAAACGAAAGTATAGAAAACGAAGGTATGGGAAACGAAAGTATGGGTAATCCGGAGGAAGACAAGATTTCCGAAATCAGAGAGAACGGCGAGCAGGGCTGCTGCTGTTGTAAGAAGACCGTGCGCTCGGAAGAGGAGCGCCGGAAGCTGATCAACCGCCTGAACCGTATCGAGGGCCAGATCCGCGGGATCAGGGGGATGTTGGAGAGGGATGCGTACTGCAATGATATCCTGATCCAGTCTGCGGCGGTGAATGCGGCGGTGAACTCGTTTAATAAAGAGCTGCTGTCCAGCCATATCCACTCCTGCGTGGTTCGGGATATCCGGGATGGCAGGGATGAGGTGGTGGACGAGCTGGTGACCACGATCCAGAAGCTGATGAGATGATCGCTGCCTTTGGATAATACGGTCACAGGCTTTGCTCCAGAGTTAGAGACAGAAGAGGCAGAATCCTGCGAAGCAGGATAAAAATATATTTTAGTTCAGACCGGAAAGGGGAAGAGGAAAGGTATGGACCAATATACTGTTACAGGAATGAGCTGCGCGGCCTGCCAGGCAAGGGTGGAGAAGGCCGTGGCAAAGGTCCCCGGCGTGACGTCATGTGCGGTCAGTCTGCTGACGAATTCGATGGGGGTGGAGGGAAATGCCTCGCCGGACGCGATCATCCGCGCTGTGCAGGACGCCGGGTATGGAGCGGCTCAAAAGGGTTCTGCATCGGCCAGGGCAGGCAGTGGCAGTGCAGGATCGCATGCCGTGCAGTCCCTTGCGGAGCAGGAGGAAGCGCTTGCGGATCATGAGACGCCGGTTCTGAAGCGCCGGCTGATTGCTTCGGTCGGATTTCTGCTTGTGTTGATGTATTTTTCAATGGGGCACATGATGTGGGGATGGCCGCTGCCCGCCTGGTTTGAAGATAACCATGTCGCGATGGGGTTGGTGCAGCTGTTGCTTTCGACCATCATTATGGTGATTAACCAGAAGTTTTTTATCAGCGGCTATAAGGGACTGATCCATCGTTCGCCCAACATGGACACGCTTGTGGCTTTGGGATCATCCGCTTCTTATCTGTGGAGTGTCTACGCACTTTTTATGATGACCCGGGCGCAGGTGGACGGGAATATGGAAGCAGTCATGAGCTACATGATGGATTTCTATTTTGAGTCCGCCGCGATGATTCTGACACTGATTACAGTCGGCAAGATGCTCGAAGCGCGGTCGAAGGGAAAGACAACGGACGCACTCAAAAGCCTGATGAAGCTGGCGCCCAAGACTGCGGTGCTGGTAAAGGACGGAATCGAGCAGACGGTTCCGATTGAACAGGTGAAAAAGGGCGATGTGTTTGTCGTCCGCCCCGGGGAGAATATTCCCGTGGACGGTGTGATTCTGGATGGAAGCAGTGCCGTCAACGAGGCAGCCCTGACCGGCGAGAGCATTCCGGTGGATAAGACCGTCGGGGATGCCGTCTCGGCAGCGACTGTCAACCAGTCCGGCTTTATCCGATGTGAGGCAACCCGGGTGGGGGAGGATACGACACTTTCCCAGATCATCCAGATGGTCAGCGACGCGGCCGCAACGAAGGCTCCGATCGCAAAGATTGCGGACAGGGTGTCGGGCGTATTCGTCCCAATCGTAATCACGATTGCAGTGATTACGACCCTCATCTGGCTGCTCGCGGGGCAGACGGTTGCCTTCGCGCTCGCGAGGGGGATCTCCGTCCTGGTCATCAGCTGCCCGTGCGCGCTGGGGCTGGCGACTCCGGTGGCAATCATGGTTGGCAATGGAATGGGCGCGAAAAACGGCATTTTGTTTAAAAACGCCGTTTCCCTGGAGGAGACGGGAAAGGTGCAGGTCGTGGTGCTTGACAAAACCGGTACCATCACGAGCGGGGAGCCGAAGGTGACGGACATCTTTCCTGTGGAGGGCGTGACAGAACAGGAGCTTCTGGAATCTGCCTGCGCTCTGGAACAGAAAAGCGAACATCCTCTGGCGAAGGCAATTCTGAGCTATGGACAGGACCGGAGGCTTTCCGTTGCGGAGGCCGGCGATTTCCAGGCGCTCCCGGGAAACGGGCTGGTTGCCTTGCTCGATGGGGAGGAGCTCCTCGGCGGCAGCCTGAAATTCATTCGGAGCCGGGCGAGAGTCGCGGAGGTCGTCGAGGCACAGGCAAATACGTTCGCAGAGGCCGGAAAAACGCCCCTTCTGTTTACAAAAGCCGGAAAGCTGCTTGGAATCATCGCCGTAGCAGATGTGATCCGGGAAGACAGTCCGCAGGCTATCCGAGAATTGCAGAATATGGGCATCCGCGTGGTGATGCTGACCGGCGACAATGAGCGCACGGCGAGGGCGATTGGCGCCCAGGCGGGAGTGGACGAGGTAATCGCGGGCGTGCTGCCGGACGGCAAGGAGAGTGTAATCCGGCAACTGCAAGAGATGCAGACGCCGGAGGATGAGAATATTCACTTCTGGTCGGCGCTGAAAAAAGTGATTCCGGGTCATGAAACAAGAGAAAGGCAGAAAATCAGGGTCGCAATGGTCGGTGACGGCATCAACGACGCTCCGGCTCTCACAAGAGCGGATATCGGTATCGCGATCGGCGCGGGAGCGGACGTCGCGATCGACGCGGCAGACGTGGTTCTGATGAAAAGCCGGTTAAGCGACGTCCCGGCGGCCATCCGCTTGAGCCGCGCAACCCTGCGCAATATCCATGAAAACCTTTTCTGGGCTTTTTTCTATAACGTGATTGGCATTCCGCTTGCGGCAGGCGTGTGGATCCCGCTCTTCGGCTGGACACTAAACCCAATGTTTGGAGCGGCCGCCATGAGCCTCTCCAGCTTCTGCGTCGTGTCCAACGCTTTGCGCCTGAATCTGTTCCGGATTCATGAGGCGGGGCATGACAGAAAAATCAATCAGGTGGAACTAAAAATAACCATAAATCAACAAAACGAAACGGAGGAAACTAACATGGTAAAGACGACAGTACAGGTAGACGGAATGATGTGCGGCATGTGTGAAAGCCACGTCAATGATGCTGTCCGCAAGGCATTTGAGGTCAAGAAGGTCACATCCAATCACAGTAAAGGCGTTACGGAGATTCTCTCCGAATCTGAGCTGGACGAGGGCAAGCTTCGCGCCGCGATCGAGGAGACCGGCTATAAGGTGGGCGCTGTTACGATCGGCGACCAGTCAGAAAAGAAGGGATTTTCCCTGTTCCACAAGTAAGAACCTGTCGGCCAATCACTCATTCAACCTGCACCGCCTGATACGCGAACCGCAGGGTTTAAAAGCCTTGCCGCAGAAAATGATTGCACCCCCGGTATTGTGCTGAAACAGAAGTGTGCTATACTGATATTACTTTTCCTGGAAGGCGCGAGAATTAGCAAAAAAATATTGTAATTTTTGTGAAACAATGGTATAGTCACTTTAGTGTTTTACAGTAAGAGTCCAGGAGAGGGAAATGCTGGACATACAATACCGTGCAGGTGTGGGCAAGATGCAGGATAGCATATGATTTATATGCACAGGTAAGCACCATTTTATACCCCGCGGCAGGTCTGCGGGGTATTGTTATGTGATGCATGTCACATTTTAATTAATAGAAACTCTTTATGACCAAGAGGTGCGGCTTATGCAAAAGAAAAAGAAGACAGGTGCATTTTGGTATATTATTCTCGAAATTCTGATCGGTGTGCTGATCGCACATTTTTTTCTTATGGATGCATTCGATGAAAAACACTTCCTGAAAGCTGTCATTTACGCATATTCAGAAACAGGACAGACGACGGAGACGGCGTCTTCGGCGGGTGCGGATGGAACAGTGGGTTCCTCCAATTCTTCCAGCGAGGCCAGTTCCGGTACCGGTGAGGTATCAGAAGGAACGGTAAGCCTGGCGGAGGATTCGGCTGCCTCGGAGACCGTGACGATCACTGTGTCGGATGTGTCAGACGTATCAGGGACTGTTTCCGGCGCGAAGGTGGCAATCACGAGCGCATCTGAGAGCTCGGTGGTCGAGCAGGAGGGCTACAGTAATACAGCCTATGAGGCTTATGACGGCGATCTGACGACCTCCTGGCAGGAAGGCGTGGACGGAGCCGGAGAAGGATCCTGGCTGAGCTATACCTTTGACGGGACCTGCCAGGTGACCAGCATCGTATTCTACCTGGGCGTCTGGAGAGAGGCGGAGGGAAAAGATTACTATCACAATAATCACCGCCCGAAGCAGATTGAGATTTCCATGGGAGGACAGACCTGGACGGCGGAATTTACAGATGAGAAAATAGCGCATGTGGTAAGCTTTTCCTCCCCCGTCGAGGCGTCGGAGGTGACATTTACGATATTGAGTGTATACGGCTCCGAGTATTATGACGACACTGGTATCGCGGAAATCATGGTGATGGCATGAGAAAATATGGGCATCGCCCGGAACATGACGATACTATTTGGGGAGCGAAACAAGGCAGATTTCGGAGGATCCCGGCAGCTGCCATCTGAAAAGGAAAGAAAGAGGTGGAAAAATGCGTGATGAAAAACATGATGCAGTGAAGAGAATACGCCCATTAAAAAAAGGCGATCCCCTGCCGGCGATCCTGGGGCTCGCGGCAGGGATCGTACTGCTGATTGTCGTCCTGATCCTGGTGTGGGTGTTCGTCCTGCGGGAAAATGGCGAAAAAGACGGCGGCAGCGTCCAGTCGGAATCGCAGTCAGAGAGCGTGACAGCCGAAGAGGAATCAGAGACCGAATCCGAGACAGACTCCGGGGAAACAGAAAGCGAGAGTGAGCCGATCTCTGAATCTGAAACGGAGGAGATCGAGTCAGAATCGGAGGAGGAGTCTGCGTATGCAGATGACGCGGCGGAGATCCTTGAAGGGATGACTCTGGAGCAGAAGGTGGATCAGCTGTTTTTCATCACGCCGCTGGCATTGATCAAGGCGAATGGCGCAGGTGATAATTATACGTATGTTGAGGCAGTTGGGACAACAACGACGGCAGCCTATCAGGCGTTTCCGCTTGGGGGCGTGATTGTCGGAGAAAGTAATCGCACCAGTGACAATCAGGATATTGCCGCTTTCATCAATGATCTGCGCGCTCTGTCCGAGGACGTGCAGCTGCTGATTGCGATGACACAGACAGACTATGATACCTTTACAAATGGGGGATCGGTTTTTACAGCGGAGATTATCCTGGAAGATTCCGGAGAGACTGCGTATGCGCATGCCTCTGATGAGGCACTGGAGCTGGTCGTCCAGATTGCAGAGATTGACGTGACAGCCCAGGAAGTGGCAGAGCTGCTCTCCGATGGGGCGGATATGATTCTGGTAAACGATACCGATGACGCCTATTTTGACTATGCAAGCCTGCGAGCAGATCTGCTTTCCCTGATTGAGGCTGGCACTTCTCTGACAGAAGAGGATCTGGACGAGAAGGTTGCGTATGTTCTGGCGGAAAAGCTCAGAATGTACGGCGATGAAATCGCAGAAGAGGATGAGACCGAGAGTGAGACGGACGGGACGTCCGCTTCGGGCAGTTCCTATTCATCAGGCGCAGGGACGAGTACGACCGGGAATTCCTCTGGCACAGCGCAGGATGCGGATTCTTCGAGCGTCACAGATTCTACCGGCACCGGCACAACATCGAGCACCACAGATTCCACCGGCACACAGCGCAATCAGAAGCAGCAGCAGAATCTGGCTGACCAGCCAGGACAGA
>Ga0192263_1168_pt1 | contig 14297 bp, 14 predicted proteins | sample Koala_Koa23_I3_FD_131257 | JGI IMG/M metagenome (GOLD analysis project Ga0192263, IMG submission 131257) | Enriched cells from koala feces incubated with labeled cellulose particles, San Francisco Zoo, California, United States - Koala_Koa2-3_I3 ... | reverse complement strand
ACCAAAACAGGAGGAACATTATGGAATATTTAAAGCTGGCGGAAGAGAGATATTCTGTTCGCAAATTTAAACCGGAGCATATCAGGCAGGCTGACCTGGACGTCATCCTGCGAGCAGGGCAGGTTGCACCGACAGCAGTAAATAAGCAGCCGCAGCGTGTACTGGTTATCAACACAGACGAGAGCGCGGCAAAGCTAAAGCTATGCTCGGCATCCCAGAGCCATGCCCCGACAGCCCTGCTTGTCTGCTATGACAGGACAAAGTGCTGGAGGCGCCGCTACGACGGCAAGGAAAGTGGAGAGGTGGACGCCTCTATTGTCACAACACATATGATGCTTGCCGCCGCGGATATCGGAGTTGGCTCCGTCTGGGTCATGAGCTTTGATCCGGAAAAGACCCGGGAAACCTTTTCCCTGCCGGAAGAATATGTGCCGGTCGCTTTTTTGATGCTGGGATATCCTGCGGACGATGCGGAGCCCGCGCCTCTGCATATGGAAAAGCTTCCACTGTCGGAAATGGTATCTTACGAGTGATTTTGCTGCAAAAAGATTCCGATTGCTTTTCTCATAAGATGCAATTCTCTAAAACTCAAAACGCGGGAGGAAGCGATTACTATTATGAATAATTTCAACAATATGTGGGATTTCCCCATTGTCGATGGTGTGTCACTTCCTGACGCAAACCGTATTCATCCTCTTATGCAAAAAAGAGTGGAAACGCTTGTACAGGTGCTGAAAGAAGACAGGAACATTCGCAGAATTGTTTTATTTGGAAGTTCACTGGAATTTCGATGTGACAGCTACAGTGATATTGACCTCTATATTGAGAAATATGCCCCGGATAAGAAGCTTTGTCACCTCCCCGATCTGGGTTGTGACATGGATATCGTTACGAACCTGCCCCATACTTCCAGACTCTATCAGGAAATAGATCGGACAGGTCTGCTGTTATTTGACAGGGAGCCGCCACAGAACTAGCAGCAGAGATGACAGGGGATTCTTTAAATCCACAACGGATGGCAACAGAATCGACACCCAATCAGTTAAACACTACCATTAAGATGGAGGACATCATGTGTGACATTCGTTTGTTCCGAAGTGCACGAATGGATTATAGAACCGCTGAAATGATCTGGCGGGAACAGACAAATGATGAAATGATTTTAAATAACGCCGCTTACCATTTGCAGCAGGCTGTAGAAAAGGTTTTAAAGGGTGCTCTGGAATGTGTCGGGGTTACGGTTCCATATTCGCATAAAATCAGCAAGCTTGTAGCCATGATTTTCAATAACGGAGCTAATCTTACCATCACTGACTGGCTGGATGACCATGCGGAAATGCTGAGTGAATGGGAGACGGAAACACGGTATAACATGGATTTCCTCGTCGAAAAGCGGAAACTGAACCGCGCAATGGAAGAGGTTCGGAATTTTATGGAAATAAATGGCCTGAAAGATACACTGAGGGAAGAGCTTCTGGAACCTGAAAAGAAAGCAAAGCTGCTGCTCTGTCTCCCTGAAGAAAAAAGGAACTGCTCTGAATTTGAGCTGAACTGCTACTATATTCTGTTTAAAAAGAAACTATAATATATATATTTTTCAAGGCTCAGTCAAATATCCGTGCAAGCTATGTCATAAGGTGTCGGCAAAGCCGACGGATTATGACTCCGGCTACTTGGCTCGTTGCTTCGCGGGAATAAGCGGGCAGGAGGTTTCCTTTTTGTCTCCTGCCCGCTTTAACGCCTGCATTGCAAAACCTGTCGATTAGCATCTGAGCGCCTGCCATCCAGGACATTATACCTAACCCGGATAAACCGGAATCGAAATTTTGCCATTTTGCGCAAAAAATCGTTTGTAAGTGCCTAATGCACTACGCCTGTATTACTTCTAGAGCATTTCATCTAAAGTATTCTATCTAAAATATTGCATTTATATCTTTTTATTTTGCAGCTTCTATCTTGCGCTTACCACATCTGCATGTAGTCTCGCATCCAGAAATAAAGATCCGGATACTCATGGGGCGCGAATCGTCTTCCAAAGAAGCGCTCTACCAGATGAATATATCCCGGCTCATACCGTCCGCCCATCAGTGCTTCGAGTGCTTTGAACACGCGCCAGGATTCATCGTAGCCCATCGTGTTCATCCCCGGAGCCTGCCGCATTCCGAAAGGAAGTGCCGGCGGATGAGGCGGTCTTCTTCTTGCGCCTCCCAGAGGCGGCGTCGGATGTCCTACCCCCGGTCCTGTCCTGCGGCCTCCGGCCGAACCACTCACACCGCCGCCCATTGGAGCGCGTCCAAGCGGGCTTACAGGCACACGTCCGCCTCCCGGAGCAGCTCCATTTCCTGCTGCTCCACATCCCGGACCAGCCTGAGGTGTCATTTTGCCGCCAATTGAACCGCCTTGCGAGCCCCTGCCGCCAATCGGGCTCCCCTGCGAACTCCTGCCGCTAACTGGGCTGCTCTGTGAATTCCGGCCACCTGACAGCCCGCTATGTGCATTTTTGCCGCCGGACGGGCTGCCCATGCCGCCGCCTCTGGAAGAGGCGCCTCCCGCTCTTCCGGAGCTGCTTCCTCCGCCCGCGCGTTTCCCTGCGCCGGACATCGAATGTCCTCCTCCTGCTCTTTCTGCCATAATGATATCCCCCTTCCTAACCCGGACAAACTGGAATCAAAATCAGCGTTTCCGTTTTAAATTCCGGCATTTTTACATCTCCTTCCGCCCGCACCCAAGTACATAAGTCAGTATAACACCCTCAGAGTCAAAAAACAATCAGGCGTTTTCCTGTATCAGCACTTCACCGCTTCCTTACGCTCAGAAAATCCATAGGTTTCCAGTGCGTTGAACACCTCGTGCTCCGTAAAGCCAAAGCTGTCCTCGTACTGCTCCGTGGTAGTTGTCACGACCGCCAGATTGTTCAGATCTGAAAAGATCGACTCCTGCGTAATTCTCGTAATACCGGTCATCAAGCCCTTTCTCAAATAGGGATTGTCCTTAAACGCAGCGTGAAACATGCGGCGAATGTATTTAATGAAAGATACGGCGCATCCGGGCAATCGCAAGAATCAAATCTTCTGTTTATTATATACAAGATTTCCCCGGCCGCCATCTACCCGCTGCATCTGCGGCGTCATCGCCTTCGCGATCAGGCCATGGGTTTCTCTGAAATCAAACGGTATGTCGTCCGTCCTGCCAGCCTTGATATCCTCACAGACCGCAATCACATCTTCGATGATCTCCTTATGGCCGTTTCCGTCCCCATGCGACAGATATACGGTATCAAATCTGCCCTTCAGCTTTTCATTCAGACATATTAAGCTCTCTTCGTATTCTGTGACAGTAGTCGAATAGGTGTCATACAAGAAAGTAAAGTAATTGCAGGCATCTCCGAGCAGAACCGAACGCTCCTCGGGAATCAGCATTACGACCGAGCCTCTGGTGTGCCCAGGGCAGGCAAAGATCTCAATATGGATCCCGCCCAGATCAAAGCTCATGTCTTCCTTCAGGTCATGAAAGCTCCCGCAGTCTGCCGCCGGAATCAGATCCTCCTCTGTGACCCCAAGCTCCGGCGAACACATAGACAGTCCATCGCACCGCATCCCGTAATCACTGTGCGACACGTAGATATAATCGTCCTCATGATTCATATAGACTGTATCAAACTCGCCGGCTCCCATTGCGTGGTCGACGTGCCCATGGGTCAGAAGCACCGTCACTGGCTTGTCTGTCAGCTGATCCACACAGCTTTTCAGGCTGCCGATCCCGCTCCCGGTGTCGAGAAGTGCCGCCTCTTTCTCTCCCTCTACCAGATACATCAGTTCCGTGGAAAAAGCATAAATCCTTGTCACATGCTCCGTCAGCTTTTCCGTTTTAAATTCCAGCATTTTATTATCTCCTGCTATTCCTTTGGTTATGATCTGTACATACTGGCCGCTTAAGATCGTGTTCAGTCGGCCACTGCGTTACAAAGTAAAAACCATGGTCACTTTCCCACTGTTTTATCATACGCTGCCTTCACCGCATCCATTGCGGCACTGCGGAACCCGGCTCTCTCCAGGGCATGCACACCCGCGATCGTCGTCCCGCCCGGCGAACACACCGCATCCTTTAAGGCACCAGGATGGCGGCCGCTCTCCTGTACAAGCGAAGCCGCGCCAATCAGAGTCTGGCATGCATAATCAATGGCTTTCGCTCTTGGAAGTCCACACTCCACAGCTCCGTCGGAGAGTGCCTCGATAAATAAATATACATATGCGGGCCCGCACCCGGATAGAGCGCTGGCCGCGTCAATCAGATGCTCCGCGATGTAATCCATTCGTCCGGTCGCAGACATGATCTGGTCAAATTGCTGCAGCTGCTTTTGGTTTACCTCTGGCGACGCGCATGCAAGCGTCATCCCCTTGCCAATCGAGACGGGCGTATTCGGCATGATCCGGATGACCGGGTACGCGCCTCCTGCCATTCGCTGAATGTCGGCGATCGTCAGGCCTGCCGCCATGGTGACCAGGAGTACCCCTCTTGCCCGTTCGGTTACAGACGCCCCATTTCCAATTTTCTCGTTTTCATACTGCTCGTTTCCTTCCCCTTCCGATCCTTTTCCCATGCAGAACCTCTGTGCCAGCTCTTCGCGCAGCGGAAGCAGCATCTCCTCCATCATCGCAGGCTTGACGCCCAGAAAAATAATCTCACACGCGGACACGGCATCCTGATTGCTTCCCGTCCGGGCCCCCAGCTCTGCGGCAAGAGTCTCCGCTTTGGAAGCCGACCTGTTGGCAAGCAGGATCTGTGTCGGGTCAACTGTCCGCGCAACCGCTCTGGCGATCGCGGAACCCATATTGCCGCAGCCTATAAAACCGATCTTTCCACTCATGTCAAAATCCTTTCTATAACAATACCGTTTTTTCCCTGCGAAGTGTTCTGCCGATGAGTCTCAGGCGAAGATGCATCCCTTATTATGGCAGCTGTCAGAATCCTTCATGCAGATGTCCCATGCCGTAGCACGGTCACCGCACGTTCCCATTTCCATGAATGATATACTTATAGGTAGTGAGCTCCTCAAGCCCCATCGGTCCTCTGGCATGCAGCTTCTGAGTGGAAATGCCCATTTCACAGCCAAGCCCGAATTCACCGCCGTCAGTAAATCGCGTCGAAGCGTTTACATATACAGCCGCCGAATCAATCGACTGCGTGAACTGCTCTGCCGCCGCATCATCTCTGGTAATAATCGCATCCGAATGGCCGGTTGAATGCTCCGAGATATGCGCGATTGCATCCGACAGAGAATCCACGACCTTCACCGCCAAAATGTAGTCCAAAAATTCCGTGTCAAAGTCCTCCGGCCTAGCCGATACCAGAAGCTTTTCTGTCTCGCCGCCAATTCCGTCCCGGATACGCTGCAGGCGCTGTACCACCGGGTGTGTCTGGGCGGAAACAACCGATACGGACGTTTCGGATCCATCACCCTTCAAGGCAGCTGCCTCTTCCCTGGTCTCTTCCTCGATCAGAGTTTCCCCGGAATTTGCTTCTATCTCATTGACGCTGTTTTCCGGAACAGGAAGGATGTCTTCCATGTCAGCTTCTTCCACAATCTCCTCATCCTGGATCAGAATCTGTGCCGCCCTTTCATCCAGCCGCAGCTCCACCGGGGGTTCCAGCTCCTGCAGGCGGTCGTCAATCAGACGTTTTTTCAGCTTTGGAAGAAATTCCTCCGCGATATCCTGATGTACGACACAGACCTCCTCCGCGTTGCACACGCTCGGGCGGCTGGTCTTCGCATTCACAATAATATTAAGAGCCATCTCCTGATCTGCCGCACGATCCACATAAACATGGCAGATGCCGGTCCCGGTCTCAATACAGTTAACCGTGGCATTTTCCACGCAGGCGCGGATCAGTCCCCTGCCTCCTCTGGGGATTAACAGATCGACATACCCCTTGGCCGTCATCAGCTCCATCGAACTCTGCCGGGTCGTATCCTGCACCAGCTGCACAAGGTCTTCCGGCAGCCCGACCTTTGCCAGGCCGTCCCGGAGTGCGTTTGTGATCGCGTTCGCGGATAAAAAGGCCTCCTTACCGCCGCGAAGAATACAGGCATTTCCGCTCTTGATGCAGAGCGCCGCTGCGTCACTGGTAACGTTCGGCCTGCTCTCATAGATGATCGCAATCACCCCCATCGGCACGGAACGCTTCTGAATCAGAAGTCCGCCCTGGCGGGTCGTCTCGCGCAGCACGCGGCCTACCGGATCCGGCAGAGCCGCCACATCAAGGATGCCCTCGGCCATCGCCTGAATCCGGCCTGTCGTCAGCAGCAGCCGGTCAAGCATGACATCGGAGATCATCCCCCTGGCGCGATCCATGTCCTTTTTGTTTTCACTCAGGATCTCATCCGAATGCCAGAGCAGCGCGTCCGCCATCGCCTTGAGTGCGTCGTCCTTCTGCCTCGAGGTAACCGTCAGCAGCCCGGGAGCCGCTGCCTTTGCTTTTTTCAAAATCTCCGCTGTCGTTATCATAGCTGTTCCTTTCTGGTCCATATTAAGGCCGTGCATCTAATGCTGTGCATGCTATAAAAGATTATCTGGTTTCGAAATTTTAAAAGTTCCAAAAGAGTATGGTCGAATCCCACAGTCTTTAAACACTAAATATCCCGTCAATCATGTGAAACCTCATCCTGAAAATTTATCATTTAAAGTCGGTGCTCTGATTTCTGATCAAGATATCTTCTTTGCCACAAACCGGGTGCCTATCTCTTTTCCTTCCATAATATCATACAAAATCTCCGGGTGCTCCCCGTTCGCGATAATCATATCGCAGCCGGCATCCATGGCGATCTGCGCGGCATTCAGCTTCGCAGACATACCACCGGTGCCAAAATCGCTCCCGGCTCCGCCCCCCAGCGCGCGCAACCCGGGCGTGATTTCCTCCACCCGGGAGATTAGCTTCGCATCCGGATCCTTGTGCGGATCCGCCGTAAAAAGCCCGTCAATATCAGATAAAAGGACAATCAGATCTGCGTCGACAATCGTAGAGACCAGCGCGGCCAGACTGTCATTCTCGCCGATAAAAAACTCCTCCGTGGCGACCGAGTCATTCTCATTGATGATCGGAAGCGCATGAAAGTCCAGCAGCCGAAAAAACGTGCTATGCAGATTCGCCCGGCGCGACTCATCCTCAATATCCGAGCGCGTCAGCAAAACCTGCGCGACACAGTGATTGTACTGCTGAAACAGCTTGTCATACGTATACATCAGCTCACACTGGCCGACTGCGGCAGCCGCCTGCTTTGTCGAAATGTCCTCCGGCTTTTTGAGAAGCCCCAGCTTGCCGGAGCCCATCCCCGTCGCGCCGGAGGAAACAAGAAGCACCTCATTGCCCGCGTTTTTGATGTCACTAAGTACCTTGCAAAGCATCTCCACGCGGCGGATATTCAGATTGCCCGTACTGTGCGCCAGCGTGGAGGTACCTACCTTTACTACCAGTCTCATATTCTGCCTCTCCATGAATGTATATTTTCTGAAACTTAACCCGGATCAACCGGAACTGAAAGCGACTGCTGTCTTCTTATGATCACTGTCGTCCAGATAGATTAACGTGATTTTCCCTGTCTTTCTTTGTGATGAAATACGAAAAGGAGGCGGACGAGCCACCTCCTTTTTGTCCGCGCACAAATTATAACAAAAAACATGCGCTGCCGCAAGATATACTTTTTACTATCGTTATGTAGATTCATTCAAAGCATCAAATATTTCATCGTTTACCTCGCTCTTTTGACCAAACATTGACTTTCCAGCACAATTTGCTCATTCAAAAGGTAATGGCGACATTACGAGATTATTGCAGTGCCGCCCCCTTACCCATCACAGCAGTGGAGTCATATAAATCGGCAGATACAGGATTTCGTTCTCCTCCTTATAGTCCTTCGTGTACAGCACGATCGGCATATCCATATACTTGCCGTACTTCGTCCGGAACTTTTTCAATGAAGATAACGTATACCGCTCACCGGATTTTACCTCGATTGGTGAAATGTTTTGTGCACTGGTGATCCTGCATTTTGCGATCAGAAAGTCAATCTCCATCCTTGCGCTGGCATCTGTTCGTGAGGATTTTGAAAAAAAGTAGAGCCTGTGCCCGGAAGCCGCCAGCATCTGCGCCACGATGTTTTCCATCAGCATGCCTTCATTTACCGTAAGCTTGTCAAATAACAGCTTTCTATAAATTTCCTCCGATACAATGCCTTTCTCGTCAAAGGCGTGGCTGATCAGCAGACCGGTGTCGGCCAGATAACACTTCATGGTTTTCCGGTCCATATTCATTTTCAGTCCGACGTTCGGCTCGGAACAGTTGTAGCAGTTATTTACAATCATGGCATCGGCCAGCCAGAAGAAAGGCTGCTCGTATTGCCTTGTTCTTGCCCCCGACCGGATATCCTTCAGACGGAACTTTTTCTCATGACGAGACAGTTGCGACGGTATCTGATCAAAAATAGCCTCGACCGCCAACTCATTTCCGGCGGAATGCTTGCGGATATCCTCCCGATAAAGTGTAAGAATTCCTCTCTTTATGTGGTCCACCTCGGTGAAATCCTTTTTACCCTGATAGGCTTCCACTGCCTGAGGCATCCCGCCGACAATCAGATACTGCCGGAAATAATCCATAGCTTTCCGGTGCATCGCCTGCCCCATGGGACGCTTTTTCTCATAACAGGAGCGAATCAGGGGCATCAGCGTCTCATTCTCCATAGCCCACAGGAATTCCTCAAAATCCATGGGATACATGTAGACATGCTCCTCCTCTGAAGGGATCATAATGTCCCGGACGTTTTTCCGTATCGACATAAGAGAACCGGTTTCCAGATAGGCATATCTTCCGTCCGCTACCAGATATTTAATAGCTCCTCTCGCCCGCGGGAACATCTGCACCTCGTCAAATATGATCAGCGTCTCTCCCTGATAAAGGCGTACATTATAATAGCCTGACAGATACAGAAAAAATGTGTCCAGATCATCCAGATAATTTTCAAATAACTCCTGCACCTGACGGCTTGCGCGGTTGAAATCAATCAGAATATAGGATTTAAAATTCTCCCGGGCAAACTTTTCGGCGATGTAGCTCTTTCCGACCCGCCTTGCTCCGTCGATCAGCAGTGCAGTCTGTCCGGAACGGTGTTTCCATTCGAGTAATGTATCATATATTTTTCTTCGCATAAGGACCTCCGTTTCAGGTGCTTAAATCGACTTTTATTCCTGCGTGCTGTTTAACTGTCCGCGTAACGGCCGACTACTAACTATAGGTATTATACATAAGAGTTCGTGAAAATGCAAGATTATCATTTCAATATGATATCACATTTTCAAAATTATTTTTTCATTTAATATACACATATTCAAGGTTATTGCAGTCATTTATTCGCACCAAAGAAAGATTAGCTTGCTTCAACTCTTCTTCCGATATTCTCCTAACCCGGATAAACCGGAATCGAAATTTTGCCATTTTGCGCAAAAAATCGTTTGTAAGTGCCTAAATCCACAATGTGGGCATTCCAAAGTGTTACCTTTTTTATGATCTGTTTTCGAATCGATTCCTATGCGATAATAATTCAGTTCTCTACCACACTGAGGGCATATTACTATATCACTCCAAACCGTATAATTAATAATGCCCTTAGCTGGGAACAAGCGATTCTGAGAATCCATAACATTTTCCACTCAGTGAGTGGAAAATCTCAGGAAAACACTTGTAAAAAGAATAAAAGCTGTATAAATTCGTTTTTGTAAAACCTTTTCCGTAAATACTTGTCAATTCTTTTGACAGTTCTTTTATAATTCTGGCTCCGTATTCCGCTCTTTCCTCCCCGTTAAGCTCTTCCTCGGCAATTCGGTAACCAATCAGCCAGTTTCTCTGAATCAACCGGAAATCCACGGCCTGATATGCGCGTTTTTTGGACTCATCAATAATCTGGCGCATATCATCTACAATATTGTTGGTTTTTCTGTAAATACTCATGATATCCGTATTCGCGGCAATGCCTGATAATTCATTCATTTTGATCTTCCGCCTTCCATCTTCCTTCCACCTCAAATTCTTCCCCAGGTTGGGGAAGAATTCATTACTCTCGCAATGATTCAGCCTGAAAGATATTCCACGCACTGAGTGGAATATCTCAAATAGTTGTCGCGCTGTGACAACTATCTTACCGGTCGGTTCTCTTCACGACAATTCTAAGCTTCGCCGTGTCTTTTCCTTTTGTATAAGAATCTACAATGCTGTTCAGCTTACCCTTAAATGTAGCGACATCGCACGGGCCAAGCTCATCCAGCTTCGCCATGATGTCTTCTGTGTCAATCACCACCGGCTCGAAGCCCTGCAGCAATGCTTTAATGCTGTTCACAAAATGATCGTCCACCCGTCTCGGCAGTTCCTTTGTGGCAATAAATTCATCTACTACTTTCTGCTGGTCTGGATTTAAGTATTCCTTCTGGCTCGCTACAATCGGATCCGAAATCGTATTTAATAAAGTGGTTGTCCACTCTGCGAGCAAATCATCAATCCGGATTTCCAAATTGTCCAGCTGCCCATAAATTTTTTTTGCCTTATCCCCGATACTATATCGGCAGTGTGGACAAATCGGATTCGTCCGCAGTTCCACAGGTGTAAGATCATAGCAGACTTTCAGTTCCGACATGTCCTGCTCAATCGCTGTAAGCTTTGCTCCGGAGAGGATTTCAATCGTGCGCAGCTTTTTCAGGTTCGCAAGCGCCCGACTTTCCTGCAGTTTGCCCCGCCGCTTTGCATCATCAATATCCGGCCGTTTCTTCTTATGCTCCTCAAAATAAATGCTGATGTATTTTTCTTTCACCTTTTCCAGCTGCTCAGAGACTTTCAGGCTGGCAGCCTCTCCGGATGTCCCATCCGCAATGCTGTCACGGATGGTTCGAAAAGCAGACTTCGCCGCTTCCATCTCTTCTTTAAACGCCACGCCCAGATCCAGATATTCAATACTGGTCATGTAAGAAACCAGAGAAGAGCACTCCCCCTTGAAAGCCGCATGTTCAATTCCTCCATTCTGCAATTATTTTGCAAAATCTTTGTGAATTATATCTATCTATGTGTAAAATGTCAACAATACGTTTCTTCATTTTGAATATCTTTTGCAGAATTTATTACGGAACGTTTTTTATATATCCGGGATTACGGCTTTCGGATTGCCTCATTGCCAGGGAGTTTGTGTACAGAGCAGCCTTTGGGAAAAACTGTCGATGACAGGATTGTATCCGGCATCAGGCCAGATTTCAGGCAGATTTTTATTCGCTATGATTCACTCAGGCCACTTAAGATCGCTCGCAGAAAATTTTCGGAAATATCGCAATTTTCCAAATTTTTTTCGGACTTTTCGCCAAACATCCTGATTTTATAACTTCTGTTCTTGTCCTTTTTCTGCATTCGTATTATGATAATACAAACAAAGCTGCGAAGCTATTCGCTGTATGATCCTCTTTCTCTCCCGAATCATAAGTCAGGTATCACACGTAATCCAACCCGCAGTATTCATTCCCCCGCCAAAAAGGAGGTATTTCCATGGCAGCATTTGAAAAAGTAAAAAGCGGTCTGGCCGGCCTGGACCGGATCCTGGACAATATCCGGCTCGGCGACAATGTCGTCTGGCAGGTGACCGATTTGTCCGAATATCGTTTTTTTGTAGAACCGTACATCCGGCAGGCTATCGAAGATCAGCGGAACCTTGTCTACATCCGCTTCGCCCAGCATCAGCCGATCATCCCTCTTCCCGAGGAGCCGGAGCTTTCGAAGGACTGTGAGGTCTCCTGCATTCTTCCGGAGGGAGGGATTCACGTCTATCGATTTGACCCAGAGGTCGGCTTTGAGCAGTTTACGGTCGCGATTCATGACGTAATCACAAAGGAAGGCCGGGATGCTTTTTATGTGTTCGACAGCCTCTCCGAGCTGCAGTCGGCCTGGTATACCGATCTGATGATGGGCAACTTTTTCTGCGTGACCTGCCCTTATCTGTTTATCCTGGACACGGTCGCTTTTTTCCCGCTGATCCGGGGGCGGCATTCCTTCGACGCGGTCGCGCGCATCCGCGAGACGACGCAGCTGCTGCTCGATGTGCACTCGGACGGCTCCGCGATCTATGTCCACCCACTCAAGGTCTGGAAGCGCTATTCGTCCACCATGTTCCTGCCGCATTTCTGCAGCGGAACGGACGACAACTTTGAGCCGCTGACCGACCCGGTGGAGGCCAGCCGCTACTATTCCCTGATCAAATCCTCCTCGACTTTCAAGCAGGAACAGTCCTACGACAGCTACGACCGCTTCTTCTCCAAGGCAAAGGCGGACTATCAGGCAGGATATTTTTCGAAAAATACGGAATCCATGATCATTGAGAGCATGATGAGCCGCGACCCGAAAATGCAGGAGCTGATTCACCAGTTTTTCGAGGCGGAAGATTATTTCACCCTGCGTGACCGGATGATCGGCAGCAGCGCGATCGGTGGGAAAGCCTGTGGCATGCTGCTGGCCCGCAAGATCGTAGAAAAAAAGCTGGACGGCTACCACAAGCACGCAGAGCAGCACGATTCCTTCTATATCGGTTCCGATATCTTTTACACCTACATCGTCTCCAACGGCTGCTGGAACCTGCGCATCGCGCAGCGCACCAGCGAGGGCTACATGGAAAAGGCCGGAGAGCTCAAGGAGGGCCTGCTCCACGGCAAATTCTCTGCGGCGACCGAAGAGCAGTTCCGGAATATGCTGGAATACTATGGCCAGAACCCGATCATTGTCCGCTCCTCAAGCCTTCTGGAGGACGGCTTTGGCAATGCGTTTGCCGGGAAATATGAGTCTGTCTTCTGCCCCAACCGGGGTGAGATCGAGGAGCGCATGGAGGCCTTTGAAAACGCGGTGCGCACGGTCTACGCAAGCACGATGGACCCGTCCGCACTGGAATACCGCCGCAGCCGCGGGCTCGACCACAAGGACGAGCAGATGGCAATCCTGGTGCAGCGCGTCTCCGGCGCCTACTACGGTCCCTATTTTATGCCCTGCACAGCCGGCGTGGGCTACAGCTACAGTGCCTACAAATGGATGCCCGACATGGATCCGTCCGCCGGCATGCTGCGCATCGTGATGGGGCTTGGCACAAAGGCGGTCGACCGCACGGAAAACGACTATCCGCGCCTGGTCAACCTCGACCGCCCGGAGGTCACCATGCTGACAAATGTCGCGGATAAGCACCGCTTTTTCTCAGCACAAAATTGACGTCATCAATATGGAAAAAAATACAGTGGAGGAAGTGCCTCTTTCCGCTCTCGTCCCCTACATGCCCCGCTGGTACAAAAACACCGTACTGGAGCATGACACCGAGGCGGAGGATCGCCTGCGCGAGGCCGGACGCTACCGGGACGTCTTCTTTGTCAGCTGCCAGCAGCTGCTGGCGAACCGCAAGTTCACCTCAATGATGAAAAAGACACTGCACGAGCTCCAGGAAGCCTACGGAAATCCGGTCGATATCGAGTACACGGTAAACTTAAGCAAGGAAAACGATTTCGTCGTCAACCTTCTGCAGTGCCGTCCACTGTATGTCGGCAAGGACGGAGGCAAAATCCAGATGCCGGACGTCCCTCCGGAAAAGGTATTCTTTGAAATCCGTGAATCATCCATGGGACAATCCTGTGTCCGGCCGATCGACGTCGTGATCCAGGTCGAGCCAAAGGAATACTATGAATTCGAGCATGTAAAAAAGCCCATGGTCGCGGAGGCGATCGGAGCTGTCAATCAGTATTACAAGGGAAAAGGACGCCACATCCTGCTCACTGTACCGGGCCGCATCGGCACCAGCTCGCCGGAGCTCGGCGTACCGGTGCGCTTCGTAGACATCTCCGGCGTCGACGCGATCTGCGAGGTGACCGACAACCGCGCCGGATATATGCCCGAGCTCAGCTACGGCAGCCACATGTTCCAGGATCTCGTGGAGGCTGACATCTTCTACGGAGCGATCTTCGGCGACCGCCGCACTATCTCCTATCAGAGGGACTTCTTTGAGGGGCAGCCAAACCTCTTCCCGCAGATCTGCCCCGACCGTGCCAAGCTGTCCTCCATCGTGCGCGTGTACGAGGCAGATAATATGAAGCTGTGGGTAGACGGGATCCAGAACCATGTGATTTGTGCGGTGGAAAATAGCGGACAACACTAAAATCCGATATCTTTTCGGTATACTACCGAATGTTGGCAGACAACACTAAAATTAGCCGCAAAGAGAGCGCAAATAACACAGTGGTGTTATT
>Ga0192263_1161_pt1 | contig 15020 bp, 12 predicted proteins | sample Koala_Koa23_I3_FD_131257 | JGI IMG/M metagenome (GOLD analysis project Ga0192263, IMG submission 131257) | Enriched cells from koala feces incubated with labeled cellulose particles, San Francisco Zoo, California, United States - Koala_Koa2-3_I3 ... | reverse complement strand
AGATTACGGCGGGAGATGTACTCCGCGCCCTGGAGGGCGACATGCGCGCGGTAGACTGCGGCGCGTTCAGCGACGCGGGCTGCGAGGGTGCGGATCTGTGTGTGACGAAGTATGTCTGGCAGAGGATTAATGAGAGCATCGAAGAAGCGATGGATAATATTTTTATCAGCCAGCTAGTGGAGGAAAGCAGAAAAATGGCGAAAAAAAAGCCGTGAGCACCCGGAAGAATACAGCGGTAAGCATTGCAATGGCTAATCGAATAAAAATGGCAAAAAAGGGGATCCGTTATGGATAAATTTATATATCTGGACAATGCGGCGACGACGAAAACATCAGAGACTGTCGTGGAGGCGATGCTGCCGTATTTTACGGAATACTATGGAAACGCGTCCGGCATCTACAGCATCGGCGTAAAAAGCAGGGAGGCAATCAACAACAGCAGGAGGATCATCGCAGATACCATCGGCGCCAGGCCGGAGGAAATTTATTTTACCGCCGGCGGGACCGAGTCGGACAACTGGGCGCTCCGGGCAGCCGCGGAGATGTCCGGAAGCTTTTCTGCCGGAAATGCTCCTGGCCGGGCGGAAAACTCTGCGGCCGCGGCGAGGGCTGACGATCAGGCAGGAAGCTCTGCCGGTACATCGAAGGCTGACGATCGGGCAGGAGGCTCTGCCGGTACATCGAAGGCTGACGATCGGGCAGGAAGCTCTGCCATCACGGCGAAGTCTGCCTGCCATACGGGAAATCCTGCCATCTCGTCGCGGGCTGAGCCGCAGATAAAGAACCATATCATCACAACAAGGATTGAGCATCACGCGATCCTGCACACGTGCGAATACCTGGAAAAGTCTGGCGTGAAGGTCACTTATCTGAATGTTGATGAAAACGGGATCGTGAATCTGGAGGAGCTGAGAAGGGCGATCCGCCCGGAGACATTTCTGATTTCCGTGATGTTTGCAAACAATGAGATCGGTTCCATTCAGCCCATCCGCGAGATCGGGGAGATTGCGAAGGAGCATGGCATTCTGTTTCATACGGATGCGGTGCAGGCTTACGGGCAGATCCCCATTGACGTAGAGGAGCTGCATATTGACCTTATGAGCGCGAGCGCCCATAAGCTGAACGGGCCGAAGGGCGTGGGTTTCCTGTATATTCGCAGAAATATCCGCCTGAGATCTCTGATTCACGGAGGCGCGCAGGAGCGCCATCGGCGCGCCGGGACAGAGAATGTGCCCGGAATCGTGGGCTTTGGCCAGGCGGCGATGGAAGCTTTTGAGACCATGCGGCAGCGCGCCGCTTATGAGAGCGGTCTGCGGGATATTCTGATCGACCGCATCCTGCGAGAGGTTCCCTATGCCAGGCTGAACGGTCATCGGACAAAACGGCTCCCGAACAACGCAAATTTCAGCTTCCAGTTTATCGAGGGAGAGACACTTCTGATTATGCTGGATATGGAAGGCATCTGTGGCTCCAGCGGTTCCGCCTGCACGACCGGCTCTCTTGACCCGTCCCATGTGCTGCTCGCGATCGGGCTGCCGGATGATCTCGCGCACGGCTCCCTGCGCCTGACTCTGAGCGCAGAGACTACACGCGAGGAGATCGATGTCACGGTGGAGACGGTAAAGAAAATTGTGGAGCGGCTCAGGAGCATGTCGCCGCAGTACGAGGATTTTTGCAGACGCCAGGAGCATGCTGCCACAGTATGAGGATTTCTGCAGACACAGGGAGCATGCCGCCACAGTATGAGGATTTCTGCAGACACAGGGAATATGCCGCCGCTGCTGTAAGAAGATTTCTGCAGGCGCCGGGGGCCTGTATGATGCGGAGCATCTGTATCAGGTGAAGGACTGCACCCAGAGTGAGGAAAGTATGAGCAAAGGAAAAGTGGTCGTCGGCATGTCCGGCGGCGTGGATTCCTCCGTGGCCGCTTATCTGCTGAAAGAGGCGGGATATGACGTGATCGGTGTGACCATGCAGATCTGGCCCAGGGAGAACGAAAAGGATGTCAGCGAGAAGGGCGGCTGCTGCGGATGGAGCGCCGCCCGGGACGCCGCGCAGGTGGCGGGCGTGCTGGGAATCCCGCATTATGTGATGAATTTCCGGGACGTATTCCGGGAAAAGGTGATTGATTATTTTATGGATGAATATTTGTCCGGCCGCACGCCGAACCCCTGCATCGCCTGCAACCGCTATGTGAAGTGGGAAGCTCTGCTAAAGAGGAGCCTGCAGATCGGTGCGGACTACATCACGACCGGGCATTATGCGCGGGTGGAGCAGCTTCCGAACGGGCGGTATGCGATCCGCAGATCCGCGACCGCCGCGAAGGATCAGACCTACGCGCTCTATAATCTGACGCAGGAGCAGCTGGCTCATACATTGATGCCGGTCGGAGAATACGACAAGCCTGCTATCCGCCGGATCGCCGGAGAAATGGGACTTCCAGTTGCGCATAAGCCGGACAGCCAGGAGATCTGTTTTGTATCGGATGATGACTATGCCGGATTTATTGAGAACAACAGCATGCGTCCGGTGCCGCCGCCGGGTAATTTTGTGACTGCTGATGGAGAAATTCTTGGCACGCACAGAGGCATCACGCATTATACGGTCGGCCAGAGAAGGGGGCTGCGGCTCGCCCTGGGTTATCCGGCGTTTGTCACGGAAATCCGCCCGGAGACGAACGAGGTCGTCATCGGCGGGGCGCAGGAGGTGTTCCGCGACCGCCTGATCTGCGACCGCCTGAATTTTATGAGCCTTGCTGACATTCCGGACGGCATGCGTGTCCTGGCGAAAATTCGATATGGCCATTTGGGCGTGCCTGCGACGATACACCGGCTCACCGGCGGCCGGGCGGAGGTGATTTTCGAGGAGCCCGTCCGCGCTGTCACACCCGGACAGGCGGTAGTTTTTTATGATGGAGAGCTCGTCGCGGGGGGCGGGACGATTCTGTGATGAAAGGATTTGTCGGAAAATAACTCATCTATCTTGCACCGCCTAATCCGCGAATCGCAGGTCCTAAAAGCTTCGCCGTAAAACCTCGCGTGGAACTTTCGCCCGATAATTGAGGCACTTTTTGTTCTTATATTCTGAAAAGTGTACCCATTTCCGCATAAAAATCTACAAGATATTGTGTGACAAAAGGCTTGCAATTTTTGGCGAAACACGATAATATAAAAAGGATGTATTCGGGGAACCAATTATAAGTAAAACGACGTGCGTCGTTTACTGTCAATTTTTTAGCGATGGAGGGCTGAATCATGAGTTTTACAGAGCAAAACCAGGCGGGCAGACGGATCGCTTCTCTGCTTGACGATAACAGTTTTGTGGAGATCGGCGGACACGTGACAGCCAGAAGCACTGATTTCAACATGCCGCAGAGCGAGACACCCGGAGATGGAGTTGTGACCGGCTATGGCGTGATTGACGGGCATCTGGTGTATGTGTACAGCCAGGATGCGTCCGTCCTGGGCGGATCAATTGGAGAGATGCACGCGAAGAAGATCGCGGGGCTGTATGACCTGGCTATTAAGACAGGAGCACCTGTGATCGGGCTTCTGGACAGTGCAGGACTCAGGCTTCAGGAGGCTACAGACGCTTTGAACGCGTTTGGCCTGATTTATCAGAAGCAGGCACAGGCATCGGGAGTGATCCCGCAGATTACGGCTGTGTTTGGCAGATGCGGAGGCGGTATGGCGCTGATCCCGGGTCTGGCAGACTTTACATTGATGGAAGGTGAGAAGGCGGAGCTTTTCGTGAACTCGCCGAATGCGCTTCCGGGCAATACAAAGGAGAAGTGTGACACCTCAGCGGCAAAGTTCCAGAGCGAGGAGACCGGGCTGGTGGACCTGGTTGGCACTGAGGATGAAATTCTGAGCAATATCCGCACGCTGGTATGTATGCTCCCGGCGAACAACGAGGATGATCTTTCCTACGAGGAGTGTACCGACGAGCTGAACCGCGCCTGCGCGGATCTGGCGAACGCGGTGGGCGACACGTCTATTTTGCTCTCTAATATCGCAGATAATAATCTTTTTGTTGAATTAAAAGCAGCTTACGCTCCGGATATGGTGACCGGCTTCCTCCGTCTCAACGGATCAACGGTCGGCGCGGTGGCGAACCGCACGGAGATTTATAATGAAGAGGGCGAGGTCGCCCAGTCCTTCGACAGTGTCATCAGTGCGCGCGGAGCAGAGAAGGCGGCAGAGTTTGTCTCTTTCTGTGACGCGTTTGAGATTCCGGTGCTGACCCTGACGAATGCGACCGGCTTCAAGGCATGCAAATGCTCGGAGAAGAAGATGGCGAAGGCGGCGGCGAAGCTGACTGCGGCATTTGCGAACGCGACCATGCCAAAGGTGAACGTGATTATCGGCAAGGCATTCGGCAGCGCGTATGTTGTGATGAACAGCAAGGCGATTGGCGCGGATATGACCTTTGCCTGGACAGACGCGCAGATCGGCATGATGGACGCGCAGCTCGCTTCCAAGATCATGTACGCGGGCGAGGACGGCAAGGTGATCAATGAGAAGGCGGCGGAGTACGCGGCTCTGCAGTCGAGCGCACTTTCAGCGGCGAAGAGAGGATATGTGGACAATATCATTGATGCTCAGGACACGAGGAAATACGTGATCGGAGCATTTGAGATGCTGTATACAAAAAGAGAGGACAGTCCTTCCAGAAAACATGGAACAGTATAAGCGAGGTGATACAGATGAAACTTAGATTAAAAGCTTTATTGCTGGCACTGGGGCTTACTGTTTCCTCACTTTCTGTGGCTGTTTATGCCGAGGAAGAGACCGACGCGGTGACAGAGCAGGCGGCTGACGACTCGGAAGATGAGGCAGCAGAGGCGGAATCCGCGGATGAAGAGGATCTGACAGAGGCCGCCGAAGAGGACGCCGACGCGGCAGAGGATGAGACGTCCGGGGCCGCCGAAGAGGACGCCGACGCGGCGGAGGACGAGACGTCGGAAGCAGCGGAGGATGAGACCGAGGAAGAGTCGATGACAGCTGAGGAATATTATGCGCAGCTGATTGACAATTACCTGGTGCAGATCGACGCATGGACGGACGAGCAGGTGGATTCCTATATGGAGAGCGAGGATGAGGTGACCGCCCTGATCGCGTATAACTGGAACACTGTAAAGTCTGAGCTTGGCGATTATGTAGAGGTGACAGAGATTACCGGTGCGGAATCCACTTCGGACGGATACGGCGGCACGATTACAGCCATCGCACATTACGAGGGCGTTGGAACCGGCGGTACGGTGACGGTGACACTTGATTATGAGTACACCTATTCTTCGACCTACGGGCAGTATCTTATGAGCCTGACCGGCCTTTCGTGGGATGTAGATTATACGATGGGCGTTATGCTGCAGAAGGCCGCGATGAATACACTCATGGGCATCTGCATCGTTTTCTGTATGCTGGCGTTCTTAAGCCTTCTGATCAGCAAGATTCACTTTATTCCGGACATGATCGAGGCGAGAAAGAAAGAGAAAGAAGAAGAAGCGGCGCCGGCACCGAAGCCGGCAGCAGTCTCTGCACCAGTAGAAGACGAGACCGAAGAGGTCATCAGCCCTGAGGACGATCTGGAGCTTGTCGCGGTGATTACGGCGGCGATCGCAGCTTACCGTGAAGGCGAAATCAGCGTGAATACCGGAGATTCCTATGTAGTACGTTCTATAAAAAAAGTAAATAACAGAAGGCGCAGTGCCTGAACTTAAGGAGGAAGATCATGAAAACTTATACCATTACAGTGAACGGAAATGTATATGACGTGACAGTAGAAGAAGGCGCAGGCACTGCGGCAGCACCGGCAGCGGCACCGAAGGCAGCTCCGGCGCCGAAAGCAGCTCCGGCACCGAAGGCGGCTGCTCCTGCAGCGGGCGGCGCGGCAGGCTCCGTGAAGGTGACTGCTTCTGTACCGGGCAAGGTATTAAGCCTGGAAGCGAAGGTCGGTGATTCTGTGACCAGAGGCCAGAATATCATCATCCTGGAAGCGATGAAGATGGAGATTCCGGTCGTGGCTCCGCAGGACGGCACAGTGGCAAGTATTGATGTAGCGGTAGGACAGGCTGTAGAGAACGGCGACGTTCTGGCTTCCCTGAACTAAAGACAAATGGAGAGCCACGCGCAAAGTAAAATGGCTTACGTATTTACTGTATTTTATTGGCGTGGCCTGCGGTACCGTTCCTGGTTTGCTTCGCAAATCAGAACAAACCCTGCATAGAATGACCAGGCAGGGTATGACTGGGAGGAATTAAAATGACCTATGTTATAAGTACATTGTCAAACTTATGGGAGCAGACCGCTTTTATGAATCTGACCGTCGGCAATTACGCGATGATCGTTGTGGCGCTGTTTTTCCTGTATCTGGCAATTGGACATGACTTCGAGCCGCTGCTCCTGGTTCCGATCGCGTTTGGCATGCTGCTGGTAAATATCTATCCGGATATCATGGCAGAGCCTTATGTGGACGCGGCCGGCGTATCCCACGCGGGCGGGCTTCTGTATTATTTCTATACACTGGATGAATGGAGTATTCTGCCGTCGCTGATTTTCATGGGCGTCGGGGCAATGACGGATTTCGGTCCGCTGATTGCGAACCCGATCAGCTTTCTGCTCGGCGCCGCGGCGCAGATCGGCATTTATGCCGCATACTTCTTCGCGATTCTTCTTGGCTTTAACGGAAAGGCAGCTGCGGCGATTTCCATCATCGGCGGCGCGGACGGCCCGACCTCTATTTTCCTGGCAGGTAAGCTTGGCCAGACAGAGCTGATGGGATCCATCGCGGTGGCGGCGTACACCTATATGTCCCTCGTGCCGATTATTCAGCCGCCGATCATGAAAGCGCTGACGACGGAGGAAGAGCGGAAGATTAAGATGCAGCAGCTTCGTCCGGTTTCCAAGCTGGAGAAGACATTGTTCCCGATCATCATCACGATCGTGGTCTGCCTGCTTCTGCCGACCACAGCTCCTCTGGTGGGTATGCTGATGCTCGGCAACCTGTTCCGTGAGTGCGGCGTGGTAAAACAGCTCCAGGAGACGGCATCCAACGCTATGATGTATATCGTCGTTATTCTGCTGGGCACTTCCGTAGGAGCGACTACCAGCGCGGCAGCATTCTTAAATATGGATACGATCAAGATCGTTGTCCTTGGCCTGATTGCGTTCGCGATCGGCACCGCTGCCGGTGTGCTGCTTGGCAAGCTGATGTGTAAGCTGACACATGGCAAGATCAACCCACTGATTGGCTCCGCCGGCGTTTCCGCTGTGCCGATGGCAGCCCGTGTATCGCAGAAGGTCGGCGCGGAGACCGATCCGACGAACTTCCTGCTGATGCACGCGATGGGGCCGAATGTGGCGGGTGTCATCGGTACAGCCGTAGCTGCCGGTACATTTATGGCAATCTATGGTGTGAAATAATTCATGGCCTTTTCACAGAGCCCCGTTATCCGGTTGAGGATTCAGCGCCGACTCGCAGCGGACGCAGGATCGCCGATATCTCACGCGGCGGTACAGAATATCCATCGCTGACATGTAAGAGGGCAGCTCCGGCAGATCTCCTGCCGGATGTGTGTGATAGATTACAGGAAAACAGAACAGAAGGAGGAGGAACATGGCTGATAAAAGCAAAAATCCAAATAAATCAGAGCCGGCTGCAAAGCCGATCAAAATTACGGAGACGATTCTTCGTGACGCGCATCAGTCCCTGATCGCGACGAGAATGTCGACCGAGCAGATGCTTCCGATCGTCGAAAAGCTGGACAAGGTCGGCTACAATTCGGTAGAGTGCTGGGGCGGAGCGACATTTGACGCGTCGCTGCGTTTCCTGAAGGAAGACCCGTGGGACAGACTGCGCAAGCTGCGCGACGGGTTTAAGAACACGAAGCTGCAGATGCTGTTCCGTGGACAGAACATCCTGGGCTACCGCCCGTACGCGGACGATGTAGTGGAGTATTTTGTACAGAAATCTGCCGCCAACGGCATTGACATTATCCGTATTTTTGACTGCCTGAACGATCTGCGCAACCTGCAGACCGCAGTTACGGCGGCAAACAAGGAGAAGGTACACGCGCAGGTGGCGATGTCCTACACGCTGGGCGACGCATACACGCTGGAATACTGGGTAGATCTGGCGAAGAAAATTGAAGAGATGGGAGCGGATTCCATCTGCATCAAGGATATGGCCGGCCTGCTTCTGCCGTATCAGGCGACCGAGCTGGTGTCCGCGTTAAAGAGCGCAGTGAAGCTGCCGATCCAGCTGCACACGCACTATACCTCCGGCGTCGCTTCCATGACCTATATGAAGGCAGTGGAGGCTGGCGTTGACGTCATCGACACCGCTATGTCCCCGTTTGCACTGGGTACTTCTCAGCCGGCGACCGAGGTCATGGTGGAGACCTTCAAGGGAACCCCGTATGACACCGGATTTGACAGCCAGCTGCTCGACGAGATTGCGGACTACTTCCGCCCGATGCGCGATGAGGCGCTGGAGACCGGTCTGCTGAACCCGAAGAACATGGGCGTCAATATCAAGACGCTGCTCTATCAGGTGCCGGGCGGCATGCTCTCGAACCTGACCTCGCAGCTGAAGGATATGCACGCAGAAGACAAGTATTACGAAGTGCTTGAGGAGGTGCCGAAGGTAAGAAAAGATCTCGGTGAGCCGCCTCTGGTGACGCCGTCGTCTCAGATTGTCGGCACACAGGCCGTGATGAACATCGTCGGCGGCGAGCGCTATAAGATGGTCACCAAGGAGACAAAGGATATCCTGAGCGGAAAGTACGGCGCTACCGTAAAGCCGTTTAACGAGGAAGTACAGAAGAAGTGCATTGGCGACGCGGAAGTGATTACCTGCCGCCCGGCTGACCTGATCCCGGACGAGCTCGACACGCTGCGCGGCGAGATCGCCCAGTGGTCCGAGCAGGATGAGGACGTGCTGAGCTACGCGCTCTTCCCGCAGGTAGCCGTAGATTTCTTCAAATACAGACAGGCACAGGAACAGAAAATTGATCCGACCATGGCGGATGAAAAGAACAAGGCTTATCCGGCTTAAGGTGAAGGGCTGAGAATTTTGTCCTTATCTACAGTGTTTTTATAATTTGCTTATCACACCAGTTCTGGGAGGAGTATGGCTGATCCAGACTGACGGATTATATCAGTTTTTAATGGTTGGTGTAACACGTCGCAGGGATGGCTGTATCGGAGGTGTCCGGTCTCACTTGTTTAATCCCGGGAACACGCTCCGGCTGGTGTGATTTCTATAGCTACTAAAACAGAGGCAAAGGGGAAAGTTATGAGAGATACGACACTGGTTATTATGGCGGCAGGCATCGGAAGTCGTTTCGGTGGAGGCGGAGTAAAGCAGCTGACGCCATTTGGACCCGGCGGCGAGATCATTATGGACTATTCCATTTACGACGCAATCAAGGCAGGATTTACTAAAATCGTTTTCGTTATTCGCCATTCTATGGAAAAGGACTTCCGTGAGATTATTGGAGATCGGATTGCAAAACAGATAAAGGTAGAATACGCTTTTCAGGAACTGGAGGATCTTCCGGGCGGCTATGCCGTACCCAAAGGAAGAGAGAAGCCGTGGGGGACAGGCCAGGCGATTCTGGCCTGCCGCGAAGTCATACGTGAGCCATTTGCCGTGATCAATGCGGATGATTATTATGGAAAGGATGCCTTTTGCAAGGTACATCAGTTTTTGGTTGACTCAAAGCCGTCCATGGACGGACGCTATCATTTTTGCATGGCAGGATTTATCCTGAAAAATACCCTCTCCGAGCATGGGGGTGTGACAAGAGGAATCTGCCGGCTGAACGAAGAGGACGAGCTGATTGAGATCCTGGAGACCAGGGATATTTTAAAGACCTCCGATGGCGGCGCCACCGTATACTCAGGCAATGCCAGCCTGATCCGACTGGATCCGGATTCTCTGGTATCCATGAATTTCTGGGGCTTCACGCCGGACTTTATGGACGAGCTGGAAAGAGGATTTGTAAAATTCCTCTACAATCTGGACGAGAATAAGCTGAAAGCGGAATATCTCCTCCCGACCATTGCGGATCGGATGCTGAAAGAGAGAAAGGTAGATATCACGGTACTGCCGTCGAATGACAGGTGGTTTGGCGTGACATTCCGGGAGGATGTGCCGATCGTGAAGCAGTCCATACTGGAGCTGGTGGAGGCGGGAAAATATCCCCCTGCATTATTTCAGTGAGATCAGCAATAAAAATCTATTTCTTTGAAATAACTGTACCATTTTTTCTGAATTTCTAAATGCCTGGCTTCAATAACATCCATAATGTTCCGCAGCTTGCGGCTCGGGATATGTGAATTGTTGTTGCAAAGCAGGCATTTTCCGCTTTTTGTAATCCGGATTTTGGTCGAATGCTCTGTCGGAAAACCTTCTGAGACATGTACGTGGATGGGTTCCAGAGGCTCGTTCTCATTTGACCAGAATAGATCAGATAAGAACCGATTTTAAAAATTTGCGGCATTATCAAATCCTCCCTCCCTGGCCAGACGAATAACAATGTGGGCCACGGTCTCCAGATATTCCTGATAGCCGGCGATTTCGTCATCGGAAAATCCATCGATATTTTTCCATTCATAAGAAGGAAAGTGTCATGAATTGATACATCATATAATAGCCTTCCTATACTTAAAATTACTTTCGTGCCTCAATAGATCCGCCGTAGAACACCTTGCTCTGCTTTGTAAAATCGGATAGGGGAGAAAAAACTCCCCTATCCGATCAATGTCTGCAACAGCAAAAATCGGGGCAACAGGATTTGAACCTGCGACCTCGCGGCCCCCAGCCGCGCGCGCTACCAAGCTACGCCATACCCCGAAAGGGACAACATCGTTGCCGGTACCCTGCTGTCCAGACGACCTTATTGTACCAGTCATTACCGGATTTGTAAAGGAAAAATTTTCTCCGGGTGAAAAACTTTGTAAAAAATTGCTTGACATACCATCTGTTTTGAATTAAGATACTGACAAGGCAAGGGCGTCTGGATTTATTTCAGACGCCCTTTTTCTATGTTATTTTTAGCGTTTGAAGGAGAAATTTTTATGATTAAACTGGAGAATGTCAATAAATATTTCGGCGGCCTGCACGTCCTCAAGGATGTGAATCTGGAGGTGGCGGAGGGCGAGAAGCTGGTAATTATCGGGCCTTCCGGTTCCGGGAAGTCGACGACGGTCAGGTGTATGAACTTTCTGGAAACGCCGACGAGCGGGCATGTGTATATTGACGGCCAGGAGATCACCACCAGAAATAAGACGAAGATCGTCCGGGACAATATGTCGATGGTGTTCCAGCAGTTTAATCTTTATCCGCACATGTCTGTGCTGAAAAACCTGACGCTGGCTCCGATGAAGCTTCACCATAAGAGTAAAGCAGAGGCGGAAAAGCTTGCTTATCACTACCTTGAGGTGGTAGGACTCACGGATAAGGCGCATGTCTACCCGACGACACTTTCAGGCGGGCAGCAGCAGCGTATCGCGATCGCGCGGGCGCTCTGCGCACAGACAAAGATTATCCTTTTTGACGAGCCGACTTCAGCTCTGGATCCAGAGACGATCCAGGAGGTGCTGGACGTCATGATTAAGCTTGCGCACGAGAAAATCACCATGGTGGTTGTGACACATGAGATGGGATTTGCCAGGGAGGTGGCTGACAGGGTTGTTTTTATGGCGGACGGGCAGATCCTGGAAGAAGGTACGCCGGATCATTTCTTTGAAAATCCCCAGAATGAGCGCCTGAAGCAGTTTCTGGGGAAGATTATACGGAAGTAAGTATGTGATCCACCGCAAATACAGAATCCATTCCGGAATATGGAACCCATCTATACTGAACATCACTGAAATTTACAGTGACTGGTTCCAATTTAACACGTTCTGAATGCAATTCGTTTTATACGACTGTAAATGTTTCAGGCGTGCAGTATAATATGAATTCATCGCGTATTACAGAATTTACATCGTATTAAGGATCTTGCCCATATATCAGAGGGAAAATGCAGATAGTGATGGCAGAGCAGTGACAGATAGCATTTGTGACAGATAACATTTCAGAACAGTGGCGCGAGCTGCCAGAGATAAAAGCAGAGTAGGGACTGCTGTTTTGAATGGTTATAAAAGGTAACTGTAGTTATGCCTGTTGCTTTTTTTGAAAGCAGACGGGCGGTGGAATGACGGTTTGTCATTTCTGGAAAATCATAAAAAATGCAGGAGGAATCATTATGAAGATGAGAAAATTGCTTGCACTGGGACTTTCGCTCGCGATGGCGGTGTCTCTTTGCGGAACCATGGCGTTTGCCGAGGAGGAGACGGAAGCGGAATCTGAGACCGAAGCGGCTCTGGTGATTACGGATGATATTCAGGAGATCATTGACCGGGGTATCCTGCGTGTCGGCGTGAAGAACGCAGTAGAGGGCTTTGGCTATCAGGACACGCTGACGGGCGAGTATTCTGGTATGGAGATTGATATCGCGAACCTGATTGCGGAAGAGCTGGGCGTGGACGTAGAGTTTACAACCGTTACGGCCGCTACCAGGACCGAGCTTCTGGACTCCGGCGATATTGACTGTGTCATCGCTACCTTCACAATCACAGATGAGAGAAAAGAGAGCTGGGATTTCTCTACGCCGTATTATACGGATCATGTTACCGTTCTTGTAAAGGATTCCAGTGAAATTACGGACCTGGAAGGCCTGGTGGATAAGACCGTCGGCGTTTCTTCTGGTTCTACCTCGGCGAGATCGCTTGTAGAGGCGATGATTGATGCCGGTGTGATCAGCGGCGATGATTATGATTCTGAGACGTTTGACCCGGCACTCTGGACAGAGGGCGTATCCTTCCGCCAGTATGACGATTATCCTGCAATCTCGACGGCTCTTGAGTCTGACGAGGTCGACGCGTTCTGCGTAGACAAGTCCATCCTGGCGATCTACAAGACAGAGGGACGTTCCTATATCGACGCAGAGTTTGCTCCGCAGGAATACGGCGTTGCTACCACGAAGGATTCTGGATTCTCGACCTATGTAGATACGCTGATCAACCGCTGGCTGAATGACGGCACGATCGAAGGCTTTATCGAGGAGTACGCGCTCGACTGATGACCTGCCACAAAAGGAAAACGTGCATCTGCCGGAGAAACCTGCAGAACTGAACTGAGAACAGGTGCAATTCCGGCAGATGTATGAGACAGAAAATGTTATCCGGGCAGATAATAATATCCAGGCAGCCTTTTTGGCAGATAGCAATATTCAGGCAGATATATGACGGATAACAATCGCTGACAGAATATGCACTTCGGGTTTGTGTGGTTCTTCCGCACATCCCGGGGTGCGTGTATCATTTGAGAGCAGTCGGAAAGTTACTTTTCTGCTGTTTTGGACGGTTACGATTTTGGAGGATAAGAATGTCAGGAATTTTTTCGGCGACAGCGTGGCTAAAGGTCTGGACTTACCGGGCTACTTTTCTGCATGGGCTCGCCACCACGGTGCGGACGGCGGTACTTGCCATTTTGCTCGCGATGGTGATCGGCATTGTGCTGGGATTGTTTGCAACGGGACATAACCGGATACTGAAAGTGATTTCGCGTGTCTATGTGGAGTTTGTCCAGAATACGCCGGTCATGCTGCAGCTGTGCTTTTTATATTACGCACTCGCGTTTTTGGGGCACAGCATCGGCATTATCCGGACGGGTATCGTTTCCCTGGGCATCTATCACGGCGCCTATATGGCCGAGGTGATCCGGGCCGGCATTGAGTCGATTCCCAAAGGGCAGTTTGAGGCCGCCCAGTCACAGGGCTTCAATTACTTTGGCGAGATGTACTACATTATCCTCCCGCAGAGCATCAAGATTATTCTGCCACCCATGGTAAATCAGGTGGTCAATCTGATTAAGAATACTTCCTGCCTGTATATTATCGGCGGGACGGATCTGATTTCACTGACTTACAGCTTTGTGACCGGTGCGACGACCGGAGGCGCGTATGGCCCGGCTTATCTGGTGAGCGGCGTCCTGTTCTTTATTATCTGCTTCCCGCTTTCGAAGCTGGCAAGCACCTGGGAGGCTAGACTGAAGCAGAGGGATCAGAGAGTGGTCGTGGCCGGACGCGGAAGCACAGAGAAGGGGGTGGAGAACGCATGAGCACCTTGAACGCGAGCCTTTCCATGCTGAGAAATACGGCGATTTTGCAGTATCTGATGAAGGGTGTCGGTTTTACCCTGATTATCTCTGTAATTGCGGTTGGATTTGGGATCCTGATCGGATCGGTTCTGGCTCTGGTGAGAAACTATTGCAACAGCGGCAGAACCAGAATTTTCCGTTGGATCGCGACGATTTATATTGAAGTATTCCGGAACACGCCGCTGCTTCTGTGGATTTTTATCTGTCTGGTTTTCTGTCCGACCCCATTTTTCCTGGATCGGAAAATGTTCGGCCTGAATTCAGCGGCGGATGTCAAGCTTCTTTTCAAAGGGGCGGTGGCGCTGGTGCTGTTTACTTCCTCCGTCATTGCCGAGATCGTGCGCGGAGGTCTCAATTCCGTTGCGCAGGGACAGTTTGAAGCCGGACATTCCCAGGGCTTCAATACGGTGCAGGTTATGGTTTATATCATTCTCCCGCAGGCCTATCGGAATATTATCCCGACGCTGCTTTCCCAGGTCATCACAACGATCAAGGATTCCTCCTATCTGGCAAATGTGGCGGTCATTGAGCTGATGGCGAGAACCAAGCAGATCATGAGCTCCGCAAACCGCTACAACGGCACGGGCGTTATCAATGTATCAGACGTATTTGTCCTGTTCGGATTTGCCTGCGTCATCTATTTTGTCATTAATTTTACCCTTTCCTGCGTTGTGCGCCATATGCAGAAGCGCATGAAGGAGGGCGCGAAAAAGCCTGCGGATGTAGTGACTGCTGAGTAGTGAGGAGTGAGCAGTGATTAGTGGTTAGCGGTTAGTAGTTAGCAGTGGTCAGCGATTAGTGGTTGGCAG
>Ga0192263_1160_pt1 | contig 15040 bp, 13 predicted proteins | sample Koala_Koa23_I3_FD_131257 | JGI IMG/M metagenome (GOLD analysis project Ga0192263, IMG submission 131257) | Enriched cells from koala feces incubated with labeled cellulose particles, San Francisco Zoo, California, United States - Koala_Koa2-3_I3 ... | reverse complement strand
TATAATTGATGTTTGCTCAGAATACAACCACTATGTTTCAGAACGACGGCATGACAGTCTTTCACATTTGCATTGCCGATTTATTTCTACCGTATCTCCCCGGCTTTCAAGATTACAGGTATCAATCGTGCAGTCCACCTGCTCCGGTACGGTCACGGTCAGGAGAATGTTTCCGGCATTCTCGCTGACGAACTGCCCAGCCGTTTGCCCGCCGGATTCTGCAGCAGACTCTGTATGGCCTGCCGCTTTTCCTATCCTCGCGACCTTCACCTGAATCAGTCCCTTCACCGACTGATAGCTGCAGGTGAATTCGTTCATGCTCTCCGGCAGGTACGGCCGGATCGTAACCTTCGCGAACCCAGGCTCTTCGCAGAGAATTCCGGCAATGCCATTATAATACCATTCGATGATGTGTCCCATCATGTCATGGCAGTGGCTGCGCGGATTCGTCTCCCAGTATTCTCCGAGGGTCGTCTCGCCATCCAGGATAAAGGCATAGTAGCTCGGATGCTCTTTTTTCAGGATAAAACGGCTGATGATATCGTTCATACCATATTTCCGGGCAGACTGGATTACATAGGGCAGGCCTACCTCGCCGCTGATCAGCGCACCGTCCTGTTCCAGCACATACCGCAGGGCGCGCGCGACATCCGCTTCTTTGTCCTCCGGCACCAGACCCCAGTATAATGGGAGTGCTTCCGTTGCCTGGGTCATAAACAATTCATCCGGATGATCCCAGGCCCGATAGCACCAGAACCCCCGCTCCTCATTCCATGTCAGGAGCTTTTTATTGTAATTGTCTTTGATTCTTCCGGCAAAGGCAAGAAGCTCCCCACGGTCCTTCGTCAGGTTTCGTTTCCTTGCGGCATTTTGTTCCTTCGCTGTGTTTTGTTCCTTCGCCGCATTTCGCGCCGCCGTCTCGTTTTGATCCTTTGCCGCATTTTGCGCCGCCGTCTCGTTTTGATCCTTTGCCGCATTTTGCGCCGCCGTCTCATTTTGCTCCTCTGTCTCGTTTCCTGCTGTCGCAGAATGGCTTTGACGAAGCTTCCCTTCTGGCTCCGAACAATCGTAATCGGATGCCCCTTCCTCCGAAGTGCATCCCACCGCATGACAATCCTGTCTGCAGTTCTGCCCTTTCGCCGAGGATATTGCAGCCCTCGAACTCGTCTGCTCAAGCACTTCCGCAAAATAAGCCAACGTCATCGCATCCGCGTATAAAAAAGCTGTTTCTACATTTTCCTTCACGAGTTCATTGCGCGGATTGCCCCAGTCGCCGAGGCCATGGTTGATAAACCCGTCCGCCGTGACCTTTGTTTTCAGATGATCCAGGTAGCGCATTCCTGCGTCATAGTTATCTTCTATAATTTGGGGATCTCCGTAAAACTGATAGTGCCAGTATGTGCCGAGGATGCAGGTGCTTCCCCAGGCAATGATATCGTAAAAGCTCCCCATGCCCGGCGTTGGCAGCACGTTCGGGATGTAACAGGGGCACTGAGAAGGCATCAGCCCCGCCCCCGGGTAAAACTTCCCGCCCTGCATATCAAAGAACCAGTCATCTGCAGTATGCTGCCCGGCGCGCATATCCAGGAGGAATTTTCCCCACAGATGCCGACCGTCCTTCATAAACATGATAGACGACGCCATCAGATGATTGGGCTCCTGCCACGTGAAGCGCTCAATGGTCGGACAGTCCGTGTGTACGCCTGTCGTCATGTTTGCCTCAACCGTTTTTTCGATCATATTGTATATCTGGTTGTACCGCTCGTCATCGCAGATAAACGAGCCATCTGTCTTCCACGCACTGGTAATGGCATGTGCCACAAGGTGGCGAAGCTCGATCCCGCCTTGCTCCGTCTTCGCAGCGACAGGCCTCTCACTCTGCGCCTTTTCCGCACCAACAGGTGTCTCACTCGGCGCCTTCAGCCCTCCGCCGGGAATCCTCTCTACCGCAACAAACCGGCCTGCGAAATAGGTAAACTTCATCCGGAAGCGCTCCCATTTCTCTTCTGTCCCTATGATGTATGTCTCGCAGGAGTCCAGATTCACCCAGTTCTTCGCCATCTGGTCAACGTCTCCATCTGCGCCAAGCTTCTCCGCCGGATAAACCTTCACAACATCGCCCACGTGGCCTTTCACCTCAAATTCCAGGATTCCGGACAGATTCTGCCCGAAATCGTAGATGGCCCTCGTCTCAGGAGCGGTCTTTTCAGATGCAGCTTTTTCAGGTGTTCTCTTTTCAGGTGCAGCCTTCTCAGGTGCTTTCTCTTCAGGTACCGTCTTTTCATGCGCGGTCTCTTCGCGCACCGCCTCTGTCTGTGCCTGTATCCCATCAACAGATACAGTGTTCCGGCAAATTTTTCCCAGATAAACGCCCTCATAGGTGTGTATCACCTTCACCGGCGGATGCGCCTGTTGAATCAGTTTTCCCGCAGGCGCCTCCTCATCCGGCACATATACGGCTCTTTTCCATCCGGAATCGTCAAAGCCTGCGGTACTCCAGATTCCTTCCGGTTGTGGCGCCAGCCGCCCGTCGATCGTCTCCGAGCCATACACGTTGCTCATCACGACCAGGTGTCTCTGTACGCGCCAGTCCTCATCCGCATTCAGGCACATTTGTGTTCCGTCCTCGAACATGATACTAAGCTCCGCCGCCAGCATCAGCGATTTCCCATAAGGCTGATAAGGATTCGGGTTCGGCGGCATAAAGGGCGGAAATGAAAAAGTATAGTGTTCATCCATTTTGATAAACCAGCCGTTCCCAACCTCAGCGCCGATGACATTCTCCCCGGTATGCAGAGATTCCGTCACGTCAAACACGACATACTCCACCAGCTTTTTGTAGTCTGTCCAGCCAGGATCCAGCTCATGGTCGTCCACCTTACAGCCGTTCACCCAGAAGACAAACTGCCCCAGCCCGCATACCTTTGCTTCTGCTTTTTTTACCTTTTTCTCCAACGAAAACAGACGGCGCGCATAAAAAGGCGCAGCCGTCCCGTTCGTAATCCATCTGCCGATTTCACTCATCTGCGTTTTCCTCCGTAGAAAATACGTATTTCCGATTCCAGGTGACAGGCGGAAACATGCAGGATGCCATATTTCCGACAAATTGTCCCTTGTATCAGAATATTTTACTACAAAAAAGGAAGCAGCAACAGGGTTTATTTTCTGTTTCATACAGCTTTTTTTCGTAAATTCTCCCGCATGGCCGGAGGCTTCTCTTTCCTCCGAACATCCAAGGCCGCTCTGTCCTCGTGCCCCGGAGACTTTTGCCCGTATTCAAAAGGCTTATCTTTCCTTCATTATGCGGGTCAGGTCATACCCCTGATACGGATTCACAGTCATGTTCATTGCATACAATGCCATAACGATATCGACCTGATTGTTCTTAAAGTATTCTGCGATTCTTTTCATAAAGTATTACCTCTCTTTCTTCAAAAACTGTTACCTCGTAACGTGTATGATGATACAATGTTTTCCGCATGCAGAGAAGGTGATTTATTGACCACTTTTAAGTCGATATTGACACTATTCGCTCTTGTTTTTCCGCGAAATTCCGCGTATACTGTTATAAGAATACGATTGATGAATGCAGAAAAGGAGAACGCATGGACTGTACACTTTTTTTGAAAAATACCCGGCGGGTAGTGGAAAACTGCTCGAAGATCATTGTGGGAAAGGAGGATCAGATCCGCCTGATTTTTACCGCGTTTCTGTGTTCCGGTCATGTCCTTCTGGAGGATGTACCCGGAACCGGCAAGACGATGCTTCTGCGGGCTTTCGCGAAGACCGTCGGCAGTGATTTTAAGCGAATCCAGTTCACGCCGGATCTGCTGCCATCCGATCTGACCGGTATCAATTTTTACAATCAGAAGTCGGGAGACTTTGAGTTTCGTCCGGGGCCGTTGTTTACGAACATCGTGCTCGCAGATGAGATCAACCGCGCGACGCCGCGGACGCAGTCGAGCCTTCTGGAGGCGATGGAGGAAGGGCAGATTTCCGTGGATGGCACCAGCTATCCGATGGCGGAGCCGTTTTTTGTCATGGCAACGCAGAATCCCATCGAATCCTATGGGACCTTCCCGCTGCCGGAAGCGCAGCTGGATCGTTTTTTCATGAAGATCAGTCTCGGCTATATGACACGTGAGCAGGAGATGGCTGTGATGTCCGGGGAGCCGTCCGTCAGGAAGCTGGAAGGGCTGGAGGCCGTGGTGCCGCCGGAGGATATCCGTGCAATGAAAGCGGAATTCCCGAAGGTCCGGGTGCAGCAGGACGTTCTGAGTTATATGATGGATATTGTGGAAAAGACGCGAAAGGACAGCCAGTTTATTACAGGCGTCTCCACCCGGGGAGCAATTGCGCTCTACCGCGCCTCCCAGGTGACGGCCGCATGTGCAGGCCGTGATTTTGTGATTCCTGAGGACGTGCTGACCGTGGCTCCCTGTGTGCTCAGCCACAGAATCCTGTCCCGGGGTTCGGAGAGCTTTGAAGATGCTAAAAAGTATTTGAACCGTCTGATCGGAGAAATCCCGACGCCACTGGAAGAGATTAAAAAATGATTTTACTGATTGTGATATTTGCCGCCGTATTATATTTTGCGGAAAAATATTCCCTGGAGCATGTGCTGGATAAGGTTACGTTTGAGACTGCGGCAGACCGGGGGGTTGTGGAGCCGGAGGAGGCTTTCACCTGGTCCATGACGATCCGGAACGGGAAGCGGATGATGGTTCCATATCTTCGGCTGCGGGAGGATATCCCGGAAGGGCTCCTCTTTGCAGATGGAAGCGGGCCGGTCGGGGAGACCCGGTTTTCCTGGATGACTTCGACGCTCTATCTCGGACGGCGGCAAAAGGTATGTCTGAGCAGAGAGGTAATGCTTCCAAAACGCGGGCGGTACTTCTTCCACGGCGCCTCCGTGGAGGCCGGCGACTTTCTGGGCATCCGGTCGGAGACGGAGTCTTACCCGGAGCTGCAGGATGTGGTGGTAAAACCGCGGAGGGCGGAATCATCGGAGCTCTCGACACTTCTGGGCGGATATCTCGGGGATCATTCCGTGCGAAAAAGCCTGATGGAGGATCCGATTGATACGATCACCTTTCGCGATTACACCGGCAAGGAGCCGCTCTGCTCGATCAGCTGGATCCAGAGCGCCAGGCACAACCGCCTGTTGGTAAAACAGTATGACCACACAGCCGAATTTTCCTGCACCGTTCTTCTGAATGTGGACTGCCAGAGCAGCCAGGAACGCGACGCAAGGCTGGAGCAGTGCTTTTCCATTGTCCGCAGTGTCTGCGAGGAACTGGAGAAACGGAAAATCTCCTGCGATTTCCGGACAAACGGATCGATCGCCGGGGCGATGGGCGACTGGAACCACATCGGCGACGGACTGGGGGCGGCGCATCTGGAGACCATCCTGGAAGGCCTGGGGCGGATGACCTACAGCTTCCGGGAATCCGCCGGAACCTTTCTTGAGCGGGAAATCCGGGGCGTACAGCGCGGAAAAAGCATCATCCTGGTGTCGCCGGAGGATGACGATGCAGTCAGGGCAGCCGCCGAACGGTTGGAGAATGTATCCCAGAGAAAGGTGCTGCTGCTCTGTCCGGCTATCGTCTCCGGGCAGGAAGATACAGCTGAAGACAATTTTGCAGGCAGGCGCTGAAATCTTTTTTGCGAAGTTTATAGATGCCCATGTCTGGATGTCGCGGTGCGTACCGGATCGGGAATGGCCACCTGTATTTGCGGAATACGGACAGATGGTGCATCGGCGGGCTCACTATAGAAGAATGCCCATGGCGCGACAACCCGCAGGCAGTTGAAGCGGTCTTCGACGGCGCCACAAACTGTGAGGAGGATTATCTACATGGCAATCGCTGTTTTAAAAATGCTGACCGACACCACCTGGTACCTGGCCTTTATGGCTCCGATCCTGGCAGCTTTGCCCGATGTGGCCGAATGGGCTCTTCTTATGGTGCCGGTTCTCTGGATTCTTTATCTGGCCCTCTTCTGGAAAAAGCGCGACTTTATCTCTGACATTCAGGATATGGTTCTGTTCGAGGCCAGATTTCTCCTTGTCGTCGGTGTCGTGGAACTGTGTTTTATCGGGCCGTCCAGATGGCAGACGCTGTGCAGCCGTCCTGTACTTTTGTTTTTGATTTTCGGGATTTTCCTTTTGCGGGCAGGCCGTATCGCCGAAGCGCCCGGGGAAAAACGCGGCTTCTGGAGCACCAGCGGTATTTCCCTGCTCGCGGCACTTTCGGCCGCGGCGGTGCTCTCTTCTAAAACTGTCCGGGATAGTGTGCTCTGGCTCCTTCAAACCATTTACAATCATCTGATTACCCCGTTGCTGGAGGCTTTTTTCTGGCTGTTCGCAGGATTCTGTTCGATTCTGGTCACTCTCTTTTCCATGCTTTTTTCCATTTCCATCTCGACTGAGAACCAGGAAATTATGGAGCTGGATCTGGAAAACCCGCTGGAACTGGAGGAAGCTTCTACCGTCCAGACACCCCTGCCCGTAAAGTTTATTGGATATCTTCTCCTGATTCTGGCAGCCGCGGCGATTCTGTTCTATCTCTACCGCAGGCTTGCCGGCAATGCGGGCGGATGGAAGCTGCGGGCAGCGGGCAGCATCACAAGAAGTCCGGACGGAGAAAACCCGGACTCGTCCGAACGCCCCGGCCTCTTTGGCCGGAGACGGAATGTGCGTTACTATTACAGAAAATTTCTGCGGCTCTGCGTGGAAAAAGGGCTGGATGCGGAGCATCCTCTGACAAGCAGTGCCGTACATAACTATGCTATTTTATACTGGGATGAAGAAAAATCCGGGGAATTCCGGGATCTGTACCGGCGCGCGCGCTACGGAGGCGAACCGGAGGATGACGACGTCAAACGGCAGGCGAAGGAGCTGTACCAGAGCTTTCTCTCGGCCGGCACAAAGTAGATAGAATACGTTTGCGAGGGCGAGTACCTTTACGACGGACAGTTTTCCCACAATGCAGACGAACAAAGTTATTTCAGGCAGTTTCCTCCGTGTCAGCTCCCTCCGTGTTATCATAATTCCGATCATACCATTTTACATTTTCCAGGGATGTCTTCAAATGATCCTCCATCGCTATTTTGGCTCCTTCAACATCGTGCTGTTCAAGTGCCGCCATAATTCGTTCATGCCGGATGCAGGCATCTTCAATGCCCCCTTTTCTGAAGATCCCCTTTTCAATCATTGCGAGCCAGACGTCCTTGAGTGCTGTAATCATAAGCAGATTCAACGGGTTGCCCGCAGCTTCGGCAATCGCAATGTGAAATTCAAAATCAGTCTCTCTTCTTTCATTGATACTGAGATCCTTGTTTTCCATCTTTGACAATAATTCTCTCATATGGTGCAGCTGTTCCTCAGTACAGCACCTGGCTGCCCGCTCCACGCCATAGACCTCCAATAAAATACGTACGTCATAAATCGCCCATGCGTCAATTTCATCCATCAAAATGTAACGGTAAATCAAGGAGGACAGCTTCTGAGGGTTTGGTTTTGTCACATAGGCTCCCACACCATTCTGCGAATCGACAAGGCCTCTTTCCTTCAGGATCTTCATCGCTTCTCTCACAACATTTCTGCTGACACCAAATGAATCCGCGAGCTCCTGTTCCGCCGGAATTTTTGCGCTTTCCGTCCATTCCTGATTTGTCCCATCTAAAATCAGTTGTTCGACATAATCCGCGATTTGTTCACTTAGATTCACCTTGTTAAAAGAGCGCAATTCTTTTGTATCTTTCATAAGTCATTCTGCCCCCCTGAGTTTCCTGTTATTTCTGAATTTCAGCCAGTTATCTTCTCATGCTTTCATTCATCATACCAAATTCTTCTTTTTTGTAAATAAAGTAAATAAACGAGTTCCCCCTGGATTCCATTCATTTACATTCAGGAGTCCAGGCGCGGAAACCGAATCTGCCAGAAGGCAATGGTTCTCCGCTTCCATGTATAGGTAATAAAAACATCCGTCCCCTTTGTCACGATCGCCGGATAGGAAAACTCCGCTTCGATCATATTGCGGTCGCAGGGAACGTAGTCCAGAATCTGCGGTTCCCCAAACGTCTCCCCATTGTCTGTCGATACGGCAAACGCTATCGGAGTTCTTGCAGCCCAATTTCCTGCGACCGGGTTATACACTAATACCAGCCGGCCATCATCCATACGCACAAGATCCAGTCCGCAGTTATTATTTGGAAGCGCAGTTCGTTTCGCCTGGGTCCAGCTTCGTCCCCCATCTGAAGAATCGCTTCTGTAGATCGCACCCTCGCTGCTGCGCATAAGCATGTGAACCATGCCGGCATCATCCTGCCAGAGCGATGGCTGGATCAGGCCGTTCCCGGTCATTTCATCCCAATTCACAGGCACAGGCTCACTTTTTTCCCATGTCCTTCCATGATCGGTGGAGCGATCCGTAAAGCAGTACCAACGCCCTCGTTCCATTGAAGCAGGCGCAAGCAGGGTTCCATCCTGCAAAAGGATACATTTGTTTTTCACCGGACCTCTTCCGCCAAAATCTCCCGGAACCAGCTCTCGTTCTTCCCCCCCCCATGTCTCACCGAAATCAAAAGATTCCTTAACCATGGTCTGCCAGTCAGGGATCTCATTTCCTACCTTATAAAAAAGAACGAGCCGATCCTGCTGCGCAAGGAGTACCGGATTCCAACAGGGAACATTTTCTCGATCCGCTGCCTGTATCGGTTTGCTCCATTCTCCTCCACTTTTTTTAGAAAACCATATCGCCACATTTGCAGCTTTCTCATGATCCCCGCCAAACCACGCAGCCGCCGGATTCCCATCCGGCAGCAAACAGATTGTAGATGCATGGCATTGCAAAAACGGCGCACTTTCAGATTGAAAAATATGCTGATGATTTATAATCTGGTATCTCACAGAAGTCTCCTCCTAAATCGAGTTTACTTTTCTCCCATCTATAGTAAACGACTTTAGTCGCTTTACTTTGCGCCAGACGCGAGGCTGCGCAAGCAGCCATTCCCTGCGCGTCTGTGTGCATCCTTTATAGTGAATAACAAAAGAATTTTGTCGTTCACTATAAATACTCACATTCCATCCGTTCTGTGATGTTCCGCAGCATCCTCATCTCCAGCTTATAAGTCTCTGTCAATTCGGAATCGTCCTTAGCCCTGCATTTTGTTGTAATCGGTATTCCTTCCTGCCGAAGATAATACTTCGCATTGACAGGGTAAAGCTGTCTCTCAATAAGAGCGCACATCGTAAGTTCTTCTTCCAGGTTCCGCATCCTCTCCTCTCTGTATCTCCTGCATAATTCTACATACAGCCGGCACTGCATATTTGCCATAACACCGCTGTAGCCTACCGCTCCGGCTTTTAAAGATTCCAACAGTGTAGCTGAATTCGCATTGTACAATTGAAGATTTGTCCCTTTCATGACTTCCAGCTTCTTCCTGATGCTTTCCATATCACAGCTGGTATCTTTCAGAAAATAAAATCTGCCTGTATGTGCGCACCACTTTGTTACTTCCGCAGACAGAATCCTCTTATATGGGTAAGGACATTCATACAGTCCCAGCCTGATATGTTCAGGGATCTGCTTCAGCAGCCATTGCATCCGATCCAGCCAGACTTCGTCTGATTCCGTCTGGTCTGCCAGACGATTGGTGATCAAAATTACAGCGTCCACTCCTGTCGAACCCATTCGTATAATAGAATCTGCCTGCTCTCTCAGATCATCAGCCACATGTCCGGACGCAATCACCGGCACACGTCCCGCTGCCTTTTCAACCACAAATCGCGCGATATCTTCGCTTTCCTTGCCAGACAGGTAAAACATCTCGCTTGACTGTGTTACTGCAAAAAGGCCGCTAACCCCTTCCTTGATATACCAGGTAATCAGTTGATCCAATGCTTCATAATCTACTTCGTTATTAACAGTAAAGGGGGTTAACATAACCGGCCATACACCTCCGGGAAATACCAGGCTCATCTCTTTTCTTCCTCCGATTTTTCTCTCTTGCTGTTTACCTGTTCACCTATTCTACAGCTGAACAGTTTATTTGTAAATACCTCAGGTTTCACAAAATATTCACCTTTCATTTGTAAATTTTTCACAATTCGCAATGTACTCACAGGTGTGTATAATCGACTACTTCTAAGAAAGGGGCTAAATGATATTTTACGCAGAAAAAGCAGCCCAAGGCTGCTTTTTCTCTGTTTTTTCACTCCTTTTCCACCGCCCGCCTGATCAGGCAGTCCTTGCCAAGAAACGCCGCGCCATAGCAGAGTACCGTCCGAAAGCCCTCCATGCGCAGATTCCCCGCATACTGCATCCTCTCAATTTGATCGAGCGCCTCCTGGCATTCGCTCTCCAGGGTAGCGCCTTTCTTTTTTATGGAAAGCCCGCCCATGCAAAATCGCCTGGCGGCGATGGGCGGGCCTGCGTCCTCGATTCGCAAAAGCGAATCGGGACAAGAGCCCGGCCATTTCGCCTCAATCACGATCGCGCGTCTGCGGCGGCGCTCTTTGATCGTAATGTCCGCCCGTCCTTTCCCCTGCTCCGAGTTCGACTTTACCTCATAGCCCGCTCCGGAGAACATCCCGGCGACGAATGCGTGGTAAAAATCCTCTTTGTAATCATAATAACTGATGGTATCGAAGAGAATGTCGGAGACGTCCTCGGTCAGCTTCTCGTCTTCCCCATCCCACCATTCTCTGAAAAGCTCGCTGCGGTCTCTGGCTTTGACGGAAGCCTCAAACCATTCCTGCACAGTGTCTTTGAAAACCGATTTTACCTCTTCATTCGGGATGCGCAGAGAAGTTTTCCCCTCCTGCGGAGTCATTCCCTCCGGCAGCTCTTCCGGCAGAACCTGCGTTAAATAGCCGGTCAGATAGAGAATGCTCCATAAATTGTCTTCAGAGGAATGCGCAATATCGTAGGTCAGATCCTCCCGGATCCGCTCCTGAATCACACCCCCGGAGAGCAGGATTTCAAATTTATCATTTACAAACATGTCCGGAAGGTCAATAAAACGCCGGATGATGTTGTTGTGGCTCGTGTCTAGCCAGTGGTTGCCGGGTCTGGCTTTTTTATTATAGTTCAGATCCAGCACATGGCACAACACATCCCAGGGGCAGTAGATCTCCATATTGCCAAAGCGGTATCCGTCATACCATCGTTTCACTTCGGGCAATGCTTCTGACAAATCTGCATCCGCGAGGATCTGCGCCACTTCTTCCTCTGTAAACCCAAAGCAGTCCTGGTATCTGACATCCGAGATCGAGTTAGAGACAAAATTATTCGCTCCGGTAAAAATACTTTCTTTTGCCACTCTTAAACAGCCGGTCACCACGGCGAATTTGAGGTCCGGATTGGATTTCCAGGACATCCCCAGAAGCATCCGGATGACATTCAGCATCTCATCATAGTAGCCGTTGTCACTGGCCTTCGCCAGAGGAACATCGTACTCATCGACAAGCAGGATGACCTCCTTCCCATAATGGGCACGCATCATGCGAAGCAGAATCGTCAGGGCATTTTTGACATCAGCAAGCTCGCCTTTGCGCGCGCACAGCCTGGCAAACGCGTCCCTGTCTTCTGCATTCACCCTGTCGCTTGTCTTCAGATAGTAGTGCTCCTTGCAAAGATCCGCCAGCACCTGGTGCAGCATTTCATATGCATCCTGAAAGTCAAGCCCATTGACATCCTTCAGAGTCACAAACAGCACCGGCCACTGGTTCATCCACTGTGCACAAAGATCCTTATCCTTTGAAATTGCAAGCCCCTCAAAAAGCTCCCGGCTGTCTTTGCGGATATCAAAAAAGCTCGCAAGCATGCTCATCGCCAGCGTTTTCCCGAAACGCCTGGGACGCGTGATCAGATTGATCTTAAAAGGTACACCCATCATCTCACTGATCAAATGAGTCTTATCAACATAGTAACAGTGATCCTTGCGCACCTGTTCAAAAAGATCTATGCCATAAGGCAGAGGAATCATTGCCATACATCCACGCTCCTTTCATCCAGAACATCTGACTTTTCTGTAAATCTGATTCGCGGCCTGATCAATATCTTTACTGTTTTTTTGATTCTAACATACAAAGTCATAAGTTGCAAGATGAAATGCGGGATTCATTTTTTATAGTAAACGACTTTAGTCGTTTTACTTACACCAGCTAAAATTTACGCGAAGCGTTTCATCCAGTCCGCCATATAGTCATACAGCGCGTTTTCCGTATCCCCAAATTCGCCCGGCGTCTTTTCTGCGTCGGTGTTTGGGAAGAACATATGGGATGCGCCGCGCACGAACGCGATGGTCTTATCTTCCATCCTGGCGCGCTCATAGATCATTTCAGCCGCAAGGTACTCGTAGCTTCCCGTCATACCCATGATCAGGGTCGGCACAGAAATGCCGTCGATGTTTCCGATCGGGGAAGCGTAGCCGGATTTCCAGTCTACGCCGACAATACCATCCTCCAGCACCGCAAATTCCTCCGTCGTGTGCAGAGCCTGGGAGCTCAGGAAGCCCTTTACCGTGTTCTTATTCACACCCATTCCGTAGGTGGAAGAAAAGCTGCGGTCACATTCCGGCGTACGCAGGCACCAGATCTGCTCATGCGTAATCGTGCCGTCTCCGTGCACCAGGTCGTAGGCTCCCTTTGTGTGGCTCAAAAGGCTGGTGTCTTCCGGAAGCATCCGGTTGTTCGGCTTCGGCTGGTCTGCCGCTGTGATGAAAAACGGCTCGTCATCCACATAGCTTCCCTCTCCATTCTGGATTTTTTCCAGTCGCTCCAGGGCAAGGCTGATCAGCTTTTCATTTCTCGCAGCCTGCGCCGCCTGGTAGCGCTTTTTAAACGCCTCCGTATAGTGCGCTCCAGCCGGGTCATATCCGTTTTCCGGATTAAAAATATCATATTCCGGATTCAGCTTCAGGCCGTTTCCTTCCTCCTCGACTGCCGGATCCATGCTCAGAAGGGACATAACGCCGTTCCCGTAATTCGCGTCAATCAGCATCAGGCCGTCCGCCGGCAGCGGTTTCCTTTTCAGGGTGCATTTGTAGATCATCTCATCGCCCTGGTAGATTTCCGGCCCGTTTTCTGCAATGCTCTGATACGCGGTCATCAGCGTTGCGCCGCCGCTGTGTCCCATCAGGATAATTTTCTCGATCTCTTTGTTCTCGCGCAAATAGTGGATGCTGTCATCGAGCATCTCGAATTTCCGGTCAATCTCGCCGCCCCGGACAGACTCACAGGCCAGGACATGATAGCCCCTCCCGGCGAGCGCCGGTCCCATCTGAATGCCCATGTAATTCTGGTCGCAGTGCATGAGCACCACCGCGATATGGCTGGTCTCGGTCGGATTGACCGGCGTATACTCCATCGCGTGGGTATGCCATTTGTCCAGGACCACCAGAGTCTCCTGAATCGTTTTATTTATTCCCTTTTCGACGTTTCCGTCTCTTCCTATTCTTACAATCATACCATTCCTCCATCAATTTGATCTGAAGCCGCCCGGTTCAAATTTTTCCTTTACCAGTTCTTCTTCCGAAGCGTGGTCGGGTCAAAATGATCAACATCCGGCGTACAGGTGCGCGCCATCACACAGCTAAGCTCTGCGGTCAGCTCCCGCAGTCTCCGCTCCACGCCCGCGGCTCCCTCTTTTGTATAGGGCTTCACGAGATTTCTCGCCACGCACACACGGTCTGCCCCGAGCGCCAGCGCCTTATACGCGTCAATGCCGCTCGTAATAAGGCGTATAACCAAACTGAAGCCCATCCGCTCTCTTCGGGCTGTCCAGTCCGCCAAAATACCTGTCTTCACTGTAATCCGCCGGTTTCATTTCCTGCATAATCTTCCTCCTTGCCTGTTGTCTGTGAGTTTCATAAATGGCAATGGTTACTGTAACATGTTTCCCTCGATCGTGATAAACCACAATGCATGGTCAGTGGCTCAAAAAATGAATTGTTATTTTCGACAGCTTTTCTCTGAAAGTTTGGAAAAAATTCGCCACAATGAAAAAACCGCTGCGCAGGTTTTCCTGCGCAGCGGCTATCTATTTCTATTTCACAAAAAACTTATCGTTTAAAAAACAGCGTCAAAGGATACATTCATGTCTTTATAATGGATTCTCCAGCGCTTCGCAAAGTTCACAAAAGCTTCCGCCGCTTTAGAAAGCGGCACGTCATTGCGGTAGCACATTCGGACCTCGTACTGCATCCGGGGATCCAGCGGAACCACTTTAAGCCCCGGGTATTCCGGCGTCGTGTCCGCGTCGCCGTGCATCAGCGCAATCCCCAGGCCCTCTTTCACCAGGCGCATCAGATCAGTGCCCACCGGAACCGAAACGGACGGATTCCGGATAAACCCGACCTTGCGGTATCGTTCCAGGAAGGTGTCTTCAAAAACAACATCGTCGCAGAGTGACACAAATTTCTCGTTTTTCAGTTCTTCCAGATGGATAGACTCCCGATCCGCAAGCGGGTGCCCCTCATACAGAACCGCCAGCACCTCTTCCTTATAAAACGGAATGGAAATCAGATCCTCCTGCGAGGATGTCATCGTAGAGAGGAATGCGACCTCAATCCCCCCTGTGCGCAGCTCCGTCTCAATATCGTCGCTTTTCTGATATTCAATGATATAATCCGGGAACTCCTTTTTAAAATCAATGATCAGATCCACGATTTTCCCCTCCGCCGCAATGCGGATCACGTCAAGAGCCCTTTCCTCCGGATGCAGCGTCTGATAGCACTGTGACTGCAGCAGCGCGATCTTCTCCGCATAAGGAAGAAACAGCTTCCCATTGGCATTCAGAGAAAAGCCCCGCCGGTTGCGGTCAAAAAGCTGTACGCCGAATTCTTCCTCAATCGCCTGAATATGGCGAACCAGAGAAGACTGCGAAATAAACAGCTTCTCCGCCGCCGCATAGGAGCTCCCCGTCTTTGCAAGGACAAGAAATTCCTGAATATTTTTGGTCTCCATATAGCCACCCCTTCCAATGGTAACCGCATCCGTCTTTCATCTGGCCTCCGATTTATACATCCGGGCCGG
>Ga0192263_1159_pt1 | contig 15148 bp, 13 predicted proteins | sample Koala_Koa23_I3_FD_131257 | JGI IMG/M metagenome (GOLD analysis project Ga0192263, IMG submission 131257) | Enriched cells from koala feces incubated with labeled cellulose particles, San Francisco Zoo, California, United States - Koala_Koa2-3_I3 ... | reverse complement strand
CGGTGACGGGAACGGCTACGATGGCGGCTATGGAAATGGCTACGGCAGCGGGAACGACGGCTATGGAAACGGCTACGGCGCCTACGGAAATGGATACAATGGCGGAAACGGCGGGCATCCAGGTACCCCGAATAACGGTTCGGATAAGAACAGGAAGCCTCGCAAAAAAAGGAGCAAGGTCGGCGACGTACTGAGCATTATCGTGATGGTGGTGGCATTCGGCGTCTTTGTTTTTGCCGGCTATAAGCTTTATGGCTATTACAGGGAATACAAGAAGGCAGATGATGAGTATGCGAATCTGGCCACTTATACGACCGGTGAGTCGGAGACAGAGGATCTGGAAGCACTCGAGGACGCTTATGAAAGCGAAGGTCCGCAGAGTATCAGCGGACGTGAGGTAGAGGCCGTAGAACTGGACGGAGAGGTGGTCAACCTCCCGACGATGGTCAATCCGATTGATTTTGAATCCCTGAAGGAGGTAAACTCCGATATTGTCGGCTGGCTGAAGATCCGGGCGCTTGACCTGAGCTATCCGGTCGTGCAGGGGGAGGACAACGATTACTACCTGCACCGCTCCTTCGAGCAAGAATATCTGTTTGCCGGATGCCTGTTTGTACATTACGAGAATAACAGTGATTTTACAGACCAGAATACGATTATCTACGGTCATAATATGAAAAACGGTTCCATGTTCGGATCCCTGAAACAACTCCGCAACGAGGAGGTTTACAACAAGAGCAAGTATTTCTGGATCTTCACAGAAACGGTCATCTACCAGTATCGGATTTTCTCGGCGAGAGTCGTGGACAAAGTAGGGCAGACCTATCAGATCGTATTTTCGGATGAAGAGGAATATCAGGAATTTCTGGACACGGCAATGGAAAATTCTGAGGTGGACAACAGCACAGTGAGCGTAACGACAGACGACAAGGTCGTGACACTTTCTACCTGTACCGGCGACTCCGCGACACGCTTTGTCGTGCAGGGCAAGCTCGTGCAGATGTATGCGGCGAAGTAGCCGGGAACGAGTTTTCACGCCGCCTTGCATCGGGTGGCAAACAGATATGCAGATGTATGCGGCGAGGCAGACAGGAACGAATAGCTGGGAAAACACACACGAAACCTGATAAATACAAACCAAAACTGTGCAGAAACCTGTGGAACAGTACAGAAAACGGAAAATCTGAAACGGAAAATTCAAAACGGCCTGTGAGAGTCGCATGCGAGACGGAGGGAAGAAGGATGAATAATATCGAACAGCTGCAGCAGATCATCGACAACACAAATAATATCGTATTTTTCGGCGGCGCCGGAGTCTCGACGGAGAGCGGTATTCCGGATTTCAGGAGTGTGGACGGACTTTACCATCAGAAATATGATTACCCGCCGGAGACAATTTTAAGTCACACCTTTTTCATGCGGCAGACCAAAGAATTCTACCGTTTTTACCGCGATAAAATGCTCGTGCTTGACGCGGAACCGAACGCAGCTCACAAAAAACTTGCCGAGCTGGAGGAGTGCGGCAAGCTGAAAGCGGTTGTGACGCAAAATATCGACGGCCTCCATCAGAAGGCCGGCAGCAAGAAAGTGCTGGAGCTTCACGGGAGCATCCACCGCAACTACTGCCAGCGGTGCGGCCGGAGCTTTGACGGATGGCAGATACAGGAGCTTCTGCAGGGCAAGGAAGGGCTGCCGCTCTGCGGCTGCGGCGGCGTGATCAAGCCGGACGTCGTCCTTTATGAAGAAGGGCTCGACCAGAAGACGATGCAGGATTCTATCCGCTTCATTTCCAGGGCGGACGTGCTGATCATCGGCGGAACGTCGCTGGCCGTCTATCCGGCTGCCGGGCTGATTGACTATTTCCAGGGACGGCACCTGGTTGTGATCAACATGGCTCCGACCCCGCGCGACCGGCATGCCGACCTGCTCATACAGGAAAAGATCGGGGCAGTGCTCGGGGCGCTGCACGTGTAAAGAAAAGAAGCGTCTTGTATCCTGAGCCTGGTTTATTCTTGTCAGGAGCTTAAGAACGATTTTTGCGCAAAATGGCAAGATTTTGCTTTCGGTTTATCCGGGCAGGAATATGCGGGATATGTGTCATGGAAAATTGGAAGACACAGGCAGGAAGCATAACCGGAAAATGAGGAGGTGCGTGGCTTGAATTATGAAGTTGGGGACATCGTAAAACTCAAAAAAAAGCACCCCTGCGGCAGCCAGGAGTGGGAAATCCTTCGCGTCGGGGCGGATTTCCGGCTGAAATGTATGGGCTGCGCCCATCAGATTATGGTGCCGCGAAAGCTCATAGAGAAAAACGCGAGAGGGCTGAAAAAAAGTTCTTGAATTCAGCCAGATCCTGTGATAGAATCATCAACTGTGATATATTTCCTTGTTCCCTGCGGGTCGCGGCGCGGGATTGTCTTTATGAGCCGCGCGGACAGGGAGCCAAAAGTCCATAAGGAGGTGCTACGAAGCATGAACAAGTATGAATTGGCAGTCGTTGTCAGCGCAAAACTTGAAGACGAGGACAGAGCCGCTACGATTGAGAGGGTGAAGGACATCATCACCCGGTTCGGCGGTACTGTGACCGAAGTAGAAGAGTGGGGCAAGAGAAAGCTTGCTTACGAAATCAAGAAGATGCGTGAAGGATTTTACTACTTCGTTCGTTTTGATGCAGAGCCCACATGTCCGGCAGAGGTCGAGAAGCGTGTCCGGATCATGGAGGATGTCATCAGATACTTATGCGTGAGACAGGATGCGTAATTCAGTGCATAAGATCGAAGAGAGGTATATTTATGAATAAAGTCATCTTAATGGGACGTCTGACCAGAGACCCGGAGGTTCGCTATTCGGCAGGAGAGAACTCTTCAGCCTATGCCAGGTATACCCTGGCGGTAGACCGCAGGTTCCGCCGCGATGGAGGTAATGACCAGCAGACCGCAGATTTTATTCCCTGCGTCGTATTCGGAAAGGGCGCGGAGTTTGCGGAGAAATATCTGCGGCAGGGTACCAAGATCGCAGTTACAGGCAGGATTCAGACAGGCAGCTACACAAACAGAGATGGCCAGAAGGTCTATACGACTGACGTGATCGTGGATGAACAGGAATTTGCGGAGAGCAAGGCGGCGTCCCAGGGACAGGGCGGCGGATATTCCAGGCCGGCCGCGCAGAATATGGCTCCGTCACCTTCCGAGGCATCCGTGGGCGACGGGTTTATGAATATCCCGGATGGGATTGATGAAGAGCTTCCGTTCAATTGACGGGAAAGCATCCTCAAATAATGAAAGGAAACAGGAGGATTTCAGGCAATGGCATTTAATAAAGATAAAAGCGACGCGCCGATGAAGAGACGCAGCGGCGGCATCCGCAGAAGGAAAAAGGTTTGCGTGTTCTGCGGCAAAGAGAATAACGAGATCGATTACAAGGATGTAAGCAAGCTGAAAAGATACGTGTCCGAGAGAGGCAAAATCCTTCCGAGAAGGATCACGGGAAATTGCGCGAAGCATCAGCGTGCGCTGACCGTAGCGATCAAGCGCTCCCGCCATGTGGCTCTTATGCCGTACGTGCAGGATTGAGACGCCGGAGAGAGCTTATACCGCGTACGTGCCGAGACGGAGATACGTTAATGTGTTTGTGTCGTATGTGTACTTGGCCAGGCTATTCGTTCCATAGTTATGGAAGGGCATAGTTTGACCCATCCGGTAATGGGGTCAGGTGTGCCTGAGCACAGGGGAAGTACAAAATGATTTGGAGTTGCCCGCATATCAGCAATGATATGCGGGTTTTCTTATCCTGTTATGCGCGCGAATTACGGCTATCTGATTTTAACCTTATTTGGGGTCTCATATTTCAGCTCTCATATTTCGGCTATTTTTTATCATTATTTATGCTTTCCCTTGCGCCAACTTTGTGGTAAACTAATCCCGATACGTTTTTGTGTTTTGGAGATGTCCGGGACATCTGCGCACAAGGTGAAGGAGAGTTCGCATGAAAGATGATAAGACCGGAAACAAAGTCCAGCTGAGGTACAGCGGCAGACTGCTGCGGCACTGGTACTGGTGCGTGCTGCTCTGCCTGCTGCTGCTCTTCCTGACGGCCGGCACACTGTATGTAGACACGCTTGCCGGGTGTATTGTCGCCGGATTTTCACTGGTACTTTATCTGACAATACTGGCGCTGGATTTTTACTATAAGCCGAAAGTACTGCTGGAGCTGATTGATTTTTCCCAGCGGTTTGGCGGGGTGGAGAAGGAGCTTCTTGACAGTATGATGATTCCCTATGGGTTCGTGCTGCCGGACGGGCGCATAGCCTGGATGAATGAGTTGCTTTGCAGGATGACAGAGCGGGGCAGTGACTGCCATAAAAACATTTCCTCCATTTTTCCGGAACTGACGTCCGCGAGCTTTCCCGGGGATGATCAGGAGACGCAGGAGGAGATTGATTATGGCGGCCGGAAATACCGGGTAATCATGAAGCGGGTGTCGTTAAAGTCCATGCTCGAGGGGATGGATGTGGCCGAGCCCGAGGGCGAGGAGTGCCTGGTGATCGGGCTTCATTTCCTCGATATCACAGAGCTGACCTATTTGCAGCGGGAGAATTTCGAGCAGAAGCCGGCGGTCGGCCTATTGTATGTGGATAATTACGATGAGGCGATGGACAGTGTGGAGGACGTAAGGCGCTCCATGCTGGGCGCGCTGGTAGAGCGGCGCATCACCAAATATATTATCTCAGCCGGCGGACTGATTAAAAATCTCGAAAAGGATAAGTACCTGCTGGTGATGAACCGGGTGAGCCTGGATTCGCTGATGGAAGACCGTTTTTCTCTTCTGGAGGACGTCAAGACAGTCAATCTGGGCAATTCCATGAGCATGACGATCAGCATCGGCATCGGGACGGACAATGGCAATTATACGGAGAATTTTGATGCGGCACATGTCGCGATCGAGATGGCTCTTGCCCGCGGCGGCGACCAGGCCGTAGTCAAGGACCAGGACAAGATCTCGTATTATGGCGGAAAGACGCAGCGCTCGGAGAGCAATACCAGAGTGCGGGCCAGAGTCAAGGCACAGGCGCTCCGTGAGCTGATCGGCACGCGGGAGCGGGTAGTCGTCATGGGACACAAAAACACGGACAATGATTCCCTGGGCGCCTGCGTCGGCGTCTGCAGCGCGGCCATGCGGTCCGGAAAGCCGGTGCATATCGTGCTCGGCGAAATTACGAGCAGCATTCGTCCCTGGGTAAATTCACTCAAGGACAACCTGGAATACGCGGAGGACGTCTTTGTCAGCCATGAGCAGGCGATCCAGCTGACCAACGAGAATACGGTGGTCGTGGTAGTGGACACAAACCGTCCTTCCATGGTAGAGTGCGAGGAGCTTTTGTACCTGACAAAGACGATTGTCGTGCTCGACCATCACCGGCAGAGCGCGGACAAGATTGAGAACGCGGCGCTCTCCTACATTGATTCGGCCGTGTCGTCCGCCTGTGAGATGATTACGGAGATTCTACAGTATTATGAGGATGGCGTGCGCCTGAAGCCTTATGAGGCGGACTGCGTTTATGCCGGCATTATTATAGATACCAATAATTTCATGGCGAAGACCGGCATGCGGACCTTTGAGGCTGCCGCGTATCTGCGCAGGAACGGCGCGGATGTTACGAGGGTGCGCAAGGTATTCCGCAATGATATGGCGACCTACAAGGCGCGCGTGGAGGCGGTACGCCATGCGGAACTGTTTATGGACAGCTATGCGATCAGCGTCTGCCCGAGCCAGGGACTGGAAAGTCCGACCGTGGTCGGCGCACAGGCGGCGAACGAGCTGCTGAATATCGTTGGCGTGAAGGCGTCCTTCGTGCTGACTGATTATAATGACAAAATATACGTTAGCGCCCGAGCAATCGACGAGGTTAATGTACAGATTATTATGGAGCGCATGGGCGGCGGCGGACATATTAATATTGCGGGTACACAGCTGACCGGGGTGGACACAGACCAGGCCCGCGTCATGCTCAAAGAGGTGCTGACGCAGATGACAAAGGAAGGAGCAATCTGATATTATGAAAGTAATTCTTTTGCAGGACGTAAAGTCTCTGGGCAAAAAGGGCGAGATCGTGGAGGCGAGCGAGAGCTACGCGCGGAATGTACTGATTAAAAAGGGACTTGGCAAGGAGGCGACCGGGAAAAATCTGAACGACCTGAAGCTCCAGAAGGCCAATGCGGAAAAGGTGGCCAAAGAAAACCTCGAGGAGGCCAGGAAGCTTGGGGAAGAGCTGAACGGCAAAGAGATTCGCGTGGCTGTCAAGGCGGGCGATAAGGGGCGCGTCTTCGGATCCGTTTCTTCAAAGGAGATCGCCGAAGAGGTTCAGAAGCAGCTTGGATACGAGATTGATAAGAAAAAGATTCTGCTGGACGCCCCCATCAAAACACTTGGGGTGACCCAGGTGACGGTGAAGCTGCACCCGAAGGTAACGACAGAGATTCTGATCCATGTAGTGGAGAAATGAGAGCGCGATGGAAGATAACTTGTTAAAACGAGTCATGCCGCATGATACAGAGGCGGAACAGGCGGTCATCGGCGCGATGCTGATGGACCGGGACGCGGTGACTGTCGCATCGGAGATCCTTGCGCCGGATGATTTTTATCAGAAACAATTCGGTCTGCTGTTCGAAGCCATGATTGAGCTGTATGGCGAGAACAAGCCGATCGACCTTGTCACGGTGCAGAACCGGCTCAGGGAAAAAGACGCGCCGCCCGAGATCAGCAGCATGGAATTCGCGCGGGATATTATGACGTCTGTGTGGACATCCGCAAGCGTGAAGGCCCATGCGCAGATTGTGGCTCAGAAAGCACTGCTGCGGCGCCTGATCCGGGTGTGCGAGGAAATTGCCTCGACCTGCTATGCAGGAAAAGAGAGTACCGAGGCTATCATGGAAGACGCGGAGAAAAAGATCTTCCAGGTGCTTCAGCAAAATACAGGCGAAGATTTTGTGCCGATCAGGGAAATTGTCCTGCAGGCGTTGGATCGGATCGAGGCGGCCAGCCGCTCTAAGGGTAGCGTCACCGGACTGGCGACCGGTTTTATTGACCTCGATTACAAGACATCGGGCTTTCAGCCATCTGACCTGCTTCTGATCGCGGCCCGCCCATCTATGGGCAAGACTGCGTTTGCCCTGAACATTGCCGAATATATGGCATTCAAAAGCGACCTGACCGTAGCAGTATTCAGCCTGGAAATGTCCCGGGAGCAGCTGGTCAACCGTCTGTTTGCGATGGAATCGCGTGTGGATTCCCAGACATTGCGGACCGGCAACCTCAGCGACAACGACTGGTCAAGCCTGATAGAAGCCGCCGGTGTCATCGGCAAATCAAACCTTATCATTGATGACACCCCCGGTATCTCTGTGTCTGAATTGCGCAGTAAATGCCGAAAATATAAGCTCGAGCACAAGTTGGACATCATCATGATCGACTATCTCCAGCTGATGACGGCCAGCCGGCGATCTGACTCCAGACAGCAGGAAATCTCCGATATTTCGCGCTCTTTAAAAGAGATTGCCAGAGAGCTGCAGGTGCCGGTTGTGGCTCTCTCCCAGCTCTCCCGCGCCGTGGAGCAGCGGCCGGATCACCGCCCGATGCTCTCCGACCTGCGCGAATCCGGCGCCATTGAGCAGGACGCGGATGTCGTGATGTTCATCTACCGCGACGATTATTACAACCATGACTCTCAGAAAAAGGATGTGGCGGAGATCATTATCGCAAAACAGAGGAACGGCCCGATCGGAACAGTCGAGCTCGCCTGGCTGCCGAGGTTTACGAAGTTTGTAAATATGAAGAAATAATATTAAAATCGGAAATAGGATGAAAAATCCCCCATAAAAAGAGAGTGCCTGGCAGCGTGTGGGAGCTGCCAGGCGTGAGTTATGAAATGACGTTAGAATCAACCAACATCTATTTCTTTCTAACATGAAAGTGTGTCGAAAGTATGTCCAAATTATTAAAAATAAATCGGGATTTTTCAGTCAGGAAAATGTGGCATCTGAATTCTTTGTGAACTGTTCTCAAAAAAGACAAAAATGCTTGACAAAAAAGCAGGGAAATTATAATGATAACGTCAGAAAAATTTAAGGAATTATTCAGAAAACGGTTCAGAGAAACGGAGCGGGGCTTTGCTTTTACCGCGTTATGAAAAGTTTATTCTTTTTTAATTCTCTGCTTCTTGATATTATAAATAATTTGTATTACTATGAACGATAAGTTTACGGACAAGGGATAAAGCATATGTTGAAACTGTTTATCGTCTGTGCCGCCGCGGGAGTCGCGGCCGGTGTGGGGACTGGGTTTGCGGGGATGTCGGCAACCACGGCGATTGTGCCGATGCTGGTAACATTCCTGGGGGTACCGTGGTATGAGGCTGTAGGGATTGGGTTGGCGTCGGATGCGCTGGCTTCCGCATTCTCTGCATACGTATATGGAAAAAATGGCAATCTGGATCTCAAGCATGGGATGATCATGGTGGCCGCAGTGCTGCTTATGACAGTGCTTGGCAGCTATTTTTCCCAGTATATGCCGGATCTGGAGATGGGGCGTCTCTCCGTCATTTTCACAACGCTCCTCGGACTTCGCTTTATCATCCTGCCCGCGACGAAACAGGCAAAGCTGGGCTTTCAGGTCCCGGCAGACAAGCGGATGATGCTCTCGATTATCTGCGGGATCGGGATCGGCTTTTACTGCGGATTTATGGGGCTCGGCGGAGGCATGATGATGCTGTTTATCCTGACGACGATTCTCCGGTATGATCTGAAGACGGCGGTCGGGATCAGTGTGTTTGTGATGACTTTTATCGCATTTACGGGTGCGTGTTCTCATTTTTACTTTGGAGATGTGACGAACTATGTCCCGGCACTGCTGCTCTGCGTTGCGTTTACGCTTGTTTCTGCGCTTGCCGCCGCAGCAATTTCGAACCACATGAAAGACGAGACGACGAACCGCGTGACGGGCGTTGTGCTGTTTGGCCTGGGGCTTTTGATGCTTTGGGAGTCATTCCTGTAATCGGAGGACTTAATATGAGTGATATAGATGACCGGGAAAGTGATGGAAAGCAGGGTCGCGGTCGCGGCAAAAATCCGGAATTTCTCTGTATGGGCTTTCAGAAATGCGGGACGACGACATTATTTGAGATTCTGCGGCAGCATAAGGATGTCGTACTTTGCCGTGATGTGAAGGAGCCGATGTATTACCGCGTTCAGGGGCTGTGGTTTTTTGGGCGCAGATGGTATTACCGTCGGCGCTATTATGGGCATATTGACCCGGCCGATACAAGGATCTGCGGTGAGGTGAACGCAGGCCTGACGTTTACCGGCTGTGCGAAGAAAATCTGTCGTGACTTTTCCCCGGATACGAAGCTGATTTTTATGATGAGAAATCCGGTAGACCGCGCGTATTCTTCCTATAAATACTTCCTTGCCAGAGGCTTTCTGCCGAAGGAGCTGGTGGAGGAGGATCAGAAATTCGGACATGCGGCAGGCTTTGACCGGTATGTCCATTCTGTGCTGGATGATCCTGCCCAGGAAAAGCAGATTATGCGGAAACGCCTGAAATATCTGGTGTTTTCCCAGAGCTGCTACGATTCCTGTATTCAGGAGTATCTCGGGTATTTTCCAAAAGAAAATATTCAGCTGGTCTTTTTTGAAGAGTTTGTCAGAGATGAGAAGGCCGCCTGTAAAGAGATTTTTGATTTTATCGGCATCGGGGAGGACGAAAGCCTGGACTGCTCGATACGCGCAAACGAAGGGAATGAGCGGGCGGTTTCCGGTGCGGCGGCTAGAAGGCATCAGATCCTGAAGGGCTTTTATTACGGCTTTTATGAATTTGTACTTTTGCAGTACTGGCTTCCGAACGCGTATCAGAGATTCAAATCTTATTTCGACAGAAAGCGTGGGGAGACTTTTGCCCCGGATCTGGACAAGAGCACGATTCTTCCTAAGACAAGGACGTATCTGGAGGCTTACTTTGCAAAGGAAGTGCGTGGGATCGAAACGCTTTCCGGCAGGGATCTTTCCGGCCTGTGGTATTCTTCAGAAAAGTATCTCGAGCAGGAGGAGCTTCAGAAAGACGGACTTCAGACAGAAGGGCTGCAAAAAGACGGGCTTTTGGAAGGCAGACTCCGGGAGGAAGCCGGTTCTGCGGAGGAGCTGCCAAAAGACAGGCACTCCAAAAGCAGAGTTCCCAAAGGGCGGGCAGGATGCACTCCCTGGGATGCGGCGTAGAGCCCGTGACTGCAACTATCGTATAGCTGAAGGGGATGCAGCGCAGGTGATTTTGCATTTTGTTCCCGGCTTTTTAAGGCTGACCAGGTTGCGGCCTGGCAGGTTTGATTTTTCAGAAAGAATAGGAAAACATGCGCCGCTGCCATCTGGCAGCGGCGCATTTCGTGACTTTTTACTCCGGTTTGATCTGCCCGCTTTTCAGGTTAGGCTCGATGAAATTCTCCCGCGAATATTCCCAGAGCTTCTGGGAACCGTCCACGGTTTTTTTATTGCGTTCGAGAATCTGTCCGAGCCGGACGCCTTTTTCGCTCCAGGCCTTTCCGCCGGCAGCCGCATTCAGCATGGCGGGCTGGATGTTGTCCATTGTGCGAGCAAACTTCGCCTCTGGCGTCTCGCAGGCTTCAAATTCATCCCAGAGTGCACGCATTTTCTCCGCCTGATCCGGCGGGAGGATCCCGTAGATCCGGTCGGCCGCAGAGAGCTCCCGCGCGCGCTGCGTCTTTTTGCCTTCCTCATCATAGGCGTAGGTATCGCCCGCGTCGATCTCTACAACGTCGTGGATCAGGAGCATGCTGATCGTCCGCAGCAGGTCAATCTCTTCATTGGCATATTCGCCCAGGATGAGCGTCATGACCGCCATGTGCCACGCGTGCTCCGCGTCATTTTCCTTTCGGGCACCGTCTGCCAGGTAAGTCTGGCGGCCGATTTCCTTTTCCTTGTCCATTTCCAGGCAGAAGGCAAACTGCTGGCGGAGGCGTTCGCTGTTTACAGGATTATTCATAAAATCAGATCCTTTCTCTTGTTTCGCCCATCCATCTTCCCGGACGTTGTCTGGTGCAGACGAATGAGGTTTTGTTATGATGCATAACGCCAGCTATTACTCATGAAACCGGATATCAGCCGGAATCAGGGATTCCTCGCAGTAGTCCGCAAGGTAGGCGCGCAGCTTGTCCGGATCCGGTTCCTTGCTGCCATAAATGTCCGCGATGAGCACCAGCTGATTTTTCTCGGCGTAACGGACATAGGCCTCGGCGCGGCGTACCCCTTCGTATCCTGTAAGCAGGGTCTCCAGCTTGTAGAGATCGAGGAAGTGCCGCCCTTTGATGCCCTCGTGGATGATGGTCCGGCCGCCTTTTTCCAGCAGATCGAGGGTGCCGTCAGGCAGAATGCGGGCGGTCTTTCCGGTCTGGTAGAGGACGCCGGAGCCATAGGGGTTCGTGATCTGATCCAGATAGCCGGTGGTCGGGTAATCGAGGATGCACAGCTGCCCCCAGGCGCCCAGCGGCTGCTTGCGGCAAGTCTCGTCAAATACGTAAGCCTTCACCCTGGTATCCCCGGAAACGGTGGGGATCAGGGGGAAGCCGGCGGCCTCGTTGATGGCGGCAGCGGTGGTGGCATAATGCTTCGGGAAAAGCGACTGCGGCAGGTAGCTTTTCAGTCTGCGCACGGAGGACTCATCCAGCATTGCTTTGGTAATGGCCTCCATGGCAGTCAGGAAAATTTCAAGCTGGCTGCGGTCGAAACGGTTTTCCCAGTAGCGCAGCTCATAGAAGTATCCCCTGTCGTCTGCCATAATCTGCAGGTGGAAGGGCAGGGAGTCGAGCTGCAGCGGCTCGCGCGTGATCGGCTCTCCCCCGATTTCTTCCACATGTAACAGGTCTCCCTGATACTGGATAAACATCTCGTCCGCATGCAGGGTGGAGATCGTGCAGTTCATGGTGTCCATGATCTGGCGAGCGGACTTTTTCAGCAGCTCCGGTACGGTCTCATGCGGGACGTTTGTATAGCGGAAGAAATAGGTCAGAAACAGCGGCCCGGCGATCCGCGCTCAGCGGCTGTCGGTCCGCCCACTGTGGATGCTGCTGCTGACCACATCCTTTTCGTTGCTGAAAATACCGACGGTGTAGTTGAAAGCCGTCAGGAACAGCACATTTTCGGACACTGCGTTTTCCCGGCAGAAGGCGAGCAGCTTCTTTTTCGTCAGCTCCGTGAAACGCCCCTTCAGGGAGGCATTCTGCCCGTTTTCCAGGTCGTGGCAGTCCGTTCTTGCCAGGATGCTTTTCCGGATGCGGAAGTCCTGCATCAGGTTCTGGAAATAAGCTTCATTTTTGGTGCGCACTCCCTCCGCGTCGCGCTGCTTCTCATCCAGAATGTACTCATAGAAGGAGTAGGTCTCTTTTTCCACCGTTTTTCCGTGATACAGGGCGTCGATATCCTCAAAAAGGACATGCATGGTCGTCCCATCGCCGATGATATGCGCGATGTCAAAGAACAGGTAATTCGCGGATTCGGTCTCGTAGATCGCGATGTGGTAAAGCGGCTCCCCGGGCGTGTACAGGTAGGGAACAAGGAGAGTACCCTTTGTCTTTTCCCATTCGCTGTCGCTCATCTTTACGATCGGGATATCGATTTTCCGACTGTCATCGCGGAAGTTTTTGAAAACGCCCTCGTCAAGCTGGACGATATTTTTCAGCGCAGGATGCACCTCAAATACATCCTCGATGGCTTTTTTCAGCCGCAGCAGATCAATCCGTCTGCCAAGGCGGAAGAAATAAGGAAGATTTGCGGTTGTATTGCCGCGCACGACATACGCAAAGTAAAGCTGCAGGTTGGTGAGCGGATAAATTTCCCGCGGTGTGTAATCCACCGGCGAACTTGCCTGGGCGCGTTCCTGTGTCTGCCGGCAGAGCGCTTCGAGCTTTTCTACCGTAGGATTGCTCATCAGCTCATTCAGTGTGATGGGAAAATGCAGCTTGTCGTACAGCTCCGCGAGCAGCATCACGCTTCCCATGGAGTCGAGGCCGGCCTCAAAGATGTCTGTGTCGATGCCGAAGCGGCTGTGTCCCAGCTGGGAGATAATCAGGTCGTAGATCTGCTTTTGCAGATCGTTCTCCGGCTGCAGGGCATTGGCCTCTGTCGCCAGATTGTTTTTCTTCTGCTCGAAATAATGGCTGTGCAGGATCTTTTTGGAGGAAGTTTTTGGGAACGGCGTATCCCGCAGGGTGAAGCGTGCAATTCTCTTATAAGAGGGCAGCTCCTGGTTGTAGCGGTTGATGGTCTCGGAAATAGCCGCGCGGATATCAGTCACGCTGGCCGCGTCCGCATATTTGAAATTGGGGAAGACCTCAGCCACGATCGCGTCATCCTCCCCATAGACGAGGATTTCCTCAATCAGCTGCTCCCCTTCAAAGAGATTTTCCAGCTGTTCCGGTGCGACGTTTTCACCGTTGCTAAGGACAATCAGGTTCTTTTTGCGCCCGGTGAGCCAGAGAAAATCGTCTTCGTCGACGTAGCCCAGGGCGCCGGTGCACAGCCAGCCATCCTCGGTCATGACCTCGGCGGTCCGCTCGGGATCTTTATAGTAGCCCATCATGACGGAAGGACTTTTGACCTGAATCTCACCAGCCACAATGCGTATCTGGCAGCCCCGGACGACCTTCCCCACAGAGGCTACCTTGTCCTGGCGGTTCCAGTCGGCGGAGGCGATCTTCGGCGCGCACTCAGACATGCCGTAGCCCTGCGCGATGGGGACGCCGATCCGCCAGAAATTCGCAGCCAGCTCCGGCGCGAGGTAGCCGCCGCCGGTGGTAATCCGGCGCATGTTTTTCCCGAGCACCTCAGAGCGGATCTCAAAGATGGAGCGCTTTGGCTCCTGCCGGGAGAGCAGGGCGATCCGGTTGTAGAGAGCCTTCGTGATCATCGGCACGACGCGCATCTCCGTGGGCGCAAACAGCTTCAGGTGATCCGAAAGGCGCCTCATATCCTGATTTAACGCCAGTACACTGCCGTATCGGAGAGTGGAGAGGACGTCGCAGTTAATGCAGAAGACGTGGTGAATCGGAAGCACATTGAGCATGATCCGGTTGTCCGCATTGCCCTCCGCGTCCGCATTGAAGACATTGTCGATGAGGTTGGCATTGGAGAGCATGACGCCCTTGCTTTTGCCGGTCGTCCCGGAGGTGAAAAGCACCATTGCGCAGTCCTTTTCTCTCACATCCGGCAGCACCGACTGCCCCTTGTACTTTGTCAGTATCCCGTCCAGACAGGGCACATGCTTGCCGTGCTGCAGAGAAATAGTCGCGCAGACGGTCGGACAGAGCGCACGGGCTCCCTCTACGACGGAATGATGCTCCCAGTCGTAAAACAAAATGTCGACGTCCGAGCGGTTCAGGCAGTCGGCAAGCCCGGTATAATCCAGCTGGACATCCAGCGGAATCACTACATTGCCATGGCTCATGACGCCGAGCAGCACCGTGAGATATGGATGGCTGCTGCTGCCCAGAATCGCGACGCGCATTTTCCGGCCGACTGTCCGATCCTGCTCCTCGAGCCAGGATGAAAAGGCGTCGCATTCCTCCATAAAGGTCTGATAGGTTACCTCGTGCAGGACGTCTTGCGTCTCATAGCGCAGGAAAACTCTGCTGTTATATTCCCGTCCGGCGCCGTGCACCAGATCGTAGATGGTTTTTGTCTCGCTTTTTGTTAACATAAATACCTCACTCGTATGTTCTATATGCTGTACGTTCTCATATAATCTTCGCAGCAAGTGCGAAGACCTGTCCTGAATAATTTACAAGTCTTCCTGTGCAGATACAGGAAGACTTGTGAGGACGGGCGGGCCGATTATTCATCCATCGGGATGTCGCTCATCACTTCTGTAAAATCAATGGTAAAATCGTCAAATATACCGACTTTGATGTTGTCTTCAAAGGTGTAGGGGGTGACCTGAAAACGCTTCTGATTATGAATATAGACAAGTACACTTTTTTCTGAAGGATCAATGATCCAGTACTCCCGCACGCCTGCATCCGCATACAGGTTCAGCTTGCGCACATAGTCCTGTCCTGGATTACCCGGAGATACGATTTCAATGATCCAGTCCG
>Ga0192263_1155_pt1 | contig 15360 bp, 14 predicted proteins | sample Koala_Koa23_I3_FD_131257 | JGI IMG/M metagenome (GOLD analysis project Ga0192263, IMG submission 131257) | Enriched cells from koala feces incubated with labeled cellulose particles, San Francisco Zoo, California, United States - Koala_Koa2-3_I3 ... | reverse complement strand
TAAGCGTAGTTTTTGTGGTATTTCAGGGCAAATGCCGTGCCGGTCGCGGCATATGGGCAGGCAGCGGCGACCAGAATGGTATAGGCGACGGTGGAATCCACGTGTACGAGCAGAAGAATCATGAACACGATTGCCGGCATGACGATCAGCTTTCCGAATGACACCAGATAGACGCGCAGATCCCTCAGCATTACCGGAAGGTTGACCTGTGAAACCGAGACGCCGGCGATGATCATGGCGAGCGGCGTGTTCATGTTTCCGATATAAGCCAGTGTGTCCGAGAGGACAGGCGGAAATTTGATCTGCAGGAAAAAGAACACCAGGCCCAGTGTGCTGGCGAGAATCATCGGTGTGCACAGATGACGGAGCAGCGTCCGGGCGGAAGCAGAAAAGTTATTTTTCGGATGGGTGTATCTTACAGTGCTGTCCGTATCCTTCGTCATCAGCCCAAGTCCATGTGTCCAGGAAAAAATATTAAAGACTGTCATATAGGCGGTCAGGTACAGTACGCCCTCGCTGCCGAGGATGCTCTGCACCAGAGGAATCCCGATAAAGCCGCAGTTGGAATAAATGACAGCGAACCGTTCGACTGCAAGATTATCTCCGGCACCTGTTTCCCTGGCGGGTTTTCGAATCAGGAGCGTTGATACCGGGATCATGACCAGATGGGTAAGAATGGCAAGTGCGTACGAAATCAGCAGTCCCCGCACCAGATCCGGGCTGTAGTCTGTTTGCAGCGCCGTGATGGCGACAACTGGATTTACCACCAGCAAAAGCAGGTTGGCAAGTCCCTTGTTGGCCTGGTCATTGATCAGGTTCAGACGGCTTACGAGAATGCCGACAAAAAGAATCAGAAGCATTTTGATAATCTGGGTCATAATAACAGAGAACATGACAGAATCCTTTCCACGGTCTGATTGTTTTTCTTATTCTACTCTTCAGTGCGGTCGGTGTTCCCTTCGTCATAGTAGACATCCATTAGAAACAGCGCGTTCGGCGGCGCGGTGAATCCGGCCAGGGAACGATCCCTGCCCTCCAGTATGGAGGGAATCCGGGAAGGCGGCAGATCGCCCATGCCCACATCAATCAGCGTACCGGTAAGGATCCGGGCCATGTGCTGAAGAAATCCATCGCCGCGATATCGGATATACAGGATGCCATCCTCTTCTGCAAAGCTGATATCGAAAAGTGTGCGTACAGTTGATTTTTTCATCTGGCGGTTCGCGCAGAAGCTTCTGAAGTCATGCGTCCCGATCAGGTGCCCGGCAGCTTCCTGTATCCGCCGGACATTCAGCGGCTCTTCGACGCGGTACAGATAGCGGCGGTCAAAGATGTGCGCGATTTCCCCGCAGTCCACCCGGTATTCATAGAGCTTCCCGGCGGCATTCAGCCGGGCGTGAAATCGCTCATCTACCTTTTGTACCGATAGAATGCGGATATCCGCAGGCAAATATTCATTAAAATAATCCTGAATCTGTCGACAGGAATAGCGGCTCATCATGCGCGGAATCCGAAAATTCGCGACCTGATGCAGGGCATGGACGCCCGCGTCCGTCCGCCCGGAGCCATTCAGGTCCACCGGCTCCCCATACAGATGCTCCAGGATATTTTCCAGCTTTTCCTGGATCGTGTCCGGCGTGTTGCCCTGCCGCTGCCACCCATTATAGCGGGTGCCGTCATATTGAAGAACCATACAAAAATTAGCCATAACTGTTTCCTCCCCTCACATTTCAGAAATAAAGTATAGCATTCTTTGCAAAAAATGGCAATTATGGCAAATGACGAAATATAGCGCGAAAAACAAGGCACGTTACAGTTTACACCTGCGTCAGGCGTATATCGCTGCGACCCGGATGTGGACGTAAACCAAAATGCATAAAACATAACGGAGGATTACAAGACATGAGACGAATCATACTGGCATCCGGCTCTCCACGCAGGCGGGAACTGCTTTCACAGACAGGACTGGAATTTGAGGTAATTCCCGGAGAAGTAGACGAAGATGCCGTAGTTGAAAAACTCAACCGGATATTTGCGGCACAAAAAGAAAAAACATTTGAAGAAACATCCATAGAGACATCCTATCCTGCAGAGGTTGTCAAAGCCCTCTCCGCAAGTAAGGCAGAGGCCGTGGCTGCACAGATATCAGAAGGCATCGTGATCGGATCGGACACGATCGTCTGGGACGACGGCATCCTCGGAAAACCGAAAGATGGTGCAGACGCGTACAGGATGCTCCGCCAGCTGCAGGGACGTGTCCATTCCGTATTTACCGGCGTGACCGTGTTGGTCAAGGACGGGGAAACGGTCAAAAAGCACACCTTTTTCAGCGAGACAAAGGTGGACGTCTATCCGATGACAGAGGCGGAAACAAAAGCATACCTTGACACTGGCGAGCCGATGGATAAGGCCGGAGCTTACGGTATCCAGGGAAAATTCGGCCTTTGGGTGAAAGGGATCGAGGGAGATTACAACAGCGTGGTAGGTTTGCCCCTTTCTGCGCTGTGGCAGGTATTGAAGGAGTATGTGATCTGAAACAGGGTCATCTGCGCGTTCACAGAAAAGACACAATTTTGCCACACAACAACCACATATTCAACACAAATCGGTCAAACCGGGATTTTATACTACCCTCAACATGAAACAAAAGGCATGCGCCCAAAACGTGGGACAAAAACATCCGCGGCGGGCTGCAGGACCTAAAAAAATACTATCTTAGAAAAGAAGAGAGGGTTATTATGAAGAACAAAAACATTATTTCCATCGTATTGGCAGGAACATTGACAGTTGGGGCGGTCGCAGGGCTGACCGGATTTACATCGAAAGACACGGCAACGGTGACATCGTTTGCGTCAGAGTCGGATACAGAGGAGAGCAGCACCCTGCTGACAACGGTATCGGATGACAGCGTGACAGAGGAAAGCTCCTCAAGTGACAGTTCGACGACATTGACTGTGACCGAGGTGGCGGCGAAAGCGCTTCCGTCCGTGGTGACGATTACCAACACCTCCGTGACGGAGCTTGAAAATTATTATGGCGGATATTACGGATATTTTTATGGCTATGATTCCGATGGGGGTACGACCACCTATGAGAGTGTGAGCGTCGGCTCCGGCATCATTATCGGACAGAACGACACGGAGCTTCTGGTTCTGACCAATTACCATGTGGTAGAGGACGCGACAGAGCTTTCCGTCGGATTTATCAATGAGGAGGCTGCAGAAGCGGTGGTCAAAGGAACGGATGCTTCTATTGATATCGCGGTTGTGGCAATACAGCTGGATGATATTTCCGATGAAACCATGTCTGCGATCGCGATTGCGGAAATTGGCGACTCTGACAGCCTGCAGCTCGGTGAGCAGGTGGTGGCCATCGGCAACGCGCTCGGATACGGACAGTCTGTGACGACCGGCATTGTCAGTGCGCTGAACCGCGTGATTGAGCTGGATACCTACACAGCAGAAATGATTCAGACAGATGCGGCAATCAACGCCGGCAACAGCGGTGGTCCGCTGCTTGACATGAATGGCCGCGTGATCGGCATCAACTCCGCAAAGGCTTCTTTTACAGGTGTTGAAGGTATGGGTTACGCGATTCCGATTTCTGATGTTGTGTCAATCATTGAGGATCTGATGAACAAGCAGACCAGGACGGAGACGGTCAGCGAGGAAGAGAGCGCGTACATTGGCATCACCGGCCAGGAGGTTTCTTCTGAGATGTCCAGCGTTTATGGCATTCCGGAAGGTATCTATATCACAGAAGTAGCTGAGGACAGCCCGGCGGCTGCGGCAGGACTCCAGGCAGGATATATTATCACGAAGTTTGACAGCACAAGCGTAAGCTCCATGACGGATTTGAAGAATCTGCTCGCTTACTATGCGGGAGGTGAGACCGTCTCAATTGTAGTAAGCTACCAGTCAAACGGCACCTATGTGGAAGAGACGATTGAGCTGACGCTCGGACTGCTCTCCGACTATCAGACGACGGAGACAGAAGCATCCGAAGATTCTGAAGGTGCGACGGGCAGAGGCGGAGTCCCCGGAAATAACTAAGACGAAGGCGGCATTTGCAGAAAAAACTGTTGCGATTAGCGGGACTGAACGTAACGGAGTCTGAAAAAGCCTGGAAAACAAAAACCCGGAAAATCGCAGAATTGCAGAAAAGCAATTGCAAAATTAAAAACAGGCGTGTATAATATAACCGCATGTGTGCGACGGAGCAACATTTTGGGTACCCGTGGCGTCTGCCACGGGTATTTTTACGGTATTTTCGGCTGACACTGGTCTGGACAGAAAAAATAGCGGACGATGTTCTGATCCTGGAACCCGCTGTTTCCCTGGAAATGACTGTGAGACTGCCTTGCCGTGGGATCCTTCCGACAATGATTTACCGGGACAAGATGGAGCTTCGAAATATGGCCGTGGGATTGTCATGTCACAGATTTTTTTGAAAATGAGAAAATGGGACTGGCATGGAAGGTCCGCCGGCAGCATATGAAAAAGACGGCAAACGAATCTGGCCGTCCGGAAACATTCCGGAATGGCGGCAGAGGCTCTTTTCACGGCGCGCCTGCCACACTCCGGTTGGTTATCAAATTATGAGGAGGCAAAATCATCATGTCTTACACAGAAGAAATCTATGATCGGGTCGTCACGCAGAACCCGGGTGAGCCGGAGTTTCACCAGGCGGTAAAGGAAGTGTTGGATTCTCTGAAGCTCGTGATCGATGCGAATGAGGAGAAATATCGCTCGGTCAGCCTGCTGGAGCGTCTGGTAGAGCCGGAGCGCATCATTTCCTTCAAGGTTCCGTGGGTGGACGATAATGGAAAGGTACAGGTCAACAAAGGCTATCGTGTACAGTTTAACAGCGCGATCGGACCGTACAAGGGCGGTCTTCGTTTCCATCCGTCGGTCAACCAGGGCATCCTGAAGTTCCTGGGATTTGAGCAGATTTTCAAAAACTCCCTGACCGGTCTTCCGATCGGCGGCGGCAAGGGCGGTTCCAACTTTGACCCGAAGGGGAAATCCGACCGCGAAGTAATGGCTTTCTGCCAGAGCTTTATGACCGAGCTTTCCAAATACATCGGCGCTGACGAGGACGTTCCGGCGGGCGACATCGGTGTAGGCGGCAGAGAGATCGGATATATGTACGGTCAGTACAAGAGACTGACCGGCCAGTACGAGGGCGTTCTGACGGGCAAGGGCCTGACCTGGGGCGGCTCCCTTGTGCGTACGCAGGCGACCGGCTATGGCCTGATCTATATTCTGAACGCGATGCTCAAAGACCATGATATTGACATCGTTGGCAAGACGGTGGTCGTATCCGGATCCGGCAATGTGGCGATCTATGCGACAGAGAAGGTGCAGCAGCTCGGCGCGAAGGTTGTGGCCATGAGCGATTCCAATGGTTATATTTATGACGCGAACGGCATCAACCTTGACGTGGTAAAGGATATCAAAGAAATCCGCCGCGGCAGGATCAAAGAATATGTGGACGAGGTTCCGACCGCGGTTTACACTGAGGGCAAGGGCATCTGGACCATCCAGTGCGACATCGCCCTTCCGTGCGCGACGCAGAACGAGCTGAACCTTGACGACGCGAAGACCCTGAAAGAGAACGGCTGTATCGCAGTGGCGGAGGGCGCGAATATGCCGACCACCCGCGAAGCGACCGATTTTCTCCTCTCCCAGGGTGTACTTTTCCTGCCGGGCAAGGCGTCCAATGCGGGCGGCGTGGGTACCTCCGCACTTGAGATGTGCCAGAACAGCATGCGCAGAAGCTGGAGCTTCGAGGAGGTAGACGAGATGCTCCAGAGAATGATGAACGAGATCTACGAGAAGATCTCTGATGCGGCCAGACGCTACGGCGTAGAGGGCAACTATGTGACCGGCGCGAACATCGCAGGCTTCGAGAAGGTCGCGGACGCCATGATGGCACAGGGCACGGCACTGTAGTTGTATTATCTGTGCAGACAACGGCAACAGATACTGCTGCAGCAGATTGTGTTTGTGTAGCATATGACAGCATAGATTAGCTGCAGGGTTTTCATCAGCATCAGATTCTGGAGCGTTATTAAAAAGCGCTAAACGTTGTCTGTAGAAATAGCCTGTAGAAAAATACATACCTCCTGGCTTGTCTCTTTTGCTTATGAATATCAGCAAAAAAGCGGCCAGGGGGTTTTTCTATGCACAAATCAACCTGAAAAATCAAGAAAAAATTCATCATATTGCAGATGGAAAATATTTGCCATTTTTGATAAACTCTCTTCTGCGCCGGAGGAAAACGAAAGCACAGTACATGAAAATTTCAGAGTTTGTTAAAGAAATATTTAGAATAAAAACGCATTTTATTTCCAATGTCGGAATAAAATGTAAAAAGCTTAAGTGGATGGAGAATGCAGCACGTTGCAGGATATGCGTGATCTGAGCTGAGAAGAGCCGCGGCGTGGTGCATACAGTCGGAAAGGAATTACTGTAAAAGAAGAAAAATTGCCGGAGCATCCGGCGTGTCAGGAGGGATAAAGGATGTTTAGACAACATAGGAATATGGCTGCGTCGGAGTCCGTAACACTCGGGACGCGGAAGGAAAGGAAAGACTCGCAATCGAAAATGGCGCAAGCTTCCTCCATGCTCGCTTTGCGAGAGAGGCTCTGCAAAAGGAAAGAGCGCTTAGTTGAACGGAAAAAGGTGAGGGAGGCCAGAGCTGCCCGGATCAAAGCCACCCCAGGATACAAGCGCACGATCGAGGTACTGAATCGTTATTCAATCCTGTTTCACGCGCTGCTCTCCTGTGCGATCTGTTTTGTGATTGAGTGGGTTTCACGGCATTCGTTTCTGGAGGCCTGTGCGTTCATGGTGGACAGAAACCTGGTATTTCTGTACAATGCCTTCCTGGTATGGACCACACTCCTTTTTGTATACATAGTAAAAAGACGCGCTGCCGCGCGGACTCTTATCAGCGTATTCTGGCTGTTCCTGGGAGTGGTCAACGGAATCGTTCTCGCAAACCGCGTCTCGCCGTTCGGCTGGACAGACCTGTCGATGGTCGGCGACCTGCTGACGATGAGGAGCAGTTATTTCACGGACTGGCAGGCCGTGATCGCGATCGTGATTGTGGCGGCACTTTGCGTGATGCTGGCGTATTTCTGGGTGAAAGGACCGAAGTACGAGGGAAAGGCACATCGTGTTACCGGAGCGTTTCTGGCGGTGGCGGTCATCGCATTCGTTGTCCCCGGTGTGACAGACGCCGCGAAGAGCAACAATGTCCTGACCGAGTATTTTTCTAATCTGGCACAGGGGTATAAGGATTATGGCTTTGTCTACAGCTTCACCTCGAGCGCGCTGGATACAGGGATGAGCGAGCCGGAAGGATATTCCGAGGAGGCGATCGCTGCGATCCTTGCGAAATCCGCGGCAGAGTAGTATATAAAAAACGGAGGGCGCAAATGAAATTTCGGGAACGCTCACTGTAAAAAAAACACTATAAAGAAGCTGTAAGATGGTTTTTCTTTGATTGACAAAGCATTTTATGAACTATATAATGAAGGTCAGTGAGAGCAGCCGGACTCGTCCGCCTGCTCTTCTTTCGACTAGGATGGGAGGAAGGACAGATGAGCAGATTAATGATTATCGGCTGTGGCGGGGTTGCCTCGGTGGCGATCCATAAATGCTGCCAGAATCGTGAGGTGTTTGACGAGATTATGATTGCGAGCCGCACAGTAGCGAAGTGCGACGCGCTGAAGGAGAAGCTGATCCAGGACGGTCAGGCGGTTGACGCATTGTCAGGGAACACGGTTCAGGGCGGTCAGGCGGCTGATGCATTGTCAGAGAACACGGCTCAGGGCGGTCAGGCGGCTGATGCATTGTCAGGGAACACGGTTCAGGGCAGCCAGGCGGCTGACGCACGGCGGGAGACGCCGGCGATTTCTGCAGATTCCTGCGCAGAAAATATGGACACAGCTTCAAAGACGCCGACGAAGGTCACGACCGCGCAGATCGATGCGGATGATGTAGAGGCTCTGACGGATCTGATCCGTTCGTATCAGCCGGACGCGGTTCTGAATGTGGCGCTGCCGTACCAGGATCTGACGATCATGGACGCCTGCCTGGCGGCGGGGGTGCACTACATTGATACGGCAAATTATGAGACGGAGGATACCTCGGATCCGGCGTGGCGGGCAATCTACGAGGAGCGGTGCAAGCGTCTGGGCTTCTCCGCATATTTTGATTATTCCTGGCAGTGGGCGTATCAGGAACGGTATGAGAAGGCGGGGCTAACCGCGCTCCTGGGTACAGGCTTTGATCCGGGCGTGACCAGTGTGTATGTGGCCTACGCGCAGAAGCATTATTTTGACGAGATCCACACGATTGACATTCTGGACTGTAATGGGGGCGACCATGGCTACCCATTTGCAACAAATTTTAACCCGGAGATCAATCTGCGCGAGGTTTCGGCACCGGGTTCCTACTGGGAAGACGGCAAGTGGGTGGAGATTCCGCCGATGACGATCAAGCGTGAATATGAGTTCGCGGGAGTCGGCAAAAAGGACATGTATCTGCTGCACCACGAGGAAATTGAGGCTCTTGCAAAAAATATCCCGGGGGTAAAAAGAATCCGCTTCTTTATGACTTTCGGACAGAGTTATCTGACGCATATGAAGTGTCTGGAGAATGTCGGCATGCTTTCGACGACCCCGGTTCATTACAATGGGCAGGAGATTGTGCCGATCCAGTTTTTAAAGGAACTGCTGCCGGATCCGGCCTCGCTCGGCCCGCGGACGGTCGGCAAGACAAACATCGGCTGCATTTTTACCGGCGTCAGGGATGGAAAAGAGAAATCCCTATACATTTATAATGTCTGCGATCATCAGGAGTGCTATCGCGAAGTTGGTTCGCAGGCGATCTCCTACACGACCGGCGTCCCGGCGATGATCGGGGCGATGATGGTGGTGACCGGACAGTGGCGGCGGCCGGGCGTGTTCACAACAGATGAGTTTGATCCGGATCCGTACATGGAAGCGCTGAACCGCTGGGGTCTGCCATGGGTAGTGGAAGAGAATCCGGTATTGGTGGATTAGTCTTCGTAGTGGAAGAGAATCCGTTACTGGTGGATCAGTCTTCGTAGTGGAAGAGAATCCGTTACTGGCAGATTAGCCTGTGCAGAAGAAGACACGAGAAAGACAGAGAGAAGAACGGCACCGAAAATGGAATGGCGGAAGCGGACGGCTTCGGACACAGAGAAATGGTGTTTCATATGAACTGGGGACGATTATGCAGATAGATAAAATTCCAACACCTGCCTACGTAGTGGACGAGGGGAAGCTGATTAAAAATCTGGAGATACTGGAACGTGTGCAGGATGACACCGGGTGCAAAATTCTGCTTGCCCAGAAAGCGTTTTCGATGTTCTGCGAATACCCGCTGATCGGGAAATATCTGTCCGGCACGACAGCGAGCGGACTGTACGAGGCCAGACTCGGCCGGGAGGAGATGGGAAAGGAAAACCATATCTTTTCTCCGGCCTACCGGGAAAGCGAGATGGATGAAATCGCAGGAATCTGCGACCATGTGATTTTCAATTCCTTTTCACAGCTTCGGAGGTTTGGGCCGCGGTGCATAGGGAAGGCGAGTATCGGTCTGCGTATCAATCCGGAGTGCTCCACACAGGGAGGGCATACGATTTACGACCCCTGTGCGCCGGGCTCCAGACTGGGAGTCACGCAGGAAGTCTTTGACCGGGAAATGGAGACGTCAGGGCGTCTTCGTTCCATGTGGCCAAACGGTGACGGGGAACGGAACCCGGACATTTTGGAATGCGTGGACGGTCTTCATTTTCACACGCTCTGCGAACAGAACGCGGACGACCTGGAGGTGACTCTGGAGGCGGTGGAGCGACGTTTTGCCCCTTATCTGAAACAAGTGAAATGGCTGAATATGGGCGGCGGCCACCACATCACAAGGGCGGATTATGATCTGGAACGTCTGGAGAAATGCATCCGCCATATGCAGGAAACCTATGACCTGCAGATTTATCTGGAGCCGGGAGAGGCGGTCGCCCTGAACGCTGGCTATCTGGTAACAGAGGTTATGGATATTGTAGAAAATGGCGGCGCCACGACGCTGATCCTGGACGTGTCGGCGGCCTGCCACATGCCAGATGTGCTGGAGATGCCTTACCGCCCGCCTCTTTACGGCAGCGGAGAGCCGCATAAGAAGCCGTATACCTATCGGCTCTCCTCCTGTACCTGCCTGGCGGGCGATATTATCGGCGACTATTCCTTTGACAGGGAAATTCACCCGGGCGACCGGCTGTATTTTGAAGACATGGCGATTTATTCTATGGTAAAAAATAACACCTTCAACGGAATCGCACTGCCGTCGATCTGGGTGATGGAAGGCGGTGCGGCGCAAAATATGTCGCAGACAGGTACAGCGCACGGTATACAAAAAAAGCTGATTTCAAACAGTCCTGCTCTTGCTGATACAGGATGCGCGGCAGAGAAGCCACCGGAGGGAGAGTGCCGTCTCGTAAAAAAATTCGGGTATGCGGATTTTAGGGGGAGATTGTCATGAAATTTAAGGGGAGATTGCCCTGAAAAGCAGATGCTTCCACGGTTGCCGGCTGCCCTGATAGGGACTATAATGAAAAGGGATTAAAAGAAATTTAGTATATGGTATGAGAGAAGACTACAGGAACAGCGAAAAAAAAACTTTGCAGACAGCAAAAAAGGACGGCTTTCACATGCCGGGTGAGTTTGAGCGGCACCGCGGCTGCGTGATGATCTGGCCGGTGCGTCCCGGCTCGTGGCCGCATGGCGCGAAAGAGGCGCAGAGGACATTTATAAAAATTGCCCGGGCAATTGCGAAGAGTGAGACGGTATGGATGCTGGCTGCGCCGGAACAGGTGGCAGAGGTGCTAAAGGCCTTTGGGAATGTTGCGCCGGAACAGGTGACAGAGGTACTGAGGGCCTTTGGGAATGTTGCGCCGGAACAGGTGGCAGAGGTGCTAAAGGCCTTTGGGAATGTTGCGCCGGAACAGGTGGCAGAGGTGCTGAGAGCGTCTGAGAATGCCGCGCCGAATCAGACGGAGGCGTCTGGGCATGCCGCGACCGGTCAGGCTGGAACGGGGATCCGGTGTGCTCCGGATATCTATCTGCTTCCGATAGAGACAGACGACGCCTGGGCGCGTGATGTTGGTCCGACCTGCGTAGTCAGGGATGCCTGTGTGCCAAGAAAGATCAGCCCGCCCTGTCTGTCTGTTGGATCGAGAGAAGTACGCGGTATCGACTGGCAGTTCAATGCCTGGGGCGGGCTGGCAGACGGCCTTTACGCACACTGGGAAAAGGACAATCAGGCTGCCGCAGCGATCTGCGGGGCACTCGGGCTGGATTGTTACGACGCACAGCACTTCGTGATGGAGGGCGGCGCCATCCATTCAGATGGAGAAGGCACCGTCCTTGTGACGGAGGCCTGTCTGCTAAGTGCCGGACGCAACCCGCACATGACGAAAAAGCAGATAGAAGACACGCTAAAACAGTATCTTGGTGCAGAAAAAGTCATCTGGCTGCCGCGGGGCATCTGGCAGGACGAGACGAACGAGCATGTCGACAATATCTGTGCTTTTGTCCGTCCGGGTGAAGTGGTGCTTGCCTGGACAGACGATGAAAGCGACCCGCAGTGGGATCTGAGTAACGCGTCATTACGGACACTGGAGCAGGAGAGGGATGCCAGAGGGCGAAAATTGATCGTACATAAGCTGCCGATCCCGGCAAAGCCGGTCTGCATCACGGAAGAGGAGCTGGCGGGATTTGTATTTGAAGAAGGGGAAGACACCCGGGAAGCGGGAGAACGCCTTGCCGCGAGCTATGTGAACTTTTATATTTCAAATGGCGCGGTTATCGTGCCGCAGTTCGGGGATGAAAGTGACGCGCAGGCAGTCAGAATTCTGGGGCAGCTTTTCCCGGAGAGGGAGATCATTCCCATTTACGCCCACCCCATTATTGTCGGCGGGGGGAATATCCACTGTATCACGCAGCAGATACCGTAAGAATGACAGGCGGAACATTCTTTGAGGAATAACCTGGAGGAACGGACATGAGAAAAGCTACCATTGCCACGGTGCAGATGCGCTGCGGTACCGAAGTCTCAGAAAATATAGAAAAAGCGGACCGTATGGTGCGGCAGGCGGCAGGGCAGGGTGCGAACGTGATCCTGCTGCCGGAGCTGTTTGAACGGCAATATTTTTGTCAGGAGCGGCGCTATGAGTACTACCATTTCGCAAAGCCAGTGACGGAAAATGACGCAGTTCTGCATTTTCAGAAGACTGCCAGGGAGCTCGAAATCGTGCTGCCGATAAGCTTTTATGAGAAGGATGGACACAGCCTGTACAACAGTGCCGCAGTAATCGACGCAGACGGCACGCTGTTGGGAGTTTACCGCAAGACGCATATTCCGGACGACCATTATTATCAGGAAAAATTTTATTTTACGCCGGGGAATACCGGCTTCCGCGTGTGGAATACGCGGTTCGGCCGGGTGGGCGTCGGTATTTGCTGGGATCAGTGGTTCCCGGAGACCGCCCGCTGCATGGCACTTGAGGGAGCCGAGATGCTCCTGTTCCCCACCGCGATTGGCAGTGAGCCGATTCTGGAGTGCGACAGCATGCAGCACTGGAGGCGCTGCATGCAGGGACACGCCGGCAGCAACGTGATCCCCGTAGCGGCGGCGAATCGCATCGGGCTTGAGAGAGTAGAGCCGGCAAAAGCCAACGGTGGCCAGAGCTCCTCCCTTCAGTTTTACGGATCCTCCTTTATCACGGACGAGACCGGGGAACTGGTCGCCGCAGCCTCCCGCGACCAGGAGGAGATCCTCATGGTTTCCTTTGACCTGGACGAGATAGAAGACAGCCGAATGAGCTGGGGTTTCTTTCGAGACCGAAGACCAGGGATGTATGGAGATATCTGCCAGCAAGGCAGAAAATGCGAATAAACCGGCTGCGAAAAAATGCGAAAATGCGAAAAAATCGGCGAAAAAATCGTGAAAAAATCAAGAAAAAAATGATTGACACAAAATCAGATTCTTACTATAATGACTTAATGTGCCAATAATTTAGTGTGTCGGTCAGGCACATTGTGTTTAATAGATAGATAAATGTTCGAGCCATAGCCCCGGTAGGACATTTTCTTCATAAAGTCGTGCGCTGCAGACCAAAGGCAGGCGTGTGACAGACGGGAGGACGGAAATAAGCCTCTGTTTGCCCGGAAACTTACTGGAGAACCACCGCGACATCGGAAGACGACGGTGGCTGTGCTATCATTTCTTAAAAGGACGGATAGCTGATGATTTAAGGAGGAACCCTAATGAAGACAGAGATGGTTAATCCAGCCACGATAGAAAGAAAATGGTATGTAGTGGATGCCACGGATAAGACCCTGGGCCGTCTGGCATCAGAAGTGGCAAGTATACTCAGAGGAAAGAAAAAGCCGATCTTTACCCCCAACCTGGATATGGGTGATTATGTCATAGTCGTAAACGCGAAGAAGGTTCAGGTGACCGGCAGGAAGCTGGATCAGAAGATTTATTATCATCATTCTGATTATGTAGGAGGCATGAAGGAGACCACGCTGCGCGAGATGTTGGCGAAGAAGCCGGAGCGCGTGATTGAGCTTGCCGTGAAGGGCATGCTTCCGAAGGGACCACTTGGCAGACAGATGTACAAAAAGCTTTACGTTTACGCAGGTCCGGATCACAAGCATCAGGCACAGAAGCCGGAAGAGCTGACATTCTAAGAGGGAGGTAAAGAACATTGGCTAAGGAAAAATTTTACGGAACAGGCAGAAGGAAAAAATCAGTTGCCAGAGTCTATCTGATGCCGGGTAGCGGTAAGATCACGATCAATAAAAGAGATATCGACGATTATTTTGGGCTTGAGACCCTGAAGGTGATCGTTCGCCAGCCGCTCGTGGCGACCGAGACCCTTGGCAAATTTGATGTGCAGGTAAATGTTTACGGCGGCGGCACCACCGGTCAGGCTGGCGCGATCCGTCACGGCATTTCCAGAGCGCTGCTTCAGGCAGACAATGACTATCGTCCGACACTGAAGTCCGCAGGTTACCTCACTCGTGACCCGAGAATGAAAGAAAGAAAGAAATACGGCCTCAAAGCGGCTCGTCGCGCTCCGCAGTTTTCGAAGAGATAAAAATGCCGCTTGCGAGCATTTTTATCATTCGAACGAGGAAACTTGTTTCCGAGTACAGCAAGCGTTAATCGACCGAATAAGAAATGGCTTAAATGCCCGGGAATCCTTTATTTTCAAGGCTTTCCGGGCTTTTTCTTTGCTCAAAAATCGTTTGTCGGCGCTGTCCTGATTTGTCCTGATCTGATATCGTTTGTCATAAAAAATACTGTTAATGAAGTGGTCAAATTGAAAAAATCGAGGGAAAACTGTTAATTTAGTGGTCAAATTCAGCGCCTCCGGGAGGGCCTTTCCGGGAGGATTTCTGCCCCGGATTTTCAGAGCGGATCTCCTGCTTATCCTCCGCTCCCTTCCACTGCTCTCCGACTGCATCCGGCAGGCTCCTGATCTGTCGGGTTTGTCTGATTTTGTCCTAATCTGATATCGGCTATGTCGGATTCATTCGCCAGAATCGCGCGTGCTGTTTTATACATATTCTGCATTTGCGATTGCATCAATGCTGTAAATGCGTCGGCATCATGTCCGGTTGCCCATTTGGCCAGTTCGGCTAATTCTTCCATGCCCATTTCCCCCTTTCATATATTAGACGGATGAGGCAGCAAAAACGTCCCACGCTTTTTTTTATTTTTTTCGGGGCTAAATCCCCCGCATACTTTGCTTAAAATATTTGCCCTGAGAATATATTTCGGAAGCATTATAGTGTTTTGCATAGCGAATTACAACACAAAAATGAGGAATAAACAGCAGAATGTATTTCTCTTAGATAGCGTGAATGAAATGTAAAAACGTATTGCATGATGCTATACATTTTGCTATAATCACGATCAGAAAGGTGGTGTCGTAATGGCAGTAAAAAGTGCAAACGTAACAGCAAGGGTGGAACCGGAAGTGAAAAGCGAGGCAGAAGCAATTATTTCTGAGTTGGGTCTTTCTGTATCCACGGTTATTAATTCTCTGTATAAACAAATTATTCTCAGGAGAGGTATTCCCTACACCCTGACATTATCTGCGGAGCCGAAATCGGTATCGGAAATGTCAAAAGCAGAATATGATCTTATGATGAAAACAGGGCTTGAACAGGCAAAAAACGGGGAATCGTTAGATGCAGATGAAGTGTTTGATGAGCTTTTGAGGGAGATTTAGGCTAGTGAAACGATATAAAATAAA
>Ga0192263_1154_pt1 | contig 15396 bp, 15 predicted proteins | sample Koala_Koa23_I3_FD_131257 | JGI IMG/M metagenome (GOLD analysis project Ga0192263, IMG submission 131257) | Enriched cells from koala feces incubated with labeled cellulose particles, San Francisco Zoo, California, United States - Koala_Koa2-3_I3 ... | reverse complement strand
CATCTCCTTGTAGAGAAACGCCAGCTGCACGGACAGGTTGCCCACAGACGCTTTCTGCGAAACCGCATACTCGTAGAGGGCTTTCTTCCTCGTGGAATACGTCCACTGCGCCAAACCGTATCCGGCGGAATCCGAGGAGAAAGCGGTATAGGTGCCGCTGTCCACAGCGTCCGTGTATTCCTTATCCGTCATTCCCAGCTTGGTATTGTAGGTGTTCTGGAGATTGTTGGCGATGAGCGCCGATTCCGCATAGAGATTGCCCATCAATCCAGCGACACCGTAAGCATTGCCGATTTTGCCGTAGAGGTAATCCCACACGGTTTTCTCGTCTGCCGCCGTAGTCTGTGCCGCCAGCGTTGTGGTTGCTGCCGTAGTAGTCGCCGTATCATCGGTGATGTAGGAACACTGCGCCCAGTAATTCCAGTCAGACTGCTTGTAAGCGGTCTTGCAGACGCCGCTGGCATGGTTCTTCGCTTCATAGACATAACCGTCCCCGCCGTAGACACCAACATGGGTAATCTTCGTAGTGCTTGTGCCACGGAACACCAGCAGTCCCGCAGTCTTGGGGAAGGTGCTGATTTTGCCCTTGATGGTTGCCGCCGTGTACAGCCCGTTTGCCGACTTGTCCTGGGAGGACTTGTAGGTTGGCGTGGAGGTGGCGCTGTCGCTCCAGAGGTAGCCCTTAATCAGTCCGCAGCAGTCATGCACCCGCTTTCCGTACTGGCTTTTGAAATCGTCAGCCGTGTAATAGTCGGGGTACTGCTTTTTCTTCGCAGACAAGAGCGAGGCATTTGCCGTCTGCCCATAGGTTCCGTACCAGTACGGGAGTCCCACCTGCGCCTTTGCGTATGCCACCAGTCCTGTATTCGTTTTCGTTGCCATAATAATCACTCATCCTTTCACTTCATCATCGTCAGTTTCGCTGATTTCAAATTCCTTTTCGATTCCGTCATCCTCGCCGTCAGCGTTTACGGCGGGGAAATCCATGTGCGCCTGCTTGCCCTTGTTGTTGGCGATAGCGTGCTGGACGCCGTTTTTCACCATCCAGATTGCACCGCCTGCAGTCAGCGGCACTCCCGTCAGCTCCTGTACATAGCACCAGACAGAGGTGTCGGCAAGGTTGACGGTCGCCCATATCGCCATGACCACCATAATAAAAATGACGATGATCCAGCTAAGGACCATCGCCACGATAAACAGGTCGGACATATAGTTGATTGGGCTTTCACGCAGGAGCGCCACGACAGATTTCCGATTTTTCTTTTTCTTCTTTGCCATGAAAATCACCTCCCTATGGGCAAAAGAAAAGAGCGGCTGTGAAAAGTCGCTCTTCAAACTGCATAATTTCAATTGAAAATCTTTCTGAAAATATTCCTAACCAAAGGGCCTATGAAAAACACTTGCAAACACAGCGCCATTGGAAAACACTGCACGGCAGATGTTATCCATTCTATAAACCAGTCTGCAGTAAATCCATTATGCAGGAATGTCGCTATTAACGTGATTGTCGGCACAATGCAGCATACTGTAAAAGACTGAGTTGCAAGTATGGAAGCAATTGATGGCAGCGTTTCTTTTGACGGCAGAATATGTTCTGTAAGTTTAAGTGCAATTTTAGTGATAGCAAAAAATATCAGGACAAAAACTATCACATATTCCAGCCACATTTCTTTGATAGCTATTCCGAAGACCGAATATGAAAGGCCTCCCATTTTAATGGAAACCGTGTATACAGTCATTAGATAAACCATGCAAAATACCATCATCAGTGTAAAGACCACGCTTTGAAATTTTGTCTTTGGCATCTCGCCCCTCCTTTCCGCAAAAAAAGGAAAGCACAATGACATTTTGGCCTGTCAAGCACTTTCCTTGTATTTATTATACATTAAAAGTCGGTAGCGATGTAATGGGCAAAAAGGACAAAGGTTTTCAACATATATCTGCGTCAAAATGCACAATTCTGCATCTGGCAATTTAGTATAATGCTTTCAGTTGAGTCAGCCCTCCTCGTAGATATTTTCGATACCCTGCTGGGTCAGGAAATCATCCTGTTCCCGCTTGACCTTATCCGCATACTCCAAAGCGGCGTGCATATCGCCGTTGCAGTGGGTGTCGGGTATCCGCTCCAAAGCCTTTGCCGTAGCCGTGCCAAGCACAATGGCGGCGGAAACACTGCGGACAAGGAGTGTCTGTTCCTTCTCGCGGATTTTCTCCCGTCTTTCGGCTTCGGCTATGCGGTTCTGTTCATCGGCATCACGCTTTTTATCATGCTTTGCAATTCGCTGTTCAATGAGCCAGAAACAAAAAGCCGTCACAGCGGACGGCAGACAGGCAATCAAGATTGTCGATACAGTTCCCATCGGTTTTCCTCCTCTCATTCATTCTGCTTGGGCAGGTATTCCCACAGCCGCATATCTTCCTGCCCCAGCGACCACATACACATTCCCTTCAGCCCCCAGCGGTACGCCGCCTGGTTTGCCCAGTAGACAAGGCTGTCCACGTCCTGATAATACAGAATGGAAAAGCCGTCCGCATCGCCGAGGAACAGTCTGGAAATCCAGATGTTGATGTCCTTTGGTGTGATAACAGCCGTGTAGTCGCTGCCGCAGACCACATCGGTCATGGTGTCGGAGTGGAAGAAGTCATAATCGGAGGAGATGCTCTCGCTCCGGGTGGCGGATTCCTCCACATCGGAAGTCAGCGTGAACACTTGGAACTCCTCATCCCATGTGGCATTGCTCCGCTCGATTCTGCCGAAGGTGGCGGAACTTCCGTCCGGCATGGTCACATCAAAACATTCATACGGCTCATATGTCCAGGCATCCCCCAGACGGATGAGCTGACAGCAGACCTCGTTGTCAGAGCGAAGTCCCGCATAGCCGCTCACATCGCTGACTGTTGCCGTGAACCGTAGGGTGTTGCTGCTTGAAGAATACACACGTACCTTCGTCCCGCGCTTGCGCATCTCGATGGTGTACACGGTCGGATTGTCCCGCAGGTCAGCCTTTGCCGTGGTGGAGAACGAGGTGCTGTAGCTGCCTTTCAGGGTGCTGCCCTCATATAGCTCAATGCACTGGCTGTCATAATTGAAGCAGCAGAACAGCGTATCAAGGAACACACCCGCCTTGCCAGAAAAACCCGGCGGGAAGATAATCTGCGCACGAATGTGCAGGTCGTCAAAGCCGCTGTACTGCCATGCGAACTGCCCGTAGCCCTCCAACTGAGAGTAGGGTCTGCTGGAGGTATCCTCGGAATCCTGCCACACGTCCCATTCGCCGGAGAGCGTGGTGAAATAGCTGGTGAGCAGACCGTCTTTGAAGTCCTCGTACCAGATGAGCGCCGAGTCCGGCTTCCTGCGGAGCATTTCCAGCGTCAGCTTAAAGCCCGTATCGGGACCCACCATATCACCGTTCACATCCATGAACTGGCGGGGAGCAAGGGTAAAAGTCGCATCTCCGGCAGTCGGATATTCCTCAAATGCCGAGCAGACGCAGAAACCGTAAAACTGCGCGCCCTCTACATCCACGGATGCCACGATGGTGTGTGTCCCTGCCGATAGTGTCACGCTGCTTTTGAGCGTGATCCAGAAGGTTGACCTCCAGTAAGGCCACCACAGTCTGTCCTCCGAAAAGTGGATGGAAGAACCGTCCAGCGACACATAGATGCCGTTCTTATCCCAGAAGGGGTAGCAGAGCCGCACCGCCACATCGTAGGTTCCAGCCGTGTCAACAGTAAAGGTGTAAGTGACAGAGCCACTTTCGCCCAGCGTGATATAGCCGTCATACTTGGTGATAACGCCGCTGTAGGAGTCGTAATCATCGCCGGAGCGTTCCACAGCCACATCTCCGAATGATGTGTACTGCTGCTTGGCGTATGCCACGAGGTAATTCCTGCCGTTGTACGTTCCACCCATTTGGGGGTAATTGTAATCCGTGGCGTCCTGTCCTTCCATGAAATCGTACACATGAGGAAAGGCATAGGGAACCATGTTGTCGTCGTCCCAGTATGCCACGATAGGGATGAACGGCTGCGGAGGAGCATCGTCCGTGAAGTTGTACTTACCCGTCATCCAGTATTTCGCCGCATAGTAGGTGTTGGAGGTTCCCCGATAGGTTTTGCCGAGGTTCTCCGGCGTATCGTAAATCTGCCAGTTCCAGCCGTAGGCAGGCATACCGAGGAACACCTTTGACGGCGTCATTACTGTGACGGCATAATCGTAGATGCCCTCCAGCCAGGAGCGGGGAGATACAGGGCCCGGCGCAGAGCCTGCCCATGCCATGCCGTAGCTCATGATAGCTGCGGTATCGCAGTAGTTGTTCAAATCCCCATAAACACACCAGTTTTCGCCGCCGACCGAACCGTTGACCGAGGTCATACCCGGCAGGCAGATATTGACCAGCTTGGTGCTGTCGTAGGCTTTGACCGCATTGTAGATATTTTTGAACATCGCCGTGGATGCCGTTGCCGTAGAATAATCATCGCCTTTCTCCAGGTCAATGTCGATGCCGTCACAGAAGTCGTATTCCTCCATGATACGAATAAGCTCAGTCAGAAAGGTATCCTGCGCGCCGTCTGTGTTGTCCCGCAGAGCCGCAAAGATGCTGTTTGTTCCGTCATTGGAAACCGTCAGCAGCCACTTGATGTGCGGCCATTTGTTGATGTAGGTGCGCATGGTGGAGCCGGTGGCAATCGAAACGCCGGATTCATATATTTCTCCGCTGGCATTGACCTTGAAAGAGAACAGTCCAATCTGGCTGATTCGGTCACCGTAATCACGGAGCGCCTGGTACATTCTGGTGTTGCCCATGAATGTCCAGACCATTATTTCTTTGCCCTTGAGTAAATCCATCGAAATCACCTCCAAAATGGGCGCAAAAAAAGAGCAACCCCTTCATAAGAAGTTACTCTTTTATCTGCTTATCCGTTTTTTATGCCAGATTGGTCTTTATCCACCCATTCAGTTTGCCGGAGGCTTCGTTAATCCCGTTTTTTATAGGATATACAAGGTCAAGTTTCGATACAATCGTATTTCCTGACAAAGTCTCCTCATAGTTTTTCCATGTGTTCCTCAGATTGCCGCCATTGCATACAAACAGATAGACCTTTTTCCCGCAGAGCTTATTTTCTTTCAGGAACGTATTGATTGGAGGGGCATAGGTTCCAAACCAGCAGGGGCAGCCGATGATGATATTATCATACTGTGACAAATCGACCGAATAGCTTTCAAGCTCCGGTGTTTTGGTCATGTACACCTGCATTCCGCCCCACACGAACCGGAACAGACCTTTACTGATTTTCTCTTTCTTCGGCACCAGTCGAAGGACATCCGCATCAATGACTTCTTTCATGCCTTTTACCAGTTCCTCTGTGTTCCCTTCATAGGAATAGTAGACGATTAAATTCTTCATAATCCTTTCACCTCATCGGTCATAAATTCCTCGATGCATTCAATCAAGGTTTTCAATTTCAGAATCTCACTTGAACCTGTGATATGGTAATAATTTTTTGTCCCGTCTTTTTCGACAGATACGATATTTTCATCCATAAGCAGCTTCAAATGATGTGACACTGCGGGTCTGGACAAATGCACCCGTTTGGCTATCTCCTCAACGCGCACACCGCCCTTAGTGCAGTTATCCATCAAAACCAGAAGGATTTTTTGCCGATTTTCATCGGAAACAGCATTTAGAATTCTTCTGGATGCCTGAAATTCCTGCTTGATACGTTCTATTTGCTCATCATGCTTAGGATTCATATCTAATCACCGCCACATCAGTTCGTTGGTTTAAACCTATTATAATTATACTCGGAATCGATATCCCATGCAACATTCGGAAAGCAATTAGAACGGATGCGGGTGAAATTTTTATCAAGCTCACCTTTTTACACTGTCCTGCATTTGCTGAATTGTGAACAGCAACCGTGCCGACTTCCCGTCCTCCAGCGTCACATTGTGCTTGGAATCCCATGCGGCGCTGTACTGGTAGAAACCTTTCTTCATGAAGATGTCGCCGTTCTTCGTGCATTCCCTCGCAGTGGCAAGCAGAGCCACATCATCCCCGGCGGATATCGCCTTTGGGAAAGACACCTTGTGACCGCCTGCGCCCTGGGACAGCTCCACACTTCCCGCTGACATATCGTCCTTTGGATAGAGGTGGATGTCCAGCCCGGCGGATACATCACCGAGGTTGAACAGGATAACGGTCGCCTTGGAGCGGATGATGCCGTTGTACCAGACCTTGCTTTCATTTTCATCATCGCCGTCCCAGTTTGCCAGATAGCCGTCCTTGGTGCATGGCGTGTATCCCGTCAGGGACGGTCCTTCCTGCAGCATGAGGTCGGTGATCCAGAGGGTGCCGGTGCAGTCCGCAATGGTAGGCTTTACGGTCACCGACACCACCCGTTTATCCTCTTTTTTGTTGACGGCTTCACCAAGCCGTATAAAGGTTGGCATCAGCCGTCACTCGTCCATTGGATTTCTGACGGGTGTCCTACCCACCCGGTCGCGAGGCTCCCGTCCTGGAGCATGATGTCCGTTATATAGAAACTGCCCGTGCAGTCGATGACGCAGACACGGACGGTTATGGACGAGATACGCTGGGAGGAATCCTCCGGCGTAATCTTTGCTGTCGTCTTTGAAAAATACGCCATAGAAAATCCCTCCCATCAGTACAAATCAATGAAGCGGCTCTCGGTCGTGCCGTCCTCATATTCAATAATCACTTCGATACCCACCTGCGAGTCATCGGAGAGCTTCTCCAAGTCCTCTGAGCCGAACTGCGCCGAAAGCGTGTAGGTGGAACAGTTGGCCGGATAGACCGTCTGGCTCATGCTCTTGGTGGTATCTGCAGCGCCCTCTGCTTTGAAGGACGCTGTGCCGCTGACTCCGTTTTCCGCATCTGCTTCAAAGCCGGAGTTCGTCCAGTAAGCCATGTCATTGTCCGCTCTGGAATTGAGCAGATGATTGAACGGCACAAGGTCGGCGATGTCCGTGCTGGATACCACGCTGACGCCTGACAGCTCATCGGCGGCATTGTCCCATGCGCTGGTGGAACTGCCGAGGTTCTTCAGCGTGGTGGAAAGCTCCAGCACCGTGTTCCACGGCTCCTGCAGATTGTATTCCCTGCGAACGACTCTGGTGGTAACCGAGATACCGAGGTCTTTATCCTCCACGCGGACATAATCACCGAGCGCCCACGATTCATGGGCATAGTCCGTCAGCACCGACAAATCCATCGCATCCAGCACATAGGAAATGGTCGGCTCACAGTAATCGGCAAGCCGCATCTTGGCGTACTCCAGCATCTGATAAGGGTTCGTGAATGAGGAGCAGTCAAGCGATGAGATGCGCACTTCGGAGGAATACGAAAAATCCTCCACATAGGCTTTGCCGTCGTTGATGTCGGCAAAGGTCATGCCGTCTGCGCCGTAAGCGTAAAGGCGGGTGACAAGGCTCGTGGTATCCACCGTCCGCTCGATGTCCTTCATATTTTTGCGGTAGGAAAACAGAGCGCCGCTGTCCGAGCCACTGAAGGTATAGAGATGCACCAGCCGGTTCGGACAGTCAAATACCAAATCGCCGCCGTGCAGGTCAGCCACCTGCCGCAGGATGGAGAGCGCATTCGTCTCAGAGCAAGTCCATGTCCGCTTGGTGGAAACCGTAACCGTTCCCACGCTCCATTCGGTGCCTTCCAAGGCATATGCCATCGCTTCATCGGCGGTCGCCGCGTCAAATTCCTTTTCTTCCTTGCGGACGCTGTAGGTCAGGTCGTAGAACTCCGCCTCGGCATACACGCTGGTGATAATCGTGCCGTCCGTATCCCTGGTGTCTGTCACCGTGCGGATGATATAGACATCGTCCACAATCTGTATTTTCTTTTCATTATCAATATAGCTCCGCTTGTCGTCCTGGAACGGGATGGAGAAGGACAGTGTATCCTCACCGTTGACTTCACCTGTCAGAATGATGTCGTAGGCATTTTCCAGAACAGCCTCCCATGCGCCGTTGCTGTCCAGCACCACAGGTCTTGCGTAGCCGATTTTTTCATAGGCGGCTTTCGCTATATCATAGAGCCGGATGTCCGTGATTTTCGGGGTCTGGCTCGTGTCCGTTGTGGTCAGTGTCATGCGGAATCGAATGTATGCGGCATTGGGTGATTCCAGCTTGCCGTTGGTTCCGATATCCGCCCAATCGCTCCATGTTTCCAAATCGTCCGATGTGGAGGTCTGTATATCCGTGACCGCAGTCGTGCCGGATACATACTCGCAGGAGACGGATACCCGTCCGCTGCCGGAGAGATTGCATTCCACTGCAGAGGTGTAGAGCGTACCCTCTGTAGGATATACGCTGTCTGTTGCACGGAGCGTCACATTGGGAGAATCGGTCAGTGCATCCACATCACCGCTCATGACGCCGCCGTTGGCAAGGAGTCCCGCAAGAAAATAGTTCTTCAAATCCTCGGCGGTCAGTTCCGAATCCACGTCCAAGAACCAGTCGTCAAAAAAGCCTGCGTAGTAATAGGTGTCGGAGTGCATTCCCCAGATGAGGTCTGCTGTGCAGGAAGGGTTCAGCGTTCCTGTGAAGGTCATCACATCGGAAATCTGCACCGTTCCAGCGTCCTTGTCGCCGATGACATACCAAGCCTGCCCGTTATCCGGCTCGATGACTGCGGCGATAAAATACCACACGCCGCTGCTCAGCTTGTAGGAGCTTGACAGCGTGGTGTCCAGAATCAGACTTCCGGATGAATTGTATAACATCAGCCTCGGTCTGCCGGAGTAAAGGGAAAGATACAGAATCGGCTGCCCCGGACCGTAGCGGGTATTGAATATCGGGCAGTAGGTGTTGCCCACCGAATAGGTGGTGGGGTTTATCCAGCCGCCCACGATGATGCGCTCACCGATATTCTCAAAAATAGAGCCGTCATTCTCCACATACAGATAGGACTGCTCCGTGGTCGGACTGGAGATATTGATTCTGGCGCAGTTTCCTTTCTGGCTTTCCACCAGATTGGCGGTCGTGCCGCTCCAGTTGATGAATTTCAGTGACCGCCCACAGCCGGAGGAGTCGGAAACGCTGTCGTCATCGTCCACCGTACTTTCGTTGAACCGCCACAGACCGCTCTTGGCATATTCCGCAGGGAACTCGCCTGTGAAGTCAGGTTGTGTATTTAATATGGTTTTCAGCGCCACCGCTCATCACCTCCATCTGCTTTTTGCCTGAATGGTCAGGCTGGTAAAAGTCGCATTGTTCGTTTCAATCGTGATTGTGTTGTCCTCAACCTCTAAGGTCGGAAAGTTCAGTTCATCAATATAAGGCAGACCGTTCCGCAGGATGTTGCCGTCGCTGTCCGTCACATAGGCAGTCATTTTATCCGTATCCACAACAAAAATCTCGTCTGCCGTCAGGCTTGCCCCTGCGATTTTCAGTTCCGAGTTGTTGGTGGTGATGGTGATATAGCTGCTGGAACTGCTGCCGATCACGCCCTGCAGGAGATACACCGGGTCGGAGGCAACATTGCCAAGCTCCCTCGTGACTGTATCCGTGCCTTCCTCCGTGATTTCAAAGACCTCATCGTCTATGGCATAGCCGAAGGGGTCTGGACAGAAAAAGGTCAGGTCAAATTCCGAGGAGCGGCGCACCACCTTGCTGAAGGTCACGCCGTCCTGGAGTCTGGCGTAATACACCCGCTCCGGCTCAGTGTCGAGGACGAGTGCGCACACACCCTTGTCTGGGTTCAGCCAGTCCACGATGGCGTCCTTTGCCGCAAGGAGCGCCGCATCCGTTTTCTTCGGAAGGATGAAGCAGGATATTTCGATAACACGCTCGGAAAGGGAGCTGCCCAGGTCGAGCAGTCCGTTCTTTCCCGAAATCTCCACCGTATAGTTGTTCAAATCCGGCACACGGTTTTCCTTCGTCATTTTCGTAAGGATACCCATGCTTTTGGATGCCGTTCCGTCAAACGTGAAGCCCATTTTTCATCCCTCCTTTAAGTGTATCCGTTGGCGCGGCGGGTGGTCTGCAGCTGCTTGTATAGCTGCTGGGACACCTTTCGGATATCATCCTCGCTGCGCACATTCATTTCTTTGATTTCAATCAGCGGACCGGTTGTGGTTTCACTGCCTGCCGCAGAACCGGAAGATGTGGAAGAACCGCTGTCCCTATCGGATGCAGCCGTGATTGTTGCGGTCGGACTGATAGTCATATCAGACGCCACATCGTCCATTGCACTCTGTATCATGCTTCGGCTGTTTTCGATGCCCTCGGCAAGCTGCCCGATGAAGTCCGGCATCCACTCGTCAAAATCGGTCAGCGGTCCTTCGTCCGGCACGGAGAAGTGCAGCACCGAGCGTATTTTGTCCGCCACGCTGGTCACGGCATCGGACACTTTGCTGATGCAGCTCTTGATGCCGTTTACAATGCCGTTGATAATATCAGCGCCCCAGCTGAATGCCGAGGACGCCAGATTTTTAATGTAACTTACCGCCTTGTCGAAGCCGGATTTTATCGTATTGTAGATGCCGGATATTGTGGTGGAAATGGCACTCTTGATGCTGTTCCAGATACTCGACACCGTACTCTTGATAGAATTCATCACGCTGGTGATAACGCTTTTGATGCTGTTCCAGACGGAGCTTACCACCGAGCTTATAGCGTTCAGCAAAGTGGTAATCACGGACTTGATGGCATTCCACACAGTCGTGACCACTGATTTTATCGCATTCAGCACTGTTGTTATGACAGACTTGATTGCATTCCAGACCGTGGTGACCACCGATTTAATACTGTTTAAGATAGGCGTCAGGAAGGAAACGATGGCGTTCCATACGGTCGTGATGGTGCTTTTGATTGCCTCCATCACATTGCTGACCACTATCTGAATTGCCTGGAATATCGTATCAAACAGGTACCCGAAAGCAGTCACCAGCGGTTCAATCACAGACCAGATGCTGTTCCATATTCCCGTGATGGTATTGTAGATCGCGTTCCACACAGTCGATACCACGGAATAAATGGCGTTGAAAATCGTGGAGAAAAACGTGCTGATTGCCGTCCATACCGTAGTCGCCGCCGTCTGTATCCCGGTGAGTATGCCAGAGAAAAAGCTGCTGATGCCGTTCCAGATGTTCTCAAAGAATGTCTTGATGCCAGACCATACTTCTTCCCAGGAAGTGCCAAACCATCCGAGAACCACATTCGCTACATTTTTTATAACATTGAGATAGTTCTGGAACGTGGAAACAATGAAGTCCCATATGCCGCCGAATATCTCTTTAATGCCCGTCCACATCTGCTCCCAGTCACCGGTAAATAGACCGATAAATACATCCAACAGCCCCATGATTACATCAAGCACCACCGACAGAATATTGGATATCTGCTGGAACACACCCTCAAAAATCGGAGCGAGGAAATTGCAGAATTCTTCCCAGATACCCTTTAATACATCAAGCGCGCTGCCCATACCGTCAAAGCTAATGCCAAGGTCGGCGAACCGCTCTTTGATACCGTCCACGAACTCGGTTATCTTGGACACGATACCGTTCCAGATGGATGTTATCTTTTCTCGGAACTCCTCATTGGTGTTCCACAGGGTAGCGAATGCCGCCACCAGCACACCGATGACTGCGACAACAGCCACCACGGGAGCCGAGATGCCGCCGATGGCGGTCACCAGCTTTCCAATCATGCCCGTGCCAGTCTTGGCGTGGTTCACGATTTTCAAGATGCTTGTGCCGAGTGAGGAGAAGCCCTTCATTGCCGTACCCACAGTGCTTATCGTTTTTCCTATCACAATAAGCAGCGGACCGATTGCTGCCACCAGCAGTCCCACCTTTACGATGGTTTCCCTCGTTCCTTCGTCCATGTTGTTCAGCTTATCCACCAGATTCTGAATCCAGCTGACAATGCTCTTGATGGTAGGCATCAGGATTTCACCGAAGGAAATGGCAAGCTCCTGTAACTGCGATTTCAAAATGGTGAGCTGCCCGGACAGGTTGTCCTGCATAATCTCCGCCATATTTTCCGCTGTGCCAGTGCAGTTCGCCAGCCCCTCCTGGTATGCCTGAAAACTGCCGGTGCTTTCACCGAGAACGGTCATGAGTTCCGACTGCGCCGTTTTGCCCGCTACCACATAAGCAAGGTTCGCTTTTTCCTCATCGGTCAGGTCAGCCCAGATGTCCTGCATCCCGGAGAGGATGTTGGATAGGGAGTTGACATTGCCCTCTGCGTCATAGACCTCAATGCCGTAGCTTTCCAGCATATCCGTACAGCCGCTGGTGTTGTTGCCGAGACGGGTCATGATAGAGGACAAAGCCGTACCGGCCTCGCCGCCCTTGATACCTGCGTCAGCCATAACCATCAGCGCCGCTGTTGTCTCATCCAGACCGTAGCCCAGCTGGGTGGCAGTCGCTGCACAGTTCTTGTAGGCTTCGCCCAGCTGCTCCGTGCTGGTGTTGGAATTACTCATGGCATACGCCATTTTATCCACCAGAGTGCCGGAGTCAGCGGCAGTCAGTCCGAATGCGGACAGGTAGTCCGTCACGATGTCCGAGGCGGTCGCCAAATCCATCTCGGATGCGGCGGCAAGGTTCAGAATGCCGTCCAGACCTTCAATCATCTCATCCGCAGACCAGCCTGCCAAGCCCATGTAGGACATGGCTTCTGCCGCTTCGGTTGCGGAGAACTTGGTGGTTTCACCGGCTTCACGGGCGGCCTCTTCCAGCCGTTCCGTATCGCCCTCAAGGTCGGTCGAGGACGAACTGATGAGGGATTTGACCTTGCTCATGGCGGTTTCAAAATCCGCCGTGGTGGTCACCGCCGCCGTGCCGAGTGCAACAACGGCAGTGGTCACACCGAGCAGCTTTGTTCCCACGCCTGAGATGGAATCGCCCACCGATTCAAGTTTTTCTCCGGCTTCACCGATTTTGACGAGAGCCGCATTGGACTCCGCCGCCTGGTCAGCCAGGGATTTCAGCTTTTCTTCCGTGTCCACGATTTCACGCTGGAGGGCATCGTACTGCTCCTGTGTGATTTCCCCGTTTTGGAGCTGTTCGTTTGCCTGCTCTGCGGCAGTCTTTAATGTAGTCAGCTTTTCCTTTGTCTCGGAGATAGCTTCTGTCAGGAGCTTCTGTTTCTGTGTCAGCAGCGTGGTGTTGGTGGGGTCGAGCTTTAAGAGGTTATTGACGTCCTTTAGCTGTGACTGCGTCGATTTTATTTCAGAGTTGACCGATTTCAATGCGGTTTGCAGCTTGGTGGTATCGCCGCCGATCTCCACGGTAATACCCGCGATTCTGTTTGCCATGTAGCCCCACCTCCTTCGTTAAAATCTGTCCATCTGCTCCTGGGTAGCCACCGCAGGATAGTTATACTCATCATTGTGGCTCTCCACGAACATATCGTTGACCATGCCGATTGTGAGCAGGTCAAGGTCACGGATTGAAATCCCTAACTGGACGCACCGCAGCAGGAAGAGCGGAGTCGTTATCTCCCTGCTGCTTTTCTGAAATTTTGCTTGGACTCCGCCTGTGTCTGTGTGTTCAGCCCCCACAGTTCAATGAGCTGCGGCAGAACCTGATAGATGGAGAAGGTATTGTACTGCTCCAGCCATTCATCAGGGGAATCCGGCACGGACGGGTCGGCGTGCTTTGCCATCACCCATGCCAAGTCCTCGAACATCTCCAGACTGAACATATCGAGGTTGCTGTTTTCCTCGTTACCGTCGCCCACGCTCTTTTCGAGGGAGCGCAGGTCTTTGTAAATATCCCTGCCGAACTTGATGCGGTAAATCCTCGGAATCGCCGCACTTGCACGGAAGGTGGTGTCGATGCCGTCAATGTTGATTGTTTTTGTTACTGCCATGATAAAATTCCTCCATTCATAGGAAGAGCGGAGCTTAAAGCTCCGCCCTCAGTCAGGTTAACCCTCAGTGCCATCCGACTCTGCTGTGATAGTCGGCTCATACACTGACTCAAACCATGCATCGTAAACGGTGCTGTCTGTGCTAAGAGCAGTCTTTGCCTTGACATATCCGTTTGCCAGCGGCAGTGCCGTCAGCGACAGCGTATCGGTCTGTGGTTCCTTGGTATCCTCCGTGGTCGCACTCTCGATAGTCGGACGGGAGCAGGTGCAGTTGTACAGCACATGACGTGTCTTGTGCTGGTCGCCGTTGAACTCAAAGAGCAGAGCGAAATGCTCCACCTCTACATCGGACTGCTCCACCAGTACACCGTTATCGTCCTTCGTTTCGTGGAGGATGTCTGTCAGGAAGTCCTCCGGGATGAGCGCAATCTCCAGATCCCCGCTGTAGCCGTTGTTCGCAGCCAGCACCACATAGATGGAATCATCTGCGTACCACGGCTCGGATTCGCCCTCCGCATCCAGCGACAGGTTGACTGCGCCCGGAATACGGACGGGAGTGGCGAAGGTGGGGTTCATGTCATCGTCAAAGGTGACCTTGGCGTAGTAGACATTTTTCAGGCCAAATTTGACCTTGTTTGCTTTGTCAGCCATAGCTTTTTACCTCGCTTTCAAAAAATACAGCCCCCTACACTGTGACGGTATAGAGGACTTCATACAGTTTCTCAGATTCAATCCAGACCTCGGACTTTTCATAATAAAGCTCGTTTTCGGTCAGGATTTCTTCTATTTTTTCTTCCAATTCCGGGTCTTTGTAATCGGTATAGACCTCGATATCCAGCTCGTTGCTGCTTAAATATACGATGTTGTCCGCTCCGAAATTATCCGACCTCGGATATAAAAAACAGATAAATGGCGGGTCAGGCGACTCGCCCTCGGCAAAGTGGTCGTAGGCATAAGAGATGCCCATGCTGTCCAGCATTGCCATTACTTCATCGTGCGTCATAGGCGTCATCCTTTCAGAGCGGATTCAATCAGCTGTTCCAGCATCTCCTCGCCGTTTTCTTCTGCCGGTGCGATATGCGGATAGGCTTTCGTCCTGCCGCCGCCACGGTTGGCGTGTCCCTTTTCCAGAAGGTGCGCCAGCTGATAGCGATTCTTGGAGTAGACGGTCATCTGGAGACTCTGCGAATCCTCCGACGTTTTCTTGGTCGTCCAGCTTTTCGCATAGGCACCTGTATCAACGGGAGCGTTCGCCGAGATTTCCTTTTTGACCGCCGTGGCTGTTTTCTTTACAGCGGCTTTCATATCCTCGGCGGCAAGGTCGGCGTATTCCTGCAAGCCCTCATTGATGGCGTCCGCCATCTCCTCAATGCTCACTTTTTTCGTTGACATCAGCTGTCCCTCCGTTCCTTTTCGCAGGTGATTTTCAGGGATTTGTGCTGGTAGTTCATCCTGTCAACAGCCGTAATGTTATACGGCTCATCCCGGAACATCACCCGATAGTGGGTGTTGTCCAGTTCCGCAAGCTCAGAGCA
>Ga0192263_1153_pt1 | contig 15577 bp, 11 predicted proteins | sample Koala_Koa23_I3_FD_131257 | JGI IMG/M metagenome (GOLD analysis project Ga0192263, IMG submission 131257) | Enriched cells from koala feces incubated with labeled cellulose particles, San Francisco Zoo, California, United States - Koala_Koa2-3_I3 ... | reverse complement strand
CAACGGTTGCTTTCGCCGCCCATTGCGATCCCAGCAGATAAAAGTCTTTTGATTCCAGCGGTCGCAGCGTCGATGATAAGCTGTTTTTTATGCAGTTCCCTCTGTTCCCATGTAACTTTCCCCATTCGTCGCTCTCCTTTTCAGTGCGTTGTTGCAGGCATAACGGCGTCTTCCTGGATTTATTCGGAACATATTCTTTTTATTCTTGTATAGTATAGCAGAAGTATCCGCGGATTGCAATAGTTTGGGGAGAATAATTTACAAAAGATAAGATTACAATAAGAGCATCATCGATGTCATCAAAATAAGAAAACTCAAAATCCCGGACCGTATTGTTCTTTGCACTGGTTTTAAGCCGCTCCGATTTCATCAAAATATGCTCTTTTGAGTTCTCGGGAGTTTAGCGCCTCCCTTGTGCAGCAATTCAAAATCATCAAATTGATCCATGCCATATTTCTTTAATATCTTATCAATATCCCTTCTTTTCGGATCCGGGAGGCGGCTGGAAAATGTAGGGAACAATTTTTCACTCGTATACACGGTATCTGTTGGAAAAGCTTTCAGTTCCAGATAACCATCCTTTTTAGCCTGATCATAGTCTCCATAATATTGAAACTCATATTGTTTTCCACGAGTCAGTTTCCCTACAATATAATTTCTTCTCGACCGCGGGTTTCTCCACTTCAAATATAAAATATTACTCATTGAATGCCTCCTGATTCTTTTAACATCTTTATTTTCGACTTCAGAAAATTACGAATAAGCAAGTTCTTTAATCATATCAACGCAATAATGCTTCCCGGTTTCTTCATCAACCATACTGTTTTCATCGTACTGTGGAAATTTTCTATTAATAAATCCAATGCCTTCTGTAAGCGTTTCCGATTGTCTTCTGGCAAGATAGCTTATACTGGCTATTCTGCCATTTCGAATTCCAATATCAACCTTTGCCGTCTCAACACCAAGAATTACACCAAGCTGCGCAGCAATATGCTCTGAAATATGTTCGGTTATCTGAAACTCTTTCCCGAATCCTTATTCAAAATCCTGTGCCAGTTTCTTCCTGCGCTCCTGCAAAAGCAGTACCACCGCTGCTGAACAGGATAAGAATTATGAACCACGTTCCGGCAGGCGTATTGTCACCGGTCTGCACAGATGCGTTCGTTTCTGATTCAGACTCTCTTTCCGCAGCCGCAATCTCACTTTCAGCAGCCTCGCTTTCGGTCTCGGCACGGCAGAGCTTTCGGTCTCGGCGTTCTCAGTAGTGGCTTCCGTTGCTGTCGCTTCTGTTTCCTCCCCTGCTTCCTGCCAGGCAACCGCTACAGGGGACAATCCCATGAGGGTGACAACTAAGCCGTCGCCGGTCTTTCTAATTGTGGGCGTCTCTGTTCCTCCTGCCGTGATGCCCAGCCGGGACGAAGTCTCTGTGAACATATGCAGCACAGTAAATTCATAGCTGCTGTCTGTTCCTTCAGGGTAAGGCAGGGTCACGGTAATGCCCGTTGCGGGGAAGTTGTCTGCTGTGGCGTTAATCCACTTTCTATCGTTGATCCGGTACTGCTGCACCACATCATACACGAGGGCGTTATCCGCTGTATATGCCGTGCCTACCGTGACACGACTGATCAAATCCAAAATAAGTTCATCAACACTGGAATACAGGCTCTTCAGCCCTTCCGGCACGGCAGTCAGTCCCTGAACCGTTGTTTTTGTGCTAAGATTTTCATCCGTTCCGTCAATGACCCTGATGGCAGTGTAATCCGTCTTGTAGCTGTCGCCGCAGTTCGTACAGGTGTAAACGGTGTATCCCTGTTCCGTGTAGGTTGGTTCGGTTATGACCGCTTCAACCCCATTCCTCTAAACTTCCTGTAAACTTTCCCTCTGTTTTTCCAGGTAGCGGAAGATACCGTCAACGGTTTCCTTCGCCGCTTTCTTAGAATCGGTATCGTTCGCGATTTTCTGTAAGATAAAAGAACCGCAGAATGAATTTTCTGATCTGACCTTTCAAACCCATTCTTTTTTGCTTAAGGGTTTGATATAGTTCTTTTTCAAATCACGGGTGCTTCCAAAAAATGCCTTTTCTGATTTAGAAAACGTGTTATTCTCCAGTTTGAGTTTTACTAATTCAAGAGTGCAGAACAGGTCAGCTACTTGAAAAAGTTTATACTCAGATGGCATAACCCTGCGAAAAACAGGATTCGGAAGCAAAGCGTTAAAAACAGAGGAAAGTATTTTGCTAACCTCAACTTGTCCATTATCATAGTAGATTTTCACATCATCAAAAGACAAAAAAGAATCATAATGTTCTCTGATGAACTGAGCAATCTGCTTTGACAATCTTCCTGTTGCATCAACCACATTCGGGAAATGTTTTTTCTCTATGTAAAAGCACTTGTATCGGATGTCTATTTGGCGAATAAAGGCAACCATTTTGTTGAATATTCTCCGCCGCTCATCAATGGAGAAGTTTGTATATATCTCCTCTTTACGAATGATAGGTCCGGTATGTATGCACAGGTTATTCAGGCTTAAATATGAAAGCTCTTGATTCAGTTTCAAAACAGCAGGCTGAATATTTTCTTCCTGTTCATGAAAAACCATTGCAATTATGTAATACGGTGAATGATAATCATACTCTCCAAAATCACCAGATTCATCAATAAATACGCTTAATTCTTTCAATGCAGGGCACCTCTATAACATCTGTAAAGAAAAATGGCGGGGAACTTCCCCGCCCGCGATGGACCTGGGTCTTGCGACCAGCCCAAACTGAAATCACTGATTTCGTTAAAAATAGTATATGCGAAAATTGATAAAAAAGCAATAGAAATTTTCAAAATAAATGAGTAAACGGGGCTTCGGAAATTTCTGGAGCAGCGTATACAAAAACAGGCAGCCATAAGGCTGCCTGTTTGAACCAACTAAAACCGTATCAGGGCTTTCTCCTGCGGTAAGCGGCTGTATACGCCAGACCGAGCCCAGAGAACAAAACTGCTATCGCCCACAGCAGATAAAAGTCCTTTTTTTAATCGTTTACAGCCACCCACGCTGCCTGAAACGATGGCTGATTTTTTTCTGGCTTTTTTGTGTTATGAAATGTGTTAATGCGTTTTAAGCTCCGTTTTCGCCAACTATTCAGCGGGTATTTCCGTTATTTTCGTATATTCCCCCAGCAGACAAAAAGTATTTTTATCATCCTGTTATAACCTCTTATAAGTTCCCGGCGCCCTGAAAAACGGCCTCTTTTCTGCAGCCCGTGCCTGTCAGAACTTTCTCCACACCATTTTATCAACTACTCTCGTATAAGACTGGATGATTTTCACCACCTTCGTGCTGACATTCTCTTCCACATAATCCGGCACAGGAATGCCATAGTCGCCGTTCGCATTCATTTCCACAGCCGTCTCAACCGCCTGGAGAAGGCTCACCGTGTCAATCCCGGCTAAGATAAAGCATGCCTTATCCAGCGCCTCGGGGCGTTCTGTAGATGTCCGGATACATACTGCCGGGAAAGGATGACCTGCGGATGAGAAAAAGCTGCTTTCTTCCGGCAGTGTGCCGGAATCCGATACCACAGCAAAGGCGTTCATCTGCAGGCAATTATAATCATGAAAGCCCAGCGGTTCATGCTGTATCACGCGGGGGTCAAGCTGAAAGCCTGATTCCTCCAGGCGTTTCCTTGAACGGGGGTGGCAGGAATACAGAATCGGCATATCATACTTCTCCGCCATCTTGTTTATCGCTGTGAAAAGGGACAGGAAGTTTTTCTCTGTATCAATATTCTCCTCCCGGTGAGCAGAAAGAAGGATGTATTTGCCTTTCTCCAGGCCCAGCCTGCTGTGGATATCTGAATTCTCTATCTCCATCAGATTCGCTCTTAGCACTTCTGCCATCGGACTTCCGGTTACATATACCCGCTCCTTCGGCAGGCCGCACTCATGCAGGTATTTCCGGGCATGCTCACTGTACGCCAGGTTTACATCAGAGATGATGTCCACGATCCGGCGGTTTGTCTCTTCCGGAAGGCATTCGTCTTTGCAGCGGTTGCCGGCTTCCATGTGGAAGATCGGGATATGAAGCCGCTTTGCCGCTATCGCGGAAAGGCAGGAATTGGTGTCTCCAAGGATCAGCAGCGCGTCTGGCCTGATCTGGCTCATCAGTTTATAAGAGCTGTTGATGATATTTCCCACGGTCGCGCCAAGGTCATCGCCGACCGCGTCCATGTAAACCTCCGGATCTGCCAGCTTCAAATCACGAAAAAAAATGCCGTTGAGATTATAATCGTAGTTCTGCCCCGTATGTGCGAGGATCGTATCAAAATACATGCGGCATTTCTGGATAGTTGCTGCCAGACGGATAATCTCCGGGCGGGTGCCTGCAATAATCAGCAGCTTCAGTTTGCCATTGTCTTTCCAATGTATATTTGTGTAATCGATTTTCATTGATTCCCTCTCCATGCTGTGCGAAATTTGCCATACAGGCTCCTGCAATATACCAGGATGGTTGTTTACACCGGCTCATAAAAACATACCCAGAAGCTTTTTACGCCGGCTCATAAAAACATATCCAGAGACTTTTTACACCGGCTCATAAAAGGTATCCGGTTTGTCCGGGTTAAAGATCTCGTTGCAGGTCATAACGGTCACAAGATTCTCGGTGTCACTCAGATTTGTGATGTTGTGCGTCCAGCCCGGAATCATGTGGACGGCTTCTATTTTATCCCCTGACACTTCAAATTCTACCGTCTCACCAGTGGCGATATTTCTTTCCTGAATCAGCCCATGGCCGCTCACCACTATGAAAAGCTCCCATTTGCTGTTGTGCCAGTGCTGACCTTTTGTAATACCCGGCCTGCTGATGTTAATGCTGACCTGCCCACAGTCCGCCGTATGGACAAGCTCCGTAAAGCTGCCCCGGTCGTCGCAGTTCATTTTCAGTTCATATTTAAACTTTTCCGATGGAAGGTAAGTCAGATACAGCGAATATAATTTCTTTGCGAAGCTGCCCTCCGGCATTTTCGGCATCATCAGCGTCTCCGGCTGCTGTTTGAATTCTTCCAGCAAATCTACGATTTCTCCGAGCGTAGCCTTATGGGTGGTGGGGACGCAGCAGTAACGCCCTTCGGGTGTAAAGACAGGATTCAGACCGTCATATTCACAGTGCTGCTCTTTTCCTTCCAGCAGGTCAAACATTCCCCCGACCAGGTCATCAATATAGAGCAGCTCCATCTCCGTCGAGCGATCATTCACGGTAAATGGCTCATCATTTGCCACTGCCCAGCAGAAGGTGGACACCGCAGAGTTATACTTCGGCCGTGAATGCCCCATCAGGTTCGGGAAACGGTAGACGGCCACCTTTGCCCCCGTCTCTTCCGCGTATTGGAAAAACAGCTCCTCACCGGCCTTCTTAGAACGGCCGTACTCGGAATCGCCAAACCGGCCGGAGAGTGTTGCCTGAATGGAGGAGGACAGCATGATCGGAGCCTTGTTGCCGTACTTCTTCAGGGTGGCTAACAGTTCAGAGGCGAATCCGAAATTCCCCTTCATGAAGTCTTCCGGATTCTCCGGGCGGTTCACGCCCGCCAGATTGAACACAAAGTCTGCTTTCTCACAATATTCTTCCAGCTCTTCTGCGGTCGAGTCCAGGTCGTATTCGTAAATTTCATCAATTCTGATATTCGGCCTTGTGCGGTTTTTGTTTTGCTGTATATTTCGCAAATTCGCGGTCAGGGCGGTTCCCACCATGCCCTTTGCGCCTGTAATTAAAATATTCATGCGAATCGTCATCTCCATTTTGCGGGTTCTTATTGTACTTACTGCATGTCAAACATGGATATACCTATTTTGCAGAGTTTCGCAGAAAATGTCAAGTGGAAATCAGATAGGGGGAGTTCTCTCAAAATTAATCCGCGCGGTACTTATCGATATCAAGCATTTTTTCCGTTTTTGCGACGATCAGGGATACAGCCACATCGCCAGTCGAATTTACAGCCACCCGGAACATGCCCAGAATCGAATCAATACCCATGATAAGACTCAGAGCTTCCGCAGGAACTCCGATCTGCACCAGTAACACAGACAGGCATACGAGGCCGGAACCCGGAATTCCAGGTGCTCCAATGGAGAGAACAATAATCGAAAAGATCATGGAAAACAGTTTCGACGGCCCTAAATCCACTCCAAATACCTTTGCGAGGAATAATCCCGCCACCGCCATATAGATGCAGGAGCCGTCCATATTTAACGTGGCTCCCAGCGGGATAGAGAAAGAGCAGATTTTTGACGGAATGCCAAGATTTGTACAGGAGCGAATGTTAAACGGCATCGCAGCGTTTGAGGACGCCAGGCTGAAGTTGGTCAGCATCACCGGCGCGTGTTTTTTCAGAAAATGAAGCGGGTTCAGTCTTCCGATTACAAGCACCAGTAAAGCATAAATGCACACCATAACTGCCAGGGCAGCTATAAAAGTGCCGAAAAATCCTGCAATCGCCAGAAGCGTGTCATTCCCGGTCAGCATAACCAGGGATGTCATGGAACAGAGCACTGCGAGAGGGATCACTTTTACAATCAGTGTGGTGATTTTCAAAAATAGCGCGTTGCAGGCATCAAAAAAACTCTTCAGCAGTTTGGAATAGTCGCCGATCATACCGACAGCGGCTCCGCACAGGATCGCCATAAAAATAATCTGAAGCATATCCGCATCCAGAAATGGCTGCACAAAATTATCCGGTACAATGTTGATAATGGTATCAAGAATAGATATTTCCGTCGCTTCCGCAGTCGCGATCGTTGCATCAGCGGCGTCTGTCACCATACCCGTAAGCACAGTATTTCCGGGGCTTAACACGGTAAATACCCCGCATCCGACCAGAACCGCAAGCAGTGTCGTGAGCAGGTACATTCCCATGACCTTTGCGCCGATTTTCCCAAGGTCACGCAGGTCATCAAATTGCGACAGGCAGGACACAATGGAGAAAAATACCACGGGTCCGATAATCATTTTCAGAGCGTTCAGGAACACTGTCCTGACCGGATCCAGCAGGCAGGTATCCAGCGTATTCTGGGCTTCGGACGGCAGAATAATTTTAAAAAGCGTGCCAAGAACGGCGGAAAGCAGCAGTGCGCCGAGCGTCAGGTACAGCTGTATGCGGTCGGAGCTCTTTACCGAAATCCGGATCGTATTCCTGTGTGCTTTATTTCTGTATTGAAATGTGTCCGAACGGGCACGCAGGATCAGGCCGCGGATTGCATGCTCCATATCCGTGTTTTCTTCATCGGTATCAGCACCGCCCGGGAATGCCGGAGTCTCTGTGATGTCAAATTCTTCGCCGGCTGCAGCGATCAAAAGATTCACATTTCCGAACCTTCGCCGGAACAGAATTTCAATCTGCGCTTCCTTCGGCGCGTGTTCCATCAGGCAAACGATTGCTTCTTCTGCGGTGAGCAAGGTTGCGGTATAATCTCTTCGGCTTATTTTTAATTTTTTGAATTCCGTTTCTATGTAATCCAGCGCTGTCTCGATTTCACTTCGGCTGTTTTGTATTTTCAGCATGGATTTCGCCCTCCCTGCAATGCAGCGTATTTATCGTATTTATTATGGTGCCAGGTTCTTACCTGTTCCGAAGCAGGCCGCTCAATATCAATGCCGCACCGGCTATTCTCTGCGCAGCGCCTCGATCGGGTCGAGGTTTGCCGCCTTCATGGACGGTACCAGGCCAAAGATGATGCCGATCAGCATGGAGAACAGCACCGCGATCACGGATGCCGGAATGCTGATCGCGATGGGAATGTCGGAGACCCTGCCTATGGCGTAAGCCATGCCGATACCGGCCCCCACGCCGATTATGCCGCCGATGCTGGTGAGTACTACCGCCTCCGTCAGGAACTGCCCGAGGATCGCCCTCTGTCTCGCGCCGATCGCCTTTTTCAGGCCGATCTCGCTCGTCCGCTCGGTGACGGACACCATCATGATGTTCATCACGCCGATCCCGCCGACCAGCAGGGAAATGCTGGCAATCCAGATCAGCTGGCTGTTCGTCGCACTGGAGAGCAGGTCAATCTGCTGTGCCTGGGAGACCAGATCCTCCGCGTCATATTTTACCTCCGTCTGGTTTGAGGAGATGGTACTGTTCAAAATCTCCTTTGCGGACGCGCCTGCCTTGTCCATGTCGTCCGTACTCACTGCTTTCACGACCACATTTTCCGGCTCATCAAAGCAGTAGACAATCGGCCAACACGCTTTCGGGATAAACAGGTACCCATAATCCGTATATTCATACATGTAATAATCAGATATGGAATTGATCGACGCAGTATAGGTACTGTCCGGATCGACCACAACTCCGACAATGGTAAACGGCACGGAGTTGATCTCAATGATTTTCCCCACGGGATCTTCATTCGGAAAAGCGGAATCCGCCAACACACTGTCTATGATCGCCACCGTGCGGAAATTCGTATAATCCTCCTCGACAAACCCTCTTCCTGAGCGGATCGAATATCCCATCGTAGAAAAGTAGCTGGTGTCGATGCCGCGGACAGTCGGGTATTCCAGCTCTGTATTCTGGTAATAAATGCCGTCCGCAGACTCTCTTTCTGAATAGCTGGTCACGTTCTCAACCGTGTCCAGAGCGAGGATCTCCGCCTTTGTTTCGTCAGAAACCTCCGGCACCCCATAAGGGATGCTGGAGGAGGAATAGATGTACAGAGTACTGCCATTCTGCTTCAATGTGACATTTACAAGATTACTCCCGGAGCCGATCAGCTCGTTCTTGATCTGCTCGTTCGTCCCCTGGATCGTGGAAACGATCGCGATAATCGAGGCAATGCCGATAATGATGCCAAGCATGGTCAGGAAAGAGCGCATCTTATGCGCCCAGATGCTCTGGAAAGAAAGTCTCAGATTTTCAAACAAGCTTTACACCTCCTGCCTGATTCCGGCACTAATCATACGAAAGCTCGTCGACTTCTATCGTCTGCGCGCCTTCGAAGACAGCATCTCCGTAAGGAAAGGCAATCAGATCGTCCGTACTCAGCCCGCCGGTCACCCCAATGTAATAGCTGTAGAGAAGGACGCTGCTCACCGTCACGTATTTCATCGTCAGCGTACCGTCCTCTCCCTGGACGTAGACATAGCTATTACCGTTATTGTCCATCCGGACAAAATACGGATCCAGATAAATCGTGTCGCCCAGATCCGCGTAAGCGGTGGAGAGCGTGATTTCCGCGCCGCCCTCGTCAATCCCCTCCGGATCGTCGATCAGAGCGTAAAACGGGTAATAGGACGCATTCGTATTTCCCGAATAAACATAGAACTCGCCGCTCGTATCCGGATACTCGGAAATCTCCTTAATGACTGCCGTAAAAGTATCCCCGTAGTCAGTGACGCCGGAAATGCTGTCGCCGATGTTCACACTTCCCAGCGCAAGCTCGCTGATTACGCCGATTGCGTAAAGCCCGACCGAGCTGGTGACCTTCACAAAATATTCGTCCTCCGAATCGCCATTCTCGTCCCCGATGCTGACGACCGTCCCATCCAGCGTACTCGTAACTGTTTTTTTGTCAACCTCCCGCTGGAGAGAAGCGACCTTCAGTTCTTTTTCCCGGATATTTAATTCCTCTTCTTTGATATTGGTCTCCAGCAGTTCAATCTGCTCTTTCAGCTCGGCGGCCGTGAGGGAATATCCGTCGTCATAGTCATAATCGCCGTAATCGTCATCCCAGTCAAAATCATATTCTGATTCAGTCTCCTCCTCCAACAGGCCGTACAGCTCCAGATAGCTGATCAGAAGATCTGCATTCCAGACAAGACCCATCTGCGTTGTAGACAGAGACAGGTATTTCAGATAAAGGGCTTCCAGATCATCCAGGAAATCCTCGCTCTCCTCATCCAGCTCCTGGATCGAGAGCGCGAGATCATAGGCAGTCAGATAATCCGTCACAGAGGGAGAGTCTGACTCCAGCAGGGCGGCCCATGTGACGCCAAGCTGATCATAGATTTCCTGCGCCGCTTCCAGATCGTCACACGTCATAGTCTCTGTATCCAGTGACAATACCATATATTTCACGTAGGCGAGACAGATACTCTGGTACGCGCTTCTCAGCTCCTCCGCCAGGGCTTCGCCGCCGTCTTCCAGAGTGGACAGATACAAAAGTGTGGCGTCGGTTAAGTCGTATTCCTCCATAAGAGAAGTCTCTCCCACAATATCTGCCGAAGCGGCTGCAAGATACATCTGGTAAAACGCGATGGCGTTCTGATAGTCAAGGGCCTCTGGGGAGGCTGTCTCTGAAAAAAGATCATCCGCCATCAAAAGAAACGAGTTAATCAGAGCGGAAATTTCTACATCCGTGGAGCCTGAATCCGTCTCACTTTCCGTGCTCGTCTCGCCTTCCGTATCAGACTCGCTTTCCGTGCCGGACTCACTCCCCGTATCGGATTCAGTCCCGGTATCGGATTCACTCTCTGTGCTGGACTCACTTTCTGTGCCGGTTTCAGTCCCGGTATCGGATTCACTCTCCGTGCCGGACTCACTTTCTGTGCCGGTTTCGCTCTCCGTCTCTGACTCGCCCTCTGTATTCGACTCACTTTCCGTGCCGGACTCACTCTCTGTATTCGACTCACTTTCCGTGCCGGTTTCGCTCTCCGTCTCTGACTCGCTTTCTGTACCGGATTCGCTCTCCGTCTCCTCCTGCCCAGACAGCTGTTCCTCCAGCTCTTCCAGAAGAGAGAGACAATTTACCTTCTCCATCGCGGTTCCACTCAGGTTCTCATACGCCGCCCGCGCTTCCGCCACCGCGGTCTCCAGATCGTCCCCGCTAAGGGAGGAAGCAGCCTGGATCAGCAGGTCGACATACAATGCGTGATAGCGTTCCATCAGGTCTGCGCAGGACGACAGAGCCGCGTATTCCTCGTCGGAGAGGACGGCTTTGACCGTATCCTTTATGGTATAATTTTTCACCGTCACAGTCTCCCCATCCTCGCCGATGGTCTCATCCTCCGTCTCGTCGGCCAGAGTATTTCTATAGAAAGAAACTGCTCCAACGGTGTCCTCGTCCCCGAGAAGCGCCATCCCAATTGTCACAATATCTGTAGAGGTGTATTCGCCGTCACAGGCCTCAATATAGCTCTGCAGTTCACTTATGAGAAGCTCAAAATTTGTCACTGCGGTTCGAAGAACGCTCTCCTCTTCCGAAGAATCCGACTCGTCCGGATCGACCGTCTCGACATCCTCAATTTCAATGTCCACATCGCCATCTGAACTATCACCCGAACCGCTGCCGGAATTGCCGTCTGAATCATCGCCATCGGAAGAAGCATCACCGCTCCCGTCAGAGCCATCCTCCTGGCTGTCATCAATGATCTCATCCCCCGAAGCGGTGGTCAGGATGGAGGAAGTGGTCTCCAGTGAGGCTGTCCCGCTCTGTTTCTGAAGGGATTCCAGCTCCTTCTCATATCTTGAAAGCGTCAGCTGGCTCACCTGCAGGCTGATTTCCTCCGCCTCCAGCTCAATCTCCTTCTCCGTCATATCATACGAAAAAAGCGGGGTTCCCTCCGTCACCTCGTCTCCCTGCCTGACATAAATCTCCTCGATCGAATATTCAGAATCCAGAACAACGCTCTGGGAGACCTGCGAGGATACCGTCCCATAAAAGGATTCTTCGTCATAGTAATAGTATGAATCAATATATACATACTTCACCGGAACAACCTCGACCGGCGAGGTTTGCCCCTTCATCGTGTAATAGGCCGCGTAGATCCCTCCCGCAACCAGGGCGCCCGTCAATGTCACGCTGATCAGAACTGTCCTGATTTTCACCTGTACCGCCTCCCTTCCTGTGTAATAATATCTATTCCTCCTGCCCATCCGCGCTTTTGCGCTCGATCAGCTCTCCGTCAAAAATTTCGACCATCCGTTTCGCGTGGCCGGCAATATTCCGGTCATGCGTGATCATAATCACAGTCACGCCCTCTTCGTTCAGCTTCTGAAACAGCTCCATGACCTGCTCTCCGGATTTGGAGTCCAGCGCTCCCGTCGGCTCGTCCGCCAGCAGGATGTCCGGCTCGTTTACCATGGCTCTGGCAATCGCCACTCTCTGCTTCTGTCCGCCCGAGAGCTGGGTCGGCTTAAATGTCACACGATCCTCCAGGCCAACACGGATCAGAGCCTCCCTGGCCTTCTGCCGCCGCATTTTTTTCCTCACACCCGCGTAGACCAGTGGAAGAGCCACGTTATCCAGTGCCGTCATGCGCGGAAGAAGCTGAAAATTCTGGAAGACAAAGCCCAGGTTCTTAAGACGCACGTCCGCCAGCTGCGAATCATTGAGCCCCATCACGTTCTGTCCGGACAGCTCATAGCTGCCTGAGGTCGGGCGGTCCAGGCAGCCGATGATATTCATCAGCGTGGATTTGCCGGAACCGGACGGACCCATGACCGCCAGATACTCGCCCTTCTCCACCTCCAGACTGATGTCCTTCAGCGCGGGAACCTTCATCTTCCCCAGAATATAATCCTTGTAAATATGATCCAGTTTCAAAATCATAAGCCTGGCGCACTCCTCTGCCGCCCTGTAGAGCACAAAACACCGTCAGTCCGCTTCACCCGTCAGTCCTCTTCATAATAGATGATACCGTCTTCATCATCGTCATAATAAATATCATCATCATCGTCATAGTAAATATCATCGTCATCGTCGTAGTAAATATCGTCGTCATCGTCATAGTAAATGTCATCGTCATCATCGTAGTAAATATCATCATCTTCGTAGTAAATATCGTCGTCATCGTCATAGTAAATATCGTCGTCATCATCATAATAATACGCATCGTCGTCATCATCCAGATCATAATATTCTTCATCGTCCAGGTCATAATAGATGGTGCCGTCGATGTCATCGTCATCCTCATCCGCATCATAATACTCATCATCATCCGAGGTCACAGCGATGTCATAATAATACACAGGGTCACCCTCAGAAATCGTATCAGCAAGCGGGGCGATATAGTCATCCGCCTCCAGACCGTCCAGAATCTCATATTCCTCCAGATCCTCATCATAATCGCCCAGAGTGACCTCGTGCTTTTCAATCACATTGGATGTGTTCGCAAGCCATACATACGCACTGCCATCCTCCTGCATGATATAGTATTCGGAGAGCCACAGGCCGCTCTTTTCCTCCATCTGCCCGGCGTCCTCTTCCATGTAAACATGCTGCCCCAGAAGAAGCCCCTCGGAGCTGTCCAGATCCACATAGAACGAATACGTAGAAGTATCTGAGGACTCATAATAGTAGCTGTAATAGTCGTCGCTGTCCGAACCATCCTGCTCCGTGCTGATCTCAGAGATCACTCCCGTCCAGGTAATGGAAGAGTCCACACGTGAATAGACGATCACAGGCATGCCCTCGTAAATGTCGTCATAATTCAGTTCATTGACCGTACCCTTTATACGGTAGTCGCCCTCCGCCAGAATTGTTATGTATGCACTTTCAGAGGAGGAATAGGAGTCGGAGGAATCATCCACATCCGATATTTTCTGAATAATGCCGCCCATCTCGGCAGTCACCACCGACTCATCCAAAGTCTCCTGCAAAGACGCAATCTCCAGGTTCTTGGACTTGATCTCGTACTCCAGAGATTTGTTGGAATTCTGCAGCTGGAGAATTTCCAGATAATATTCGGTCTTTTCATCGGAATCCGTCGCGCTCTCCATCAGCTTTTCATTCTGGGTGATCTGCGCCTCATTGGATTCTATCTCCATCTGGTCTCTCTCGATATCGATCTCTGCCTGCGCGATATCGTCCTCGATCTCCTGCGTCTCGTAGGAAAAAAGCGCCTGGCCTTCCTCCACGATATCGCCTTCCTCCACATAACACTCATCCACCGTCCGGTCTGATTCCAGCTTGACCTCAATCGTCGCCTGCGCTTCTACTTCCCCGGAATAGCGCTCTAACACGCCCGATCCGGTCCCATAGCCCGTAATCGCCGAGACAGTCATCACATATACCGCATCGTCGCTCGAGGACGAGACCCGCGACTGCTGATCAGCTGTATCCGCAAAAAAATAATAATAAACGCCATATCCTCCGCCGCCGAGCAGCGCCAGAATTAACAACGTGATGATTGCTTTCTTCATATATTTAAAGTCGTCCCTTCGGAGATGATAAAATACGGTAACAATATAACACATCCAAAACGAAAAGTAATCTTATTTTTCTTAAGGTTTCCTGAACTTCACATAATTTTCATATTCAAACAGGGGATATCGCAGCCCTGCGATCGGATAGAGAGAGCGTGCGCCCGCCAGGCACACAATGAAAGAAGCGGGATTGCCCCGCTTCTTTCATCACATTCTTTCGCTACATGCTTTTGTCGTTTTCACTTTTCCTGCGTACTGCCGTATTCTGCGCCGGCATCAGGCACAGTCCTTTCCTCCCGCTTCGGCTTTTTTAAGTCAGCTTTTACTGAACCAGCGGATACTTATCTGTCAGAGCCTTCACCAGTGCTTTTGCCTTCTCCTCACAGCCAGCCTCCGCCTTCAGCATCAGGGAAATCGCCTCCGCGATCATATCCATATCCGCCTCATTCATCCCACGCGAGGTGACCGCCGGCGTCCCCAGACGGATGCCGCTCGTCACAAACGCGGACTGCGGGTCATTCGGGATCGTGTTCTTATTGCAGGTAATATTCACAGAATCCAGCAGATTTTCCACTTCCTTGCCGGTCCTGCCCACACTGGTCAGGTCGACCAGCATCAGGTGATTGTCCGTGCCGCCGGAGACAATCTTCACACCGCGGCTCATCAGGCCGGCACAGAGTGCTTTGGCGTTTTTCACTACATTTGCCTGATATACCCGGAACTCCGGCTGAAGAGCCTCCTGAAAGCAGACTGCCTTCGCGGCGATCACATGCATCAGCGGCCCGCCCTGTGTGCCCGGGAAAATTGCTTTGTTAAAATTCGCCTTCTTCGCAAACTCCGCGTCGGAAAGAATCAGGCCTCCCCTCGGCCCTCGCAGGGTCTTGTGGGTCGTCGTCGTCGTGACATGCGCGTACGGGATCGGGCTCGGATGCTCACCCGCGGCCACAAGTCCAGCAATGTGCGCGATATCTACCATCAGATAAGCCCCCACCTCGTCCGCGATCTCACGGAACCGTTTGAAATCAATCGTGCGCGCGTATGCGCTCGCGCCTGCGACGATCAGCTTTGGACGGCATTCCAGTGCGATCCGGCGCACCTCGTCGTAATCAATAAATCCTTCATCATTCACTCCATAGGAGGTAACGTTAAAATAAGAACCGGAAAAATTAGCAGGACTTCCGTGCGAAAGATGTCCGCCCTGGGAGAGATCCATCCCCATCACGGAATCGCCCGGCTTAAGAAGCGCAAAAAATACTGCCATATTCGCCTGTGCGCCGGAATGGGGCTGCACATTCGCATAGGTACATCCGAAGAGCTCCATCGCCCGGCTGCGCGCCAGATCTTCGACCACGTCCACGCACTCACATCCGCCATAATAACGTCTGCCCGGATACCCTTCCGCATATTTGTTCGTCAGTGGACTTCCCATCGCCGCCATAACGG
>Ga0192263_1152_pt1 | contig 15753 bp, 12 predicted proteins | sample Koala_Koa23_I3_FD_131257 | JGI IMG/M metagenome (GOLD analysis project Ga0192263, IMG submission 131257) | Enriched cells from koala feces incubated with labeled cellulose particles, San Francisco Zoo, California, United States - Koala_Koa2-3_I3 ... | reverse complement strand
AATTTATGTATAATGGTCGTAGGGAAGAGACGAAGCGAGGCAGCCTGTTTTGGGATGGATATATTTACAAAGGGGAGTTTATGCGGGACAGCGAATTGATAATAAAAGTCCAGTCGTCCACCAACCGCCAGTGGGTTAGATGCAGGGAAGGAGTGCGCAGATCATGGCTGATAATGGTATGAAAAAGAAACTTCCAATCGGGATTGAAGATTTTGCAGAAATTCGAACAGAAGATTTTTATTATGTAGACAAGACGGCGATGATCAGGGATTTGCTGAATGCGTGGGGTAAAGTGAACCTTTTTGCGCGCCCACGCCGCTTTGGAAAATCCCTGAATATGAGTATGCTGAAAACATTCCTTGAAATTGGATGCGATAAGTCATTATTTGAGGGACTTGAGATTTCTAAGAGACACAGCTCTGCGAAAAATATATGGGACAGTTTCCAGTAATTTTTATCAGATTAAAAAACTGTCCATGCCGGTTATTTTGCCAAGGTCTTTCGCCGGTATAAACAGGTTACACCGTCCCAATACATAAAATCCGCCTTTGATTCCTGAAAAGGCGATAAAAAAGCAGAAGAATTGATAGCGAGAATTTAAACTATTTAAACGATTTTATGGAGATGTTGTCATGCCGAAAGCATACTATGAATCTTCTCGGGAACCTCTGGAATCTGGTTTCCGCGTCACTTACGTGACTGCACCGGGCGGTTATCATCCCGCGCACTGGCACGAGGAGGTGGAAATCCTTTTCCATCTGAACGGTGACAGCGATATCACCATCGAAAAGAAGAAATACCATCTGCAGCCCAAACATATGATTGTGATTGATTCACGCCAGGTACACAGCACGTTTACGCATGACCCGACGTCGATGTTTATCTGCATTCACATTTCCAGACAATATATGGAAAAATATCTCCCTGATCTGGAGCTGTATCAGTTTCGATGCACGCCGGAGGACGTAAACGATGAGAATTTTCAGGAGTATCTGGATACCTGCCTTCTGCTTCAGAAGCTGGCAAGGGTATATTTCCGAACCCCGGTCACGCTTGCCATGGAGACGGAAGGCTATGTGCTTCAGATCTTTGCACGGATTATTCTTTATTTTTCGCATCCGCAGGGAACGGTTCCCGCGAGTGCCGACCAGATGACTGCAGAGCGGATTCGGAACGTGATTACCTATGTGGCTGCCCATTACCAGGAGTCGGTCAGAGTGCAGGACGTCGCCGATCTTCTCGGTTTCAGTAAAGAATATTTCTGCCGCTTTTTTAAAAAGGTGATGGGGATGTCCTTCCTGCGCTATCTGAATGAGGTGCGGGCCGCTCATGTCTATCAGGATCTGGAAACCACCAATCTTTCGGTTGCGGAGATCATGGAGCAGAATGGATTCACGAACCAGAAGCTGTTTAACCGGATATTTAAGGAGATTTATGGGTGTACCCCGCTGTCTGTAAAGACCGGGAACCCGTCTGCCGCGGCAGAGCCGTAATCGGGGAACGCTGTTCCCCGATCCGCCGTGCCGGCGCTGGATGTCCAGTGGACATCCGTTTAGCGCCGACCGGAGCGAAGCGTAGACCCGCGTCCGGCTTTAGCCGGAAAAATTCCCTACGCGGCCGTGTGCAATCGGATCGGGGAACGCTTTTATCCCTATCCGCTGCGCGAGCCGGGTGCGGCTTTAGCCGCAAAACTCCTTGCCCGGCTCTGTGCATAAAAAACACCTGCGGTACTGCTTTCGTCAGCCGCAGGTGTTTTTCTTTGTTTTTTGCTTTTAATCAGGATGTTCTATATCTGCTTCTGTAATTACTGTGCCAGAGCTACTTTCCACACTTTGTTATCCTGTGGATAGTCTTCAGCAAATTCATTTGTGCGCATTGCACTCTGCTCTGGAAGGTAGGCGAAATCGCCGTGGCATGCCTCGTAAAGGTTGGTGAGGGCACGCGTTTCATATACAGACAGAGTCGCTGCATCCCGATTTTTCTGAACAAATGTGTTCATCATTGACTTAATACTCATAATCATACTCCTCACTTTCTGAGTGATTTATCCCTCACTCTGCCGCTATTATAAGGGTTCTCTGACGCGAGGAAAAGGTATGATATTGACTTTTTTTAAGGCGATATTGACATAGATGATGGATTAGGAAGCATTGGAGACAGAAGTGTTTTTCATATATAAAAATTTACTGGAAAAAGCTGTACGGATATGTTATGATAACTCCGTTGCTGCCATTTGGGGAGATGGCGGCACGAATGACGGAGTTTTTAATCTTTCTGTGGAGAACTGTGCAGCTCTATGGAGAACCGTGTTATCCTATGGAGAATCACGAAATGATAGGGAACGTCAGGGACAGTGGTCAATGACTGTCTATGACGGCAGATAAAAAGGGGAGCATGCTATGGCTGTAAGATCTGATACGATACGGCCCGTTCCAAAGAAGAAGTCAGCGAGCCGCAAGACGAAAAGGCGGTTGTTCGTGGCCAGGACGGCGGATTCGGAGCGGGATTATTTTGATTATAATCTGCTAGCGGTGGTGATTCTGCTGACATGCTTTGGACTGATTATGCTCTACAGCTCCAGTGCCTATGAAGCGATCGTCGAAAATAATGACGACATGGTTTATTTCCGCAAGCAGGCGATTATCAGCGCGTGCGCGCTTGTTTTTGCGCTGGTCGGTTCGCAGATCGACTATCACAGACTGGCGGATTTTTCGTTCCCGATTTACGCGATTTCGACATTTCTGCTGATTATTACGAAGTTTGTAGGCCGTGAGGTGAATGGCGCAAAGCGGTGGCTCGGGACGTCGTCCTTTTCCTTCCAGCCCGCTGAGATCGCCAAGATTGCCGTGATTTTACTGCTTCCGACACTGATCGCAAAGATGGGTTACAAGATGAAGGGCATAAAGCCGGTCCTGATTGTCGGGATATTTGGGTTTATTTCGGCCTTTTGCACGTATTATTTTACGGATAATTTAAGCACGGCGATTATTATTCTCGGCATTACCGTGGTGCTGATTTTTATCGCGCATCCGAAGACAATGCCTTTTGTGATTGTGGGCTGCATTGCGGCGGCTTTTATTGCAGGACTCGTGGCATGGATTATCCTGAGTGATGTCGACGGCGGGTTCCGGATCGCGCGTATCCAGGTATGGCTGCACCCGGAGGATTATGCGAGCTCCGGCGGGTACCAGATTTTGCAGGCTCTTTACGCGATCGGCAACGGCGGATTTTTTGGTAAGGGACTGGGAAACAGCACACAGAAGCTCGGCTCGCTCCCGGAGGCGCAGAATGATATGATTTTCTCCATCATCTGCGAGGAGCTTGGCATTTTCGGGGCGATGCTTGTCATCCTGTTGTTTGTGTTCCTGCTGTACCGCCTGTTTTTTATCGCGCAGAACGCGCCGGATCTGCTGGGGTCGCTGATTGTGTGCGGTATTTTTGTACACATTTCGCTCCAGGTGGTGCTGAATATCGCCGTGGTGACTAACCTGATTCCGACTACGGGGATCACGCTGCCGTTTATCAGCTACGGAGGCACATCGATCCTGTTCCTGATGGCGGAAATGGGGCTGGCGCTCGGGGTGTCGCGGCAGATTAAGCTGAAATGACAAACAGGAAAGAGGAGATTATGATGGGAAATGTTAAGACAAGGTTTGCACCTAGCCCGACCGGGCGGATGCATGTGGGAAATCTGAGGACGGCGTTATACGCCTATCTGATTGCGAAGCATGAGGGCGGCACGTTTATGCTGCGCATCGAGGATACGGATCAGGAGCGTCTTGTTGAGGGCGCTGTGGATATTATCTATCGGACGCTGGAAAAGACGGGGCTTAAGCATGACGAGGGTCCGGACAAGGACGGCGGCTGTGGTCCCTATGTCCAGAGCGAGCGGCAGAAGGCCGGTATTTATATGAAATACGCGAAGGACCTGGTGGAGAAGGGCGAGGCGTATTATTGCTTTTGCACGAAGGAGCGCCTGGATTCGCTGAAGCAGGAGGTCGCGGGCAAGGAGATCTCGGTCTATGACAAGCATTGCCTGCACCTGTCAAAGGAGGAAGTAGAAGAGAAGCTCGCTTCCGGTATTCCGTGGGTTATCCGCCAGAATGTTCCCCGGGAAGGCACGACAAGGTTTGAGGATGAGATTTACGGCACGATCGAAGTGCCCAATGAGGAGCTGGACGACATGATCCTGATCAAGTCCGACGGGTTTCCGACTTACAATTTTGCGAATGTGGTGGACGACCATCTGATGGGGATCACGCATGTGGTGCGCGGAAATGAATATCTTTCCTCGGCGCCGAAGTATAACCGGCTTTATGAAGCGTTTGGATGGGAGGTGCCGGTCTATGTCCACTGCCCGCTGATCACAGACGCGGAGCATAAGAAGCTGAGCAAACGCTCCGGGCATTCCTCGTTTGAGGATCTTCTGGAGCAGGGCTTTGTCTCCGAGGCGATTATCAACTATGTGGCGCTGCTCGGCTGGTGTCCCCAGGATAACCGGGAGATTTTTTCGCTGCCGGAGCTGGTGGAGGCCTTTGACTATCGCAATATGAGCAAATCCCCGGCTGTATTCGACATCCAGAAGCTGCGCTGGATGAACGGCGAATACCTCAAGGCGATGGATGCGGATGTGTTTTATGAGTCGGCGCTTCCTTATCTGCGTGGGACGCTCACAAAAGGACAGGATCTGCGCAAGGTTGCGGCGATGGTGAAGACTCGCATCGAGGTTTTTCCGGATATTCCGGAAATGGTGGATTTCTTCGAAACCATGCCGCAGTATGACGTCTCGCTGTATACGAATAAAAAGTCCAAATCGACGGCCGAGACCAGCCTTGCGGTGCTGAAAGACCTGTTCCCGAGGCTTTCCGCCGAGGAGGATTTCCGGAATGACGCGCTGTTTGCCCTGTTGAAGGCTTATGTTGAGGAGAAGGGCTGCAAGGTCAACTTTGTGATGTGGCCCGTCCGCATTGCGGTTTCCGGAAAGGCGATGACGCCGGCGGGGGCGACTGAGATCATGGATGTGCTCGGCAAGGAAGAGTCTCTGCGGCGCATAGAGGCGGCAATCGAGAAGCTGGAGGCTTCCAGATAAGGCGGCAATCGAGAAACTGGAGTTTTCCAGATAAGGCGGCAATCGAGAAGCTGGAGGCTTCAGATAAGGCAGCGGAGCAGGCAGATTTTACAGGTAGTGGTGCAGCAAAGGCTGCGGCACGGTTTATGATAATAAAAGGGAAAATATGGGATTTACAGAGGCGCAGAACCGGGCGATTGCCCACAGGGACGGGCCGGCTATGGTACTTGCCGGCCCGGGCTCCGGAAAGACGCTTGTCATCACACAGCGCACGAAGTACCTGATCGAACAATATCACATCAATCCGCGGGAAATCCTCGTTATCACGTTCACAAAAGCTGCCGCACAGGAAATGCAGGCCAGGTTTCAGAAAATCTGTGCCGGCGGCGGCGTGACATTTGGTACGTTCCACGCGGTTTTTTTTAGCATCCTGAAAAATGCCTATCACTATTCCTCTGCGAATGTGATGAGCGAGGAGGAAAAAAACGGGATTCTGCGCGGGCTGCTGGCCGAGTGCCAGAAAGAGGCGGCAGAATCGGGTCCAGGGGACGTGCGCTGCGGCAGTGTGATTTCCCCTGGAAACGTGGGGGCGCGCAGTACCGCCGCCATGCAGGGCAGCGTTTCCCCGGGAAGAGGGGGAATGGGCAGCGTTTTGCTGGCGCCGCAGATATCTTCATCGGGTGAGACGGATGCGGAGACCCTTTCGGAGATCGCGGCTGAGATCAGCATGGTCAAAAATGAGCGGATCCCGATCGAGCATTATTATTCCCGCTCCTGTCCGGAGGAGATGTTCCGCGAGATCTACCGGAGATATGAGGAGCTTCACCGCCGGCAGGGGCGGCTGGACTTTGACGACATGCTGACCTATACCTGGGAGCTGTTTTCACAGAGGCCGGACATCCTGTACGCCTGGCGGCAGCGTTGGCACTACATACTTGTCGATGAGTTTCAGGATATCAACCTGCTCCAGTACGAGATTCTCAGGCTTCTGGCCGCGCCGCGGAACAATCTGTTTATCGTGGGGGACGATGACCAGTCCATCTATCGGTTCCGTGGCGCGAAGCCGGAGATTATGCTGAATTTTCCAAAGGATTATCCGGATGCGGAGACGATCCTTCTGGATCAGAATTTCCGTTCTGTAAAATCTGTGATCGACGGCGCTGCGAAGGTCATTGGAAAAAATGACCACCGTTTTGAAAAGGATATCCACCATGTCCGTGCAGACGGGGTTCCGATCGAAGTCAGAGAATTTCAGAATCCGGATCATGAAAGCCTGTATCTGGTACAACAGGTCAAAAAAAGGATCCAGGAGGGCGGCACCCTGAAGGATGTAGCGATCCTTGTGCGGACAAATCAGGGCGCGGGGCCGATCGCCGGACGTCTTATGGAATTTAACATTCCTTTTGTCATGCGTGAAGCGATTCCGAATATTTATGAGCATTGGATTGCAAAGGATTTGTTTGCCTATCTGCATCTGGCGTACGAGGGGACGGATCGATCTGAGTTTTTGCAGGTGATGAACCGCCCGAAGCGGTACATCAGCCGGGAGGCGGTCATGAGCGCATCGAGGGATACTGTTCAGAACTGCGGAAACGCTCTGGGTACATTCGAGGATACTGACCAAAATCGGGGAACTGTATCGAGGGATACCGTTCGAATCCAGGGAAGTGCATCGAGGGATACTTTTCAACCCCGGGGAACCGCTCTGAGGACATTAAAGGAACCCGCTCAACCCCGGAATTCAGATAGCAGGCAGGTTTCCTTTCGGGCTTTGTATGAGTTTTACCGCGACAGAGACTGGATGACGGACCGCCTGGTTCGCTTTGAGGCGGATTTAAAGATGCTTCCGTCACTACAGCCTTTTGCGGCTGTCAATTATATCCGGTTCGGGATGGGGTATGAGGAATTCCTGCGCGAATATGCCGCGCGCAGGCGGATGAAGCCGGAGGAACTGATTGATATTCTCAACGAAATCCAGGAAGGGGCAAAATCCTTTCGCACTCTGGAAGAATGGACTGCCCATATGGAAGAATATAAGGCGACGCTGGAAGAGAACCGGAAAAAATCCCGGAAAAATGAGGAGGACGCGGTGACGATCGCCACACTGCATGCTTCCAAAGGGCTCGAATTTCCGGAGGTTTTTCTTATTGATGTGAATGAGGGAACGATCCCGCACCATCGGGCCGCGCTGGAAGCGGACTTTGAGGAGGAGCGCCGGCTGTTCTACGTCGGCATGACCCGCGCGAAAGACCGGCTTCACCTGTTTTACGTAAAAGAGAAGTATGGAAAAGCCGTCGCTCCTTCCGGATTTCTGGATGTGTTTCTGGATGTGTGAGGATGTCCGGCTGCTGTGTGGGACAGGGCTTCGCACCCGCTGCAAAGACCTGTCCCCATTCGCTGCAAAGACCTGTCCTTACCCGCCGCAAAGATCTGCATCCACTTGCCGCAAAGATCTGTCCTCACTCTTCCCCGGAGATATATTCGTCAAACTCCTGGGAGTCCAGCCATTCATCGAATCCGTCGGAGGCGGCTTCGTATTCGTCGTCGTCTTCAATGTTTTCCAGTACCGGGATGCCGTTCTCGCTGTGATAGCGATAGATGTAGACCTCGCCGTCAAAATTTTTGCCGTTTTCGTCCAGGGGCAGCAGCGCGATGTAATTTTTCCCGGCTGCCTTGTACATGGTGACGACCTGGCATTCAATCTCACGGTCATCATCCAGGGTTAATGTCATGGTGGCTGCCCCGCCACAGTCTTCTTCGCATCCGATGCAGCTCCCGCCGCAGTTTTCTAATTCGCTCATCTGAATTCGCCTTTCTGGATTTTTTCCTTACCATACCAGATTGAGGCGGAAAAGGCAAGCCTTGACGGGGAAGAAGTATGGAAGAATTTTTCCGCAGTTTTCTGTTTTTTCTGAATATTTTGGCTAAATAAAGTATTTTTTGCTTGTTTTATAGCGGATGACATGTTAAAATGAGAAAAATATGCTTATCAGGGAGATTTTTTTACTTATGAAGCTGATTTCATGGAATGTGAATGGACTACGCGCCTGTGTACAGAAAGGGTTTGTCGATTATTTTAATGAGACGGACGCGGATATTTTCTGCCTTCAGGAGACAAAGCTGCAGGAAGGCCAGATTTCTCTCGATCTGCGCCCTTACCAGTATTGGAACTATGCTGTCAAAAAAGGATATTCCGGCACGGCTGTTTTTACGAAGAAGGAGCCGCTGTCAGTTGCTTACGGGATCGGGATCACGGAGCATGACCAGGAGGGCCGCGTGATTACGCTGGAATATGACAGCTGGTACCTGCTGACGGTCTACACGCCAAACTCTCAGAATGACCTGGTAAGGCTGCCGTACCGGATGGAGTGGGAGGACGCGTTTCTTGCGTATCTGAAGAAGCTCGAGGAGAAGAAACCGGTCGTCTTCTGTGGAGACCTGAATGTCGCACATAATGAGATCGATCTGAAGAATCCGAAGACGAACCACAAAAACGCCGGTTTTACGGACGAGGAGCGGGGGAAATTTTCACAGCTTTTATCGAGCGGATTTACAGATACCTTCCGCTATTTTTACCCGGATGCAGAGGGGATCTACAGTTGGTGGTCATACCGCTTTCACGCGAGAGAGAAGAACGCGGGATGGCGGATTGACTATTTCTGTGTCTCGGATTGTCTGAGGGATCGCCTGGAAGGGGCGAAGATTCATACGGAAGTATTTGGCTCAGATCATTGTCCGGTGGAGCTGACGATCGGGCTGTAAGGTGTTCGGCCCGGATCACTGCCCGGTGGAGCTGACGATCTGGTTGTAAAGTGTTCGGCTCAGATCACTGTCCGGTGGAGCTGACGATCGGGCTGTAAAGTGGCGGACTCGGATTACTGCCCGGTGGAGCGGATGACCGGCCGGGAACAGGAAGGAACTGGCACAGCAGATCATGCCTGATCAAAACGATAGTACAACTGTCAAAAACGTATGCACAGCAGGAAAACGGCTGCTGTTAATGGCATTTCGCGTATCAGGTGCGACAATATCAAATGTGAAAAAACTGAAAGACAGATACGGAGGATGGCTATGGGGGATTGCGGGATGAAAATAGTGCGGGATGAAGACAGAACTCCGGGTTCACGGGTATATGAGGACGGCGTTCATTTTGGGTATTATGCTACGGCGGGCGGGCGCCCGTCGCTGCTGCTGTATAAAAAGGGCTCGGAGGAAATCGCTGCCAGAATTGATTTTCCAGAGCCGGATGTACCGGGGAATTTTTATTCCATGAAGGTTCTGATGGCGGCCGGGGAGTACGAATATAATTTCCTCGACGCGGGCGAGGTGGTGACAGACCCGTACGCAAGAGGGATTGCCGGCAGAGATGTTTATGGGGAAACACCCTCCCTTGCCCCGCATGGGCTGCGGGGCAGGCTTGTTTTCAATGATTATGACTGGAAGGGCGACGCTCTTCCGGAGATCCCGTTTCATGATGCGGTCATGTATCATCTGCATGTGCGCGGTTTTACGATGCACCAGAATTCCGGGGTCAGCCAGAAGGGGACGTTTGCCGGATTGAGGAGAAAGATTCCTTATCTGAAGTCTCTTGGCATCAATCAGGTAAAGCTGATGCCGGTCTATGAATTTTCGGAGCTGGAGATCCCGGACTATCTTTTTGAACATACATTCATGGAGGAAGCGCCGGAGAATGAGATACCTTGCGAATCAGAAGTATCTGAAGCTAAAACAGGTGCAAAAATGGGTGCGAAGGCTGATGGCAGGAAAGCCACTGCTTTGGATTATATCTCTGGCAGCACTGTGGAAGAGGAGAAAGCCGCAGTCCTGGAGCATGCATTTGACAGACCGGCGGAGGAACGGAAGGAACAGAGCTTCCGGAAAAATTACTGGGGTTATGGGAAGGGATTTTATTTTGCCCCGAAAGCTTCTTATGCGGCTTCGGACCGTGCGGATGTGGAGTTTAAGGATCTTGTCCGGGCACTTCACGCAAATGGAATTGAAGTGCTGCTGGAGTTTGCCTTTTCGGCTCAGACCGATATCAGCCTGATCTGCGACTGTCTGAAATACTGGGCGGAGGAATACCATGTGGATGGTTTTTCCATCGTCGGGCGGGACAATCTTTCGGGTGAGCTTTTTCGGATGCCTCTTTTCGGCAGCCGGAAGCTGATCTGCGGCTGGTATCCGGACGGGACAGCCGCGGAGAATGAGAAGAGTGGGAAGCATCTGATCGCGCAGTCGAATGACGGCTTTCTGGCTGACGGGCGCCGCCTTTTGAAGGGGGACGCCGGTTCCCTGGAGGGCTTTGGATGGAGGCTCCGCCAGAACCCGGCGGGCTGCGCGCAGATCAATTACATGACGAACCATGACGGATTTACTTTGATGGATCTGGTATCCTATAACATGAAATACAACGATGCGAACGGCGAGATGGGGCGGGACGGCTCTGATCAGAACTTCAGCTGGAACTGCGGCGAGGAGGGACCGAGCGGCAAACGAAGGATCGCGCAGCTTCGCATGAGGCAGCGCAAAAATGCTTACGTGATGATGCTGCTCTCGCAGGGGACGCCGATGCTGCTTGCGGGTGATGAATTTGGAAATTCGCAGCTGGGGAATAATAATCCCTGGTGCCATGACGATGAGCTGACCTGGCTTGACTGGAGCCATACGAAGGCAAACCGCTCTCTGACAGACTTTGTGCGAAATCTGATCGCGTTCCGCAGGGCGCACCGCATTCTGCATCCCGATGCGCAGCTGCAGTGTACGGATTACCTTTCAAGTGGATTTCCGGATTTGTCTTACCACAGCGAGCGCGCCTGGTACGGCGATCTGCGCAATTCAAATCTGCATATGGGCTGCATGTATTCCGGCTATTATGCGGCGGAAGAAGGATTTCTCTATATCGCCTGGAATTTTCACTGGGAAGAACAGCAGCTGGCTTTGCCGATTCTGCCGGCGGGAAGTAGCTGGCGCCGCGTGATGGACACCTCTCTTCCGGAGAGCTTTTTACCGGAGGAGGAGCAGGAAGATTTCGGCGAAAGCCGGATGTTCACAGCACCGCCCAGATCCGTGGTGATCCTGGAGGGAAAGGAAAAATTGCAGAAGAAACAGGAAGCTAAGGCGGCGGGATAGAAGTCACGGGAAAAAATACGCAGAAGGGATTGCAGAAGAAACAGGAAGCTAAGGCGGCAGAATAGAAGTCGCGGTAAAAAAATACGCAGAAGGAATTGCAAAAATGGAACAGTCTGTAACAAATAACAGGATTACGTGGCGAAAGGTAAAGGGCCATCTGAAAACGATTACGGAGCATAAGCTCCTGGTTATGTCCGGGTGCTTTCGGATCGGGCTCTACTGGCAGGGACTGACGCACGACCTCTCAAAATATATGCCGTCCGAGCTGCTGGAGGGATTTCGCTATTATGAGGATGGAAAAAGCAGCCCGAATAACGGCGAGCGCCGGGACAAGGGGTATTCCGAAGCCTGGATGCACCACAAGGGACGCAACCGCCACCATTTTGAGTACTGGCTGGACTACCGGGAGCCGGGGAAAAAGGGGGCGGCGGCCGCCCCGAAGGACGCGTGCGGCGTGCCGTCCTCGCTCCAGGTGGTGCAGATGCCGCGGCGGTATGTCGCAGAGATGCTGATGGATCGCATCGCGGCCTCTAAAAATTACAATAAGAAAACGTACACGCAGCATGATTCTCTTGCCTATTTTGAGAAGGGAAAGGGACATTATCTGATGCATCCGCAGACCAGGAAAGAATTGCGCGGGATGCTTCGGATCCTCGACGAGAGAGGCGAAGATGAGCTGGTGCGCTTTGTGAAGGAGTACTATCTGAAGGGATACCCGATCTGATTCGGCCTGATCCGATCCGAGAACGTACCCTTCAGGTTACTTTTTCTCCTTCTTCTCTGCCTTTTTTTTGATTTCTCCATATTTTCTTTCAACGAATTTTTTCAGGAGAACTGCGTTTTTCCTGGTATCTGCCCAGAATTCCTTCGGGGATCTGCGCTTTGCGAGACTTTTTTTCGCCACATCGTCTGAAAAATAGACCATCTGGTTGTCCTCATCGATCCGCTCAAGCCGCACGTACTCCATGGAGTCAGCAGGCAGATTCTGGCGCGCGAGCTCTTCCTCTACAAGCCGCTTGACGATATAGTACAGCGTTGCGAAGATCGGTACGCCAACGATCATACCGATGATGCCGAGCAGCTTGCTGAATACCAGGATCGCGACGATGACCCAGAACGCCGAGACGCCGGTCGAATTGCCCAGGATCCTCGGACCGATAATATTTCCGTCGACCTGCTGCAGGATTAGGATGAAAATGGCAAAGACGAGACAGTCCCACGGATTTACAAAGAGCAGCAGGATCCCGCAGGGAATCGCGCCGATGAACGGCCCGAACACGGGAATGATGTTGGTTATGCCGATCACGACGCTGATCAGCAGTCCATACGGAATCTTCATAAAATACAGGCAGACAAAACAGATCACGCCCACGATTGCCGAGTCAATGATTTTGCCAGTAATAAAGCCGCTGAAAATCAGGTTCGCCTGGCGGAAGATGTCCAGAATCCAGGTATCGGCATTTTTGTGGTGGCAGACGGCGTAGAGCAGCTTTTTGGCCTGGCCGATGAAACGCTCCTTGGACATCTGCGCGTAGACCAGGACGATCAGGGCGACAAAAAGATTTATAACGCCGTTTATCAGGCTGATGAAGCTCTGCGTGATCGTGTTGATCGTCGTGTAGAGATTCGTATTGATCCAGTCTGTGATAAAATTAATTACACTGATGATATATTCATATACCTGCGGATTCCATTCGTTGACCCGGTCCAGGTAGCTGTTGAAGGTGCGCTGCATGCCCGGGAGGTCGCCAAGCAGGCTGTTGATCGTGTCAAAGAGCCTCGGGACCAGCCTGCTGACAATCAGGAATATAAGCAGAACGATCAGGGCGAGTACCGCGGCGAGCGTCAGGATGCGCGAAGCAGTCTGGTTGACATTTCGCTTTCGCAGGACGCGCTCGCCGGCATTGATGATCGGATCCAGTACATAGGCCATCGCGATCCCGAGCCAGATCGGGGTCAGGGTGTTGCAGATGGACTTTATGCCATTCATAATAGAAGATCCGTTTAACAGCAGAAAATAAAACGCGACCAGCGCCGCAAGCGTCAGGAACACCGTGGCGCACCAGACGATAGCATTTTTCCAGGTCGTTTTCATACAAATCCCCCTTTGCTGTAAAAGCGTCGTCAACAGATATATAGTAAACGATGTAAGCCATTTTGCTTTTCCACAAATTTCACAGCCCATATTATACAGCAAGTAAAAACAGTTTTCAATCAGGATTTTCTGAATAACTGCATCCGGCCATACGGACATGGGCAGAGGCGCTCACATGTTTTGACTTACATGGGAAGAGGGGCATACAACGTTTTGACTTACATGGTCAGAGGCGCCCAGAGGCGCTTACGCTCTTGACTTTACCATGTGGAAATGATAGAATTGCGAAAGAAAAATGGGAGGGACTTCATCATGATTGACAATAAAAAAGTGCTGTTCAGCGGCATGCAGGCAACCGGAAACCTTACGCTCGGCAATTATCTCGGGGCGCTGAAAAACTGGGTGAGCCTGAGCGATGAGTACGAATGCTTTTATTCCGTGGTGGATATGCATTCCATCACAGTGCGCCAGGATCCGGCGACGCTTCGCAAAAGAGCGCGGGCACTTCTGATTTTATACATCGCAGCGGGACTTGACCCGGAGAAAAACTGCATTTACTACCAGTCTCACGTATCGGGACATGCAGAGCTGGCGTGGATTCTGAATTGTTTTACTTATATGGGCGAGCTGAACCGCATGACCCAGTTCAAGGATAAGGCGGCAAAGCACGCGGACAATATCAACGCGGGGCTTTTTACTTATCCGGTGCTGATGGCGGCGGACATCCTTCTTTATCAGGCGGACGTGGTGCCGGTGGGCATCGACCAGATGCAGCATCTGGAGATCACGAGGGACATCGCACAGCGCTTTAACGGGATCTACGGCGATGTATTTACTATCCCGGAGGCTTATATCGGCAAAGTGGGCGCGAAAATCATGAGCCTGCAGGATCCGGAAAAGAAGATGAGCAAGTCCGATGAAAATCCGAACGGCAGCATTTACCTGATGGATGATCCGGATACGATCCGCCGTAAATGCAAGCGCGCCGTGACCGATTCCCTGGGCGAGTTCCGCTACAGTGAGGAGCAGCCGGGACTGCACAATCTGATTGATATTTTCTGCGCATGTACGAACCGCACCCCGGATGACGTGGTTTCCGAGTTTGGGGGCGGCGGTTACGGACAGTTTAAGGAAGCAGTCGGCGAGGCCATGGTGGATGTGCTCTCCCCGCTGCAAAAGCGCGTGGCCGAGCTGGAGAAGGATAAGGCTTACATTGATGGCGTGATTAAGAACAACGCCGAGAAGGCGACCTATTATTCTCAGAAGACGCTCCGGAAGGTGCAGAAAAAGGTCGGATTTCCGGAGAAGATACGCTGAGGGTGGCAGGATTCCCGGAGAAGATACGCTGAGGGAGGAAGGATTCCCGGGAAAGATACACAGAAAGCGACCGGACTTTCGTGAAAAATACGCTGAAAGCGGGATTGATGCCAGGATAAAGGTCAGGACAGAGGTGCCTTTAGATTTTATATTTTTCACGTTGCATGATCGAGCGTGGACGGAAAGTCGGAAACATTTTCATATACTTCCAGCAGCTGCCGCATATCCTGCGGCAGTTTGCTTTCGAAGGATAGAGACTCTCCTGTGATCGGATGAACGAAGGAGAGACGGCGGGAGTGAAGCATCTGTCTCGGCGCGAGAGAGCAGACAGAATCCGGGTTGTAAAGGAAATCGCCGGGCAGCGGATGTCCGATGGACTTCATATGGACACGGATCTGATGCGTCCGCCCGGTTCCAAGAGTTACGGAGGCTAGGGAGATGACATCCGGGAGGGCTTTTTTTTCCCTGGCGGGCATCGCAGGAAGCTTCAGGCACAGACGTTTTCCTGCCTTTCCCAAATATGCCCAGCCTCTGAAAATGCGTGACTGCCCGCTCCCCACTCTCAAAGTCCACACACCGCAGCAGAGGCGATCCTTCCGCCCTCGCGATTGGAGCTTCAATCGTGCCGCTCTCCGGCAGCACGCCCTCTGTAATGGCGAGATATTCCCGGTGAATCTGCCGGTGTGCAGACATATCCGACAGAATCGCACTGCTGAGCATGTTTTTCGCAATCAGAACCAGACCGGTCGTGTCCCGGTCGAGCCTGGTCACGCAGCGGAAGACGAACGGGATGTCCCTGGATGAAAAATAGTACATCACCGCATTTGCCAGGGTGTTTTCATAATTGCCCATCGAGGGATGCACCGGCATATCATGGGGCTTGTCCACGACCAGGAGGTCCTCATCCTCGTAGATGATATCCAGTGGGAGAGAAACTGCCTGAATGGAACCAGGCTCAGACGTTTCGATGATCCGAATGGAAATAGTGTCTCCGGCATAAACGAGCCGGTTTGTAAAAACCGGCTCACCATTTCGAATGATGCCGCCATCCGTGCGTTTCAGATGCATCAGCACATGATGCGAACAGCCTTTTGCGCGGAGAAACTGCTCTACGGTAACCGCTTTGCCCGGCTGCACTGTCCAG
>Ga0192263_1150_pt1 | contig 15862 bp, 15 predicted proteins | sample Koala_Koa23_I3_FD_131257 | JGI IMG/M metagenome (GOLD analysis project Ga0192263, IMG submission 131257) | Enriched cells from koala feces incubated with labeled cellulose particles, San Francisco Zoo, California, United States - Koala_Koa2-3_I3 ... | reverse complement strand
GAAGACCCACAGATTCCGAACTTCCGCCAGAAACGCAGAGGAATCCGACTGGTGAATGGCATGACCCTGGCAGTCGAACCAATGATTACTGCCGGAAGAGCCGATGTGGTATGGCTTGATGACAACTGGACGGTGGTCACAGAGGACGAAAGTCTTGCGGCGCATTATGAAAATACAATTCTGATCACAGATGGAGAACCGGAGATTCTTTCGCTTGCGGAGTGATTTTCGGAGCATGGTTTGAGGATAACTTCCATCCGCAAAGTGCAGTAGAGTGTATAGCATAGAATTCCGCAATGCGCAGGCTGTTTCGCGTCGCGTTTGCCTGATCAGGTACTGTTACAAAATAACAGGTGCTAACAGGTTCATAAGTTATTTCAAAAGTTGTTTCGCAACAGGTCATTCGTATGACGCAGGTATACAACGACAGGGAAGGTACGAAGAGTATGAACGTCTGGACATCCAAAATGCTGGCCAGGTCTCTGGCAGGGCACGATAAAGGCAGCCTGTATGTGGTGCTGGAAGAAAATCCTGACGCCGGCAGCTATTTACTTTCGGACGGCAAACATCGTACGCTGAACCACCCCAAAAGAAAAAACGCAAAGCATGTGCAGCTGATTACGCACCTGCCGGACTCGACACTGGCGCGGATGCAGGAGATCACACTGGACGCGCATGTCCGCAAAATACTGAAGGAATATTCAGCAAGTGCATGATAAAAGTCATGGAGGTATATATGTCTAAGGCAGATGTCATAGAGGTAGAAGGAAAGGTAATTGAGAAGCTCCCGAACGCGATGTTTCGGGTAGAGCTGGAAAATAAGCATGTTGTGCTTGCCCATATCAGTGGGAAACTTCGTATGAATTTTATCCGGATCCTTCCGGGTGACAAGGTTACGATCGAGCTGTCTCCTTACGATCTTACGAAGGGAAGAATTATCTGGAGAGATAAATAAGAGAGATGTTTGAACAGGGATTTCAGGACAATGTGTGCCATAAGGAGAGAGTAGAATATCAGATGTCTGGCCTGCCAAAAACGGTGAGAGAAAGCCGTTTATCGGCAGGCCAGAAATGTCATAGGAGACTTCCAGCAGGAAGGTGCAGCTCATCAGACCGCAAACGCGACACCGGGGAGGAGCTTTTTCGCTTCCTCATATTCTTCTACGGTAGAATCCAGAACACTGCAGGCGCGTTCCTTTGAATACCTTCGTTTTTCATTAGTGAATCAACACACCCTACAAGCCTTCCCGCCATTCCTTTATCAAGGCCTGATTTCATGCCTTCCCCTACTCCTTTAGCAGTTGCTTTGTCCAACGCTTTTGTTAACCAGTCTTCCATTTTGGTCATCTTCCTTTCTTCGGAACTGTTTTGCGCTATTTCAAATCTTCGATCACCTGATACAGCGGAAAGAAGATCCAGGACTTCTTCTACATGCGTTATTTCCTCTTTAGAAGGAACATATTCATGATTCTTCCGTATCTGTACGAAATAATCCGCCACAATACGAAAATCACTCTTAAATTTTGCAACCGTTTCGTCATTAAGCCAGGCAATTTCAAATATGTTCGCTCGGTAGTTATGGAAAAAACGCGCAAATTTTTATTAGAAATGCGAAATGAAATGACTCTTGTCGTTAAGACAGACCGATTAATTGGCCTGGCGCTGGAGCAGAAGATAGTATAGAGAAAGAAAGCATAAAAGAAATATACAAGAAGGGAAAAGACACCGCCGGAACCACGGCGGTATCAGCATAAAAAGTGGATGCAAAACAGACATTAAAAAAATACTTCAGCACTTCAGCTGTAATTAAAGGAAATGCAAAAAAAGCTTGCATTTCTTTTCCCTGCATGATATACTGGAAAAGCTTTTGCGAAGGCGCATGCTTTTTTATGCCCAAAAAGCAGGACACAAGAAGCGAAAGGAGGATTGACCATGAAGGTTCGATCATCAGTGAAGCCGATCTGTGAAAAATGCAAGGTGATCAAAAGAAAAGGCAGAATCATGATTATCTGCGAGAACCCAAAGCATAAACAGAGACAGGGCTGACAGACAATCAGGCGGAACCGACAGCAGCCGAAGCAATCAGGAACGATTCGGAGCAGGAAGGAATGGTTTGGAGCAATCAGGAACGATTCGGAACAATCTGGAATGACCCGGAGCAATCCGAAACAGTCCGAAATAGTCCTGGATGATCCAGAACAAAGAAGGAAAGGCTGTCGAAGAACAATATAACGATGGAATAAATGAGTTACCGTCCTCTCTGGCAGGCAGGGAGCGGCCTCTTACTAATATGAATATATAGTTGGGATTTATTTCGTTGCGATATTGCTTTTAATACCGGCACAGGATCAGGCAGTACAAATCTTCTCTATGAACCGCCGGGGAGAGCTGCCGCGCAAGACGGGTCGTGCGGAAATAGAGCATACGATGTTTACAGCGTGTTGGAGCGCAGTGACAGTTGGTATCCATTTTACCGCAGGAAGGACACGCGTCATAGCTTAATGAGTCGGAAAGGCTGCCGCATGGCAGCTGGGCGACGATGCTTCGCCCCAGTTAGAAACAACATCAGGCAGTACCCGCGTACAGAATTCAAAGAAAAAGGATTCCGGGATACAGAAGCGGAATTCCATGAGACGGAATTCAAAGAGAGAATTCCAGAAAACAGAATTCATCGCGAAGGGTACACAGGCGGCAGTCCGGCCAAGGGCTTGCCGCAGAAAATGGAGGAAGAATTACATGGCACGTATTTCTGGTGTAGATTTACCAAGAGAAAAGCGCGTGGAAATCGGCCTGACCTATATCTACGGTATCGGCAGGACGAGTTCCAACAAGATTTTGGCCGCTGCGAATGTAAATCCTGACACACGCGTCAGAGACCTGACAGATGATGAGGTCCGCAAGATCCAGGACATCATCAGCGAGCATTACATGGTAGAAGGTGACCTCAGAAGAGAGACCGCTCTTAACATCAAGAGACTGCAGGAGATCGGATGCTACAGAGGAATCCGTCACAGGAGAGGACTTCCAGTACGCGGGCAGAACACGAAGAACAATGCCAGAACGCGTAAGGGTCCGAAGAGAACAGTAGCGAACAAGAAGAAGTAAAACATCATTAAAAGAAAGCAGGTTTATTGAGATATGGCAGCGAAAAAAGTTACGAAAAAAGTGACCAAAAGACGTGTTAAGAAGAACGTCGAGCGTGGACAGGCACATATCAAGTCATCCTTCAATAATACGATCGTTACTCTGACGGATGCGCAGGGAAATGCTTTATCATGGGCAAGTGCCGGCGGCCTTGGCTTCAGAGGCTCCAGAAAGTCCACACCGTATGCAGCGCAGATGGCTGCTGAGACCGCGACAAAGGCCGCGCTGATTCACGGCTTAAAGACAGTGGATGTGTTCGTAAAGGGACCGGGTTCAGGAAGAGAGGCGGCGATCCGCGCCCTTTCCGCAAATGGTCTTGAAGTTACCAGCATTCGCGACGTGACGCCGGTACCGCACAATGGATGCCGTCCGCCGAAGCGCAGAAGAGTCTAATCAGGGAGGTCTATAGAAAATGGCAGTTAACAGAGTTCCTGTTCTTAAAAGATGCAGATCCCTTGGCCTTGAGCCGACGGTTCTGGGATATGATAAGAAATCCAGAAGAGAGCTGAAGAGAACCAACCGCAAGGTCAGTGAATACGGCCTCCAGCTCCGTGAGAAGCAGAAAGCAAAATTTATCTACGGCGTGCTTGAGAAACCGTTCCGCAATTATTACAAAAAAGCTGACAAAATGCAGGGCCAGACGGGTGCGAATCTTATGATCATGCTGGAGAGCCGTCTGGACAATGTGATTTTCCGCCTTGGCTTTGCCAGGACGAGAAAGGAAGCGCGCCAGATCGTTGATCATAAGCAGGTGCTGGTGAACGGAAAGCAGGTGAACATTCCTTCGTATCTTGTGAAAGCAGGAGACAAGAGCGAGATTAAGGAAAAATGCAAGAGTTCTCAGAGATACAAGGATATCCTTGAGGCGACGAACGGCCGCCTTGTACCGGAGTGGCTGGAAGCCGATTCCGAGGCGCTGGAGGGAACCGTAAAAGAGCTTCCGACCAGGGAAGTGATTGATGTCCCGGTAAACGAGGTGCTTATTGTCGAGCTCTATTCGAAGTAAAAGTACGCGGTATAGAAAAGGAAACCCTCGGTCAACGATAAAGCAGGCGGCGTAAAGCCATCTGCCATAACCCAAAAAGGAGGGGCTATAGAGTGTTCGATTTTAACAAACCTAAAATTGAAATCGCGGAGATGTCAGAAGATAAAAGATTTGGGCGGTTTGTAGTTGAGCCGCTTGAGCGAGGCTATGGGACGACACTCGGTAATTCTCTGAGAAGGATTATGCTTTCTTCTCTGCCGGGTGCGGCCGTTAGTCAGGTCAAAATCGAAGGCGTACTGCATGAATTCAGTTCGATCCCAGGTGTCAAAGAAGACGTCACAGAGATTATCATGAACATCAAATCACTGGCGATTAAAAACAGCAGTGATACGAATGAGGCAAAGATCGCTTACATTGAATTTGAAGGGGAGGGAGTCGTGACCGGCGCTGATATCCAGGTGGATCAGGACATTGAGATCATGAACCCGGATCAGGTCATTGCGACTCTCAACGGAGGACCGGATTCCCGGCTTTTCATGGAGCTGACGATCACAAAGGGGCGCGGCTATATCAGCGCAGAGAAGGGCAAAAGCGAGGATATGCCGATCGGCATGATCGCGGTTGACGCGATCTATACGCCGGTGGAGCGTGTCAATCTGACAGTAGAGGATACCCGTGTGGGTCAGGTGACGGATTATGACAAGCTGACACTGGATGTCTATACGAATGCGACGCTGGCACCGGACGAGGCGGTCAGCCTTGCCGCGAAGGTGCTGAGCGAGCATCTGGGACTGTTTATTGACCTCTCTGAGAATGCAAAGTCCGTAGAAGTGATGAATGAGAAGGAAAACGACGAGAAGGAAAAGGTTCTTGGGATGAATATCGATGAGCTGGAGCTGTCTGTCCGTTCCTTCAACTGCCTGAAGCGCGCGGGGATCAATACCGTCGAGGAGCTTTGCAGCCAGACTTCGGAGGATATGATGAAGGTTCGCAACCTTGGCCGCAAGTCCCTTGAGGAAGTCCTCAGCAAGCTGAAGGAGCTCGGCCTGTCTCTGAATCCGAGCGATGAATAAAGATAGCGAGCGGCAAAATCCCCGCTCACTACAATACGATATTGAGATGCCGTCAGTAAGCCCGAAGAGCGTGGCGGTGCACGGCAGGCGAAAGCAATGTCTGCTGTAATAATGGAGGATAATTACAATGTCAGGATATAGAAAACTCAGCAGAACCTCTTCTCAGAGAAAAGCCCTGCTCCGCAACCAGGTGACTGCCCTGATCTACAACGGCAGGATCGTAACGACGGAGGCAAAGGCGAAGGAAGTGCGCAAAATCGCGGAACACCTCATCGCTCTGGCTGTCAGAGAAAGGGATAATTATGATACCGTTACGGTTACCGCCAAGGTCGCGCGCAAGGACAAGGACGGCAAGCGTGTGAAGGAGGTAAAGGACGGAAAGAAGGTTACCGTCTATGATGAAGTGCAGAAGGAAATTAAAAAGGATCGTCCGAGCCGTCTGCATGCGCGTCACCAGATGATCAAGGTGCTTTATCCGGTCAAAGAGGTGCCGAAGGAGGCTTCCGGCAGGAAGAAGAATACGAAGCAGGTCGATCTTCCGGCGAAACTGTTTGATGAGATCGCGCCGAAATACGCGAACCGCAATGGTGGATATACCCGGATTGTCAAGCTTGGACAGCGCAGGGGCGACGGAGCTTCGACGGTTGTTCTTGAGCTGGTATGACGGATTTTGCATCCAGGATCCCAGGATACCCCCGGATGATGGGATTCGCCAGATAAAACCTGGAATTTATGAAGTAAAACCGCTTGCCCACGGATCGGGAGGCGGTTTTTCTTTTGCATAAATAAGCACATCTGCGAGGGGATTCGGATTTAAAGCGATTTTAATTGGCCGGATGCCGTTACAGGTCACACCTGTAGAAGCAAAAATAACGTAAATCTGGTCAGGGTGTGACATGTAACACGTGATGGCTACATGTCGCCGTCGCGCTTACAAAATAATTTGACATTTGCTGTATTCTGTGCTATCGTGTTTACCAGATCAAGGTGAACGTTTCTGTCTAATCAAGACAATTAATTTTCCCATGAAGTCATATGAGCAGTATTTCTTATCTATTTACGTATCTAAGAGGTGTTTATGAGAGAAAAATATGAATCCCTGTCCCTGGCCATTTTAAAGGATCTTGCGAAGGCGAGAGGCATGAAGGGAACGTCCGCTTTAAGAAAAGCGCAGCTGATCGAAGCGATGCTTGAGCAGGACGAGAAAGACAAGGCCGCTGACCAGGTGGAGGCAGCGAAAAGCATGGATGGGGGCAAAGACCATCAGGAAGCTGGAAGCAGCAGTTCTGAAACGAACAGTACGAACGACAGAAAAAACAGACCGCGCAGAAATTCGGTGAAGAAACGCGAAACGAACAGAGCAGACGAAAAGCAGACAATAGCGGCGCACAGTGAGCCGCAGCAGGACTCAGATGGAGCGATTGCGACGCAAGATAAAGCACTGCAGGGGTCTGAAGAAACACCCGGGATGCATAATGAGGCACATCAGGGCGCTTCAGAAGCAGCGGTAGTGTTCAATGAGGCATATCCGGGCTCCCCAGAAGCAGCGGCGGTGTCCAATGAGGCGCATCAGGGTTCGGAAGAAGCACCTGCTGTGTCGGGCGTGCTGCCGCAGAATTCAGAAGATGCCCATATGGTACGCCATTTGGCACAGCAGAGAGATTCACAGGAAGGACATCCGCAGCGTGCCGTAACGGGAAGAAACGCGGAAGAAATGCGCCCGCAGCGCAGTGGCGTTGGAAGAAACCAGGCAGGAGGGACGTCCTCCCGGGAGGATTCGCAGGACAGGTCTTTCATGTCCAGACGCAGAAGAACACCGGAGGGCAGTTCCAGGACTTCTTACGACCGAAACAGCCCGGAGCGGCGTACCTACGCGCCAAGGATGAGGTCAAGCGTGGGTGAACCTGCAGAAAACCGCCGCGGACACGGGATGTCCGGGAGTGTACCGGAAGGCCGCGGCAACGGAACGTCGGGAAACGTACCGGAAGGTCGCAGCTATGGTACATCGGGGAGCACACCGGAAGGCCGCAGCTATGGGACATCGGGGAACGCATCAGAAGGCCGTGGCTATGGAGATGTCGCGGGCGGCACGGAAAACCACAGGTATGGAAATACCGCAGCCGGCACGGAGGAGCATGTTTCTGGAATTGCTGCAAATACCGTGCCAGGAAGCAGTTTCAAAACGCCGGAGAATGATGCCGAAGCCCGCAGCCTGACGGATTCGGAAAACGCTGCCGAAACCCGCCGCGTGGATATTCAGCAAGGCCGGAGTTCGGAATCATATGAAGCGGCAGAAACACGCATGGCAGATGCGGATCGTCCACCGGCGGAGCTTTCGCAACTTGACAGCGGACAGTCTGTGAGCGGTATTCTGGAAGTGATGCCGGACGGATATGGCTTCATTCGCAGTGACAATTATCTTCCTGGAGAAAATGATGTCTATGTTTCCCCGTCGCAGATACGCCGATTTAATTTAAAGACCGGAGACATCATTTCCGGAAATACAAGAATCAAATCCCAGCAGGAAAAGTTCAGCGCACTCCTTTATCTGAAAAAAATCAATGGCCTGGCACCGTCCGAGGCAATGAAACGGTATAATTTTGAAGATATGACGCCTGTTTTTCCAAACGAGCGGCTCCGGATGGAACGGGAGCAAAGAGGCATCGCGATGCGGATTGTGGATCTGTTTTCTCCGATCGGGAAAGGACAGCGCGGCATGATCGTTTCCCCGCCGAAGGCGGGCAAGACAACTCTTTTGAAAGACATCGCGAGGTCGGTTTTGAAAAACAATCCGGAGATGCGCCTGCTGATCCTGCTGATTGACGAGCGCCCGGAGGAGGTCACCGACATCAAAGAGGCCATCTGCGGAGAGAACGTGGAGGTGATTTATTCTACCTTCGATGAGACTCCGGAGCACCATAAGCGCGTCTCTGAGATGGTGATTGAGCGTGCAAAGCGCCTGGTGGAGCAGAAACAGGACGTCATCATTCTGCTTGACAGCATCACGCGCCTGGCAAGAGCTTACAATCTGACCGTGCCGCCCAGCGGGCGTACACTTTCCGGCGGCCTTGACCCGGCAGCTCTGCACATGCCCAAGCGCTTCTTTGGCGCTGCCCGGAATATGCGCGAAGGAGGCAGCCTGACGATCCTGGCGACCGCCCTCGTCGATACGGGGAGCAAGATGGACGATGTCGTCTACGAAGAATTTAAGGGTACCGGCAACATGGAGCTTGTCCTGGATCGAAAGCTTTCCGAACGGCGGGTATTTCCGGCTATTGATATTCCGAAATCCGGTACGCGCCGCGAGGATCTGCTGCTGGACCGCGAGGAGCAGGAAGCGATTTACTATATGCGCCGGGCACTCAATGGCATGAAGCCCGACGATGCGGTGGAAAGTATCTTAAACACGCTCCTTCATACACGTGACAACCGTGACGTGGTAACACGGGTGAGACGGCAGAAAGGTGTTTAAAAAAATCCTTGCTTTTATAGACGAACTATGCTATTCTCTGTTTGTTGTGTAAAAGAAAAGCAGACGACGCTTTTACAGGAAACTGCAGGGACTTGCAGGGATAGCCCGGGGAGACTTGCTGCGGTAACAGATGAGCGGCATTGGCCGGGAATTGGTTTCTTTTAAGAAACCAGCAGTTCACAAAATCGAGAAGAAGAGGTGAATAAAATGAAGGAAGCGATTCAGCCGAAGTATTACCAGGCAGAAGTGACCTGCAACTGTGGGAACACATTTGTGACAGGTTCTACGAAGAAAAGTATCCATGTGGAGATTTGCTCGAAGTGCCATCCGTTCTATTCCGGACAGCAGAAGGCGACTGCCGCGCGCGGACGTATTGAGCGGTTCAACAAAAAGTATGGTCTTCAGTAGAAATAAACCGGGAAAACAGGTGGGTTGAGGTTCTTGCGATCTCAACCTGTTTTCGTTATAGGGATAACAGATAAAGGAAGGGATTTTTATGAAACCATCCGGTATAGGGGGTCAGGCGGTTATTGAGGGTGTTATGATGCGCAACCGGGGCCGGTACGCGGTGGCCGTGCGGACGCAGGACGGAAAGATTGTCGTCGACACGCAGGACTGTTCGAGCGAGAAGCTCCAGAATCATAAGTTTGTAAAGCTGCCGATCATCCGGGGCGTGGTGAATTTTTTTGATTCGATGATTCTCGGCATGAAGACTCTGATGTTTTCTGCCTCCTTTTTTGCTGAAGAAACGGAAGAGGAGAAGAACGAGCGCGAGACGAAGGCGCGGAAAAAAGCATTTGAGAAGTCAGAGAAGCTCCGCGCAAAGGGCAAAATGGACGAGGCAGCAAAGGTGATCGAGAAATGTGAAAAAAAACTCGAAAAAGAGGCTGCCAGCGGGGATGCCTCCGGCGATGATGATTGGCTGATGACACTGACGGTTATTTTTTCACTGGTATTTTCCGTCGTGCTTTTTATGATGCTGCCTTATTTTATTTCCAGGCTGCTGCGCCCGGTGATCAGTTCAGAGATGGCACTTCTGATGATCGAGAGCGCGGTGAAGCTGGTGATTTTCTTTGGCTATCTGGTACTGATTTCAAGAATGAAGGATATCCAGCGTACATTCATGTATCACGGTGCGGAGCATAAGTGTATCAACTGCATTGAGAATGGCCTGGAGCTGAACGTGGAAAATGTGCGGAACAGCTCCCGTGAGCACAAGCGCTGCGGTACGAGCTTTCTGTTTATCGTCATGTTTATCAGTATTATCTTTATTATGCTGTTCAGTATCCCGCTGTTTGCCCTGCTGCACGTGAATACGGGCTTCTGGCGGATTATCCTGCGGTTGGCGCTCCTGCCGGTGATCGCGGGCGTGTCGTACGAGTTTATCCAGCTCGCGGGCAGGACAGACAACAAGGTGGTCAACCTCTTAAGCCGGCCGGGCATGATGATGCAGCATATGACCACGAAAGAGCCGGACGATTCGATGATTGAGGTCGGGATTGCGTCGGTTGAGGCGGTGTTTAACTGGAAGAAGTTTGAGAATGAGCAGTTCGGGACGCACTACGAGTGGGAGGAAGAGCCGGCCGGGCAGACGCCGGAAGAAAACGTGGCAGGGAAAGCCGGCGCTGCGGCGGAGCAAAGTGCATAATGAAATGAATGTTGGAAATGCCGGCGAAGCAAAGTGCGGAACGGGTGCTGGTAAGACGGATGCATACAACGGGAGTGAATTTGCCGGGGAAGCCTGCCAGTTTGAACTGCCATGGGAGGTATCTCTGAAAGAGGCGTGCGTGTCCGCCAGACAGTTTCTCGCTTCCTGCGGGGTTGAGGATGCGGCGGTGGACGCGTGGTATCTGCTGGAATATGTGACCGGGATCAGCCGTGCCGTCTATCTGGCTGACGGCGACAGAAGGATGAACAGTGAGCAGCGGAATGCGTATGCCAAATGTGTGAAGCGGCGCGGCGCACACATCCCGCTTCAGTATCTGACCGGAGAGCAGGAGTTTATGGGGTTCTCTTTTCTGGTCAACGAGCATGTCCTGATTCCCAGGCAGGACACGGAAACTCTGGTAGAGCTGGGGCTAAAGATATCTGGCAGACACGATTCGCCCTGTCGAGTCCTGGATCTGTGTACCGGGTCGGGCTGCATCGCGATCAGCATGGCAAAGCTGTGGGGGCAGCAGGGAATAAGGCCTGTCGGCTCTGAGAATAGAGAATTGCAGCTGTGTGGGCGGATGGCTGCGGATGGCTGGCAGCTGTGCGAACAGAAAGCCAGGGATGAATTACAGATATACGCGTCCGATATTTCAGAAGACGCGTTGGCGGTGGCCCGTGAAAACGCGCGGCGGCTTGACGTGGATGTGCAGTTTATCCAGAGCGACCTGTTTGCGCAGATCCCGGCGCAGGTGTTCGATATGGTTGTTTCAAACCCGCCCTATATCCGCACTTCTGTGGTAGAGGAGCTTTCCGAAGAGGTGCAAAAGCATGAGCCGCGCCTGGCTCTGGACGGCGGCGCGGATGGGTTGGATTTTTATCGGAGGATTATCCGGGAAAGCCCGCAATATCTGTGTCCCGGGGGCTATCTGCTGCTTGAGATTGGTTACGACCAGGGGGCGGTCGTAGCTGACCTGATGCGAGAGAATGGATTTTCCTGTGTGCAGATCACGAAGGATCTGCCGGGAAATGACCGGGTGGTTTCCGGACGGAGCGGAACCTGTTGACCGTCATGCTCCGGCGCAAAGTAAAACGATTTATAAAGTATAGAATAGTTTTGAGTGGCAGGAAATTGTTATGTTTGATAAACTGGAGGATTTGCTGATACGGTTTGAGGAAATTCTGAATATGCTGAACGAGCCGTCTGTCATAGCGGATCAGGCGAGATTTCAGAAGCTGATGAAGGAGCAGGGGAGCCTGCAGCCGATTGTGGATACGTATCGGGAATATAAAAAGAATAAAGAGACGGTTGAAGAGTCTCTTTCCATGCTGGAAGAAGAATCCGACGAGGAGATGCGCGAGCTGCTCAAGGAAGAGCTCTCTGACGCCCGCGAAAAGGTGGAGGAGCTGGAAAAGCAGCTGAAGATACTGCTGTTGCCAAAAGATCCGAATGATGAAAAGAACGTGATTATCGAAATCCGCGCGGGCGCCGGCGGCGATGAGGCGGCGCTGTTTGCCGCAGAGCTGTATCGTATGTATCTCCACTATGCGGAGGGACGCCGGTGGAGGGTGGAGACGATGAATGTGGAGGAAATCGGAATCGGGGGCATGAAGTTTGTCAGCTTTATGGTGACCGGCCAGGGCGCGTATTCCATGCTCAAATATGAGTCCGGCGTACACCGTGTGCAGCGCGTACCGGAGACGGAATCCGGCGGACGCATTCACACATCCACTGTCACAGTGGCGATTATGCCCGAGGCGGAGGAGGTGGACGTGCAGCTGGATCTGAATGACTGCCGCTTTGATGTGTTCCGCGCGTCCGGGAACGGTGGGCAGTGCGTCAACACCACCGATTCGGCGGTTCGTCTGACTCATATACCGACCGGTATTGTTATTTCCTGCCAGGATGAGAAATCCCAGCTGAAAAACAAGGACAAGGCTCTGAAAGTGCTCCGCGCGAAGCTGTACGACCTGGAGCTTCAGAAGGCGCATGACGCAGAGGCGGAAGCACGGCGCAGCCAGGTGGGTTCCGGAGACCGCTCGGAGAAAATCCGCACCTATAATTTTCCGCAGGGGCGCGTGACCGACCACCGGATCAACCTTACGCTCTATAAGCTGGATAAAATCCTGGACGGAGATATCCAGGAAATCATCGACCATTGCATTGCGGCTGACCAGACGGCGAAGCTGAGCCGCCTGGAGGACGGGCAGGGAGCTGCCTGATAATGATCCTGACTCTGTTATACTGCACGCCTGAAACATTTACAGCCGTATAAACCGAATTGCATACAGAACGTGTTATTTTGGAACCATTAGCTGTAAATTTTAGTGATATTCAGTATAAAAGAAGCTTCGGTTCGGAAATATAGCTGCGGGATACTATTTACTGCCAGAAAAAAGAAAGGAGTGTCGAGATTCTCTGCTCGATAAAATGTATGAACAAGAACCGGTTTGCGCTGACACCGCCTATGGGCTGGAACAGCTATGATTATTACGATACGACCGTGACGGAGGAGCGGGTAAAGGCGAATGCGGATTATATGGCTGCCCATCTGAAAGCGTATGGGTGGGAGTACATCGTGGTGGACATTGAATGGTTCGCACACAGAGCCGGGAGCATGCGGGATCAGTACCAGTATATTCCATTTAATGAGCTGGAGATGGACGCGTACGGCCGTCTTTTTCCTGATCCGGAACGTTTCCCCTCGTCCGCAGATGGCGCCGGATTTAAGCCTCTGGCGGACTATGTTCACTCTCTTGGCCTGAAATTCGGCATTCATATCATGCGGGGGATTCCACGTGCAGCGGCGCATGACCATCTGCCGGTTTATGGAGTGAGCGCGGGGACACAGAAGCCTTTGCCTGCAGCAGACACGGGCGCAGCCGTGAAAAAATCCATGCCTGAGGAAGATACGAACATGTCCGCACAAGATTTCCGGACAATCTCCGGCACCGGTGTGACGGCTGCGGACGTGGCGGATCCTTCCTCGATCTGCCGGTGGAATCCGGACATGTATGGCCTGCGCGCCGACCGGAAGGAAAGCCAGGCCTACTACGACTCGATTTTTGATCTTTATGCTCAGTGGGGCATTGACTATGTTAAGTGTGATGATATCTGCAATACGAACGCATATCCCACAAATCCGTATTCGGCGGCTCATGAGATCGAGATGATTCATGCGGCGATTCAAAAATGCGGTCGGCCGATGGTGCTTAGCCTGTCTCCGGGACCGGCGCTGATTGAGCACGCGTGGCATTATGAAAAATACGCAAATATGTGGCGCATCACCGATGATTTCTGGGATGAGTGGCCGCTGCTTCTGAACATGTTTGAGCGGTGTGAGCTCTGGCAGAACCATGTGTCGCCCGGATGCTTTCCGGACTGTGACATGCTGCCGCTCGGTTCCCTGGGAAAAGGGTTCGGGCACGAATGGCAGAGCCGTTTTACAAAACCTGAGCAGATTACGATGATGACCCTCTGGTGCATGTTCCGTTCTCCGCTGATGCTTGGCGCCGAGATGACAAAACTGGATGACTGGACACTCTCCCTGCTCACGAACAGAGAGGCGCTTTCTCTTCTGCAGGACGGACGCCACGGCGTGCAGGTACTGCGGACGAAGGACTGCGTGGTATGGGGAAATTACCGGGAAAAGAGTCCGGATGTTCGTCTGGAGCCTGGAACTGTTGATCTTGCAGGAACGGCAAATGCTCCTGGGATGACGCTGGGGATGTCGATAGAGAAGAACCCTGAGATGCCGATGGAGAAGGCTCCCGGGACGTCGATGGAGATGAATCCTGGGAGGCATATGAAAATTGCGTCTGAGACCCCGACGGAGAGACCCCCTGAGGCATTGACGGCTGAAAGTGACCTGTATGTCGCTTTATTCAACCTGAAGGAGACCGGGGCTGAGGTTTCTGTTGCCATAGAAGAGCTTGCGGACAGCCTTCCGGCGGTGCTATTCTTTTTTGCGGAGGCAGAGCCTTTGACGGCCAGGTCCGTATGGGAGCTTCGTGAGGTCTGGACCGGCGAGGTGTTAAAGTGCGATGGGGGCAGAATTTCTGCCACTGTGGAAGGACATGGAGCGAAGCTGTATCAGATCCGTTCGCTTCAAAGCATTTCATGAATATACAATTTATAAAGGAGCTGGAAATATGCCGATCAACGCATTCAAAAAAATCTTTGATAAAAGTGCTCAGACGGAGACAAAGGAAATAGAGAAGCGCCCCTGTAAAAAGTGCGGCGCCTCTTTCTCTGCGCAGGAATTGAAGGACAATTTTTACATCTGCCCGCAGTGCGGATACTATTTCCGGGTACATGCCCGCCGCCGGATTGATATGATCATTGATGAGGGTACGTTTGAGGAGTGGGACTCTAAGATGGCTGTTGTGAATCCGCTGAATTACCCGGAGTACGAGGAAAAGCTGCAGGCGTCTCAGGAGAAGACTGCGTTAAATGAAGCGATCATCACCGGATATGGGAAAATAAACGGACTGGAAACAGTGATTATGGTCTGTGACTGCCGTTTTCTGATGGGCAGTATGGGCTATAATGTAGGTGAAAAGGTTGCCCGGGGCGTGGAGAGAGCGACGGAAAGAAAGCTGCCTGTGATTATCTACGCGGCTTCCGGCGGGGCGAGAATGCAGGAGGGGATTGTCTCGCTGATGCAGATGGCGAAGACCTCTGCGGCGATAAAAAACCATTCGGACGCGGGACTGCTCTATATCAGCGTCCTCACTGACCCGACGACGGGAGGAGTGACGGCTAGCTTTGCCATGCTCGGCGATATTATTCTCTCCGAGCCAAATGCGCTGATCGGTTTTGCCGGGCCCCGCGTGATTGAGCAGACGATCCGGCAGAAGCTTCCGGAGGGCTTCCAGAGGGCGGAATTTCAGCAAAAACACGGGTTCGTGGACAGCGTCGTGGAGCGCAGGGATCAGAAGTCCGTGCTGGGACTGCTGTTAAGGCTGCATTGCGGAGAAGAAAACTGGCAGACCTGGTCGGAGGAGAACAATCTCCAGCCGTCTGCTTCCGAATCTCTGCCTGAGACCGTTCGCCGCCAGATTGAGAGCTGGAGAGATAATTCACCAAAGAGCCGGAAGGCGCCATTTTCCGGAACCATGCGCCAGAAGACGCTGAACAAGATCGCGAAGCGCCACACGGATCCGCTGGAATCGGTTCATCAGGCGAGAAAGACGGGGCGTCTGGTAGCGAGCGATTATATCCAGTTTTTATTTAAAGACTTTATAGAGCTGCATGGAGACCGTTATTTTGGCGATGACGCGGCGGTCGTGGGCGGCATCGCGACCTACTGTGGAGTGCCGGTTACTGTGATCGGCCAGGATCGGGGCAAGTCTGTGGAGGAGACAGTCGGCCGGAATTTTGGCATGGCGTCGCCGGAGGGATACCGGAAATCTCTGCGCCTGATGAAACAGGCAGAGAAATTCAACCGTCCGATCATCTGCTTTGTCGATACGCCGGGCGCCTACCCGGGCATGGAGGCTGAGGAGCGGGGCCAGGGAGAGGCGATTGCCTGGAATC
>Ga0192263_1149_pt1 | contig 15864 bp, 15 predicted proteins | sample Koala_Koa23_I3_FD_131257 | JGI IMG/M metagenome (GOLD analysis project Ga0192263, IMG submission 131257) | Enriched cells from koala feces incubated with labeled cellulose particles, San Francisco Zoo, California, United States - Koala_Koa2-3_I3 ... | reverse complement strand
CCACTGTGATAAAGACCTTCATTATGCCAGTCTTTTTGAGATATTAAAAATGTTTTATTTGTAAACGAATTGATGATGCAAAAAAAGGTGCTAGTAATTGGATAAACGATTAAGTGCGAAACACTTTTTTAACGTATATTTTCTATCATTTACAAACGAAATTGGATTTAATTTGCCATTAGATACTTCAAAAATACTTAACATGTTTTCGCCTTCCTGTTTTGATAATTGATTGTTTAATTAAATATCTATTGACTTTTTGCACCGTCTTACTGTGCTAATTATGCTATTTACTATTGCCTATTAGTGAGCTAACATAAAGAGAGTTTAATGTTTACATAGAATTATTCTAATGTTTGTGCACTGTTGTATAAAAAGTCTCTTAAATATAAGCACCAGCTCATATGTTCTAAACACATGTTTTTTTTAATTTCATGAGATAGCCCATATGAGCTGCCCGTTAGCAGTTAGCTATTAATTCCGTATCTCGGTGTGGAGTGTTTGAACGCACTTTAATTCCAAGTTCGGAAATTAATTGCTTTTTTGCTGCTTCTTCTGCGGTCAAAGTTATGGAATACATCGTGTTGCCTCCTTTACTAGAATATTTGTGAAAGCTTTGTTTCACATAGGAATTGTTTTATCACAATAATCAAAAGATTACAATCGCATTGTGTGAATATTTTGGATATATTCAAAGAAAAAAGTGTAAATTTTATAAATTAACTATAAAATAATGATGATATACATTGACCTGTTTAACTGATATAGATAAAAAACGATTGTTTACAATTCCTTTATGGGAACGTACTGGAAAAAGTGATAGCTTTGATTATTTAATCTTCGCATTTTCCTAACTGTCGAATTTGAATAATAGTCAATGAAGTGATAACGAGAGAATATATTAAGCGATGATATGAACTGTAATTATAGAAAGTTTGATTTTATGGTTGAAATTTTCTGCTATAGATGATATCTTATTACCAAGAGAGAAACAACCACCCACAAAGTGGTTAGCCTCGAGGTTGATATAAGCCTACCTGTACTGGCCAAGTGACAAGGTAGGCTTATTTATTTTCGCTTGTTAGTCCTATCTATATAGGCAAGCAGCGCTATCAGGAATGACCCACCAAGAAACAGCAGGCTTAAAACTTCATATGTATCCATCAGTACCACCGTTTCCGCTTCGCTTCGGTCGTTGCCAAACAGGTGCCACTGGCACCTGGCAACCCTCTATTTCTAGTATGGGAGGCTTACCACCTTGCAACATGGTTGTTTCCTGCCGATACTATATCACAACTCTTTATCTGGTTCAATCAAAAAATAGGCACTGAAAATTGCGGAAATATCTGCAGAAATGCTGCTATTTTCGCGTAATGGCAAATCAAATTACAAGTCTAAAAAAGCCGCAAAAACTCTGAAAATTTCACACAATTCAAAAATATCTAAAAATAACGCTTGACAAATCATGACTTAAAGGAGAACTGCTTCGTGATATTGGGAATTATCTGGAGATGATGGGCTATAAGGTCATTGTCCTGAACCTGGTCGATATGGATGCGTCGGACGGATACAATCCTTTTGTCTACATCCGCTGCGACGAAGATGTGACGAAGCTGATCACGAACCTGATTGCGAACACGACACCGAAAGGCTCGACGCCGAATGACCCGTTCTGGGAGCGCTCGGAATCGATGCTTCTGCAGGCGATCTTTCTGTATGTCTGGTATGAATTCCCGAAGCAGGGCAGGACTCCGAACTTCCGGGGTGTACTGGAACTTCTGAACAAGGCGAAGGTATCCGATGATGAGGAGAATCATTCGGAACTGGATGACCTGATGTACCAGCTTCCGGAAGATCATTCGGCGCTGATCACGTACAAAAAAGTCTGCACCGGCGCGGCTGATACGATCCGTTCGATTATCATTTCCGCGAATGCGCGTCTGGCGTATCTGCAGAACCCGAAAATCCTTCGCATCCTGGATAATGATGATATTGATATCCCGGCTATGGGCGAGGGCGTTTATGAGAACCCGGATCGGAAAGTGGCGTTGTTCTGTGTGATACCGGACAACGACAAGTCTTACAATTTCCTTGTAGGAATGCTCTACAGCCAGATTTTCCAGGAACTGTACTATATCGCCGATCATAAATACGGTGGCGGACGATTACCTGTCCCTGTTGCATTATGGATGGACGAATTTGCAAATTGCGCCTTGCCAGACGGGTTTCTGGAAATCCTGGCGACCTGCCGAAGCCGCGAAATTTCCTGTAATATCATCATCCAGAACCTTGCGCAGCTGAAAACGCTGTTCAAGGACAGCTGGGAGAGCATCACAGGAAACTCAGATATTCTCGTGTATCTTGGCGGCAATGAACAGAGTACACACAAATTCATTTCAGAGATGCTCGGCAAGACGACGATTGATAAGAAATCGTCCGGAGAAACACTTGGTAATCACGGCTCCAGCAGCCGAAATTATGATGTGCTGGGGCGCGATATCCTTGATCCGAGCGAGGTTCGAAAAGTGGACAATAAGAAGTGCCTGATTTTTATCAAAGGTTTCGACCCGATTTACGATGATAAGTATCATACGGCGGAGAAGGAGGAATATAAACTTGCCATGAAACTCGGCCCATACGAGCATAAAAAAAGGCAATGGCTGCAGGAAGGCAGGGACATCTTCTATATAAATGGCCCGAAGGGCGGCGGGAATCCATATGAATCCATGTATTATCAGGTGGAGAACTATCTCGGCATCTTCGAGGATTCTACCGCTTACGAAGAACTCAAAAAGCTGTCGGATTATGGGGAGGAAAACCAGCTTGTTCCGGTAGGTGATGGCTATATTTATCAGAATAAAATCCTGTATCCGGTTATTTCCAGGAATACAGTGCCGGTAAAGACAGGCTTGGGACGCCTCACAAAGCATCCAGTAGTAGGATATTCCTACAAAGGGAAGGCAGTTCTTGTGGATTCAGAAGTGGTAAAAGAAATTTTCACACCACTGAACCGTATGACGTGAGATTTGATCAAATCCGATATAGAAGAATGGTTTGGATGAAAGCGAGGATAATGCTATTGAGTGAAAAGAAAACGTTAGAATTTGACTGGCAGTTCGGACAGGAAGAAGTTTCATTGCGAGTGGCCTCGTATATGAAGAATAACAGTCTTTATGTGGGATTGATTTGCAGGACGGAGTACGGCCTGGAGCCATTTGGAGATATGACGGTCAATCTTCCTGTCAGTGATATGGTCCCATTAAAATCGAACGAGGCCTATATCAACGGTGACATGTCAAAAAGCCTGCTGGCATTTATCCAGAAGAATAGGCTTGGGACAGTTCTTCAGGAAGTAGGCTATTCAGGTTATGGACAATACGCGAAAGTAGCATTTGCTGAGGAGAGCCGCGCATGCAGAATTGTGCTTCGCACAATGGCGCGGCCTACGTCCATGATTTGCGCAGCAAATCACGGACAAAATATGGATCGTCTGAAGGAATTTGATCCCGCCGGCGTGGAACGCCATCTTCAACAATACAGCAGAAATAATAGGGAAGCTAAGGAAACGAACAGGACGGAAGATTCGCATAAGCGGAAAAGGACAGGCCGATGACATCCGGGCAGATGGGAGAAACGACGACAATGGCAGTGAAAACAGATTTACGGATAATGACGGATAGATGGGAGCGGATATCATGCAGGAAATAAAATATCTGACGGAAAAAGATATGGAATATTTTTATAAGCTGGAAGAGCAAGGCGAAGCAGTAATCATTCGTCTGGAGCCTGAACAGCTTCTTTCGCTTGATCTTTCAGAACTGGACAGACGAAAAACGAATGCTAACAGCGAGATCAGCGAGGAGGAAGTCAGACAATGGTTGCAGCAGCATTCTTCAGAATTGCGACAGAGGTATGAAGAAAATGAAGCGGTATTGCAGGAGAACCGGCAGCTGAGAGATGCACTTGGAGAAAATGAAAAAACAAATGCCGATATTAGCAATCAGGATATAGCTTCCGGCAGGAGTGCGTTGCAAGAAGGAAGAGGAGGGAAGCAGACTTTGGTCAGACGGCTGCAGGAAGTGCGGCTGAACGAAGAACAGACGGAAATCATAGATTATGCGATTGAAAAGGGGATGGGAGAGGCACAGCTCCTTATTTTACTCAGAGATGGGTGGACAACAGATGAGATGCGCAAGCTATGTGAGATGCTCCTGCAGAAATCTTTTGGCTGATTCCATCAGAAAAAACGAAAATAAAAAAAGTCGGTGCATAACCCGCAGCTGTCGAAAATCTTCTGCTTCGACGGTTGCGGGTTTTTTTATGCGCAGGCATATCCCATGCGAAGCGTGAGATGCCCACATCCACAATCAGAGATTGTGGACATAACCCGGCGAGGTGTATTATGGCTGGATAAAGCCGCACCCGGCGCGCGCGGGGCGAGTAAGAGCCGACAAGTCGCCTCCTACTTGATTTGAAATAATGCCATGATTGCGTGCTGCCGTGCTGTTGATTGCACATTGATTTTTATTTGTCTGTGGAAGAATGGATGAATTTATGATAATATTGCATCACGAAAGAAGCAGGACATCTATGAGGAAGGATATGATTTTTATGGAAACGGATGAAACGAATAAGACAGAAAATAACCAGGCACAGCTTGAAGCATCATTCGGAATAGCTCTTGTAGATGCGTTGCCGGTCATATGTTTCAGTATTTCGATAGCCCTGATTGCGTCAATGTATGATTCAGCAGTATTTTTGGTCGGCGCACTGTTGTGCATCATAGCCGGTCTTGGAAAAGTCCTGTGGAAATTAATACTTGCTGCTGCTCATAAGGATATTCAACTGTTATACAGGCAGTTTCATTATCTGATGCCGGGCGGTTTTGTACTGATTCTCCTTTCCCTGATTATCAGCCGTCCGTCCTTGTCAGAACTGTGGAAAAATAGTTCCTCATTTCCATGCAATATCCTGTTTCTGTTAGCTATAGTTGGATTTGCTGTGATGGGAATTCTTGGCGTAAAGATGAGTGCATCGGATAAACGAGCAAACTGGATCGAGCAGCTGGTAAACCTGGCAGCGCAGCTTTGTATTTTGCTTGGAGTGCTGATGATCTGGTACGCGAGCGATTACTACAGGGCTGATGCGGAAGTCACAGAATATCTGGAAAGCAGCGGCAGTGTAGAGGTGATCGAGATAGACAATGGACTCTATTTTGACGGAGAAGGAGAGGACAACGCAATTATTTTCTATCCGGGAGCGAAGGTTGAGTATTCGGCATATGCACCGCTGATGATGAAGCTGGCGGAGAATGGCGTGGACTGCTTTTTACTCGAGATGCCTTACAACATGGCTATTTTCGGTATTAACAGAGCCGATGACGTGATGGAAGAGTATGATTATGAGCATTGGTATATCTCTGGTCATTCTCTTGGAGGCGCAATGGCTGCGTCCTATGCGGTAGAAAATACAGGTAAGCTGGATGGTGTTATCCTGTTGGCTGCCTACGTAACAAAAGACCTGGGAGATCTTGCGGTGCTTTCCATTTACGGCAGCAATGATGGTGTCCTGAGTATGGAAAAGGTCGAAGCTGGCAGAGAGTATTCGACAAATTACACCGAAATATGTATAGAGGGTGGCTGTCATGCATGGTTCGGCCTCTATGGAGAGCAGGCTGAGGATGGAACGGCTTCAATTTACAGAGAGGAACAGTGGCAGCAGACCGTGGATGCGGTGCTGGATATATTTTAAAATATTAAAATATTTACGTTGAAGTTCTTAATCCATGATTGAATTCAGCTGAATCGATTGTTATAATCTTTACAATATTTGGAACATACGCTGTGGCTTTAAAAGTCATCTTAAAAATATGTATGGCGTTGGACTGTACGATGGGTGACAATATGGAAATCATTCCTGACCAGTCTAAAAAGGGATAAGAGAAAAGAGGATTGCAATGACAAATGATAAAATAACCGAAGTCGGTGTCAATATCGCGGAAAAAGCGACAATGATCTGGAACGTGGCGGATATGCTCCGCGGTCCGTTCAAACCCCACGAATACGGACTGGTCATTCTGCCCATGACTGTGGTGAAGCGGTTTCATGACTGCCTGCTTCCCACCCATCAGGCGGTACAGGAGCAGTATGAGAAAGTGAAAAACCTGGCGGTCATTGACGGATTTCTGACCCGCGCATCCGGCTATCAGTTTTACAATATCAGTAAATTTACCTTTGACTCCCTGTTGGCCGATCCGGATAATATTGAAGCAAACTTCCGGGATTATCTGGCCGGGTTTTCAGCGAATGTGCAGGATGTGTTGGCTAAATTTGATTTTGACAATATCATTCGGCGCATGGTGGAGAGTAACACCCTCTATCTGGTTATCAAAGAGTTTAACACTCCCAAGGGCTACCTCGGTCCGGATAAAATCAGCGCCGTGGACTGCGGTTATATCTTTGAAGATCTGGTACGCCGGTTTTCTGAATCTTTTGGTGAAGAAGCCGGAGCACACTTTACAAGCCGGGACATCATCTACCTGATGACCGATCTGCTGCTTTCTGATGCAAACCTGGCGGATACTTCAAATATCACTGTATACGATATGGCAATGGGAACTTCGCAGATGCTTTCCTGTATGGAAGAACGCATTCATGCCCTGAACAGAGATATTGAGGTCACCTGCTTTGGGCAGGAGTTTAATCCCTCCACCTATGCCATTGCCAAGGCCGACATGATGATCCGCGGAGGCGATCCCAACAATATGCGGTTTGGGGACACGCTTTCCGAAGACCAGTTTCCCGGATATACGTTTCAATACTGCATTTCCAATCCGCCTTTCGGCATCGACTGGAAGCGGGAACAGAAAGCGGTAGAAGCAGAGGCAAAAAAGGGCGAACAGGGGCGTTTTGCGCCGGGATTGCCGAAGATTTCCGACGGACAGCAGCTCTTTGTGCTGAACGGGCTGGCAAAGCTGGCCCCGAACGGCAAAATGGCGATCATTCAAAATGGCTCCCCCTTGTTCTCTGGCGACGCGGGCAGCGGCCCCAGCAACATCCGGCAGTACATTTTGGAAAATGACTGGCTGGACGCCATTATCCAGCTTTCTACTGATCAGTTCATGAATACGGGTATTTCCACTTATATCTGGATTTGCAGTAAGGACAAATCTGCTTACCGTGCCGGAAAGGTGCAGCTTATCGATGCGTCTCACTGCTTCGAACAGCGGCGGAAATCCATTGGCAACAAGCGCAACGATATCTCTGACTACTGCCGGGAACTGATTGTGCAGGCGTATGGCGAATTCCGGGACGATGCTGTTTACGGCGAAAAGCCAGGCGTCTATTGCCACAGCAGGATTTTCGACTCCGTGGAGTTTGGTTACAACAAGATTACGGTGGAGCGGCCTCAGCGGGACGAAAACGATGAGATCGTCCTTAAGAAAGGCAAGCCCGTGGCAGATGCTGCCCTCCGGGATACAGAAAACGTGCCGCTGACCCAGGACATCGACCGCTATTTTGAGCGGGAAGTGCAGCCCTACGCCTCTGATGCATGGATCGATTACAAAAAGACGAAGGTGGGCTATGAAATTCCCATGACCCGGTACTTTTATGAATACGAGCCGCCGGAACCGGTGGAGAACATCGTCGCCCGTATCCAGGCATATGAAAAGGCCATCTCCGCTGCCATGAGTGATTTGTTTCCGAAGGAGGGGTGAGTATGGGGAGAGCTATGAAAGATAGTGGAGTAGAGTGGATTGGGGAGATACCGGAAGAATGGAATCTTGGCAGAATAGGTGAAATATATGCAGAACGCAAGATAAAAGTAAGCGATACAGAATATCCACCCTTGTCAGTAACGATGAAGGGAATTGTGCCACAATTAAGCACAGCGGCAAAAACAGATGCACATGATGATAGAAAGCTTGTCTGCAAAGGAGACTTTGCAATCAACAGTCGTTCCGATCGTCGAGGCTCTTGCGGTATTTCTAGTTATGATGGTTCTGTTTCTTTAATAAACACGATTCTGAGGCCAAGGAAAGACATGAATCCCAGATATTATAACTGGCTTTTTCACACTTCTATGTTTGCCGATGAATTTTACAAATGGGGGCATGGAATTGTTGATGATCTTTGGACAACGAATTGGCAGGATATGAAGAATATTTTTATCCCTATTCCTTCTGCAAACGAACAACAAATTATTGCATCCTTTCTTGATGGCTTGTGTGCTCAAATTGATTCTGTACTAGAAAAAACTCGCAGTACCATTGAGGAGTATAAGCTACTGAGACAGACGGTCATCACCCAGGCGGTTACAAAAGGCGTGCGTGGTGAAAGACTGATGAAAGATAGAGGAATTGCATGGCTAAAAAGCATACCATCAACATGGAAAATAGTCCCAATTAAATATTTTATTGATATTCTGGCGGGGTATGCGTTTTCAAGTGATGATTTTGATACTAATACAGGAATTCCGCTCTTGAGAGGAGTCAATGTAACACCTAAAGGCATAAGATGGAATGATGTGGTATTCTGGAATAAAAATGTAGACGAACAACTTGAACCTTATATGCTTCGAGCAGGTGATTTAGTCCTAGGTCTTGATAGGCCTTGGATTTCAGAAGGGACCCGCATTTCATGGGTTTCCGAAAAAGATATACCGTCCTTGCTGCTTCAACGTGTATGTCGAATTAGGGCAAAAGATGGGATTTTGCCTGCCTGGATATATTATTGGCTGTCAAACCCGCTGTTTATGGAAACATTATTAACTGATACCACGGGAATTAGTGTTCCGCACATTAGTACTGGACAAGTAGGCAATTTTCTTATTTCGTTGCCATCAATTCAGGAACAGAAAGAAATCGTCGTTTATCTCGATGAAAAATGCATCGAGATCGATGCCCTCATCACCCAAAAAAAGCAGCTCCTGACGGAACTGGAAAATTACAAAAAATCTCTGATTTACGAATATGTCACTGGGAAGAAGGAGGTTCCTTCATGAGTATTGACAACACCACCGAGAAACAATTTGAATCTGATATCGAAGCCTTCTTTTTGTCCCCTGCCGGCGGCTATACGAAGGGCGTGGATACCTATGACCCAAAGCTGGGCTTCTATGTACATATTCTCATTGACTTCATTCAGCGTACACAGCCCAGGGAGTGGGCCAGGTTTGTCAACCAGAACAAGCTGGAACCGGAGAGAAAATTCTGTCTTGCATTGGATGCCGCCTGCGAAAGCCAGGGGCTTATCACAGTCCTGCGCCACGGTTTCAAGCACCGGGGAATCACTTTCCACATTTGTTATTTTCAACCAGAGTCTGATCTGAATCAGACTGCGGCTGCTCAGTATGCTGCCAATGTGACGGAAGTATATCGCCAGTGGCACTATTCTGCTGACAATAATAATTCTGTGGATATGGTGCTGGTGCTGAATGGGATTCCACTTTTCGCTTTTGAGCTGAAAAATCAGTACACCGGGCAGACGGCGGATCATGCACGCCGCCAGTGGATGTATGATCGTGATCCGAGGGAGATCTGTTTCCAGTTTGATCGGCGTATTTTGGCTTATTTTTGTGTTGACCATACAGACGTGTGGATGACGACCAGGCTGGCGGACAAGGACACCTACTTTCTCCCCTTCAATCAGGGCAGCAACGGCGCTGGAAACGATGGCGGCAAGGGGAACCCGCCGAATCCCAATGGCTATCCAACTGCTTATCTGTGGGAAGAAGTCTTCCAGAAAGACAGCATGATGGACATTCTTCAAAAATTTATCCATTTGCAGGTCAAAGAAGAGAAAAAGCAGACACAGGACGGCAGCGAAAAGGTGGTTCGCAGGAAATCTCTGATCTTTCCACGGTATCATCAGTTAGATGTGGTTCGTAAGATGATTGCGGATGTACGAGCCAATGGTGCCGGTTATAATTATCTGGTGCAGCACAGCGTCGGTTCCGGCAAGTCCAATTCCATTGCCTGGACGGCCTACCGCCTGGCCTCCCTGCACGATAAAGACAGCAAAGCGATTTTCAGCAGCGTGATCGTGGTGACAGACCGCACGGTGCTGGATGCGCAGCTGCAGGAAACTATCGCAGGCTTTGATCATACCATCGGTGCGGTGGAGACAATCGGAGAGAACAAGAATTCCAAAGATCTGCGGGACGCTATTAACAATGGTGTTCGCATTATCGTTACCACTTTACAGAAATTCCCGGTCATTTACACGGAAGTGGACAAGGCCAACGGAAGAAATTATGCGATTATCGTGGACGAGGCACATTCCTCTCAGACGGGTAATTCCGCTTTGAAGCTAAAAGCGGCGCTGGCTGATACGGAAGAAGCGTTAAGGGAGTATGCAGAGCTGGAAGGAAAAGCGGAGGAAGAACTTGACCCGGACGATAAACTGATGCGGGAGATGGTTGTCCATGGAAAACACAAAAATCTGTCATTTTTCGCTTTCACTGCTACTCCCAAGGATAAGACGCTGGAACTGTTCGGAACAGAACGTGAGGACGGCTGCTTTCATCCCTTCCACATTTATTCCATGCGGCAGGCGATAGAGGAAGGATTTATTCTGGATGTACTCCAGAACTATATGACTTACGATACCTGTTTCAAAATTGCCAAGACGATTCCGGACAACCCGGATGTGCCGTCGAGCCGTGCGGCAAAACTGATTCGGAAATATCAGGAGCTTCATCCATACAATATCAGCCAGAAGTCGCAGATCATTGTGGAGACCTTTATGGAAACCACAAGTAAGAAAATCGGCGGCAGGGGGAAGATGATGGTGATCACATCGTCCCGGCTGGCGGCAGTACGGTATTTCCACGAGGTCAAGCGCTATATTCGTGAGAAAAAATATGCCAACATTGATGTGTTGATCGCGTTCTCCGGCGCTGTACAGGATGGGGATGAAGAGTATACAGAACCAAAGCTGAATGTCCGTGCGGACGGCAGCCGCATCAGTGAAGAACAGACGAAAGCAGAATTCCATGACAACTTCAATGTGCTGATCGTAGCAGAGAAGTATCAGACGGGATTTGATGAACCGTTACTGCATACCATGATTGTGGACAAGAAGCTGAAAGGCGTGAAGGCGGTGCAGACTCTTTCCCGCCTCAATCGCACCTGCCCCGGCAAAACGGATACCTTCGTGCTGGATTTTGTAAATAAACAGGAGGATATTTTAGAGGCGTTCCAGCCATTTTACCAGGAGACGTATTTGCAGCAGGAGGTCAATGTTGACCTGATCTATCAGACGCAGCAGGAGCTTCGTGGATTTGCTATTTACAGCGACGATGATATTGCGGCTTTTTCCAAGGTTTATTTTGCAAAAGGCGGTCAGAGCAACAACATGGGGAAGATGACCAGTGTACTTCTTCCTGTTGCTTCCCGCTACAACCAGAAAAATGAAGAGGAAAAGTATCAGTTTCGTCGTCAGCTTCGCAGCCTGATAAAGTGGTATAGCTATGTGTCTCAGGTTGTGCGTATGTTTGATAAGGAGCTGCACCAGGAATTTGTGTTCTGTTCCTATCTGCTAAAGCTGCTGCCGCCCACTTCCGGAGATCCGATAGATCTGGAAGGAAAACTCAAACTGGAATTTTACAAACTCCAGAAAACCTTTGACGGAGCAATCGCCCTTCAGCCGGACACGAAAGGTGTCTATGAACCAGCGAAGTTGAAGGGCGCTATGGGGCTGGAACAGGACGAGCCGCTGGACGAAATCATTCAGAAAATTAATGAGAGATACAAGGGGAACTTTACAGACGGAGACAGAGTGCTTCTGACTGCACTCAAGGCCAAACTGATGAGTGACAAGAAGCTGGCGAACATTGCCAGAACCAGCGATCCACAGATATTTACCGAGAGCATTTTCCCGAAAGCATTTGGAGATGCGGCAATGGAGAGCTACGCGGAAAGTCAGGATACGTATACGACTCTATTTGAGGATCAGGGCAAATATAATGCAATCATGGCAGCTTTGGCAGAAGTCATTTACCGCGAGATGCGGAAACAGCATTAGACAGCTATTGTAAACAACAGGCAGTCTAAGGAAAGGATACAGTGACATATGACTCATGAAGAATACACAGCAGCAGCGAATCATTGGATTGAGAAAGATGCGGTTTCAAAAAAGATGCCTGCGAATCAGCTATGGTCAGCTATTGAAAACTACATTCAGGCTAATAATACCTGCGCTCTCGCAACCGGCAGCGGCAGTTTTATCCGTTGCACACCCATCGAATATGCCTGGCATGATAGCGCATTCTGGATGTTTTCAGAGGGAGGACAGAAATTTGTTGGACTGAAGAAGAATAAATTGGTCTGTCTGGCTATTTATGACCGATACGATGGTTTTGGCAAATTGAAGGGATTGCAGGTTTCGGGCAAAGCGGAAATCGTGGAGCCGTTTTCTACAGAATATATCCATGCGGCAGAATGGAAGAAAATACCGGTAGATGCATTGAAAAAGCTGCCATTCATCATGAATCTTATAAAAATCACTCCGACAGAGATCGAATTCCTGAATTCTGATTTTAAAGAGGAGGGTTATGATAGCCGTCAGCACTATGACTGCGACAGGGAGGAATCTTGATGTTTTCAGATTTTGACGTACAGACCCGTCAGATGCTGACAGGGAATCTGCTGATGATTGGATGTTGTGCCTTTTACCTGGCGTGGTGGCTGTTCGCATTTAAGCCGGAAGGCGCGGTCAAAGGTCTCCGGAGCGGGTGGCTTTTAATCCCGGCGCTGTTGTTTGGTGTGGCTGCAGTGACGCAGATCGTTCAGGGCAGCGGTGTTGTGGAGAGTGAAGCGCTTTTGTTTCCTCGAAATGCAGTGCTGATCGGCGGCGTGGTTGTCTATATCGTCCTGCTGGTTGGAACCAGTGTACTTTTAAAGCGGCAGGTAACGACAGAGCTGTTTCTAATTGTCGGATGGACGACTCTGATGTTTCTGGAACTGAACGCTCTATTTGCACTGGGACAGTTTACGAAATCAGCGGTGATCTTGCTTCTTGTCATTACATTGATCGCTGCTGTTGTCAGTATGATCTGCTATCTGCTTTATTATAATTTGGACAAGGTAAAGGGCTATGTAGATGGCATGATACCGCTTCTTCTGGTAGCTGTTATGATGGCTGTAATAACGGTAGGGGCTGTGATCTCGCACAGGTGATTTCTTGTTGATATAATCTGTGTAATCTTACGGAGGCTTCTCCGACTGCGTACAATTAGAGGAAAAACTGTGAAACAAATAAAAAAGCTGCAACAGGATGAGTTAAAGCAGATATACAAAGCGCATATCAGAGAGGACTTTCCCCGCAATGAGCGCCGGCCGTACTCGTCCATGGAGCAAATGACGAACGAAGGAAAATACGCCAGCTATGGCTATTATGACGATAACAGACTGCTGGCTTATGCCTGCTATATTCTGACAGAGGACGGTATGTATGCACTTCTGGATTATTCCCGCGAAGCAACGAGCCAAGTAGCCATGCTTGCACGGATATTTGGCGACTGCCGCGAGGGTCAAATGCCCGGAGGGTATTTGACTTTGCAGTGATTCCTGAACTGCGTGGTCATGGAACCGGCAGTGAATTTCTGCAGAAACTGGAGGACGAGCTTCCGGCCCAAAACGGTGTTTTCATTGAGACAGAATGTCCTGATGCGGCAAAGACCGATGTGGAAGTAACTCTCCGCCGGAGAAGAATACATTTTTATCTTTCCAACGGCGCAGTGCTGACGAATACAAAATGCCTGCAGTTTGGCGTGGATTATAATATTTTATATATTGGACGATCTGGTATTGATTTACTAGCGGAACAGTTACATTGCTCGGTACAGGATTTGTATCGGGAAATCTACCGTCCATTTTACGGTCGGCTGTGCAAACCTTATGTGTCAAATGAAAATTAGTGTCCTTGATGCCGATGATTATTTGATCTGATTTTAGCTGACAATAGATATTAAATATAAATGGTGACGCGAATGAAAAACGATGAAAAGATGAAGAAACATCCGCCGGAAAAAGTAATCTTCATGAATATGTGTATGCTGTGCGATGGGGATCGGATACTTGCCCTGGATAAAACAGGCAGCAATTACAGCGGTACGACATTTCCCGGAGGCCATGTAGATGCCGGAGAGACATTCACAGAGGCGGTTATCCGCGAAATGAGGGAAGAAACAGGACTGACGATTCACCATCCGGTGCTGAAGGGGCTCTATCACTGGTATCGGGATGGTTTACACAACGTCGGACTGCTTTACCGTGCAGAGTCATTCGAGGGAGATTTGAAAAGCTCCGAAGAAGGACAGGTATACTGGATTACACGGGAAGAATATGAGAAAAAGGATCTGGCCGGCGGGATGCGGCAAGTGCTGCAGATCATGTATGATGACAAGCTGACGGAGTGCTTTGAGGAATTACAGCCGGATGGAAGTTATCTGGAGCATTTGTTCTGAGGAGGAGAGAAGCGTGGGAACACTTTATTTCACAAGACATGGAGAAACAATCTGGAATGTCGAGAATAAGATCTGCGGCGCTACAGATATTGCTCTTACGGAGCGAGGGCATGAACAGGCGATCGCACTTGGCAAACAGCTTGCCGCTGAAAAACTGCCAATAGACGAAATTCTGTATTCGCCTCTGGTGCGGGCTTCTGAGGCAGCAAGACATATTTCAGAAGAAACCGGTATTCCGATGCGGATGGAGCCTCGGTTGAAAGAACAGAATTTTGGCCGATACGAATCTACTCCCAGAGATGGACAGGAATTTCGGGCAGCGAAAGCCCATTTCCTGGATCGTTACGATGGCGGGGAGTCGATGATGCAGCTGTGTCAGCGGGTGTATAACCTGATCGATGACATCCGGACAGATGACCGAACTTATCTACTTGTGGCTCATAATGGGATTGCCCGCGTGGTGCATTCTTATTTTTATAACATGACCAATGAAGAATACGCAGCTTTTGGAATAAAAAATTGTGAAGTGAAAGCTTATACATGGTGAAACAGAACAGGAAGATGGCGGAGCATATGAAACCAAAATCAGAATTGAGTCAGGAACTGTATCAGATTATGCTGGAAAGAGGATACCAGGAACGATTTTGTGACCTGATAACACAGAACCCGAATACAGATTTTACAGCACAGAGAATGATCTTTTATCTTTCCCATTACAGCGAACTGCCGGAAGGTGAAATTGTGGATGAGATGCTGGCAATTCTCGGAGACAGGAACCGGATTATGCAGAAAAAGCAGCTTGAACACAGCAACGCAGTATATAATGAATACCTAAACAGCCGGAGGGAGACGGAATAAAAAATTTATTATTGTGTTACTGAACATTGCAAACATCCGATATTTTAAAGCGTAATCTCATGAGATTTACGGTTCAGCCTCCTGTATATAAAGGTAAGCAAACTCAATCGCCTGGCAGGTAATGGACTCGCATAAATGCGGCGGATCATTTTTTGAGAATCCGCCCGGGCGAAGCTCCCGGCAGCTTAATGAACCAAATGTTTTTTCAAACTCCCTGGCATACTGATAGCAGATAGATACAATTTTCTTTTCGCTCATGTGTGCCGCGGAAAAGTACAGGCCAATAAACATCAGGGCACCTTCAATCAGACCGCACTGTGCTCTATAACCACCGGCACCATGCATTCCAATGGCTGCAGTGTAAACATCATCGCTGACTGGAAAGTTATACAGTTCCGACAGGCATGTCAGCGTTGTACGTGCGCAGTTCATATCATACTGATAATACAGGCTGTGTACTTTGTTCCAAATGTATTCTTTATAATTCATATCTGCTTCCACCTTCCGAGGTTCTGATGGACAGTGTAGCAGATTGCA
>Ga0192263_1143_pt1 | contig 16521 bp, 14 predicted proteins | sample Koala_Koa23_I3_FD_131257 | JGI IMG/M metagenome (GOLD analysis project Ga0192263, IMG submission 131257) | Enriched cells from koala feces incubated with labeled cellulose particles, San Francisco Zoo, California, United States - Koala_Koa2-3_I3 ... | reverse complement strand
GAAATACTGTATAATGAAAAGAAGAAAAGTATTGTTCTCAATATAATAAAGCCCTGTTTCCATCGCGGCAGCCAGCCAGTTCAGGTGAAACAGGCAAAAATGAAAGGAGGAACTACTATGGCCCTGGAAGAGCAAAAACAGATAGCCATTGATTATTATATTAATCTGATTCGAATTAAAGCCGCCGAAACAGCGGAAAACAAAGAACTGGAGCGGCAAATCAAGATTGCAAAATTAAAATTGTCGACATTTGCGATTGATTTGTCTGAAATCGAAGCAATGTTTTAAGAGAAAGCATCCTTTGTCATGCCCCCGGCGCTGATCCCAGGGGGCATGAAATTTCATCCCTTATTTCTTTTCTTTTCCTCGTCAGGCATTCTGATACTGCCAGCTTTGCCAGCCAGCCAGCTTAAGCATTAAGCCCCCTCTTCTTCACGATCACTGATTCTCTGTACCAGCACTGCAAACACGAACAGGCCCACGCACGGCACAATGTTGGATGTCATCCCCACCGTCAGCCCCGCATGTTCTGAAATCACTCCCGCCACCCAGGGCATGGCAATCGCCCCGATGCTCGCGACGGGAAGCATGACGCCGATGCTCGCCGCGCTGGTCATCCGGCCGGCGCCCGCTACCGCGGTGGGATTCATCCCCGCCATGGAAAAAGCAAAAGCGAACAGCAGAAGGATCGCCGGTATCTGGCTGCCGGTCAGCATCATCCCCAGATAAAAGATAATACATCCAAGACTCATCTTAATCAAAGCCGAGCAGGTGTTTTTGATCGGGAAAACAAACGCGATCAGCAGCCTTCCGATCAGCGTAGCCGTCCACATCACAGTCACCGTATACGTGCTGAGTGTCCCGGAAATAATACCACTGTCCTTAAAATAAGTCACCATCCAGCCATTCACGCTGAATTCTGCAGCGTTCTGGCAGAAAATCAGGCCGGTCAGCAGCCAGAATTTCTTACTTTTCAGGAAGCTCCAGTCGGTGGCGGCTTTCTCTGATATGTTCGCCGGCTTCGGCGTTTTCTCCATCCCTGCCGGCTTCGGCGTTTTCTCCATCCCTGCCGACTTTGTCGTTTTCTCCATTTCTGCCGGCTTCGGCTCCCCCGAAGTTTTTGACGCAGTCCCTTCCGATGCCCTTTCCTTTCCTCCGAGCGGCGTCAGAAAGAACACCAGCCACAGTAGAAGCCCACAGAAGGCGAGTACAAACAGCGGCACCGCGCTCCCCATTTTAACCGCAAATGCCATGAGGAACGGACAGAGCAGCGCTCCGAACGCATAGCATGCGTGCATGACATTCATGCCTCTGGTGCGGTTTTCCGAATTGTTCCCCACCAGGATCGTGCAGGTGTTGATCGTGCAGCCCTTCGCCAGGCCGACCAGAAAAAAGGAGAGCATCAGAACCGCCATCCATCCGGTCAGCCCCATGCAGAAATAGCCCACGGCATACCCGGCCGTCAGCAGGGTCACCGTCCGCTTTGTCCCGATCTTCTCAGGCAGCATCCCCGTGAGGAAACCAGAGAGCAGATTGCCGATGCTTAAAAGGGAAAGCAGCGTTCCCGTCATTCCGTAAGCGAAACCGTAGCCCTCCTGCAGAAGACTCACCACGATGCTGCTGCTGATCACACAGATTCCGCTGATAAAAAAGGTAAACAGCCCCGCGTTTCGCTGATTTTTGTTTAATACTCTGTTCATGCTTTGTACCCTTAATCCTGTATCCCGCCCCCTTCTCCGGAGCAGAGTGTGCGTCGGCGCTGCCTCTTATGCTTTATACCCAAAATCCGGAATCCCGCTCCACCTCTGACGCAGGGCATGCGCCGCGAGCTTCGGCCTGCGGTCACGGGTCAGAATACCCTTCTTGTTGCCATCCACGCGCATCGGCCCCTGGATCGTAGCAAAATCCGCAAAATTCCAGAGCTGCTCGCCGATAAAGAAGGAGCGCTTGTCAATCTCGGCGTTGATCCGGAGGTAATAGTCCGCCTGGTATTCTTCACTGAACATCTCGCCGTTCGTATTATGAATGCCCGGATACGTGTCCGCTCCATACTCTGTAAACATCACGGGCTTTCCCTGTTTTTCCCAGAAATCCAGCTCGATATTCAGCGCGTCGCAGGCCGCATCCAGATCGCCGCCCAGGTTGTACCAGCCATAATACCGGTTCAGGCAGACCACGTCCATCGTCCTGGTCGTAAGATCCTTCTCATAATTGTTCTGGCAGCAGACCACCGTCACCGGGCGGTTCTGCGGATCCAGACTGTGCGCCAGCTCATACAGCGGTGTAAAATAGTCGTGTGCGTCCTGCGGGAAATTCTCCAGATCCGGCTCATTCGCCAGCGACCACATCACAACGCTGGGATGATTTTTGTCCCGGTCAATCATGTCCCGGATGACGTCGCGGTGGTGTTCGTGAATCCGCATCGCCTGATAAGGGTTCGTGGCACTGCCCGCGCCGATGCCGACAGCGGGCGTCTCGTCAATCACTACGATGCCCTCGCGGTCGCAGAGGTCATACATCTCCTCCGCATAAGGATAGTGACTGGTCCGGAAGGAGTTCGCGTTTATCCAGCGGATCAGGGAAATGTCCTTGACATTCAGGCACGGGTCCGTCCCCCGCCCATGGAAAAAGCTGTCCTCGTGCTTGCCAAAGCCTTTAAAGTAGAAAGGCTTTCCATTGATCAGGAACTGTGTCCCCCGCACTTCCACTGTACGGATGCCGAATTTCTGCTCGTACATGTCTTCGCCATACTCCACAAACAGGGTATACAGATAAGCCGCGCCCGGGTTCCAAAGCTTCGCGTCGGGGATAACACAGGAGCCTTTCAGAGTGCCGTCCTCCTCGAGCCAGGCTGCTGTAAAATCCGCCACGACATTTTCCACCTCATCCGTAATCATGATGCGGGCGCGGGCATCCGTGTCCGATTCCTCTCTCCATGCATCCCCTGTTTTGATCCGGCACGTTACAATCCCATCCCCATGCTTCACATCCGTGACAATGCTAATGTCCCGGATGTAGAACCTCGGCGTTGTATACAGCCAGACGGGCCGGATGATTCCCGCATAGTTGAAAAAGTCAAAATTCGGCTTGTTCTGCGACTTACAGCGCGTCTTCGCCAGCTCGATCGATGGAATGCCCGGATTGTCCGAGCCGAAAAACGCCACCGCATTCTCATTTCCCACCGGGAGCGTCCCGTAATTTACCCGGTTGTCCACCGCCACAGCCAGCAGATTTTCCCCAAATTTAATGTCAAAAGACACATCAAATTCAAACGGCAGGAAACCGCCCTTGTGTCTGCCCAGAAGCTGCCCGTTCAGATACACCTCTGCCTGATGGGTCACCGCCCCAAAGCGCAGCACCATCCGTTCGTTAATCATCATACGGGGTACCGTAAAAGTCTTCTGATAAACCACCCATCCATAGTGGCTGCGCAGATTCACATCGTCCTTCTGATCATTGTAGGACGCCGGCACAGCCATAGGCATCGGCTGTGCAAGAGGCTCCTTTACCAGCTGCTCCTCGTAAGAATCGGCTCCCGCTGTCTGAAAATCCCAGATGCCGTCCAGCTCTACACGCATGCAACTTTCATTTAGTTGTGGGTACAACATTAATTTTCCCTCCTCTCAGGCTCCGTCGGTTTGTCTCCTATATAATTGCATTCTATCACAAAAATATCCGTCTTTTCACCGTGTTTCACGATCCTTAATGTTCTTCCCTTCCACGGCACTTGCAAAACGAAATCAGGGCAGCCTGATATTCCGGGCGGCGAAAACCTCAGTCCATCCAGTATGCCTTCCGTATGGCGAATCCGCTCCGATTCTCCGGATTCCACCGAAAAGCTTCCAGGGGCATCAGCCTTATAATGTCCAGCCGATCTGCTCTGGCCTGCCCCAGACGGATCCGGGTGCAGCCCCGCGATTTCCTCAATAAAAAGCGGAATAAACCCGCTGCTCCAGCCGTGGCACAGGCTGGTGTTCCATTTCTGCTCCTTTCCCCAGACCTCGAAAGAAGCACTTGCACCCTCCCGGAGCATATTCCTCCAGCCATAGGAATCGGAGCGCGTCATCAATTTGAAGCAGACGTCCGGCTTCCCGATCTTCGCGGCGCTTTTCAGCGCAAAATAAGCGGGAAACGCACCGCAGACACGCTCAGGCATCCGCAAAAGAGCAATGTAGGCGCTCTCCGCTTCTTTGGGCAGCAATCCGAAATACGCTGCATACAGATTCGCATGCAGCGAACAGTGATCACTCATCTCACTGTCCGCAAACAAATGCTGCCCCTCCCGGTAAAATACAGCATGGTAAGAATCTGCAATCTGCGCCGTCCTTCCGGTTTTGGGCAGCCCGAGTATTTCTTCCATCTGCTCCTGCATCTGATTTGCCCCATACCAGAGCGCGTTTATGACATTATGGCAGCCCTCACCGACTACCGGCCGGGTCAGTGCGAAATCATACCCGTCACGCAGGTTTTCCGGCCAGTCCACCAGATTCCAAAGATCACCTGCGTTCTCAAGAAGGCCATCCGGCCGCTGATAAACCAAAAACGATTCCGTGAGCAGCTTCACCGCCAGATAGCAGCAAGCCAGGTAATCTTTGTCTGCCGTAAATTCATAGTCCGTCAGCGGCAGCAATGGAAACAGCAGTGAAAAATCCGCGATCTCCTGCATCACACTCCCGGGTGCAACAGCCATCATCGACGGCGAAATACTCTGCGAAGAAATAAAATCGCCGATGCATTTTCGCAGCAGATCCGTACTTCCGGTCAGCCATACCTGCGATCGCCCGGTAATCAGTGCATCCCCCAGATACTGCCCTTTTTCCCTGGTCGGGCAGTCAAGATATCCGTCCTGTGAGCAGCAGCGCACCGCATTTTTACAAATGTCAAAAATCTGCTCCAGCTCTGTCCCTGCTGCCAGGGCCATTTCAGCCGTCCCGACCGTTTCAGCCACCCGGGTCATTTCCGTCATTCCGGTCATTCCAGCCATCCCGACCGTTTCAGTTACCCTGGCCATTTCCGTCATCCCGGTCATTCCAGCCGTCCCGGCCGTTTCAATCACCTGAGGCATTTCCGTCATCCCAGTCATTTCAGCCATTCCGATATTTGGTTCCCTTACCTGCGTTCGCACTGCACCGGCATCAGATCCCACGTCTTCCGTTTGAATTGTCCCAACACACTTCAGCGTACAGGCATCCTCTTGCATCGGATAGTGCCGTACCCATGCTCGTTCCTCCTGCACTTTCACTGTCTCCGGATAAACCAGCTGCACATAGCGGAAGCCCTTGTAATCATATGGATGGAAACGACTGACGCCCCTTCCCAGCGTCCAGATCTCCTGATATGCACACCCACAGCGCATATCCCAGCGCACTGATGGAAAGTTGTCGCTGCAACCATCCGGATTTGCTACTTCCTCCAGCTCCTCTCCATACCGGATTACCACCCTTTCTCCCTCAGGACCGGCGGCCTCCGCCAGAAACGTTCCAGTAATCTCACGGCCAAAATCAAAGACCTCATTCATCTGGCCTGCTTCAGATTTTTTCCACTGCTGCTCCGGGCAGATCGCTCTCTCCTCCAGCATCTGAATCGGGCGCGGCATCATCGTGTAATCCGCCCACAATGCCGGGACGAGGGTTCCCCAGAGGCCAGTATCACCATCATTGATATCAAAACCCGGCTTCTCCCACCCCTCCGGCCACAGACGGCTGTCAAAATTCTCCAGGAACTGCGTATCATAGCCGGCAGTCCCGCCTCTGTAAGCCTTACAGATCTGGTAACGCCAGCTCTCATCACAGTGCGCCAGTTCCTTTTGCGGCTCATCCTTTCTCCGCATGGATACCCACACCCCAAATCGTCCGTCCCCGCTTGTCCACGAACGGCTGATTCTTCCATGGTAATACAAATGCAATGCAATCGTTACGGCGGTTCGTGTCTGATCCGCCGGATCCATATGAACCTCCTCCTCATTCCGGTGTCCGGAACTCCCCGGATACAGAATAATCGGATAGCTGTCATAATAACAGTACTCCGGGTACGACGCCGCCGGCCCCTGTCCCCGATAAACGCCATTGATCCATATTTGGTAATGGTCATCCGCTGCCACCAGCAATTCGTATTCTTCATCCGACTGAAAGCCCGGCATCACATCCGCGGTTCCACCACTAACCCTCTCTGAGTCCGCGCCGGATATTTTCTTCGGCACAGGCAGGATAATCGTCCCTCTTACCAGCACATGAAGATTCTCCGGGGCATCCGCCTGCGGCCGATATTCTGCCGCCCGCTCCCGGCCAAAAGTATCCACCTGCTGCACAGTAATCCACTTGGGAATTGTCATCCAGCCAGAAGAATCCGTTCTTTCCTTTTCGTTATTTATTTTCATAGAATAGTTTCCATTAAAAGAACACCTTTTCGCAATCACCATTTCTGCCGATGTCATTTCCGCAGAAATCTGCCTCTCTCAACGAAGCACCTCCGTCAATTCTTCGTGAATCCGTCCATTCGTTGCCAGGACAGACTGCGGATACTCCGGTGAAATCGGTTCCCCCTGATAATCCGTCACCTCTCCGCCCGCCTCGCGTACAATCAACATGCCGGCTGCAAAATCCCACGGCTTCAAAAACTGCTCAAAATAAGCATCCACCCGCCCGCAGGCAACATACGCCAGATCCATCGCGGCAGACCCTAGCCGCCGGATATCCTGCGCACACAGGAACACATCCTTAATCTGTGAGAAAACACGATCCGCGTATTCATGCGAATAAGGAGTAGTCCCAACCGAAATCAGGCTGTCCGCAAGTGTCACCGAATCGCTCACATGGATCGGACGCCCATTCAAACTGGCTCCGCCGCCCTGCACCGCAAAAAACAGCTCCTCCATCCAGGGGTTATAGATCATCCCCGCTACAACCTCATGCCCTTCGGCAAGCGCCAGCGAAATGCAGCTCTCCGGAAAATGATGAATCAGGTTCGTCGTCCCATCCACCGGATCCAGGATCCAGAAGGGCCGTTCAAAATCAATCTCCCGATTGTCCTTCTCCTCCCCCATAAACTGAATCATCGGATACCTTTCGGCAAGCTTTCCACAAAGCGTCCGCTGTACAGCCAGGTCCACCTCCGTCACAAAATCCGCCCGTCCCTTAGCTGTAATATGGGCAGCCGCTTCATCGTTGCAGAAAAGGAGAGCGGCCTCTTTTACCAGAGCCACCACCTCTTGAAAATCAATCCTCGATAAAATTCCGCTCATAATCGGCCTCACTTCCTTTTGACATTCTCGTATTTTGATCTGCCGGCATGCTTTTGTTGTTTTAGTGTAGCATATACTGCCATCATTAACAAGCAAAAATAACAGTTTTTAATTTGTACGTTTTTAATTTGTACTGCTGTAATTCATAATTTCAATCTTGTGTTTTTTGAAGCAATGATATAAGATAGTCCGGCAGCAAAAGAATACTATTTGGGCGACAAAAAGCAAAGGATTGAGAAATGAGAGAAACGACTTCACGTGTGCAAAATATGACAGAGGGAAAGCCGCTGCGGCTGATTCTGTTTTTTGCCCTGCCGCTCATGCTGGGAAATGCGTTTCAGCAGCTTTATACGCTCGTGGATACCATGGTGGTGGGGCAGGCGCTGGGGGTGACCGCGCTAGCTGCGCTTGGCGCGGCTGACTGGCCGAACTGGATGTTTCTTGGTATCATCCAGGGTTTTGCACAGGGATTTTCAATTAAGATGGCGCATGATTTTGGTGCGAAGGATTATGAATCGCTGAGGCGAACGGTGGCACATGCAGCAGTATTGGCGGCCGCATCTGCCCTGGTGCTGCTTTTTGCCGGGCAATGTCTCCTTCGCCCTTTACTCATCCTTTTGTAGACTCCCGACTCGGTGCAAAGCGGCGCGCTGCTTTACCTGCGGATTATGATAGCGGGGGTTCCGGTAGTGATGGCTTACAACGTCCTGGCTTCGGTCCTGCGTGCACTCGGCGACAGCAAAACTCCGCTATACGCCATGCTGCTGGCGGCAGGTATTAATATCGTGCTGGATCTGGTGTTTGTGCTCCTCTTCCACTGGGGAATCGCGGGAGCGGCCGCCGCGACCATTTTCGCGCAGATCTGTTCGGGAGCTTTTTGCTTTCGCGCGATTCGCCGCATTGATTTTCTGTATCTGTCCCGGGCAGATTTTCGAATCAGCCGTTCTCTTTGTCTGTACCTGATAAAGCTGGGATTTCCCATGGCGTTTCAGAATGGAATCATCGCTGTCGGCGGCATGATCGTTCAGTTTGTGGTAAACGGATTTGGCGTTTTGTTCATAGCAGGATTTACGGCGACCAACAAGCTTTATGGAATGCTTGAAATCGCCGCTACCTCCTTTGGATACGCGATGGTGACCTATGTCGGGCAGAATCTCGACGCCGGAAAAATCCGGTGCATCAGCCAGGGAATGCGCGCCGCGCTGATGACTGCGGTCGCTACGTCCATCGTGATCGGCGTGGCGATGCTGTTATTCGGCAAAATGATCCTGGGGCTGTTTCTTTCCGGTACAGCCGAAGAAGTGTCCACCGCACTGGGGATTGCATACCATTACCTGTCCATCATGAGTATCTGCCTTCCGATTCTCTACATTCTCTATGTCACGCGCTCGGCACTGCAGGGCATGGGCGATACGCTGCTGCCGATGGTCTCCGGCATAGCGGAATTCGTCATGCGCACCGGCACCGCCATCGGGCTTCCCCTGCTGATCGGAGAAGCCGGCATCTTTTACGCGGAGGTGCTGGCCTGGCTGGGCGCCGACGTGATCCTGGTTGGCAGCTACTGTATCCGGATGCGGCAGCTGAAACAAGATTCTGTTGTATGAACAATGGCAGACACTTTAGTCCACCACATGAACAGAAATGCCGGCACAATCATTTCTACCATCCGCACGATATCCGGGCTGTTCTCATAGCTGGCATTCGCCAGTTCTTCCAGTTGTTTCAGGAATTCCTTTACTTCAAACCAAGGACAGTTTCGGGGGTAATCCAATATATAGTGGTTTAACGTGCCAGAGGTTGCAATATGTAGTGTTTTTCAGAAAATTATCAGTACAATAAATTATCGAAGAAAACATTTTCACTACAAAATTATCGCGGCAAACAAAAAGTCCCCGGAGAGGGACTTCAAATCGTGCGAATCAGTACATTTTCGAGGTATGCCGCAAAAAGAAAAAACCTGCGGAGATCTCCACAGGTTGAATCTTTGCATATTTTGTTTTTCGCCGGTAAAGCGGCTGTCTTTTGTTTCTTCTGCTATTATGCCATTGCGTAGATAAAATTTTTATTTATTCTTTGATATGTATTCCTGATAGGCTTGTTCCAATATTCTGAAATCACAGCTATTGTCCGTTAAGACTTGCTTTCGGTTTGAAAGCACCATTTTATAAACTTTCTCCGCTTTCTTCTGAATGCGATCTATGTTATTTTGACAAAAACGATACTCCTTGTTTAAAAGCATCCTATACTTTTCATCCTCAATATCCTTGATAGTCAATCTGGAAAGGCATTCATCTGAAACTGGCACCATATAATTGAACCTTAGAGAACCTTTTACCTCTTGAGAATCTCCCGGTACCCTTATAAGAATGTTTGCTTCCTGACTTTTATTAAAGGAAGAAACAGATACATAATACTTGATTTCGTTTATTACCAGCACGGCTCCAAAGGCAAACTTGTTCCTATCCGTATATTTGATATTAGGAACTTTTGTAATTCCTCTTTTTTCTTTTTCATACTTCTGCAAATAGGATATGTATGTCTCGTCTATTCGATAAAAATCCATCGTTTCTCCTTATAGCAATTGTAGAGAAGGCTAAAGTAGACCTTCTCTACAATTAATGGTTCGCTCTTGAAGTGGCGAAGCACTTAAATTAACGGTTCACACTCAGAGTAGTGAAGCACTCCAATTAACGGTTCGCTCTCAAAGCGGCGAAGCGCTTAAATTAATGATTTGCTCTCAAAGTGGCGAAGCACTTAAATCGAACTTTTCCAAGTTCACTTGTATTATATGCAATTTTCACTGAAAAATCAACCTGAATTTAGCCTCATCACAATTTTTTTTGTTCCGCACTTTTCGTTCCATCCACTACAATCCGATAGCAGTCATACAAAAAATCAAAAAGTCCGATTGAGCAGCCATTGGTGAGCTGATTGCCATCCACTCCGTCAAGTCCTTCCACCAAAGCGCTCATTAAGTCTGCGCCCTCGTCTCCGGCCGGTGCCGCCTCATTCTTCTCCATCAAGTCGTCTCGCATCAAGCCAGAAGCGAAATCGACGAAAATCGCGAGATCCTTGCGGTTGACGCTCACCTCGGTTTTTGGCAAAAGCAGAAAAGAAACGCCGCTGCCCTCGCGTGTCACGCTGACTGTCTCGTGCTGAATCTGCATGGTGGTCTTTGGTTTCATCAGCCAGGACATCACCCGCCTCGCCGGTTCCCCTGGACAGACCATCAAGTACCACTTCACAAGCGACGCCACCATGGTATCTTTTGTATTCAGGCCGTAATCGATTGGCCACAGGTCATCTAATTTCTCCAAATATTCCTTCACCGCTCTTGCCTCCCGTCTCCGTGCCGCACAGAATTCTTCGCTGTCTGTTACTTGTTACCTCGTTACCTCCAAATTTAGAGAGTCGCGTATCCACACTTATCTATAATTCTAATGCATTATCATTAATCAGAAACTCATACAATCCAATATGCAGAATCCCCGATTCATCTGTCCACGGCTTCATATAAGTCTTCGTAACCACGATTTTCTTAAAAAAATCATTCGTGCTGATCAATGGACGCAGTTCCGTCTTTGACTTCTGCGGATCATCAATATTTAGCGCTGACTGAATGTAGTACTTTTTTGATCCCTTATTAACCACAAAATCAATTTCACAGCTTACCTTCCGTCTTCTGTCATTCTCATCCTTTTCGTATATTTCTACCACTCCAACATCGACAAGATAGCCTCTCACGATTAGCTCATTGTAGATAATATTTTCCATGATATGAGTTTCTTCCTGCTGCCGCAGATTCAGACGTACATTCCGAAGCCCAATATCGCTGCAGTAATATTTATAAGGATAAGAAAAATACTTTTTCCCTTTCACATCATATCTCTTTGCACAGCGGAAGAGGAACGATTCTGACAAATAGTCCAGATAATTTGCAATCGTCTGATTGTCTACCTTGATTCCCTTTACGCTCTGTAAAGTGTTAGCAATCTTCGTCACATTCGTAAGGGAACCAATCGTTGAGCACAGCGCATCTGTTAGTTCGCTTAAAATATCCGGCAGTTCAATATGATAACGCTCTACAATATCTCTAAAATATACTTCTTCAAACAGATTTGTCAGATAGCTATATTTCTCATCATCTGTCTTCTTAAAAGCGACCAGCGGCATTCCTCCAAATAATGCATACTCTTCGTAGACTTCTGCCTTATCACCACCCACAAAGTCATAGTACTCCTTGAAAGACAGTGGATGTACTTCTACAGAATCTCCACGCCCCCGGAATGCAGTCATTACATCTTTAGATAGCATTTTTGAATTGCTTCCTGTCACATAAATATCCACATTGCGCAGACGCAGAAGTCCATTCAGGACATCATATAGCCGGATGTTTTCCGGTTTTTTGATCTCTTCTCTGGAAATAGCATATTGCACCTCGTTAATAAAGACATAGTACATTTCTTTGCTATTTAAGATTCTTGAGCGAACGTACTTTGAGAGTTCTGTTGGATTTCGATATTCCACGTTCATATCGTCATCCAGTGCGATGGTGATAATATGGTCTTCCGGGACGCCCTCGTTGATCAGGTAGTCATAATACAAATTGAACAACAGAAAACTCTTACCGCATCGCCTTATGCCGGTAATCACCTTTACAAGCCCGTTTTCTTTTCTATTAATTAACTGGGTAAGATAACGGTCACGTTTAATATAGTTATCCATCGGCACCTCCTGCCCGTATTATTACTTCTTTACATGTTCGCCATTGTCGGCAGCTGATTTTTCAGTTGTCGTCAATCGAAACTTTGGCGCATTGCACCCTACTTTCGATTCAAATTATAGCACAAGGCCTCCACAAACGCAACCTTAAAATCAAAACTTCGGTGCATTGCACCTTACTTTCGATTATGTTCCAAAAACTGATTTCTATTCTTCCACATTTCATCCTATCCCAACAGTCTCAGCTTTTTTTCCAATCAAAAAAGCGTTCCGAATGTAAAAATACGCGACAGTGAAACCGACTTTTGCCTGTGCGCTAACTTCCAGCCCTGTTTTTGGGGCTGATTTTGGCAATTTTATTGTTCAATCTATACAAATTTATGCCACCTTCATTTCTGTATTTTGGTAGTATGCGATAACAAGTTTGTCCGTTGCATGTAACCAAGGACAGTTTCGGGGGTAATCCAATATATAGTGGTTTAACGTGCTAGAGGTTGCAATATGTAGTATTTTTCAGAAAATTATCAGTACAATAAATTATCGAAGAAAACATTTTCACTACAAAATTATCGCGGCAAACAAAAAGCCCCCGGAGAGGGACTTCAAATCATGCGAATCAGTACATTTTCGAGGTATGCCGCAAAAAGAAAAAACCTGTGGAGATCTCCACAGGTTGAATCTTTTCTTATTCTGTTTTTCGCCGGTTAAGCGGCTGTCTTTATTTATACCCACATAATGCACTCTTCATTATAATACGGCAGCAATGCATCATGTGTAATAAACTGGAGTTCCTCTGTTTTCGCCTGAGCTATCATAATTCTGTCAAATGGGTCGTTATGCCGTGGGGCTTTTTTCGCTCTAAACAATGTTTCCAACGAAAATACGTGTTCATCTATCACAGGCAACATTTCATAACCAGCGCCCTTACAGTAATCCGACAATTCCTTTGCCGAGACAGGCATGCTATCAGGATGATTCATGTGCTTGATTGCTACTTCCCATATGGAGGCAGAGCTATAGAAAATTTCATTATTCACGTCGGATATAATCTTTTGGGCATCCTCCGGAAGCTTCGGATCTTCCGTCAATGCCCAAAGCAGAATATGCGTGTCTAATAAGACTCTCATTCCTCACCTCCGCCATAAAACATCTGCTCTATTTCATCGTTATACACATCAATATCGTCCGGGACTTTAAATTTTCCTTTTGCAATTCCCAGTCTTTGGCCATTTTTCCTTGCCGGAGCAAACATCGCATAAGGAATGCCATTCACCTCAACACTTTTCAGCGTAAACAATCTCAAGGCTTCTGTCAGCGAAGTCCCCATGCTGCTATAGAGTGACTCTGCTCTCCTGAGCACATCAGAATCCATTTTAACCTGTAATGTTGACTCCTTCACTATGTTTGATCCTCCTTCCAGTCCTTTCGATGCAAAAACATCCACCGGACAACAATATAATTCAAAGCATTGCCTTTCTTATCCAAACTGCTTACCTCAAAACCAAATCAAGGCTAAACAGGAAAATGCAAATTTCTATTGTATTATAAACTAACTGCTCACAGGAAATCAACTGTTTTCACAAAATTCACATCATCACAACCCGATGCCCTTCATCTTCTCCAGGGCAAGTGCTATGTAGGCGTATTTCTGTTTTTTAGTGTACCATATTCCTCAACCATTGACTGGCATATTCTGTAAATCTGGTCTGCGTCCTGTTCGCTGCTCCATGGTTGTCCAGATATCTTCGTTCTATTCGGAATTGTCTTTATATCAAGCTGTTCTCCAGATAAAACATCTATTATGGTTCCACTGATAGATGTGGTTCCTATATCTATGCCAATGGTTTTCATATTCTACCCTCTTGCAGGCTAACGGATAGTCCAGGGACTGTCATTCATCCAGGACATAATTTTCTTTCTCACACACAACCTTGCACTTCTTCTTAAAGCAGGCGATGCCATATTTGTAAATTGTATGATATCCCTGAAGTTTCAGTTCACGCGTATAATCCATCCTTTCGATTTGAGCCATCGCGTCTTTGCATCCTTCTGTGAGACGCGCGTTATCTGCATATTTAAACTCAATGATCATGCCTATGCTTTCCTTTGCAATCTCGACCTTCACGTCACAATATCCATCGCCGCTGTCAGCATTCGTTTTCGCTTTCCAATTATCTACATTGGCAAGAATCCCGATCATCAGGCCATGGTAGAGGATTTCCTTCTTATCTTTTTGTACAGAAGAGTCCCTGACCGTAATCGAATCATAAAGGTAGGATGTAAGCAGTTTTTCCGTTTTTTCCGCATCGCCGGTCTTTAACGCTTCACAGAATTCCCCAAACCGTTTGCTGTTCGTCCTGACCATGTTGTTAAAGTACGCGGTTATCTGCCTGGTAAAAATTTTCCTTATCTCCCTGTTTGGAATTGCGAGCTGATAAATGTCTTCATCCGCTGTCCCGCGCTGCGTCAAATAGCCCGTTGCAAACAACACGCTCCATATATTGTCAATCGTATCATAAATCTGATTATACGTTAAATCTTCATGGATTTCCTTCGAAATCGTTTCCCCCGCTACCAATGCCTCAATCTCACTCTTTGTCTGCTCATTACCTGATTTTTCAATTAATTGGCGTACCGCATCATTACCACTTGTATTTGACCAGTACGCTTTTGGCATTACATTTGGGTTAAGGCGAAGTTCCGCACAATAGCTGATTACGTCCCATGGGCAATACACATTCGTATTACCAAAGCGGTATCCATCATACCAGTTCCTGGTAACCTCATATCTGTCTTTAAAATCATAATATTCCAACATTGCCCTTACTTCTGAATCAGTAAAGCCAAAGTACTCATCAAATCCCACTGTGGATATTGAAAAAATCTGCGGGTTATTCAAACCCGTAAAAATACTTTCCCTGGCTACACGAAGGCACCCTGTCAATACCGCAAAATACAGGCTCTGGTTTGATTTCAACGCAGCATCTAACATTTTTCGGATCAGATCAATCATTTCATCGTAATATTTTCGCTCATTTGCTTTTGCCAGCGGTACATCGTACTCATCAATCAGAATAATCACTTTACTTCCATAGTGCTTTTCCAGAAGCTGGGATAAAGTTTTCAGGCTGCTGGTGATTGTAGACTCGGCCATGACAAAAGTACCTTTCAGTGACTCATCTACTTTAATGAGCTGCCGATATAAGCTTTTGTCTTCATCGTAAAGTTTATCGCTGTCAAGAAGAAATCGAAATCTCAACGCTTCATTTGCAATAATGGTACATAATTCATTTTTTGCAAATTCAAAATTGCTCCCATGAACGGTTTTTAAGCTGATAGAAATTACAGGAAACTGTCCCATATATTTTTCGCAAAGCTGTGTCTCTTTGGAAATCTCAAGCCCATCAAATAATGATTTATCACATCCAATTTCCAGGAATGCTTTCAGCATACTCATATTCAGGGATTTTCCAAAGCGACGTGGACGCGTAAAAAGATTAGCTTCTCCCCATGCATTCAGTAAATCTCGAATCATTGCTGTTTTATCGACATAATAAAACCCTTCTGTTCGAATCTTACAAAAATCGTCAATCCCAATCGGAAGCTTCTTTTTCATACCGTTATCAGCCATGATCTACACACTCCTTCCCTGCATCTAACCCAGTTCACCTGAATTTGCATCAACAGCTGTATCCTGTTCCATCATCAGCGCAGCCTTTTTCCGTTCTGCCTCCGCTTTCAGTTCCGCTATCCTCTTCCCGTCCACATAATGGGTGGCATACGCTCTCTCAATTTTCAGATTGCCGCTCTTGCTGAACCGAAGCGGCTGCACATTTCTTCTGCTGCGATCTTTTTTCTTCTTCATGCCCCATCTACCATAAAAACAGTACGATGGGCGATACCCTGATTCCTCCGCACACCTCCGAATTTGCTTCATAATAAGCGAAAGTTGCCGAAGGTTACACGTACAGGCTGATTCCAGATATGGAATCTTGCCGGTTCTCCAGTCCTCATATTTTCTTTTATCTAAGACTCCAACATCCATCAGAACATCCACTGGCGCTACATATCCGCGTGTATAGCACTGGCGAACGATGGATAACTGGACTTTTTCTATCAATTCGCTGTCACGCATAAACTCCCCTTTATAAATTTATCCATCCCGAAGCAGGCTGCTTCGCTTCGTCTCTCCCCTACGACCATTATACATAAATTTGCAGGTAAATCAACACTGCCGGGCAACAAAAAAAATGGGAGACCACTGGCCAGTTTCACTGTCCGGTTGTCTCCCTGTGTGCTTTATTCGTAGTAGTATTTGAATTCCCTGTCCAGGGTTTCCGCTCTCCGGAAGGTAACGTAGCTGCCGCCCTTCACAAAGGCTGTCGCTTCACCGAAGGTCATATCCTTCAGAATCCAGCGGATGGCTTCTTTCAAATCCGCCAGCGTCTTGCAGGCGAAGTAATGAGGGTAAATCCTGCCCGCCGCCGTGAAGGTCTCAATCTGGAACCAGAACTCGGAGTAGTCGAAATCTAGCCTACCGGCGTAAATGTAACCCTTGT
>Ga0192263_1103_pt1 | contig 16776 bp, 13 predicted proteins | sample Koala_Koa23_I3_FD_131257 | JGI IMG/M metagenome (GOLD analysis project Ga0192263, IMG submission 131257) | Enriched cells from koala feces incubated with labeled cellulose particles, San Francisco Zoo, California, United States - Koala_Koa2-3_I3 ... | reverse complement strand
AAAGCCGGTGTGAGCGACTCCTCAAAGCTTTTTGACATCTGCTCCACAAAAATCCTGGTCAGGTCATTTGTCAGATCTTCCTGGCTCTTTTTCTGCTCCAGGAAACGTGACGCGGAGTCAACCTCATGGCTGGGACGCACATACAGATAGAATGTATCAATAAAATTTTCGAGGCTGTTTGACATCTCGGAGAGCTCATTGCGCAGATTGAACGAGAATGGAAGCGAGAGCGCGAGACCGTAAATCGAAGTAACAAAGGCGACCTTGATACCGTCGATCAGTGGTGAAACCGAATCCGCCATCTGTTCATAGCCGGATGGGTCAAAGCTGCGCAGGCCGAGTACCAGTCCGAGGAAGGTGCCGAGAATCCCGAGGCTGGCCAGAATATCCGGAATCAGCTCCAGAAGGGAGCGGTGGATGTGAGTCTCAATCACGTCTTCATTGATAAAATCGCTGATGTCGCAGGAGCCATCCGGATTTTTGCTGACAAGGTCGCAGTATTCGGTATAGCATTTATCGAGGAAGGGATTGTCAAAAAGATCCTTCTTAAGAAAAACGTCCTCATCGGAGCCTGCTGCACGGATCCTGTCTGCTGTGCGGGCGAGACTTTTGCTGATCCCGCCAAGAGCGCGAAGGCATGTGAAGCAGGAAATCAGGATCGCAAGCAGCATGACTGCAAGGAAAGAAAAATTAACCACCAGCGATAAGGTATCCACATCGCGGCTGATATACGTGATAAATACGCAGATGCCAATGGCAAGTGCGGAAGTCACCACAGAAATAAATCTTCTGGCGTACAAAAAGATCCCCCCTTTTTATCTGTCCCCTCTGTACCGAAAAGGAAAATGACTTTCGTCTTTTACTGTAGGTTCAGTATAATGAAAACAGAGAAAAAAGTAAAGTCGGAAGCCGCAACCTTAAGAAAAAAATACAAATTGCGGCCGGATTTATCTTTCCATCTTGCGCGGATGGAATCCAGCGTGTATAATCAGAAACTGTGAGAAAAATTCCGCCGGCACTGGCGGGGAGAAGAGGCACAGAAAATGGTCAGACAGACGGTAGCATTTGTAGAAAATCGGAAGGGGATTATGTGGCAGATGACTGCGGCGCTGCGCAGAGAGGGAATCTGCATCTGCGGAATGTCTACGGTAGATTCGCCGGAGTTTGGGATTGTCCGCATGATTGCCGATAAGCCGGATGAGGCGCTCCGGAGCCTGCAGACGGCCGGGTTTGTCGCAAAAGAGTGCGAGGTGATCGCGGTCAGGATGGCGAAGCCGGAAGACATGGAATTTATTTTACAGGTAGTCCAGGACGGAAATGTCAATGTTAATTATTTCTATTCCTCCTTTGGCAGCGACTTACGATCCCCGATCCTGATTTTAAATGCTGCCGATATGGAGGAGACGGAGGCCATGCTTTTAGGGCACGGCTTTGTGTGCCTGGATTCCGTCAGCTGAGACTTGCCGACGGCCTTGTGATTCCATGTATATTTTCGAACCCGCATCGCGGGAATCTATACATCAGGAGGAAAATAATGAGTTTTAGAATTTACAAAGCGAAGGATTACAACGATTTGAGCAGGAAAGCGGCGAACATTATCTCCGCCCAGGTGATCATGAAACCGAACTGTGTGCTGGGGCTGGCGACTGGCTCTACGCCCATCGGCGCGTACCGTCAGCTGGTAGAGTGGTATAACAAGGGCGATCTGGATTTCTCTGAGGTGACGACGGTGAATCTCGACGAATATCGCGGGCTGCCCAGAGACAATGAGCAGAGCTATTATTATTTTATGAATGAAAATCTGTTCAGTAAGACGAATATTGACAAATCCAGGACATTCCTGCCGGACGGGATGGAGGAGGACCCGGACAAGGCCTGCCGGGAATACAATCAGATCATCCATTCACTCGGCGGCGTGGATCTGCAGCTTCTGGGTCTGGGACACAATGGGCACATCGGATTTAACGAGCCGGGCATCGCATTTGAGACGGAGACACACTGTGTGAATCTCACTGAACGCACGATCAAGGCGAATATGCGGTTTTTCCTTTCGGAGAAGGATGTGCCGCACCAGGCTTACACGATGGGGATCAAGACGATCATGAGCGCGCATAAGATCCTGGTTGTCGTCTCCGGAGAGGACAAGGCCCCGATCCTGCGGGAAGCGTTTTTCGGCTCTGTGACGCCGGCGGTGCCTGCGTCTATCCTGCAGCTGCACGGTGATGTGACAGTTGTGGCGGATGAGGCTGCTCTGAGCGCCTGCGAGGGTCTGGTGTAATACGCCGGGGATTCCTTGCGGCAGTATGAAGATCTGGAGTAATACGCCAGAGACTTCTTGTTATGGCAGTGCGAAAATCTGGTGCAAAAACGCGGAGGATTTTTTATGACAACAGACAACCTGGAACAAAAAGAGCGGACATCCGCTGCGCAGAGGGCGAAAAAATACCAGATTCTGCATGGGCGGATCTATACCGATCAGTTTGCGTTTGAAGAGACGACACTTTATTTCGCGGGAGAGCGGATCGTAGACCGGAGGACTTACGAGGCAGCCGAAGGCGAGGAAATTCTGCTGGATGCAGAAGGATGCTACGTGATTCCGGGACTTACGGATATTCATTTTCACGGTTGTGTCGGCAGCGACTGCTGCGACGGTACGCCGGAGGCTTTCCGCGCGATTGCAGAATACGAGGGAAGGAATGGGATCACGACCATCACGCCCGCCACGATGACGGTTTCAGAGGAACAGCTGCTGAAGGTGGCCACGGCCGCAGCCGAATATCGGGCGTCCCGCCTGTATGCATATTCTGGCGCGGACGATGCCGACGGGGCCGGGGCGGTGCTGGCCGGGCTTTACATGGAAGGCCCGTTTATCAGCGCGGCGAAAAAGGGCGCACAGAATGAAAACTATATCCGCAGGCCGGATGGCGATCTGTTTCTGCGGCTGCAGGAAGCGTCGGGCGGTCTGTTCCGCACGGTGGCGCTCGCCCCGGAGACAGAGGGCGCGATTGATTTTATCCGGGCTTTTGCAGGGAAGGTTACGCTTTCCATCGCCCATACGATGGCCGATTATGAAACCGCGCGTGAGGCCATCCGGGCCGGAGCGGGACAGGTCACACATCTGTATAACGCAATGCCGGGCTTTTCCCACCGCGCTCCGGGACCCATCGGGGCGGCGGATGATGGGCACTGCAGGGCGGAGCTGATCTGCGACGGGATCCATATTCACCCCGCAGTCGTGCGTACGACATTCAGGATGTTCGGAGATGATCGTGTGATCCTGATCAGCGACAGCCTCCGCGCCTGTGGGATGCCGGACGGCACGTACGAGCTGGGCGGGCAGCAGTTTCATCTGAAGGGGAACCGCGCCACCCTTCCGGACGGCACAATCGCGGGGTCTGTAACAAACCTGATGGATTGCCTGCGCATTGCTGTGAAGGAGATGGACATTCCACTAAAAAGCGCGGTGCGCGCAGCGGCAGTCAATCCGGCGCAGGCCGTGGGCATTTATGAGAATTACGGCAGCCTGACGCCCGGCAAATATGCCAACCTTGTACTGCTGGATCAGGATCTGGCATTGCGGGGCGTATATATCCACGGCAGGAAAATCGTGTAAAGGAAGCTTTTTCATCTGCCTGCCGTCTGATTGCGGCTGTCTGCGGCTTGCAGTGCTGCAGCTTCTGTGCGGCATTTACACTTCGTTTCAGTCGGCGCTAAGCGAACGTTCACTGGGTCTACGCTTCGCTTCAGTCGGTTCTGAACGCGTGCCACCGGCACGCAGGACCGTTCAGCGCCGCTAAATATCCGTGCAAGCTATGTCATAAGCTGTCGGCAAAGCCGACGGATTCCTTATGACTCTGGCTACCTGGCTCGTTGCTTCGCGGGAATAAAAGGGGAGAAGGGGATTCATGAGAAAAAGAAAACTAGCGGACGCACATCGGCGAGGCAGGAAATTTGCTGTTATTGTGTGTGGAATTGCCGTTCTGGGAGCAGGCGGCTGTTCCAGAAGTGTACTGAATTATCAGATTTCCGAGAGCATCGGCACGCTTGGCGAATATGAGAACAACGAGCCGGTCGAGACTCCCAAAATGCAGGCAGATCGGGAAATTGAAGAGTCCGAGGCCGCACTGGAGGCGGAACGGCTGGAAGTGCTTGAGCAGGCGGAGGCTCTGGCGGACAGCTATCTGTATGAGGAGGCGATCAGCCTGCTGGAGGGGAATGAATCGCTTACCGGGGATGAACGGGCCGAGGAGGCGATCGCAGAATATCAGTCTGCGATCTATTCCCTGGTGGCCTATGAAGGGGACGTGGTTCACCTGAATTTTCCGAATCTGATCGCGGATACCGACCTTGCCCTGGATGGGGACTCCTATGCGCAGACCTACAGCCAGAACCTGATTACGCTCAGTGAATTTACTGGGATCCTGAATCAGCTTTATGAAAATGATTATATTCTGATTGACATACATACCCTCGCGGACGAAACGGACGACGGGTTTGGCGATATTACGCTGACGGCGGCCACACTGCTGCTTCCAGAGGGAAAAAAACCGCTCGTTCTTTCCGTGGAAAACCTGAACTATGCCATAGCGCGCGCCGGAGACGGCATTGCCACCAGACTTGTGCTGGACGCCGACGGCGAGGTGGCAGCAGTTTTTACGGATTCCAATGGCGTCAGCAAGACGGGCGCCTATGACGTCATTCCTGTGCTGGAGCAGTTTATCGAGGAACACCCGGACTTTTCTTACCGGGGAGCAAGGGGGATTATCGGACTCTCCGGCGAAAATGGCGTTTTCGGATATGAAATAGAAGAAGGAAGTTCAGGCGACTATGAGCAAAACGCGCAGACGGTCTCGCAGATTGCCGCAAAGCTGAAGGAGGATGGCTGGACATTCGCGTCGGAGGGCTATAGCTATTCCTACATGAATGACATGACCTATGACGCTCTTGTGACAGATATCACCCAGTGGGAGGACACAGTCGGAGTCCTGGTCGGCGAGTGTGATACCCTGATTTACCCCTACGGATCGGAGGTGGAATACACCTCGGAAAAATCTGTCTGGCTGACCGGGTCGGGCTACCATTATCTGATCGGGCTCTGGGCTTCTGACGATTATCTGACCGTCACGCAGACGTATCTGCGCCAGACCAGGCGCGCGATCACCGGCTATCTCCTTGAAAATTATTCCGATTATTATACATCAATTTTCAATGTTTCGGAGATAATTGACAGTGTTAGATAAGTGAACTTTTTGAAAAAGCTTTTTTAAAAAGATGTGATAACTCTTGCTATTTTACGATTCTGGTGGTATGATTTTAGACAACGCAATTGACAGAGAGTATAACTAATGGAGGGATCGTTTTATGATGAACAAAAGCAGAAGATGGCTGCTGGCTCTTTTAATGTGCTCAGCTTTAGCACTTACAGTGACCGGGTGCGATCAGCTGAAAAAGCCGGAGGAGACAGAGAGTGAGACCGAGACGGAGGCTCCGACGGAGAGCGAGACCGAGACAGAGGCTCCGACGGAGAGCGAGACCGAGACGGAAGCCCCGACGGAGAGCGAGACGGAGACAGAGACGCAGCCGCAGACCTATACGCTGGATACGACTGTGGATGAGGAGACGGCTTCTCTGACGGAATACAGCACGATCCGCGTGATGTACGCCCTGGATGATCTGAATGTCAGGGAGTTGCCGGGCACTTCGGACGAGTGTGAGATTTTCTACAGCTATACGAGCGGAGACCAGATCAGTGTGGTAGGGGAGACGACCAACTGGTATATGGTATCCATTGACGGCTACGAGTCCAATGGCTATGTTTACAAAGAGTATGTAGGCGAGAGCGCAGATTCCGCTTCCGACACGACCGGTACGGATACAGCGTCCGAGACCACTGCCACGACGTCTGAGACTACGGCGTCAGATACAGACACGGGCAGCACGGATACCTCCTCGGTTGACCTGGAGTACGGTGTGGAGACCTACGCGGAGTCCTTTACCATCGTAGCGACAGCAGGCGCGAATATGCGCTCGGAGCCTTCCCAGGACAGCGAGATCATCGGTACCATCGCGTCTGACACGCAGGTCACGGCGATCGGTTACACAGACCGTTGGTATAAGATCAGCTACAATGGGACGGTCGGCTATGTAAATAAGAACCTGTTCAGCGCGAATTAACGGTTCGCGCGATGCTGACGGAAACAGGTCCGTTTCGGTATTCCGGAGCGGACTTTTTTATGCACAGAGCCGGGTAAGGAAATTTTGCGGCTAAAGCCGCACCCGGCTCGCGCAGGCGGATAGGGGAGAGAAGCGTTCCCCTATCCGATTGCACAGAGCCGGGTAAGGAAATTTTGCGGCTAAAGCCGCACCCGGCTCGCGCTGGCGGATAGGGGAGAGAAGCGTTCCCCTATCCGATTGCACAGAGCCGGGCAAGGCATATCCCATGCGAAGCGTGGGATGCCACCTAGCGAGGGAGTTTTGCGCAAGGAATTTTCAGCCGTGCTGCATCTTCCCATACAGCAGGATTTTTCACGAAAAAAACACGCTACGTTCACATCCCTTTCTTATTGACGCAATATTCTGTTGCAGGTTGGGGGTATCTATACCGCCAGATCCAGATTTTACAGCCTGATTCCACGATACATCGGGGACGCAGTCGGCTTTGCCATGCAGCGGTACAGTGGAAACCGAAGCGCAGCGCAATCAGTTTTTACTTTTTACAGGCAATAGTACAGTGAAAACTGCTGCATGGACATTTACTATGATTACAGGAAAGAGGAGAACACGCACATGAGTGGGGAATGGAACCGGCTGAACCGGCAGCTGGAAAGAGAGCGGAAGGTGCGGAGAACGCGAATACGCATCGGGATTGGCGCAGCTGTGCTGGTTGTTCTGATGGCGGTGGTTTTTTCGGTTGCCCGCTGGATATCAGATTCTGATAATACGATTTCCGAAGTATTGCTGCCCGAGACAGAGACGGAACTTTATTCGGAGACGGACGATATAGAGGAGACAGAGAGCGGGAGCCGCGCCGGCAGCACACAGACGGCAGAAACGGAGATGGTGTCCGTTGACTACGATGAGCTCTCTGCTCAGATCGAAGAAATTCTTTCAGACGAATCGATTTCGGGAGACTGGAGTGTTTATCTGAAAAATCTGGATACCAGCGAATCTCTTCTCATCAACGATGAGAGCATGTATGCGGCGAGCCTGATTAAGCTGTTTGTCATGCAGTCCTGCTATGAATATCTGGACGATCTGGTCGCGAATTACTGTTCGATTCATAACACAAATGAGGATGCCGCGCTGAGTACGATCAAAGACCGCATCTATACGATGATCGTCTACTCGCGAAATGAATCTTATAACGAGCTGGTTCGTCTGCACAGCAGCACCGGCAGCTTTACGTCCGGCTGCAGACTTGTCAATTCGTTTATCGTGGAATGCGGATATTCGGCAACTGGCATTTACTCTACGCTGCATCCCTCTGATTCCAGCTATGAGACGACCGGAGAGGGTATCAACCACACGACGACAAAGGATTGCGGCGACCTGCTGGAAGCGATCTATTACCGGACCTGTGTATCCGAGGAAGCGTCGGAAGAAATGCTGAGCTACCTTCTGCAGCAGGAGACAACCACTAAAATCCCGGCCGGCATCCCGGACGGAATCTCCGTCGCAAACAAGACCGGGGAAACGGATGAGGAGAGCCACGACGCGGCTATTGTTTTTGGTGAAAAGACAGACTACATACTCTGTGTCATGTCGACCGGCGTGGATGTGATGGGCGCCGGGAACGCCGGGAACATCATAAAAAGTATATCAGCCCTGGTGTATGAATTCCTGAATTAATATTCGCAAAATTCTGCGCAAACTATGCAGCAACCTCTACTTTTTTGCCACCCGGCGAGGGTTGTGAACAGTAACGCAGCAACAAAATATCACCTCCGGCATATACTGGCATGGAAATATCTGATTTGCCCTGCCAGATGGCCTGCTCACGGCTCTATCCTTGTGATGGGTACGTAAGGAGGCGGTTTATCTGGCAGCGGAGAAGATCTGGGAGGAGACCGGATATGCCATGGAGCGTATGAGAATGAGCCTTCATGCGGACGAGGTTCACCGGGCAGGATTTACCGGCAGGGGGATTACCGTGTGCTCACTGGACAGCGGCGCGGCTTTGCACCCGGATTTCACGGGGCGCATTGTCGGATTTGCCGATTTTGTGAAATCCATGCCGGCGAAGGGCATGGCCGCTTCAGGCAATTTTTTCAGGAAAAATTCAACGACGCCCGGCCAGGATTCTGAGTCAGCCTGGCCGGCCGCCTATGACGATGCTTCGCATGGAACGCATGTCCTGGGCATTATTGGCGGGGACGGACGCTGCATGGCAGGCCGCTACCGGGGGATTGCCCCCGGCAGCGGCCTCTTTCCGATAAAGGTACTTGACCGGCATGGTGAGGGTGACATGGAGACAATCCTGCGTGCGATCGACTGGGTGATTGCCTGGCATTCTTATTACGGGATACGGATCCTGAATATTTCCGCAGGCGGGACAAAAACGGAGCTGGAAATGGAAGACGGGCTTCTCGTAGAGAGGGTGGAGGAGGCCTGGGACGCCGGCCTGGTCGTTGTAGTGGCAGCGGGAAACAACGGTCCGCTTCCCGGAAGCGTTACTGTGCCGGGAAACAGCAAAAAGGTAATCACGGTCGGAACCTTCGATTTGTCCCGAAGCTACTCAGGGCGTGGCCCGACATGGGAATGTGTCTGCAAGCCGGATCTGGTTGCACCGGGGACTGCGATCACCTCCTGTGCATCCTCCTGGACTCATGGCAGATATTATAGTACCAAAAGCGGCACGTCCATGTCTGCTCCGGCGATTTCGGGCGCTGTCGCACTGCTTTTGGAAAAGGAGCCATATCTGACGAATGTGGAAGTCAAAATGCGCCTGAAGGAATGCGCGGCAGATCTGGGATTACCTCAAAACTGGCAGGGCTGGGGTATGCCGGATTTAAGGAGGCTTCTCAGGCTCTGATTGCTGCGGCTGGTTTACATTCTTTACAGGCCACATCCTCGCCGGGTTATGCCCCTCGCCGGGGTGGCATCCTCGTCCTTCGGACGGGATAAGCCCCTCGCCGGGGTGGCATCCTCGTCCTTCGGACAGGATAAACCCTGACCAAATTTACGTTGTTTCAGCCTCTACAGGTGTGGCCTGCAGCTTTCGCTCAAATCAGAAAAGAACAAAAACATTAACAGAGCGTGACGAAGAGCGCCGGATGTGCTATACTGTCAGAAAAAGAACCGTGGGGAGGAACGATCTGATGGATACCTATATTATGGCTCTTGACGCTGGTACGACCAGCAACCGCTGTATTTTATTTGACCACGAGGGAAATATCTGCAGCATGGCACAGAAGGAATTTACCCAGTATTTTCCCAAACCGGGGTGGGTGGAGCAGGACGCGGATGAGATCTGGTCCACGCTGCTTGGCGTGGCCGTCGAGGCAATGTCCAAAATCGGCGCGACCGCACAAAACATTGCTGCGATCGGCATCACAAACCAGCGTGAGACCGTGATCGTGTGGGATCGTGTGACAGGTAATCCGATTTGCAAAGCAATTGTATGGCAGTGCAGAAGAACAGCCGGGTACTGCGACGAGCTGGCCGTGATGCAAACGCCCGCATATATGCGTGCGGTATCGCAGGACACGGGCAATGCAGCTTCGAACAGGCCATATCAGCCATCGGAGACTGGCAGTACGGCTGGTGCGGGAAATGATTTGCCGGAAAATGCGGATGCTTCCAGGATCCCGTGGCAGACACCTTCTGCCACGAGGCTGGTCGATGTGATCCGTGACAAGACCGGCCTGGTACTCGACGCCTATTTTTCAGCGACGAAAATCCGCTGGATTCTTGAAAATGTCGAAGGTGCGCGGGAAAAAGCCGCGGCTGGAGATCTTTTATTTGGCACGGTCGAAACCTGGCTGATCTGGAAGCTGACAAAAGGCCGGGTATATGTGACCGATTATTCCAACGCTTCTCGTACAATGCTTTTTAATATCCATACCCTGCAGTGGGATGACGATATCCTGCGGCTGCTCGACATCCCGAAATGCATGCTTCCGCGGGTCGTGGATTCAAGCGGAATCTATGGGATGACAGACTCCTCATTTTTGGGCGGGGAGATCCCAATCGCCGGGGCGGCGGGCGATCAGCAGGCTGCTCTGTTCGGGCAGGCCTGCTTTGGCCGGGGCGAAGTAAAAAATACCTACGGTACGGGCGGATTCCTGCTGATGAATACAGGGGACACGCCGGTAAAGTCTGTAAGCGGACTCGTGACGACCATAGCCTGGAGCATCCAGGGCAGAGTGACCTATGCTTTGGAAGGATCCATTTTTGTCTCCGGGGCGGCGATCCAGTGGCTGCGCGATGAAATGCGCCTGATCGACTCTGCGCCCGATACCGAGTGGATTGCCGAGCGTGTCCCGGATTCCAATGGTTGCTATGTCGTTCCCGCCTTCACCGGCCTGGGCGCACCCTACTGGGATCCTTACGCGAGAGGCTGCATCGTCGGGCTTACCCGTGGAGTGAACAAATACCATATTGTTCGTGCGACCCTCGAGTCCCTCGCCTATCAGACAAATGATGTCCTTCGCGCCATGGAAAAGGATGCCGGCATCCGGCTGACAGGTCTCAAGGTCGATGGAGGGGCCAGTGCGAACAATTTCCTGATGCAGTATCAGGCTGACGTCATCGGGCAGACGGTCTGCCGCCCGCGCTGCATAGAGACGACCGCGATGGGGGCGGCCTATCTGGCCGGACTTGCGGTCGGCTACTGGGGAGGTACAGAGGAAATTCGGGCAAACGCAAAAATTGAGCGCGTCTTTGCGCCGCAGATGCCACCGGAAGAAATCGCCCGGCGGCTCAAAGGATGGGACAAAGCAGTGCGGTATTCCTTCGGGTGGGCAAAGGAAGAATAAGATGCTGCCGCACCGGGATATATTAATACTTATGAGGAGCTTTTATATATGAATGGATTAATGATTATGCTGATTGCCATTGTTGTGCTTGCAGCAGCGTACCTGCTGTATGGCAGGTGGCTCGCGAAGACATGGGGGATCGACCCGGAGGCGAAAACGCCGGCCTGTGAGATGGAGGATGGCGTTGATTATGTACCGGCAGATCGCGGTGTTGTCTTCGGCCACCAGTTCGCTTCCATTGCAGGGGCTGCCGCGATCAACGGCCCGATCCAGGCCGCTGTTTTCGGGTGGCTGCCTGTGCTGCTGTGGTGCCTGCTGGGCGGCGTGTTTTTTGGGGCTGTGCAGGATTTTTCTGCTATGTATGCGTCGGTTAAAAATAAGGGACATACCATCGGCTTTATCATTGAGATGTACGTCGGAAAGATCGGGAAAAAACTATTCCTTGCATTCTGCTGGCTGTTTTCGATTCTCGTGATCGCCGCTTTTGTGGATATTGTCGCCGGGACGTTTAATGGGTATGAAGCGGATGGCACATTGATCGCTGCGAATGCCTCTGTGGCGACCACCAGTATCCTGTTTATCCTTGCGGCTGTAGGCCTGGGTTTTTTTCTTAAATATGTCTCAATGCCGTCCGGCGTCAATACGGCCATAGCAATTGCCCTGCTCATCGCATGCGTCGTTGTCGGCCTGAGCCTGCCGATCTACCAGAGTACAGGCTTCTGGCATCTGTTTGTATTTATCTATATTTTTATTGCATCCGTCGTGCCGGCCTGGGCTCTGCTCCAACCGCGCGATTATCTCAACAGCTACCTCCTGATCGTCATGATCCTTGCGTCGGTCATCGGTATCATCGCTTATAACCCGGAGATGAACCTTCCTGTGTTTACTTCGTTTTGTGTGGACGGCTCTTACCTGTTTCCCACGCTGTTTGTTACGGTTGCGTGCGGCGCGATCTCCGGCTTCCACGCACTGATCTCTTCCGGGACTGCCAGCAAGCAGATAAAAAATGAGCATGATATGCTGCCGGTTTCGTTCGGCGCTATGCTGTTGGAGGTTATGCTCGCTGTTATTGCGTTGGTCACGGTTGGCTTTCTCGCCACGGGAAGCACGCTGCCGGAAGGCAATCCGCCGCAGATATTTGCCTCTGCCATTGCCATTTTCCTTACGAAGCTGGGCATTCCGGAGAGCACCTCATCCACGCTGATCCTTCTGGCCGTATCTGCGTTTGCCCTGACATCGCTCGATTCGGTCGCCCGTATCGGCCGGCTGTCTTTTCAGGAATTTTTCTTTGACGCCGACACCGACACAAGCCATTTATCCCTGCTTGTCAGGATCTGCTCGAATAAATATTTTGCGACCGCCCTTACACTGGTCCTTGCTTACGCGCTTGCAAAAATCGGCTATACGAATATCTGGCCGCTGTTCGGATCCGCCAACCAGCTTCTTGGTGCGCTCTCTCTGGTCGCCTGCGCCGTGTTCCTGAAACATACGCATCGCAGGGGCTTTATGCTGTGGTTTCCGATGGTATGCATGATCGCCATCACATTTACCGCGCTTACACAAAAGATATTTACGTTGTCCGGCGACCTGCTTACAGCCGCATCGACAGATTTCTTTGGCGACTGTCTGCAGCTTGTCTTTGCCGTCCTTTTGCTGGCACTTGGCGTAGTTGTCGCCGTCATGGGCATCCGCCGGCTGACAGAACCGGTGGATCCGTCTGCTAGATCATGCGGCGAGAGTGTTAAAGAATAACGGAATGGCAAAGCTATGGTTCCGGCCTGTCCGGTTCAGGGAAATGCAGTATAGCAGTATATGGAGGGGAAACATAATATGGATTATATAGTGAGGGCCGCAGCGGCAAATGAACAGATTCGCGCGTTTGCGGCGACGACGAAGGAACTCTCGGAGACGGCGCGGAGATATCACGATACCAGTCCAGTGGCCACGGCCGCTCTGGGGCGCCTTCTGACGGCGGGTGCAATGATGGGTGCGATGATGAAGGGCGAACGGGATCTTCTGACATTACAGATCCGGGGAGACGGTCCGATCGGCGGAATCATGGTTACGGCGGACTCCCTGGCGCGGGTGAAAGGCTATGTGCAGAATCCGGGCGTCTATCTGCCTGCGACGGCCAGGGGAAAGCTGGACGTGGGAGGCTCTGTCGGGAAAGGGAGCTTAAGCGTGATCCGCGACCTCGGGATGAAAGAACCTTATATCGGGCAGTGTGAGCTGCAGACCGGGGAGATCGGGGACGACCTGACATATTATTTTGCGGTATCCGAGCAGGTACCGTCTTCTGTGGGACTGGGCGTGCTGCTGGAGAAAACAGGTGACCAGGCCGGCCAGGTGCGGCAGGCGGGCGGATTTATTATCCAGCTGATGCCCTATACCCCGGATGAGGTCATCGACCGGCTGGAACAGAAGATTTCTGAGGTGAGGCCGGTCACGGCTATGCTGGACGCGGGGATGAGTCCGGAGCAAATCCTGGAAGAGCTGCTGGGTGAATTTGGCCTGGAGATTTTGGATAAAATACCGACAGAATACCATTGTGACTGCTCAAGGGAGCGAATTGAGCGTGTGCTGATCAGCCTTGGAAAAAAAGAGCTAGAGGATATGATCGCGGAAGGTGAGCCGATCGAGGTGAACTGTCAGTTCTGTGACAAAAAATATCGGGTGAGCGTGGACGAGCTGAAGGGACTGCTGAAGCAAAGCAGACGATGAAGGTGCATGTCCTGCGTGTTCTGTCAGGCTCAGTACACGGGCAGAAACAGGTCTGTGCAGGCAGGTTTTCTGTTATTAACGGGGCTATATCTGCGCCGGAGGAAAACAGGTGCAGCTCAATGCCTCATCAGAGTGGGAAGATTTTGCGTACGCGCGGGCCAGGAGATAAGACGGAGGGTCAGGTAGGATGAAGGATGGATTTATAAAGGTGGCTGCGGCCGTACCGGAAATACGGGTCGCGGACTGTGTTTTTAACACGGAGAGTATCTGTGCGAAGATGGACGAGGCGGCAGGAGAACATGTGAAAATCCTGGTCTTTCCGGAATTGTGCATCACGGGCTATACCTGCGGTGATCTTTTCTGGCAGGAAAAGCTTCTGGACGCCGCGTGCAGGGCGCTGTGTGTTCTTGTGGAACACTCCAGAGGCCGGGATATGCTGACTTTTGCCGGACTTCCGTTGGAGAAAGACGGGAAACTTTACAATGTGGCGGCTGCTTTTTCCGATGGTGAGCTGCTGGGATTCGTGCCAAAACGATATCTGCCGAATTACAATGAATTTTATGAGGCGAGACATTTTACACCAGGGATGGAAGAAGTGTCCTATATTGATTTTTGCGGGAAACGAGTGCCGTTTGGGATGAATCTGCTGTTTACGGCGGATGGGCTTCCGAAACATGACGGGCGGCCTGAATGCCCGGAAGAATCATGGCGTCCGGGAAATCCGGAAGAACCGGGACAGCCGGGATGTCCGGAAGAATCCGGGCGGCCAGACGGCAGACAAGGAGCGTACGGCCTGTGCGTGGCGGCGGAGTTATGCGAGGATCTGTGGACAGCGAATCCGCCGAGCACGGCACACGCACTGGCGGGGGCGAACGTGATCGTCAACCTTTCCGCGAGCGATGAGGTGGTTGGGAAACACCAGTACCGGAGGTTCCTGGTATCGGGGCAGTCGGCACGGCTGCTCTGTGGGTATATCTACGCGAGTGCGGGGGAGGGGGAATCCACCCAGGACGTCGTCTATGGGGGGCACTGTCTGGTTGCTGAAAACGGCCATATGCTGGCAGAAGGCAGCGGCATTGGAGCCGGTTCTGTTTCCTCAAAGGCAGGACAGAGCCGCGGCAGCAGCGCGGCAAAGGACTGCTCAGGAGACTCCCTTTGCTGCGGGATTACCTATGCGGAGCTGGACATCAGCCGTCTGCGCGCGGAGAGAAGGCGAATGACGACATTTGAGATGGAACCTGCTCATTACAGCCATGGAGTACCGGACGGTGGGAATGAAATTCCTGGCAGATATACAAAGGTGCCGTTTTATTTAAAAGCGGAGGAAACGTCTCTGACGCGTACCTTTTCACCGACTCCCTTTGTGCCCTCCGACGCGAAAAACCGCAGTGACCGGTGCGAGGAAATTCTGACCATTCAGGCCCTCGGGCTGAAAAAGCGGATGAAGCATACGAACTCAAAAAGCATTGTAGTCGGGATCTCCGGCGGCCTGGATTCGACGCTTGCCCTTCTGGTAATGACGAAGGCCTGCGATCTGCTTTCACTTCCCCACGAGACGATGATCGCCGTGACCATGCCAGGCTTTGGTACGACAGGGCGGACCTACCACAACGCGTGTGAACTGACAAAGAGCCTCGGCGCCAGACTCCTGGAAGTCGACATCCGGGATGCTGTGAACATTCATTTCCGCGACATCGGGCAGGATCCGGAGGTGCATGATGTGACATATGAGAACTGCCAGGCTCGGGAGCGGACGCAGATTCTGATGGATATTGCAAACAAAACCGGCGGCATGGTGATCGGTACCGGCGACATGTCGGAGCTGGCGCTCGGCTGGGCGACCTACAATGGCGATCATATGTCGATGTATGGGGTCAACTGTTCGGTTCCCAAGACCCTGGTGCGGCACCTGGTCCGCTATTACGCGGATACCTGCGGGGATGAAGCAGTGAGCGCGATCCTGAATGATGTGCTGGACACGCCGGTCAGCCCGGAGCTGCTGCCGCCGCAGGACGGCAAAATTTCGCAGAAGACGGAAGATATTGTCGGACCTTACGAGCTGCACGATTTCTTCTTATATTATATGCTGCGGTTTGGATTTCCTCCATCTAAGATCAATCGGATCGCCAGACAGGCATTTGCGGATACCTACGATGATGCTACAATTCTGAAATGGCTGAAGACCTTTACCCGCAGGTTCTTCGCCCAGCAGTTCAAGCGTTCTTGTGTTCCGGACGGGCCGAAGGTCGGCAGCGTCGCGCTTTCCCCGCGCGGGGATCTGCGCATGCCGAGCGATGCCTTTGCGCGGCTGTGGATGGAGGAGCGGGAGCAGCTGTGACGGCGTAAAGGGCGGGAATTTATTGCCTGTGCTTCACGCAGGCACTTACGACGATGATTTCCGGACAACAGATACCGGAAACACGCCGGATGCGCTAGATTTTAGAAACTTTTTTGCTCTTGACAGAGTGCTTAATGTTTCGTATAATGCCCAATGGGTGGGAATTCCCACTGGTGGTATCTGTATATTTTATGGAAAACCGAGCATTGTATTATCAGGAGGTGCTTTATGCAGGCGATGAAAGATTATGTTGTTCACATTGATAATAAAAAGAGAGTCACTCTTCGCGGCGCCGCATACCAGTATTATAATGTCAGAGAATATGATAATGGCTGTATTATACTCGAACCACGCGAACTTGTTGCACCGGCATCCATATCTGCGAGAACCCTTGCTGATATGGACAGAGCGGTGGCCAATTTTAAGGCGGGTATTGTTTCAGAAGCGGTTGATCTGTCCGATTTTTGATTCAAGGGTAACATTATTGAGCTATCTGATTTTTATGGGTGATTTTTATGAGGTGGCGGTTTGATATATAAAATACGAATGGGGATTCCGGAAATGGAGCAGCTCTGGAACAGACTTCAGCAGGAATACCGGGCCGGGACGATACGAAAAAAGGATGAACAGCTGTATAAAAAATGGGGAAATGCTTTAAAAAAGCTTTCGCAGGATCCTTCTTATTCCAGGTCTGCAAACTCATGAAATCGAACCGTTGACGCGCCGATATGGTATCAGAGT